>Ga0209698_10007715_pt1 | contig 11238 bp, 11 predicted proteins | sample LitLauG_LLR_2012_FD_187203 | JGI IMG/M metagenome (GOLD analysis project Ga0209698, IMG submission 187203) | Freshwater sediment microbial communities from Pennsylvania, USA - Little Laurel Run_MetaG_LLR_2012 (SPAdes) (version 2) | ecosystem: Environmental > Aquatic > Freshwater > Creek >... | reverse complement strand
CGCTGCCGAAGGAGGAGCCGAAGCCCGCGTCGCAGGACATCCTTGCGAATCTGCCGGACATCGGCGCAGCGAGCGCGGCGTTCGGCCCTTCCTTGTCGCCCGCGGTTTTCTTTTCGACGCTGTTCGCTCCGGTGCCGGTGGCGTTTGCGTTCCTCGCGTGGCGTCGGCGACGCGGCGATGGAAAGCTCGCGCGCATTGCGGCGCTGCGGCGCGAACGCGTGGGCCTGCTCGCGCAGGTGAAAGGCGCAGCCGGCCGCGCGGAGGTGCTTGATGCGGCGGTGAAGGCGATGCGGATTCAGTTGCAGCTTGAGAGCGGTGGCGCACAGCCGGACGATGATGCGGGCGCGCTGCTCGGCTCGCGGAAGCTGGATGCGGAGACGGAAAAATCGCTGCGTGAAATTTTCGACGCGCGGACCGAGTTGCTCTACGCCGGTGCGGCGCGGGAGTCGGATCGCATCAGCGAACGCGAGCGGGATCGCGTGATGGATGCGATTGCGGATTTTGAAAAGAGCCCGAAACGATGAGAGGCGCGGCTCGAATCACGGCGCTCCAGCTGCTCGTTGCGAGCCTGCTTTGCACGCGCGTGCTCGCCGGGCCGGATGGGGATTTCGCGGTGGCAAACCGCGCGTATGCGGAAGGCGACTTCGCGTCGGCGCTGCGCGCGTACGAGCGCACGCTCGCGGGGGGACTGCACGCGAACGCGCTCTGCAATCTCGGCAACACCTGCTTCCGCCTTGGCAAACTTGGCCCCGCAGCGCTGAGCTACGAGCGAGCGCTCGTTCTGCAACCGCGGCAACCGGATGCCGTGACAAACCTCCGGCTCACGCGGGAAAAATCCGGCGCGCGTTTGATCGAAGAGGAGTGGTGGGAAAAGGCGCTGACGTGGTTCGCGCCGGGGACAGCGACGGCGATCGCAATCGGTGCGGCGTGGTTTTTCGTGATATCTGCGGCGTCGCTGGCGTGGAGGAAAAGGCGCGGCGTGGCGTTCTGGAGTTCTGTTTTCGGAGTTCTGTTCGCCGCGGGTTATGGCGGCGCGATTTACTGGATGACTGGTGAGCGCGGGCAGATCGCGATCGTGATTGCCGAGCGCGCAGTCGTGCATCCCGAGCCGGCCGAGCACTCCGCGGTGGGCGAATCGCTCCCCAGCGGCAGCCAGGTTCGCGTGCTCGGTGAGTCCGGCGGGTGGGTGTATTGTCGTCTGCCCGGCGGCCAACGCGGCTGGGTGCCCGCGTCGTCGGTGGAATTTCTCCTGCCGCGCACAAAGACGCCGGGGCACATCGGCGCGGCAGGTACGGAACTTCCCTCGCTCGCGAACGCAACGGCCATCCCCGCTATCAAGGGCAGGACCGACTGGCGCGACGAGATTTGGAAAGAACCCGGCACTTTCGCGAAGCTGCGCCCGGCGGTTTTTCACTATGCGTTCGGATGGAGCGGCATCACCGCGGCGGAGGCCGACGCCGCGACGTCGTTCTCGCCCGAAGGCCGCTGCGTGCTGGATTTTTCCGCGAAGACAACGGGCCTCGTGCGGACGATGTGGAAAATGGATGCGAAGGCGACATCCGCGTGCGAACCCGCGACATTCCGCCCGGTGAAGCTGACACAGACGGAGACGTACAAAAAAAAACTGTGACGACGGTGTTGGATTTTTCCGCGGATGGTCTCTTGCAACGGCGCTCGCAGGATCCGCCGGAGCCGGGATCGTCCGAAGTGCGTTACTTTCGTTTTCCACATGTGCATGATCTGAACAGCGCGGTGCTCTTCATCCGCAGCCAGGCGCTTGCGCAGGGCGATGCGGTGAAGCTGTGCGTGTATCCCGGCGGCGCGCCGTACCTCGCGACGGCGACCGTCACCGGGCGCGAGCGGCTGAAGGTCGCGGGACGCGAGTGGAACGCGATCAAATGCGACCTGCAACTGAGCCGCATCGAGGACGATTTCACGCTCACGCCGCACAAAAAATTCAAGAAGGCGACCGCATGGATTTCGGATGACAGCGACAGGCTGCTGCTGAAAATTTCCGCGGAGGTGCAGGTCGGGAGCGTGTGGGCCGAGATGCAAAGTGTCGGCTTTTCTGAAAAGAAACAGTGACTTGGCGAACTCGGCGCAACCCGCTTATCGCAGCCAATAATCCCACGACACGGAGCGGTCGCGGCGGCGGTTGGGGTTGTAGAACGGTTTCAGGAGCGGGTTCCCGCGCAGCGGCGGCGGGAGCAGATTCATCTCCGCAAGCGTGTCGGAATCCAGGCGACCCGTGCGGCGCAGGCCGGCTTCCGCCTGAAACATGAAGATTGCCTCGCTCGTGGCCGGGCCTGCGGCACCGTCGAGCGGGCCGCGATAAAACTGCCGCGCGGCCATCACCGCCTGCGCGCGGCGGACGACACCCATCTGCACCTCGCGCGGCGCATCGGCATAAGGCGTATCGCGGAACATCGTTGAAAATGGTGTGGACACAGGCGCCGGCATCGGAGCAGGAGGCTCGATCACGGATGGGTCGACCGGCTTCGCCCGTCGCACTTGCTTTTGCGCAGCGTCCGTCACCTCGCTGTCAGCAGGCAGGGTGGTGTCTTTTTTCAAAGGCAGCACTGGTGCGCCGGGCTTGGGCATCGCCTGGTGCGCTGGCATTAGCGGATTCAACTGCTTCTGCACCGAAACATCCGGAGCAGGAGTGGGAGCGGGCTGCGCTGCGGGCTGCTGCGCCACCTCGGGAGTCTTTTTCCTGGCGAGGCCCAGCGCGACGAGGGTCTCCGCATTCAGATTTCCGGTGACAGTTATGCCGTTGCGGATTTGGAAACGCCGGATCGCCGCGCCCGTCTCGGCGCTCTCCGTGCCGGTGACTTCGCCGTAGTAGAAGCCTTGGGTTTTCAACGCGGCCTGCACGTCGTGAAGCTGATCGTTCGCGACGGCTGAAACGACGATCAGCACCGTGGCGAAAAGAAGAGAGAGCCGTTGCATGGCAGTACGCGGAATGTGAACGCAAATTGCGGCCCGTCAATTCACACAAACTGCGCGGCGCTACATGTGCTCGATCATGGCGGTGCCGAATTCCGAGCATTTGATCTCGGTCGCACCTTCCATAAGTCGTGCAAAATCGTAGGTGACTTTCTTCGATCCGATGGCGCCGTTGATGCCCTTGATGATGAGGTCCGCTGCCTCGTTCCAGCCGAGGTAGCGGAGCATCATCTCGCCGCTGAGGACGACGCTGCCGGGGTTCACCTGATCCTTGTTCGCATACTTCGGCGCGGTGCCGTGCGTAGCCTCGAAGATGGCGTGGCCGGATAGGTAGTTGATGTTTCCGCCGGGTGCGATGCCGATGCCGCCGACCTGTGCGGCGAGTGCGTCGCTGAGATAATCGCCGTTCAAATTCAGCGTGGCGATCACGTCGAAATCCGTGGGGCGCGTGAGCACCTGCTGGAGTGCGATGTCGGCGATGGAGTCCTTGATGACGATGCCCGCGCCGGGTTTGTCCTCGGGGATTTTGCACCACGGGCCGCCGTCAATTTCCACCGCGCCGAATTCGTTCTTCGCGAGTTCATAGGCCCAGTCGCGAAATGCGCCCTCGGTAAATTTCATGATGTTGCCCTTGTGGACGATCGTAAGGCTCCTGCGCTTCTGCGCGATGGTGTACTCGATGGCGGAGCGAACGAGGCGCTCAGTGCCGGGTTTGGACACGGGTTTGATGCCGATGCCGACGAGTTCCGGCGCATCATGGCCGAAGCGGATTTTTTTGAACTCCTTCGGAAAATGCTGTGCAAGAAATTCGATCGTTTTCGTCGCGGCCTCGCCGCCGGCCTGGAAATCTATGCCGGCGTAGATGTCCTCCGTGTTTTCGCGGAAGATCACCATGTCCACTTTCTCCGGATGCTTCACGGGCGAAGGCACGCCGGTGAACCACTGCACGGGGCGCAGACACACGTAGAGATCGAGCATTTGCCGCAGTGCAACATTCAGCGAGCGGATGCCGCCGCCGACGGGCGTGGTGAGCGGCCCCTTGATGCCAACGAGGAATTCCTTGAACGCGGTGACGGTATCCTCAGGCAGCCACGAATTGAAGCGCTTGAACGATTCCTCGCCGGCGAAAACTTCCATCCACGAAATTTTCTTTTTTCCGCCGTAGGCTTTTTCCACTGCGACGTCGAACACGCGGACGCTCGCAGCCCAGATGTCCGGCCCTGTACCGTCGCCGCGGATGAATGGGATGATCGGATTGTCCGGAACGAGGAGCTTGCCCTTTTGGATCATCACCCTTTCGCCGGTCGGAACAGTGCAGGTCTTGTATGCCATGTAGTGTGCTGTTGAAACGAAGTGTGCAGCTAAAGCACACATCCGGCGCGAGGTCGAGTATGCGTTGCAAAATCACCCGCCGCCGCGACATGCTACGGTTTGCCGTGCTGCGCGGCTTCCACCCGGCTGCGATCGATGAGCAGCTTCACACACAGCCCGGTGAGCACCACGACGATCGCGGCCAGCGCAATCACCAGCGACGTGGATTTTTTCCCGTTCGGACCGGGCTTTTGTTCATTCGCGAATTGCGGAGCGGGTGGGGGTGAAGCTGGCGACGTAGCTTGGAAAGCCTGCACGGCGGCCTGCAGTTCCTTCACCGTCTGGTAGCGATCCTCCTGCTGCATCGCCATTGCCTTGCGCGCGATTCTGACGAGCGCTTCGGGGATTTTTCCACCGGGAATGTGCAGTAACGCACGTGTGGATTGCATTCGCTTCGGCCCGTGCGAGGCAATCTGTGCGGCGACCTTTCCGTCTGCAACGCTTTGCAACATCAGCCCCACGTCATCGCCGCTGATCGGCGGCTCGAGCGTGAGCGTGTGGCAAAGGATTGCGCCCAGCGAGTAGATGTCCGTGCGCGCGTCGAATTTGTCCGTCTCACCGCGCGCCTGTTCGGGCGGCATGTACTGCGGCGTGCCGAGGACCATGCCGGCCATCGTCATCATCGCCGAGCCTTCGTCCTGCCGTGCGGAACGCACAAGAGTGCGCGACGGTTCGGTGCCGACTGCTTCGTTGCGGCCGGAGACGCGGGCGAGACCCCAGTCCATCACAAGCACTTCGCCGTATTCGCCGAGCATGATGTTCGCGGGCTTCAGGTCGCGGTGGATGACTCCCTTGCTGTGCGCAAAGGCAAGCGCGTCACAAATTTTCTGAAAAATGGTGAGCAGCACGCCGAGCGGATATTTTTCCACCATCCCAGCGTCGCCGGTCTCGATGCCGTGGAGCACGTCGTGCAGCGTAATGCCGCGCACAAGCTTCATCGTGTAGAAGACCTGCTCCTGCTCGTCCACGCCGAGTTCGTACACGGGGACTATGTTCGGGTGCTCAAGCTGTCCGGTGATTTGCGCCTCCTCGATGAATCGCACGAGTTCCTCCTGCGAGCCGCTGCTGAGCATCACCTTCATCGCGACCTTGCGGCGGAGCAATTTTTCCTGCGCTTCCACGATCGCGCCCATGCCGCCCTTTGCAATGATACCGCCGATGTCGTATTTGTGCCCGTGGAGGAATTCGGGCGGCAGGTGGCGCTTCATCGCTTCGCTGTGCGGCGAGATCGAATCGGCGGGCGGCTCGTATTTCAGCCGCCTGATTTGCATCGTGACGGTGCCAAGGCGGATGGTCTGGTTCGGAAAGAGCCGGGTGTTCTCTGCGATCTTGCGGTCCGCTACATACGTACCGTTCGAGCTGCCGAGATCCTCGATGAGCGCGTGATCAAAATTCACCGTAAGCTTCGCGTGCCTGCGCGAGACACCGTCCACAGGAACGACCAGCGAACACCCGGCCTCGCGTCCGATAACATAGTCGCCAGGCGTGACTTTCGTCCGGAGAAGCTCCGTGCATTCCTTAGTGAAGATGATTTCGGTTTCGGGGGCATTCATGCGAAGCGCGCTTTCAAGTGCATCAACTATCAGAGTCACCTTTACGCGCCAAATTGAATCACTGCTGTGGCTGGGGCTGTGCGTTTCTGCAATGATTTACCGGTGAATTTACTTAGACGCCTTCTAATTTTTCTGATCTTCATCGTTTGTTGCCCGACGCATCTTTCCGCAGCGCGGCTCGAAGTCCTCGAAATCCGCAGCTTGAAATTGAAAAACAATCCGCTCGGCGATCCGAACACACGCCGCGTCGCGGTGCTCGTGCCGGATACCGCAAGACGTGACGCACCGCTGCCGCTCGTGATCTACCTGCCGGGCTGGGGTGGATCGTCGGAGGATGTGATCGCGCAGGGCGGCGGCTGGCTCGCGCGGGCTGTGGACAAAATGGCGGACGCGGGCCTTGCACTGCGCATCGCTGTGGTGGACGGGAAATCGCGTTACGGCGGCAGCCAGTTCTTGAATTCCGGTGCGACGGGCGAATATGCAGATTACATCGCGGAGGAAATCGCACCCGAAGTCGAAGCACGGTATGCGCTCGCGAAAGAGACCGTATTTCCGCGCATCATCGCTGGGCATTCGAGCGGCGGCTACGGCGCGCTCATGCTCGCGATGTCGCGGCACGCGCAGTTTGCAGCAGTCGTGGCGCTCTCACCCGACAGCGATTTTGAAGTGACGCACAAGCCCATCGTGTCGCAACCATCCGTGCGCGCGATTACGCCGGCGGCGATCGAGAACCTGATGACCGACGGTGGAAAAGGACGGCTACCCGGCGACGGGCTCGCGCACATGGTCTTGGGCCTCTGTGCGAACTACGCACCGGTCGCAGGCAAGCCGGGACGCTTTGAGTGGCTGTATGATGCGCGCGGCAATTTTCGCGCGGAGGCTTGGCAGCGCTGGCTCGATCTCGATCCGCTGCACATCGTGCGAAAATGTGAGGGTGCGTTCGCGCCGACGCAACGCATTTACCTCGACGGCGCTGAGCACGACGAATTCGGAGCGAACATTGGCGCGCGAAAAATCCACGACGTGCTGCGCGCGCGGAAGTCGCCCGTCATTTTCTACGAATCGCCCGGTCATCACAGCGACCATCTCGCCGAGCGGCTCGTGCGCGGCCTGGGCTGGGTGCTCGGAAAATAGCAGCGCTGCTTCAGCGCACGATGCCGAATTCTGCACGACGGTTTTTCGCCCACGCGGCCTCACCCGAGCCGGAATCCGCCGGGAGTTCAGCACCAAAGCTGACAGTCTGAAGCCGGTTCGCGGGCACGCCGAGCTTAATCAGTTCTTCGCGCACAGTGAGCGCGCGGCGTTCACCGAGGCCGCGGTTGTATTCCGGAGTGCCGCGCTCGTCGGTGAATCCGGCGATGATGATGCTGTTCCGGCTGCCGTGGCAAAAATCCGCGACGGCCTGCAGTTTCGGACGCTCGCCTGTGCCGACAACAGAACTGTCGAACGCAAAATGCACGGGCGAAAACCGCGAGCGGTCCACATTCGATCCGAGAAAGGAAGCGCCCTCGATGCGTTCCGGCAGCGCAGAGCCGAGCGACGTGCCGTTGACGCTGTCGCTGTCCGATGCGCCGCCGCCGTTCCGTCCTGTCGTCGAGCAGGCTGCAAATGCGAGTGACGTGCATGCCATGAGAGCGCGAAAGGATTTCATCGCAGAAACTGATGCCGCGACTCAGCCGCCGCAGTCGAGCCAAAACGCTGGAATCCCGTTGAAAGGAAGTGGTTTGGCATGCCATCCACGTTCCTATTTTGCTATGGACGAAAGATTGATTACAATACATTGATTACCACTGTTAAAATACTGTCATTAAACACAAACTGAACTCCCGTCCCCAATAAGTCCAACCTCACGAAAGATCCGGCATCGCACCTGTGCCCGCGTGCTTGCATCCTTGTTGTCGCTGCTCGCGATATTCTCCTTGCGGACTTCTGCGCATTGCATTCGTGCGGCGGGCCGGCGCTGGATGCCCCGCCAAAAGCGTAGGTCGTCAGGAACAACATTCTGATTCTGGCCACAAGAAACCCCAGCGACCCGTGGGTGATTTCCGAGGTCGGGGCAATGTCAGCGACGTCCGGCAGACTGAAAAAAAGCAGCTATCGTGGCTCACCGGCGTCCTCAAGGTGAACGACGCGCCGGGCAGCTTCCGACTCGCGCGCACGCTGCAACCGAATCTTCAGCGCCTCGTAATTTTCGAAGACACCATCAACTCGGTTCGCGCACAGCAGCAAAGCATTCAGGAAGCGTGTGCGGCGGAAACGCCGAACATGCGCATCGAATTGCTGAAGACAGAAAACATCCAACAGATCTTGACAGCGGTCGAGTCGCTCCTTCGGGGCACCGCGGTGCTCATTACACGGGCCAGACTCGCACGGCAGTTCATGGCGGAGCTCCGTGCTTGAACGCGCGCTGCGCACAGAACAGCCGGATGGCGCGGAACCCCTTTCTTCGCCTGTCGGATAAGCGCTCTCTCGCCCCGCCGGGCTTGCCAATTGAATGCTGCGGCCTAATCTGCGGCCCCATGTTTTCCCGTCCGCTTCTCATCCTGGCATGCGCCGCAGCATTTGCGACCGCGCAGGAGGCTGGCGTGCTCTCGGACCAGCCCACGCCCTTTTCGGTTTGGCTCGACCTTCATCTGCTTTCCAAGCCCGATGCCGCGAAGCCCGCACTGCCGATTTGGTTCGAGTCCTTTCAAAATGAACCCGTCGCGGCAAAGGACGGCGAACCTCCGCGGACCGTGTACCGCCTCCGGCTGCGCCGGATGCCTTCGCTGCATCGCGAACTGCTGCTGCGCGTGTTTTTCGACGATATCACCGGCCTGCAGCCCGTGGTCACCGCGTGGACGGAAAGCGGGCGCGAGCTTTTCCAAGGCGCGCCGATGGGCGTAGGCGCGGGGCTGCCGTCGAGCGAAAGCGTGATCGTCCCAATCGACGGCGCGGACTACCTCGACATCACCGTACCCGGCGACGGCAGCAGCATCCGCGGCGTACTCGCGAGTTCGCTGAAGGACGCGGCGACAAAGCAGACGCTCGATTTTCAGGGCGCGACAGAATTGCAGGATCCATTCGGCAATCTCCCCGCGACGCAGCCGAGCGAGGAGGACTCGAAACTTTTCGGACGTGTGAAGGCGACGGTGGACACTGGGATCGTCAACCTTTCACAGAAAGGCGAGAGCGCCGCGCAGTGGCAGTTTCAACTCGCCGGCCAGCCGCTCACTGCGGTAGTCACGTTTGAGGTGCTGAATGCGGATCTTGCCGCGCCGCCGGTCGTCTCCGCAAACGACGGGCAGGCCGGTTTCGCGAGCATCCACTGGCCGGACCTTTCTGATCCCGGCTTCCGCGGTGAATCGCGCCCAGCCGAGCCCGCGATGCGCTTCCAGTTCACCGGCTGGGTCCGCGCGCAATTCGTCATCCCCGGAAACCTGTTGCACACCGGCCAGAATGCCGTGAACATCGGCCTTGGCGACGACAGCGGCAGCGTCGCGATCCGCAATGTCGAGTTGCAACTGAAGCATAATTGGAAACATTTCGACTACATCCTCACCCCTGCCAGCAAATGAAGCGCCCCAAACGAAATCCCAACGCCGGCTTCACCCTCATCGAGATCCTGCTCGTCATCATCATCGTTATCGCGCTCATGGCTGTGCTGCTGCCGAACGTGAGGACGGCAATGAACGACTCCAAAAAGGGCACGGCCGAAATGTATGTCAACAAGCTCTCCGGCGATCTCGCACTCTACGAGGCAACGAACGGCTTCCCTCCCACGACTCAGCAAGGTCTGAGCGCGCTAGTGGTGAAGCCGACCAGCGAACCCATCCCGCGCAAGTGGAGCCAGCGTGAGGAAAAACTCGAAGTCGATCCGTGGGGCATGGAATACCACTACGAATATCCCGGAAAACACAACACGAACGGATACGATGTTTACAGTTCCGGACCTGACCGGCAGCCCGGCACGGACGACGATATCGGAAACTGGACGAACTAGCAGCTCGGAGCGGATGGTCCGCCCACAGGGAGGAAATCGGATCCATGGACAGCCCTTTGCGCTTTTGCAGACTCAATCGCCGCACAGCGCCATGTCGCATTCCCGGTGCATTTCTTCTAGCGCCACTCGTGGCGCGGCTCAGCGCACCGCAAGGCGCAATCGAAAGGCAGCCCGCGGAATCCAAGGGCCCTTTTTTCGGCGCAAACATCCGCAACAAATTCCACTGCGAGCGCGTGAAAAATCGCGCCACGTCCGCAAAGTGACCAGGGACGAAATCAAGCTCGTCGTATTCATCCTCAGCGCGCTGCTCGTCGGCACGCTGGTCCAGCATTACCGCACCAACCTCCCCCTCCCACCTGCGCCACCTCCCGCGAAGCATGGTTGGGCAAAACCGCCCTACGTCCTTAAGGAAACCAAAAGCCGCCACCCCGCGCCGGCCGACAACGACGCCCAGTAGCGCAGCGTGGGAATTCTGAATGGCATTTTGCGAAAGGCGCGGGAATGCTTGCGCGTCTTCGTGCGGCCCACAGCCCAGCCGCCTTCCCCACTCATCACAAGAACTTCCATGAAACGCATCCTCATACTCCTCGCCGTCGTCCTGTTCATCGTGAGCGCGCAAGCAGAACCGTTGCGCGTGTTCATCCGTGGCGGGAAAAAATCGCATGGGCCGGAGGCGCACGAGCATCAGCGGTTTTTGGAAAAGTGGCAGCCGCTGCTCACGGAGCGCGGGATGAAGGTGGACGGGGCGCTCGAATTTCCGAGCGAGGCGCAGCTCGAACAGACGGACGTGCTCGTGATGTATGCGCAGGACGGCGGGAACATCATGCCGGAGCAGCGGCCGCGGCTGGAGAAGTTCATCAAACGCGGCGGGGGCATCGTGGTGATTCACACGGCTTCAGTGGCGAACAAGCCGGACATGTCGCCGTATTGGAAGTCCATCATCGGCGGCTCGTGGGTCGCGGGGCAGACGAAGTGGAAGGAGGGGCCGATGGATCTCTACTTCACGGAAAACCAGCGGCTCGACGGCGGGCATCCGATCACGAAGGGCGCATCGAACTTCCATTTCGACGACGAGATCTACTACGACATGGACATCTCGCCGGACGTGCGCGTGCTCGCGACGAGCTACACGCCGAATGTGAAGGAGGGCAAAAAGCCCGCGGCGGGCGGCAAGGCGAACATCTACGACATCCAGCCGCAGATGTGGACGTATGAGCGGGTCTTCGCAAAAGACGGCGAGGACGTTGCAAAGGGCACGCCATATCGCGCGTTCGTGAGCATCCCGGGGCATCTGTGGAGCACGTTTGAGCGACCAAATTACCGTGCAATTTTGCTGCGCGGCATCGCTTGGGCGGGGAAGCGCGCGAACCTCGATGAGTTCTGCAA
>Ga0209698_10007713_pt1 | contig 11242 bp, 8 predicted proteins | sample LitLauG_LLR_2012_FD_187203 | JGI IMG/M metagenome (GOLD analysis project Ga0209698, IMG submission 187203) | Freshwater sediment microbial communities from Pennsylvania, USA - Little Laurel Run_MetaG_LLR_2012 (SPAdes) (version 2) | ecosystem: Environmental > Aquatic > Freshwater > Creek >... | reverse complement strand
ACATAGACGACAGCGGTCTCCAGGATTTCATCGATGGCGTTGGCGCCGGAAAGACGACGCGAGAGGTCAAACAACGCTTGCGTGCCGCGCTCGCTCTCCTGCGCGATTCGCTCTTGATCCTTGGCGCGACCCGCCAACCAACCCGCCAGGGCCGCCGCTATCACGAACACGACGAGCGCGAAGAACTCCTGCGGCTCGGCGATGGTGAATTTATAGAGCGGCGGAATAAAGAAAAAATCGTCGGCGAAGAACGACAGCACAGCCGCCGCCAGCGCCGCACGCACGCCGAACTGAACCGCGACCACGAGCACGGCGGCCAGAAAGATCATCGACAGATTCGGCAGCGGAATCAGCGCCGTCAGCGCTGCGCCGAACGCCGTCGCCGCCGCGACCGCGACCGCCGCCGCCGCCAAACCCAACCAATCGCGGCTGCGTGGGCGGCGCAGAACGCGCGCGAGCCATCTTTGCGATGGTTTGGCCTGGGCGCCTGTCAGCATGTGGACGTCGATCTGCTGCGCGTCGCGCGCCAGCCGCTCGGCGAGCGAGGGCGAGAAGCGCCGCCAGCGCGGGCGAGGGCTTCGTCCAACCACGACCTGCGTGAAGTTCTCTCGCCGCGCGAAACTCAGGATCGCCTCGGCGCGGTCCCGCCCCGTCAGTCGCTCGACGTCGGCGCCGAGGCTGCGAGCCAGCGTCAGCGCCTCGTCGGCGCCCGTGCCTTCCTCGACGCCGGGGTCGCGCACATGAGCGGCGCACCAATCGGCGTTCAGCGCGGTCGCGAGCCGCCCTGCGGCGCGCACGACGTCGAGCGACGCCTTGTCGTCACCCACGCACACAAGCAGCCGCTCTCCGCTCGCCCACGGCCCTTGAATGGCGCTCTGGCGAAGCTGCTGGATCATTTGATCGTCGACCCGCGCGGCGGCGCGCCGGAGCGCCAGCTCGCGCAGAGCCGTGAGGTTGCGCTTGGTGAAAAACTTTTGAGTCGCAAGACGCGCCGTGTCGGGCAGATAGATCTTGCCCTCGTTGAGCCGGCCGATCAGCTCCTCGGCGGTTATGTCAACCAGGATCAGATCGTCGGCGTCCCTCAGCACGATGTCGGGTACGGTCTCACGCACGGTGACGCCGGTGACTTTCGACACCACGTCGGCGAGGCTTTCCAGATGCTGGACGTTGAGCGCGGTCCAGACGTCGATCTTTGCGTCCAGCAGCTCTTCGACGTCCTGCCAGCGCTTGGGGTGGCGGCACTCGGGCGCGTTGGTGTGGGCGAGTTCGTCGACGATGATGAGCCTGGGCTTGCGCTTCAGGGCGCCGTCGAGGTCGAACTCCTCATAGCGCCGCCCCTGGGATTCGATGACCCGGCGCGGAAGCGTCTCCAACCCGGCCAACAGGGCGTTGGTCTCGGCGCGGCCGTGCGTCTCCACGAGGCCGACGACGACGTCGGCGCCTTCCTGACGCAGCCGCTGTGCGCGCGCCAGCATGGCGTATGTCTTGCCGACCCCCGGCGCGGCGCCGATGAAGACGAGCAACCGCCCGCGCTGACCTCGCCCGGCAAGGGCGAGCAGCGCGTCGGGATCAGGCCGGGAATGATCGCGTTCCTCCACATTCGATATCTAGGATGTTCGGACGCCCCGCGCCAACTGTCTTTATGCCGCCCTTATGCGCGGCGCGTTCTTGCTGATGGAAGACTTATGGCAGGCGGGCCAAATCGGGCAGGCTGGAAACCGAGTGGGAATTCCCCGTGACCGACGTGATGTATCTTTGCCTGGGCATGGGCGTCCTGGCGCTGATGGCGCTCTACGCCTACGCCTGCGAACGCCTCTAGAGGACGCCATGCTCGAACCCCTGATCGGTCTGGCGGTGGGGCTCTGCCTCGCCGCCTATCTTTTCTACACGCTGATCCGTCCCGAACGGTTTTGAAGGATATTAGCCATGACAATCCTCGGGTGGGCGCAGATCGCGCTGGTGCTGGCGCTTGTGCTAGCCGCCGCCATCCCTATGAGCCGCCTGATCGACGCCGTGTATGCGGGACGGCGCAATTTACTCTCGCCCGTGCTGCGGCCGGTCGAGGCGGCTCTCTACAAAATCGCCGGCGTCGATGAGACGCGCGAGCAGACATGGCTCGGTTACGCCATGGCGATGCTGGTCTTCTCGTTCGCCGGGTTCGTTTCGCTGTACGCATTGCAGCGCCTGCAAAACCTGCTGCCGCTGAACCCGCAGGGTTTCGACGCCGTGCCGCCGGACCTCGCCTTCAACACCTCGATCAGCTTCATCACCAACACCAACTGGCAGGACTACGGCGGCGAGACGACGATGTCGCATCTGACCCAAATGCTGGGCCTGACGGTGCATAACTTCCTCTCCGCCGCGACGGGGCTGGCGATGGCGTTCGCACTGGTGCGGGCGTTCGCGCGTTCTTCCTCGCAGACGGTGGGGAATTTCTGGGTCGATATGACGCGCGTGGTTCTCTATGTGCTGCTGCCCCTCTCGGTGGTGATCGCGCTGGCGATGTGCGCGTTGGGCGTGCCGCAGACGCTCGCGGGCTCGGTTGATGCGACGACGCTGGAAGGCGCCAAGCAGACGATCTCGCTCGGCCCCATCGCCAGCCAGGAGGCGATCAAGGAGCTGGGCACCAACGGCGGCGGCTTCATGAACGCCAATTCCACGCATCCGTTCGAGAACCCCAACGCGTGGACCGACGCGCTACAAATCTGGTCGCTGTTGCTGATCCCCGTCGCCTCCGTGCTGGCGTTCGGGCGCTCCATCGGCGACACGCGGCAGGGGCGGGCGATCCTCAGCGCCATGGCCGTGTTGCTGATCGCGGGCGTGGCTGTGATCTACTGGTCCGAATCTGCGGGCAACCCGGAATTGACCGCGCTCAACGTCAATCCGGCTCAAGGCAACATGGAAGGTCACGAAATCCGCTTCGGGCAGGCGATGACGGCTTTGTTCACCGGCGCCACCAGCGGCACCTCGACGGGCGCAGTCAACGGCATGTTTGATTCGTTCACGCCGCTGGCGGGGCTCGTGCCGATGTTCAACCTGCTGGCGGGTTGCATCTGGCCGGGCGGCGTCGGCTCGGGGCTCTACGGGTTCCTGATCGTCGCCACGATCGCCGTGTTCGTCGCGGGGCTGATGGTCGGACGCACGCCCGAATATCTGGGCAAGAAGATCGAGGCGCGCGAGATGAAGCTCGCGATGCTGGCGGTCCTCATCTATCCGCTGGTCGTGCTCGGCTTCACCGCCGCCTCAGTGATGCTGAAGGTCGCGCTCGACAGCCTCAACAATGCGGGGCCGCACGGATTGAGCGAAATCCTCTACGCCTACGCTTCAACCAACGCCAACAACGGCTCGGCCTTCGCGGGGCTCAACGGCAACATCCCGTGGTTCAACACGACGCTCGGTCTGGCGATGCTGCTCGGGCGCTTCTGCTACGTGATCCCGGTGTTGGCGTTGGCGGGGTCGCTGGCGGGCAAGAAGAAGGCGGCGGCGTCCGTCGGCACCTTCCCGACCGACGGCCCGCTGTTCGTCGGCCTGCTGCTCGGCGTGATCGTGATCCTGTACCTGCTGCAATATTTCCCCGCGCTCGCGCTCGGGCCCGTGGTCGAGCATTTCCTGATGCTCTCCGGCAAGACGTTCTGAGGAAACAATCATGGCTTCCGCCAGTCTGTTCGATTCCAAAATCCTGTCGCGCGCGGCGCTCGACGCGGTCGTGAAACTTGACCCGCGCCAATTGGCGCGAAACCCCGTGATCTTCGTCACGGAAATCGTCTCGGTGGTGACGACGGGGTTCTTCGTGCGCGATCTCGTGGTGGGATCGGGCGCGCTGTTCACCGGCCAGATTGCGTTCTGGCTCTGGTTCACGGTGCTGTTCGCCAATTTTGCCGAAGCCGTCGCGGAGGGGCGCGGCAAGGCGCAGGCGGAATCGTTGCGCCGCACGCGCTCCGACACCAGAGCCAAGCGGCTCGCCGATCCCAAGCTCGGCGATATCTATCAGGGCGTCAATGCGCAGGATCTGCGCGTCGGCGACGTGGTGCTGGTCGAGGCCGGCGACGTCATCCCCGGCGACGGCGAGATCATCGAGGGGTTCGCCTCCGTCAACGAAGCGGCGATCACAGGGGAATCCGCTCCCGTGGTGCGCGAGGCGGGCGGCGACCGCTCCGCCGTGACGGGCGGGACGACGGTGCTTTCCGACGTCATCAAGGTGCGCATCACCGCAGCGCCGGGCTCGACCTTCATCGACCGCATGATCGCGCTGGTTGAAGGCGCCGAGCGACAAAAGACGCCCAACGAACTGGCGTTGTCAATCCTGCTGTCGGGCCTGACGCTGATCTTCCTGATCGTGTGCGTGAGCCTGTGGCCGCTCGCGCAATATTCGGGCAAGACGCTGTCGGTGACGGCGCTGATCGCGCTGCTGGTCTGCCTGATCCCCACCACCATCGGCGGCCTGCTGTCCGCCATTGGTATCGCGGGCATGGATCGATTGATCCGCTTCAACGTGATCGCCACCTCGGGCCGCGCGGTGGAGGCGGCGGGCGATGTCGACACGCTGCTGCTCGACAAGACTGGCACCATCACGTTCGGCGCGCGGATGGCGGATGAGTTCATCGGCGTCGCTGGGGTTTCGGAGACCGCGATTGCGGAAGCCGCGCTGCTGTCGAGCCTGGCCGACGAGACGCCGGAGGGGCGCTCCATTGTCGCGCTGGCGGGGACCAAATATAACATCGACTCCAAGGCCGACCTGAACGCAACTGTCGTCCCCTTCTCCGCGCAGACGCGCATGTCCGGCGTGGATACGGGGAGCCGCAGCCTGCGCAAGGGCGCGGTGGATTCGGTGCTGAAGTGGGTGGGGTTGACCCGCGACTCGGCGCCCAACGACTTCAACCAGACGGTGGACCGCATCGCGCGCTCGGGCGGCACGCCGCTGGCTGTCGCCGAGAACAAGCGGCTGCTCGGCGTCATTCATCTGAAGGACGTCGTCAAGCCCGACATCCGCCCGCGCTTTGCGGAGCTGCGCGCCATGGGCATCAAGACCGTGATGGTGACGGGCGACAATCCGCTGACCGCCGCCGCGATTGCGGGCGAAGCGGGGGTGGACGATTTCATTGCGGAAGCGACGCCGGAGGACAAGCTCGCCTATATCCGCAAGGAGCAGCAGGGCGGGCGCCTGATCGCCATGTGCGGCGACGGCACCAACGACGCGCCCGCGCTGGCGCAGGCCGACGTCGGCGTCGCCATGCAGACCGGCACGCAGGCCGCGCGCGAGGCGGGCAACATGGTGGACCTCGACAGCGATCCCACCAAGCTGATCGAGATCGTCGGCATCGGCAAGCAATTGCTGATGACGCGCGGCGCGCTGACGACATTCTCCATCGCCAACGACGTCGCCAAATATTTCGCGATCATCCCGGCTCTGTTCGTCACGACCTATCCCGAATTGCAGGCGCTCAACGTCATGCATCTGCATTCGGACGGCTCGGCGATTTTGTCGGCTGTGATCTTCAACGCGCTTATCATCATCGCGCTGATACCCCTCGCCCTGAAGGGCGTCGCGTACAAGCCGATGGGGGCGGGGGGGCTCCTGCGGCGCAATCTGGCGATCTATGGCCTTGGCGGGGTCGTCGTACCGTTCATCGGGATCAAGGCGATCGACCTTCTCGTGTCCTCGCTGCACCTGGCCTGAAGGAAACAACCATGTTGAATCTCGTTCGTCCCGCTTTCGTGCTGCTCGTCCTGTTGTCGGCGCTGACGGGTCTCGCCTATCCGCTGGCGATCACCGGGATCGCGCAGGTTGCGCTGAACGGCGCTGCGAACGGCAGCCTCCTCACCCGCAACGGCGTCCTGGTCGGGTCTTCGCTGATCGGGCAGACCTTCGCCTCGGCCAAATATTTCCAGGGCCGCCCTTCGGCGACCCAGGCGCCCGACCCCAAGGACGCGTCCAAGACCGTGGACGCGCCCTATAACGCGTCCAACTCGACCGGCTCCAATCTGGGTCCGACGTCGCAGAAGCTGATGGATCGCGTCAAGGCCGCTACGCAGGGCGCGAAGGGTCCCGTGCCGGCTGACTCGGTCACAACCTCGGCCTCGGGCCTCGATCCGCATATCTCGCCGGAGAACGCGTTTGCGCAGGCCGAGGCGGTGGCGGCCGCACGCGGCGCGCCCGCCGACAGGATTCGGGCGCTGGTAGAGAGCCATGTCGAGGGCCGCGCGCTCGGATTGATTGGCGAGCCCCGCGTCAACGTGCTGGAGCTTAATCTGGCGCTGGATGGGGAGTTTGCGACGAGCGCGACGAAATAGGCCGTCGGTCATCTCATCGCAAGCGAGCCTCATATGGCCGGGACAAGCCCGGCCATTACGAAGGCGGCCGACTTCAGATCCCGCTTGCGGCGTGGAACGCACAAATGCGCGGCACGATTTCCTTGCGGAAGCGCGAGCCGTTGAATACGCCGTAATGGCCGACGCCCAACTGCAGGTAGTGCTGCTTGCGCTCGGGCGGAATGTTCGGGCACAGCTCATGCGTCGCATACGTCTGGCCGACGCCGGAGATATCGTCCTTCTCGCCCTCGACCGTCATCAGCGCCGTGCGCTTGATCGCATGCGTATCGACGGGAACGCCGCGGCTCGTCATCTCGCGTTTGGGCAGCAGATGGCGCACGAACACCGTCTCGATGGTCTGCATGTAATATTCGGCCGTGAGGTCCATCACGGCCATGTATTCGTCGTAGAAATCGCGGTGCTTCTCGGCCGAGTCGCCGTCGCCCTCGACGAGGTGGCGGAACATGTCCATGTGGGCGTTCATGTGCCGGTCCATGTTCATCGCCATGAATCCGGAGAGTTGCAGATAGCCGGGATAAACCTGCCGCCCGAGGCCCGGATAGGGGAACGGCACGGTTTGCAGGCAGTTCTTGCGGAACCATTCGACGCCGCGCTTCTCGGCGAGTTGGTTGACGGCGGTGGGGCTCTTGCGGGTGTCGATGGGTCCGCCCATCAGCGTCATCGAAGCGGGCGCGAATTCGTTGTTCTGCGCCTCCATCAGCGCAATCGCCGCCAGCAGCGGCACCGACGGCTGGCAAACCCCGAGCGTGTGGACGCCCGGCCCGAGCACGCTCAGCATCTCGCGAAGATAATCGATGTAGTCGTCCAGATCGAAACGCCCCGCCGCCATCGGGATCAGGCGCGCGTCGGCCCAGTCGGTGATGTAGACGTTGTGGGTCGGCAGGAACGCCTCGACCGTGCCACGCAGCAGCGTTGCGTAATGTCCCGACATGGGCGCCACGATGAGCAGCGTCGGCTGACGCTCGGCGTCCGGCACGGTCGGGCGCACGAAGCGCAGCAGGTTGCAGAACGGGCGGCTCCAGACGATCTCTTCGAGAACTTCGTGGGTCTCGCCGTCGACCGTTGTGGTCGGAAGTGCGAAAACGGGCTTGCCGTAGCGTCGGGTCATACGCTCGAACAGTTCCGCCCCCGCCGCCACGTTGCGGCCGAACGGCGTTGCGGACAGGGGATTGAAGGGGTTTCGGAACATCATATAGGCGGCGTCGGAGACCGCGCGCGCCGGAGCGAGCGCCGCGTGGGCCATCTCGTAGAGCTGGTATTGGTAGCCCGTGTTGAGCAAGGCGGCGCTCCCTAAGTGCCCGGCGAGGGCCGGAACCAACGAACATAGTGTTCACAAATGAACCGATCAATCCGCACTTAGGGCAATACGCCCAAATTTTAGTCACATTTTCGCAACAAAGCCGAGAAAACGGAATGCGCGCCTGGTCACGCCATCGCTTCGGCAAGGATTTGGTAGGATCTGAGCCGCGCCGCATGATCGAAAATCGCCCCGGCGACGATCAACTCGTCGGCCTGAGTCTCGGCGATGAAACTGTGCAGCCGGTCTGCGACCTGCGGCCCCGTCCCGACGAACGCGCAAGCCAGCATGCGCGACACATGCGCCTTTTCCACGGGCGACCAGTAGCTCTCGATGTCGTCGATGGGCGGGCGAAGCTGGCCGCGCGTTCCGCGAACGAGATTGACAAAACTCTGCTGCGGCGAGGTGAACAGCCGCTGGGCCTCGGCCTCGCTATCGGCGGCCACGACGTTGCAGGCGACGATCGCATGGGGCTTGTCGAGTTGCTCGGACGGTTCGAAACGTTCCCGATAAATCGCGAGCGCGGACATCAGCGCTTCCGGCGCAAAATGCGATGCGAAGGCGAAGGGCAGGCCCAGCATCGCGGCCAGTTGGGCGCCGTAAAGGCTGGAGCCCAGGATGTAGAGCGGCACCTTCAGCCCCGCGCCGGGAACGGCGCGTATGCGCTGGTCGGGCGTCGGCTCCGCGAAAAGCGCGCGAAGCTCCATCACGTCGCGCGGGAAGTCGTCCTCGTCCTGAAGTCCGCGACGTAACGCCCGCATTGTGATCCCGTCGGTGCCGGGCGCGCGGCCAAGGCCGAGATCGACGCGGCCGGGATAGAGCGCGGCGAGCGTGCCAAATTGCTCTGCGATCACCAGCGGCGAATGGTTGGGCAGCATCACGCCGCCGGAGCCCACGCGGATGCGCGAGGTGCCAGCGAGCACATAGCCCGCCGCGACCGACGTAGCCGCGCTCGCAATGCCGACCATGTTGTGGTGCTCGGCGAGCCAGAACCGCGTGTAGCCCCAGCGCTCCGCGTGGGCGGCCAGGTCGCGGCTGTTGCGCAGCGCGTCGCCGGGGGTCGATCCTTGCGGAACCGGCGCCAGATCGAGGATGGAAAGGGGCGTCTTCACGCCCCCAACATTGCGACGCCGCCTCGCAAATGCAAGGCGGCGGGGGCGTCATGCCTTGATGAACGGGCATCCGCCCTTGTCGAGGGGGCGCCAGGCGTCCTCGGGCTTGACGGTCGAAACCATCTTGAAGACGTCCCACTGCGCTTTCGATTCCGCCGGGGTCTTGACCTGCATCAGATAGACCGGGTGAATGTGGCGCCCGTCCGCGCGGATCATGCCTTTGCCGAACAGCGGATCGTCGGTCGGCATGGCCTTCATGGCGTCGATCAGCGCCTTGCCGTCGTCGGCGCTCTTCACCTGCGCGTAGGATTTGAGGAGATGCGCGGTCGCGGCGTACATGCCCGCCTGCATGTCGTTGGGCATCAGCTTCTTGGGGTGCTTTTCCTGATAGCGTTTGGCGAAGGCGCGCGTGCCGTCGTTGAAGTCCCAGTAGAACGGCGTGGCGACGTTCGACCCCTGCGCGATCTCGAGACCCAGCGCCGGCATCCCGGTCATGTTGAGCACGAAACAGGCGAGCTTCTGCTTGGGCGTCAGCCCGAACTCGTGCGCCCCTTTCATCGCCGAATAGAGATCGCCGCCGGCGTTGGCGAGGCCGACCACGTCGGCGCCCGAGGACTGCGCTTGCAACAGGAAGCTGGAGAAATCCGAGGCGCCCATCGGATGACGCGCCTCGCCGATCACCTTGCCGCCGGCGGCCTCGACCGCCGCGCCGCAATTGGCGGCCAGATCTTTGCCGAAGGCGTAGTCGGCGGTGATGAAGAACCAGGTCTTGCCGCCGGCCTCCGTCATCGTCTTGCCGAAGGCATGGCCGAGTTCATAGGTGTCATAGGTCCAGTGGACGAAATTGGGCGAGCATTTCGCGCCGGTCAGCACGGACGAACCCGCGCCCGAGCCGATCACCGCCTTGTTTTTGGCGGTGGCCACGGCGAGAACGGCGAGCGCGACTGCGGAATTGGGTAGATCCATAATGACATCGACGTGGTCCTCGTCGAACCATTTGCGCGCAATCGCCGCGCCCACGTCGGGCTTTTGCTGATGGTCGGCCGAGACGATCTCGGCGACGACGCCGAGCTTGGCCGCGTAATCCTCGACCGCCAGTTGCGCGCCGATCACGGAGCCGATCCCCTGATCGTCGGAATAGACGCCCGACATGTCGTTCATCACGCCTATCTTCAGCGGCCTCGCGCCTTGCGCGCGCGCACTCCAGGGCGTCAGCGTCAGCGCGGCGCTCGCCAGCAACAACTCTCTTCGGTTCATCTCTTCCTCCCGGTTTTTTGTCAAAACTCAGCCAGCTTGCGCAGCGTCTCGATAAGTGCGCAGCGTTCCGCCTCTCCGATATGTGCGACGACCGCCGCTTCCTGCTCACCTTGCGCGGCGACGGCGCGCTCCAACAGCGCTTCCCCGGCGGCCGTCAGGCGCAGGGAATTGGCGCGGCGGTCGGCGCCTGAGGGCGTGCGCTCCGCCAGTCGGTGGCGCTCGAGTTCGTCGAGCAGAGCGACGAAATTGGGGCGGCGGACCCCCAGCGCCGCCGCCAGTCCGAGATTGCGGCGGCCGGGATTATCGCGAATGGCGATGAGCGTCGAGAATTGCGCGGGCGTTAGCCTTAGAGAGGCGAAGCGGCGGCCGAAATCCTCGAACACGGCGAGTTGCGCGCGACGAAGCCAGTAGCCCACGGCGTCGTCGAGCGGCGCGAGTTTCAACTCACCCATGTCCGATCTCACAGAGACGGCGTCGCACGGCATCTGGGATAGGGCGGGCCTTGAGGCGTTTGGGATCGTCAGGATGTACGCCGGACCAGACGCGTGTTTCGCTCGCTTCAATCGCCAGATCCTCGCCCTTCCAAACACGATGGGCGATGTCGAAGCTGGAGTTGCGCAGCGCGGCGACGCGGGTTTCAATAACGATGTCGTCGCCGTAGCTGGAAGGCAGCAGGAATTGCGCGCGGGTATCGACCATCGGAAACCCGATCATGTCGAACTGGGCGCGCAGGTCCGCCTTCTTCCAGCCCGCCGCCTCGAACAGGTAGTGGGTCGAGGCGTCGAAGAAAGCGAAATAGCGTGGGTAAAACACGATGCCGGCGGCGTCGCAGTCGCCCCACTCGATGCGGACCGTGCGGCGGTTGGCGAACATCACAGCCGCACTTCGCAAGGGCCGGGCTTGTCGGCGTAGAGGCTCTCGACCGCCGCCGCATGATTGGCGATCAGCAGCCGCTGGTTGAGCGAGCCCTTGTCCGTCACCTCGCCCTTGTCGATGGACGGGGGATCGACAAGCAGGCAAAGCCGTGTGATGCGGGTTGAAGAGCCGGTGGAGCCTTTGGCCAGGCTGACCAGCTTTTCCCTGAAAGCGGCATGGACGCGGGCGTCGCGCACGGCTTCCTCGGGCTTGAGGCCGGGCGCGATTTGCGCCAGCGCGCTGAAATTCGGGAACACCAGCGCCCCCACATCGTCGCGGTCGTGACCCGCGATGACGGCGTCCTGCGCGAGCGGCTCGAAATGGTTGAGGA
>Ga0209698_10007712_pt1 | contig 11243 bp, 12 predicted proteins | sample LitLauG_LLR_2012_FD_187203 | JGI IMG/M metagenome (GOLD analysis project Ga0209698, IMG submission 187203) | Freshwater sediment microbial communities from Pennsylvania, USA - Little Laurel Run_MetaG_LLR_2012 (SPAdes) (version 2) | ecosystem: Environmental > Aquatic > Freshwater > Creek >... | reverse complement strand
GCGCGATGAAGGCTGGCGCCGGGAGCGCCGCGCTCACCCTGCCGAACGGGTTGATTGTCGCCGCGATGGTGATCGTGAACGCGGTCGGCGACGTGATCGATCCGGCCACCGGCCGGGTCGTCGCGGGCGTCCGCGGCGAGAACGGCCGATCCTTTGCCGACGCGCGGACGCTGCTCCGCGCCGGCGCGATCAGCTTCACCGGCGCCGGGAACACCACGCTGGGTATCCGTCCCCTTGCTGCTGATCGCGATCGTCGCCACCGTGGTCGTGATCTACATCGGGGTCAGCCACAACCTCGTCAGCGGCGGCTAAGGCGGCGCCACGTCGCGGGGTGAGCGACGGCGCTTCTCGTGCCGTGCTCACCAATTTGGAATCTCGAACAGATCGCGGATGGTGGGCACGCTTCGCCTTGCCCACCCGGCCCAATTTACAAACCGTCATCCCGCCGCTGCAGCGGTGACGGCACCAGCACCGGCTCAAGCGCCGGAATCAGCCGCGTGCGTTCGCGGTGCGCCGGGATCGCACGGTAGACCTGCTTGGTCGCTTCCACGATATGAACGCCGGCGAACGGCAGTGACAGCGCAGCACCGACCCGCTCCCACGCCATCGCCGAGCGCAGGAACCAGCCGCCGGCCACCGGCGGCAGGAACAAAGCCTCGCCCCACCCCGTCGGCGTGAACCAGGTCTGCCGCAGCAATTGCGTGATCTGCGAGCGCGAATAGGGCCGGCCGTGGCCGAACGGCGTGTTGTCGGTGCGCGTCCACACCCCGCGCCGGTTCGGAATGATCGCCATCATGCGGCCGGACGGCGCCAGCACCCGCCATACCTCGCGCAACAGCCCCTCCGGATCGTCGGACATTTCCAGCGCATGAACCAGCAGGATGCGGTCGATGGATGCGTCGGGCAGCGGCAGTGAAAATTCATCGACCAGGGCTGCGAGCGTGGGCCGCGCGGTCGGCCATTTCAGCACGCCCTGCGCCGCCGGCATGAACGCGATGCAGCGCTCCGAGTCCTCGCGGAACAGGCCGAGATAGGGCGTGGGATAACCGATGCCCAGTACCCGCTGGCCCTGCGCATCCGGCCAGCGCGCATGAATGCCGCGATTGATGAGCCGCCGCGCCACGATTCCAAGGCGCTGCGAATAGAAATCGCGGAGGTCGATGACATCGATGGTCATGAAGCCAATGTAACACGGCGCCACGCCGCCGGGGGCGCGGAATATTGCATTGCCGTTGGAGCGTTAACGCCATATTTCATGGCTATAAGGGGCCTGACCGGGGTCACCGCCTCGCCCAAATTGACGGAGATATCATGGCTGCCGAGATTCGTCTGTTCCCCTGCCTCACCGACAATTTCGGCTATCTGATTCACGACCCCGAGACCAAGGCGACGGCCTCGATCGATGCGCCGGAAGCAGCGCCGATCCTGAAAGCGCTGGAGCGCGAGGGCTGGACGCTAACCGATATCCTGATCACCCACCATCATCACGACCATGTCGGCGGCGTCGCCGAGCTGAAAGAGAAATATAACTGCCGGGTGGTCGCGCCGCACGACAAGTCGGCCAGGATCGCCAACGCCGATCTGCGCGTCGGCCAGGGCGATGTCGTGAAGGTCGGCGGCCTTCTGGGCCGCGTGCTGGAGACCCCCGGCCACACCCTCGACCATGTCAGCTACGTCTTCGACAACGACAAGGCGCTGTTCGCCGCCGACACGCTGTTCTCGATCGGCTGCGGGCGGGTTTTCGAGGGCGACTACCCGATGATGTGGGACTCGCTGCTCAAGCTGCGGACGCTGCCGGACGACTTCAAGCTTTATTGCGGCCATGAATACACCGCCGCCAACATCAAATTCGCGCTGACGATCGAACCGGACAATGCCGTGCTGAAGGCGCGGGCCGAGGAAGTGACGCGGCTGCGCGCGGCCAACAAGCCGACGATTCCGACCCTGCTTGGCGAGGAGAAAAAGGCAAACGTGTTCCTGCGCGCCGACGAGCCGTCGGTGGCGGCCAGCGTGCGCATGAAAGGCCGGAGCGCCGCCGAAGTGTTCGGCGAATTGCGCGAACGCAAGAACAAATCCTGACGGACCAATCCTGATGGCTGAACTGCCGACGGTTGCGGAAATCATCGCGCGGCTCGATTTGCGGCCGCACCCGGAAGGCGGGCACTATCGCGAGACCTTTCGCGATCCCCGCACGGATGCCCGCGGACGCGCGCATTCCACCGCGATCCATTTCCTGCTGGCGCGTGGCGAGCGCTCGCACTGGCACCGCATCGATGCGGTGGAGATCTGGCACTATTACGCCGGGAGCCCGCTGACCCTGCAGATCGCCGATGGAAGCGGCCATCTCAGCGTCAGGCTCGGTCCGGATCTCGCCGCGGGCCAAGTGCCGCAGGCGATCGTGCCCGCGCAGGCGTGGCAGGCGGCCGAAACGACCGGCGACTGGACGCTGGTCGGATGCACGGTGGCGCCCGGTTTCGATTTTGCGAAATTCGAACTGGCGCCGAAAGGCTGGGCGCCTGCGTGAACTCGCAAGGTGGGCAAAGCGAAGCGTGCCACCGCAATTCGCTGGCTGCATGAAGGAAATGGCGGGCACGGCGCAGGTGCGCCTTTGCCTACCCTACGCACTGCCGGCTAGCGCTTCCGGAACATATCCCTCGCCGCGATCAGCCCGCCGCCGGCGATCAGCACCGCTGATATCGCGATATTCGCGCTTGGTCTGGCAAAGCCGGCCAGGATCAGAAACGAGGTCGAGAGCAGCGGCGTTGCGTAGGACGCCGCTCCGAGCACGCGGATGTCGCCGCGCTTCATGCCGACGTCCCAGGCATAGAATGCGGCGCCGACCGGACCGACGCCGAGCGCCGTGATCGACAGCCATTGCGTCATCGTGGCCGGCCATACCGTGTCCTCGACCAGCCCGTGCACCAGAGCCGCCAGCAACGCGGTCGCCGCGCAAAAGCCCGCCACCGCGTCGGTCGGCACCGCCTTGAGCTTGCGCGACATCACCGAATAGGCCGCCCACACGAAGGCCGCGACGAACGCGGCGACAAGTCCGGGCACCTGGCCGGGCGCGAAGTCGCCGAGACGGTTGCCGGCAAACAGCAGCACGGTGCCGGCAAGCCCAAGCAGCGCGCCGATGATGTGGTGCGGCGCCAGCCGCTCGCCCGGCAACAGCGCCGAGAACAGCACGATCAACAGCGGCCAGAGATAATTGAGCAGTCCCGCTTCCGCCGGCGGCGCGAAGCGCAGCGCGAGGAAATACAGCGCATGATAGCCGAACAGGCCGCCGACCCCGACGATCCACGCCAGCGGCTGCTGCCGCAAGGCGCGGAGCGCCTCGGGGCGCCCGATCCAGCTCACGCATCCGACCAGAGCGCCGATGGCGAACGTCATTGCCGCAAGCTGAAAGGCGGGAATTTTTCCGGTCGCCACCGTCAACGCGGCGAGCAGCGACCACATCAGGATCGCGGTCAGTCCGATCAACGTGGCGGTGCGGGAGGTCATTTGATTCGGAATTGTTCAGGAACCCAAACCGTCATGGCCGGGCTTGTCCCGGCCATCCACGTTTTGCTTGGTTGTAAAGACGTGGATGCCCGGCACAAGGCCGGGCATGACGAGGGCTTGGAATGCAGTGGCTGCGCGCGACTAAAACAGGCGCCGCGTCACACCATATACTGCCCGCCATTGATGGTCAGCGTTGAGCCGGTGATGGCGCCGGCCTCATCGGCGGCGAGGAACACCACGGCGCGGGCGATTTCGTCGGGCTCGCCGAGGCGGCCGATCGGGATCAGCGGCAGGATGCTTTTCTCCAGCACCTCCTTCGGCACCGCCTGCACCATCTCGGTGTTGATGTAGCCCGGGCAGATCGCATTCACGGTGATGCCGCCCTTGGCATTCTCCAGCGCCAGCGCCTTGGTGAAGCCGATGTCGCCGGCCTTGGCCGCCGAATAGTTGACCTGGCCGAACTGGCCCTTCTGGCCGTTGATCGAGGAGATGTTGATGATGCGGCCGAATTTGCGCCCACGCATGCCCTCGATCACCTGACGCGTCATGTTGAACAGCGAGCCGAGGTTGGTGTTGATGACGGCGTTCCAATGCTCGAGCGTCATCTTGTGAAACGCACCGTCCCGGGTGATGCCGGCATTGTTGATGAGCACCTCGATCGGGCCGAGATCGGCCTCCACCTGCTTGATGCCGGCTGCGCAGGCATCGAACGAGCTGACGTCCCATTTATAGACGGGGATCCCCGTCTCGGCCTTGAACTTCTCCGCCGCCACGTCGTTGCCCGCGTAATTGGCGGCGACCTTGTAGCCCGCGGCCTTGAGCGCCTTGCTGATTGACGCTCCGATGCCCCGCGTTCCTCCCGATACCAACGCAACCCGTGCCATGTCGAATCCTTCCCTTGGCGTTCCTTGAAGCAGTTTTTTATTGTGTAACTGCGAATTAAGCGGGCCGTTTGACGAACATCAAGAAAAAACGCCCGGCAAAGCCGGGCGTTTCTTTTTAGCGGTAACTTCTGCGCTTGCGAGATGATCTTTTCATCATGCGACGCCGAACGTTTAATCGCGTGCAGTGCACATCTCAATCGCGTGCGATGCACATGGCGATGCCCATGCCGCCGCCGATGCACAGCGTGGCCAGGCCTTTCTTGGCGTCGCGCTTCGCCATCTCGTGCAGCAGCGTCACCAGCACGCGCGCGCCGGAAGCGCCGATGGGATGACCGATTGCGATCGCGCCGCCGTTGACGTTGACCTTGGAGGTATCCCAGCCGAGGTCCTTGTTGACCGCGCAGGCCTGGGCCGCGAAGGCTTCGTTGGCCTCGATCAGATCGAGGTCGGCGATGTTCCAGCCGGCCTTCTTCAGCGCAGCACGCGAGGCCGGGATCGGGCCGGTGCCCATGATCTTCGGGTCCACGCCGGCCTGGCCCCAGGAGACGATGCGGCCGAGAACCTTCTTGCCTTCCTTGGCCGCCTGCTTGGCGGTCATCAGCACCACCACGCCGGCGCCGTCATTGATGCCCGAGGCGCTGCCGGCGGTCACGGTGCCGTCCTTCTCGAAGGCCGGCTTGAGCTTGGCCATCGCCTCCAGGGTGGCGCCGTGGCGCGGATATTCGTCGGTATCGACGACGATGTCGCCCTTGCGGGTCTTGATGGTGACGGGGACGATCTCGTCCTTGAACTTGCCGGCCTTCTGCGCGGCCTCGGCCTTCTGCTGCGAGGCGACGGCGAATTCGTCCTGCTGCGAGCGGGTGATCTGGTACTGCCGGGCGACGTTCTCGGCGGTGTTTCCCATGTGGTAGCCGTTGAAGGCGTCCCACAGTCCGTCCTTGATCATGGTGTCGACGAGCTCGAAGTTGCCCATCTTGACGCCGCCGCGCAGATATTGCGCATGCGGGGCCATGCTCATGGATTCCTGGCCGCCCGCGACGACGATATCGGAATCGCCGTTGAGCAGCGCCTGGTAGCCCAGCGCCACCGTGCGCAGGCCGGAACCGCAAAGCTGATTGACACCCCAAGCCGGGCTTTCCACCGGGATGCCGGCGGCGATCGAGGCCTGGCGGGCCGGGTTCTGGCCCTGCGCGGCGGTCAGGATCTGGCCCATGATCACCTCGGAGACCCGGCCCGGTTCGATACCGGCCCGCGCCAGCGCGGCCTTGATGGCGACGGCGCCGAGATCGTGGGCCGGCGTGGTGGCGAAGGCACCGTTGAAACTTCCGACCGGGGTGCGGGCGGCGCTGACGATGACGACATCGTCTGACATGGACATCTCCTGGGGCTTGAGGATCGTGGATAAGCGGGCGCCGGATTGGCAGGCCAGTCTCTCTTCTCATCCTGTTAACGTCGTTGAGGCATGTCAACCGGCCGGAGGCTGAAATCTCGCCGCGGCGCATTCAAAATGACGTTCTTGGCGTATCCATAAGCACCGTCTATGCTTTGGAATTAACCGTGCTGCACAAAACGGTAGCCGAACCTTATTGAAAATGCTTACTTTGTTGCGTTGCGTTGCTCGTCGACCCTGCGGCGAAGCCGTCGGGTTCCTTCTCCTCGGTCTGTATGTGTGAGCCCATGGCGAAATCTGACCAACCCACCACGATCAAGAAATACGCGAACCGGCGGCTCTATAATACCGGCACCAGCACCTATGTGACGCTCGAGGACCTCGCCGCGATGGTCAAGGAGGGCGAGGACTTCCTCGTCTATGACGCCAAGACCGGGGACGACATCACCCGCTCGGTGCTGGCCCAGATCATCTTCGAGCAGGAAAACAAGGCCGGCCAGAACCTGCTGCCGACCACGTTCCTGCGCCAGTTGATCCGCTTCTACGGCGACAGCATGCAGATGGTGGTGCCGAAATATCTCGAACAGTCGATCGACACGCTGACGCGCGAGCAGGAAAAATTCCGCAAGCAGCTGACCAATACTTTCTCCGGAACGCCGTTTGCTCCGCTGGAAGAACATGTCCGCCGCAACATGGAATTGTTTCAGCAGACCTTCGCGATGTTCAAGCCGTTCGTGCCACCGCGCGGCGGAACCGCCGCTGAACCGGAAAAAGCCTCCGAGCCTGCGCCAGAGGCGGACAACATCGACGATCTGCGCCGCCAGATGAAGGACATGCAGGAACGCCTCGAGCGCATGTCGAAAGAGCCGAAAAAGGAAGAGTAGTTCTTTGTCGTCGCTGCGAAAGCAGCGACGACGGAGAGATTTTCGACTGCGGTGGATTTCAACTCGCCGCCGGCAGCAGGTCGGCGGCTGGCACGCCCCACGGCCGTGCCGAAGATGCGAGCCCGATCAGCCGTCCCTGGATGTAGTCGCAGCCCCAGTCGCGCAGCATGACGGCGGCTTCCTCGTCCTGGACCCATTCGGCCACTGTCTTGATATGCAGCCGGCGCGCCAGATCGATCAGCGTGTGCACGAAGGCGCGATCGTCCGCCGAGCGCGCGATGTTCTGCACGAACGCGCCATCGATCTTCACGATATCAACGCCCAGCTTGCGCAGATTGCGGAACGAGGTGTAGCCGGCGCCGAAATCGTCGATCGCGATCCGGCTGCCGAAGTTCTTCAGCCGCGTGACGAAGCCGCGCAAATCGTCGATATCCTGGATCGCGACGGTTTCGGTGATTTCGACGATCAGCCGTTCGGCGACGCCGGGATGCGCATGCATCAGCGACTCGATCGAAGCCCACCAGTCGGGATCCATCGTGGTCTCGGGCGATATATTGAGGCTGAGCTGGACGTTCGGCGATGCAGCCAGTTCCGCCACCACGAGTTCGAGCACGCGATGATCGACCAGACGGATCAGACCGAGCTTCTCCGCCACCGGAACGATGTCGGGGGCGAGCAGCACCTGCCCGTCATCCTGCTCCATGCGGATCAGGCACTCGTAGAACGCCGTATCGCGTGAATTCGCCTCCACCACCGGCTCGAACGCCATCACGATCCGGCGCTCGTTGAGCGCGGTGACGATTTCGTCGGTAACGCGGATATTGACCCGGCGCTGGGCATCGCGCTCGACATTCGGCCGCCACACCGAAAACGATCCGGCGCGGCGTCGCTTGGCCATGTCGAGCGTTTCATGGGCGCGGTTGATCGCCTCGCTGGCATTGCGCGCGTAGCGCGGCACGCTGACGGCGCCGATCGAGGCGGTAACGGAAACCGGGCCGGATTTGGTCGGCACCACTTCGTCGCGAATGCCGGCGAGAAATCGTTCGGCGGCAACGTTCATGTCGTCGACCGTGCAGTTCTTCAGGATCAGCCCGAATTTGTTGCCGGAAAACCTGCCGAGCACGTCGCCGCCACGCAGCCGCGAACGGATGCGCTGGGCTACCTCGGAAATCACCGCGTCCGCGACATCGAAGCCGAACGCGTCGTTGATGCGCGCCAGATGATCGATGCCGATCAGCATGAAGGCGCAGGAGGTGCGAAAGCGGATGGATTCCTCGATGGCTTCGGCCAGCGAGGCGACCAGATGGGTCCGGTTGAGTTCGCCGGTCAGCGGGTCGTGCCGCGAAAGCCTCATCAACTGCTGGTCGCGGGCGTGGCGTTCATTGTTAATGCGGACAATGCCCTGGGCGCGCGCCGGCCGGCCGCTGGGGCCGGCGAACCAGCACCCGGTCTCCTCGATCCAGAGCACCGGTTCGGAACTCGCGGTCCGCACGCCATATTCGATCCGGTAGGGCGTGCCTTCAGCGCCATGCGCGGGCGGCGAGTTAGCCAGCGCATTGGAGCGGATGTTACGCTCCGGTTCGATCAGCCTGGAAAACTCAGCGCCCTTGGCGAGCATCGCCGGCGGAATATCGGAAAACACCGCGCTGGCGTGGTCGCTCCAGGTGATGGCGTCGGTTGCGATGTCCCAAACGAAGGCCGCCTGGCCGAGCGAGGCCAGGATGGTGGAAGCTTTCGGAAGAGCGGATGTCACGGTCGCCTCGTTTCAGGACACTGCCGGGTGATTCCCGGTCCCGAGGATACTGCCTGTTTCGGCACAGACCTTAGGCGAAGTTCATAAATATTCCGCAAACCACGTTTGATGACCGCCGGGAACAAAACGGCCAAAATCGGCATGCCCCTTGCGAAGAGGAGATTGTAAGGGGGCACACGTCCCAAAACGTGACAGTTCAACCGGATTTCGAGTCCCGATGCCAGACAGCGGTCGACCAGAACAGACGGCAGATGACGGCGTCCACGCGGACGAAAAACCCGCCTGTGTGGCGCTGGTGCCGGTGGTACCGACCGTTGAATGGTCGCGGATCCCGGACCAGGGACGGTCGCGCGCCGACTTTGTCACCCAGTTGATCGCGACCGCCGAGCACGTTCCGCAGACGCGCAGCCTGCGGCGAGCAAGCCCGGCCGACGCCGAGGCCGCCTATGGGGCAGGGTGGCACAAGGCCCCGGCCCAGACCGCCGGCGTCCGGACCCGGCAGACCGCCTAGATTCCAAACGCGATCGATCGGAAAGTTAACGGGACGGCGTTTCCGGCGACGGCGGCGAGGCTTCGCCGGGCTGCAATCCTGGGGATGCGACCTCCGGCGACGGTCCCGTCGGCGCGACCTCGGCAGGTGCCATTTTCGTCTCGACGCGATCTGGCGGAGCCGTTTCGACAGCCGGGGCTGGGGACGCCGCCGGCGCGGGCTCGAATTCGGGTTCGGGGTCGGGCGCGGCAACCGCTCGCTTGCGGGAGGGCGCAGCGCCAACCGCGACCGTTCCACGGCGCCCGGCACGAAGCGCCAGGCCCGACAGGAAATCCACCAGCGCCAGCAGCGACAACAGGAAAAAGGTCGAGGTGCCGAACTTCGGCCACAGCATGAATTCCGCCGCGGCGGCCCCGAACACGATCAGCGACAACAGATGATCGGTGAGGTATTTCGCGCCGGGACGCGCGCCCTTCATGACCTCGAGCAGCAGCGACAGGATGCCGAGCGCCAGAAGTATATCGCTCAGCGTCACCGGCCAACCGGCGCCAGACATCAGCGTCAACGTCACCAGCGGCTCGGCGAGGGTAACGCCGGGCATCAGGAAGACGATGATGTTGTAGATCGCGAGGGGAATCAGAAGAAGCGGAAAACCGACCATGGACATCGGCGAGGCCTTCTTTTCAAGCACCGGATGTTCTCAGGCGAACCCTTTCGGCACCGGCAACCGTCTTACCTCACTCGTTGGCCGAATTCAGGCAGCCGTTGCGGTCAACGGCGTGCCTGGCCTGCTCGCGTCAGGATTCCTTCTTGGCCTTCAGAACCTGACGGCCCTTGTACATGCCGGTCTTCAGATCGAGGTGGTGCGGACGGCGCAGTTCACCCGAGTCCTTGTCCTCGGCATAGGTCGGCTTCTTCAGCGCATCCGCCGAGCGGCGCATGCCACGCCGCGAGGGCGATGTTTTTCTTCTGGGAACGGCCATTTCGGTGTCCTCTAGGGATGTTGTGGTCTAGGCATCGTCCGCAAACGGACGGCTGGAGCGTTTTTGGCGCGAGCCGAGAATGCCGATAAGGCCGCGCTTATAGAGGATGGGCCCGCGCAAAGCTAGGGTGGTTTGCTGCCAAAATGGCCCAAAATTGGCTCAATAAGCGCGATTTTCGCTCCAGCACCGCTGCAGGCTGGAAGCCTGTGCCCGGGCCATATAGGTGCCGGCCAGACGGCGTACCCCGGGGCCGGGATTGCGGGCGCTGCGCTTCACCGGATTGGGCAGGATTGCCGCCAGCAGGGCCGCGTCGCGCGGGGACAGCGCCGAGGCCGGGCGGCCGAAGGCATAGAGAGAACCGGCTTGCGCGCCGAATTGGCCGGAAGGGCCGAGCTCAGCAATATTGAGATAGATTTCCAGGATCCGCTGTTTCGGCAGCACCAGGTCGATCCACAGCGCCAGCGGAAACTCCAGCGCCTTGCGAACCACGCTGCGCCCCGGCCACAGGAACAGGTTTTTCGCCACCTGCTGGGTGATGGTCGAGCCGCCGCGGGTGACCTCGCCCTCCTCCGCGTCGTCGATCACCTCGCGTAACGCACCCCAGTCGATGCCGTGATGGCTGCAGAATTTGGCGTCCTCGGCCGATACCACCGAGCGCGGCAGATAGGGCGAGATCGTGCTGAAATCGACCCATTGCCGTGACACCGGCGCGCCGGTCAGATAGCGCCAGGCCATCAGGGTGGAAACCGGATGGCCGGCCCGATAGAGCGGCGCAAGCAGATAGGGCAGCAGCAGTGCGGCCAGCACGATCAGCAGCAGATTTCGGGCAACGCGCAAATGTGGCGCTTCTGGTTAACGGCGATGGGCGGCGGGGAAACAGCCGGCACGACTGATATCTCCCTGATAATCCCGGGTTTTTCCAGCGGTTTCAAGCCGCCTCCCGCCCGGGGAGCGGAATTGACGAAGCCCCTGCCATCAACGATTGTCCCGGCCAAATCGATTAGGAGCTGTTTTTGATGACGACCGGCACTGCACTGACCGACTTTTCGAAGCGACTGGACCAGACCGCGGAGGACACCGAAGCGCTGCTGGGCAGGCTGTTGTCGGATGCGATTCTGCCCGACGAGATCGTCCGGCCGAAACGCCTGATGGACGCGATGCGCTATTCGAGCCTCGGCGGGGGAAAACGCCTGCGGCCGTTCCTGGTGGTCGAGAGCTCGGCCGTGTTCGGCGTCCCGCGCGAGGCCGCATTGCTGGCCGGCGCCGCGCTCGAATGCATCCACTGCTATTCGCTGATCCATGACGACCTGCCGGCGATGGACAACAGCGATCTGCGCCGCGGCCGGCCGACCCTGCAC
>Ga0209698_10007711_pt1 | contig 11244 bp, 10 predicted proteins | sample LitLauG_LLR_2012_FD_187203 | JGI IMG/M metagenome (GOLD analysis project Ga0209698, IMG submission 187203) | Freshwater sediment microbial communities from Pennsylvania, USA - Little Laurel Run_MetaG_LLR_2012 (SPAdes) (version 2) | ecosystem: Environmental > Aquatic > Freshwater > Creek >... | reverse complement strand
GACCGCGTGCATGGCCTTCGTCCTGATCTCGTCGAAACGGATCGGCCTGCTCGGCCCGCTCTCGTCGCGGCGCGGTCGGAGGAGCGCGTCGAACCCGGCTCCGAACTCCTCGCTCAGCCCGGGCGCCCGCTCCTCCTCCACGATGAACTCGGCGAGGATGCGATCGACGAGCGCCGCCGCGTCGATGGCGTGCGCGCTCGTCAGCTCCGGCACGAAGACCGTCCGGAGGGTGCGGCGCAGCTCACGGTAGTAGAGGGCCCGGTCGTATTGCGCGTGGGCGAAACCCTTGGGATCGTCGGCGAATCCGGCAGCGGCAAATCCACGCTGGCGCGCGCCATCGTGCAATTGCTGCCGCGCACCGCCGGGGCAGTGAGCTTCTTAGGGCGCGAGCTGCTGCCCAGCGAAAAGGAAGCTTTGCGCAAGGCCAGACAAGATCTGCAAATTGTCTTTCAAGATCCGATGGCGAGCCTCGATCCGCGCATGACGCTGGGCGCAACGGTCGCCGAGCCGCTTTTGGCGTTCGAGCCTATGCTGGATCGCAGCGCTCGCGAAGAACGCGTCAAGGCGATCATGGCTCAAGTCGGGCTCGATCCCGAGCTCATAAATCGCTACCCCCATGAACTTTCCGGGGGCCAAAACCAACGTGTCGGGGTCGCCCGGGCCATGGTATTGAAGCCCAAGCTTGTGGTGTGCGACGAGGCTGTGTCGGCGCTGGATGTTTCGATCCAATCTCAGATCTTGCATCTCATTGCCGACTTGCAGCGCGAGTTTCGCACCAGCTTCTTGTTCATCAGCCATGACCTCGCCGTGGTGCGCGAGATTTCGCACAACGTGTTGGTGCTTTATCTCGGGCGCGCCGTCGAGTACGGCCCCGCCGAGGTGCTGCTCAGCGATCCGCGTCATCCCTACACCCGCGCGCTTTTGGCGGCCGCGCCTACCCCCGATCCAGATATTGCGCGCAACCAGCCGCGCCTTCGTCTCGTCGGCGAGTTGCCGAGCCCGCTTGATAGCCGCGCCAGTTTGCGCTGGCTCAAATCACGTTTGGTCGACAATTCAGAGGCGGTGCAATATCGCCCCCAATGGCTGCATGTTGCGCCGGGCCATTACGTCGCTGAGCACGACGCGGAGACCGCGACCGCCGCTTAAAAAAAACCGCGCGCCTTGTTGGCGCGCGGCGGGCTCGATCATTCAGAACAAGTCCAATTAATGGTTGGGTTCGAGATTGTCGTTGTTCACCCAGCCGTCATTGTCGTTTTCGTCATGCACGCGCCACCACATGCCTTGCTTATCCCCGGTCGGATAAACGATTGCGCCGGCGTGCAGATTGCGCAGGGTCGAACCCGTGCCCGGGCCCGACTTGAGCGGGGTTGCCGCAGTCACGCGATAAGATTGCTGCGGCGCGGAGGCGCTAGCGTTGGTGTCGAGAACGCCCAGTTGGGTGACCAGCTGGGTGTAGGCGTCGATGAAGGCCATCGTGACCACGCGTCCAATATCGGTGTCGGTGTAGCCGCCGAGCCCAACCCCGCCCGCGCCTAAAAAGCCGATCCCGCCCCAGGCGAAATTGCTGTTGGCGGCATTGCCCTCGGCGGAGAGCGATTCGGTTGTGCGCACGTTGGTGAGCGCCAGCGTCGTTTGCGCGGTTTGATTGCGCACGCCCATGCCCCCAATAGCCGCGCCAAAGCTCCCGCCCAGCATGCCACCGATTGCTGCGCCGACGCCGCCGCCGCTTGAATTATTGTTCTGGGCCACAACGTCGGCGAGCAACACATAGTCGGCGGCCCGGATTTGGCCGCCCCCCACGTTTGAGCCGTGCTGTAACTGGCCCCCGGAGGCGAGGTCGCGTTCTTGCATCGCCGCATCGAGACCGGCGCCCCGTTCGACGATGGTGAAGCAGCCTGATTGCTGGATCACCACGCGTAAGAGCCCCGCGGGCGGCGTGAGATTGTAGCGGGTCCAACCCTGGGTATCGCCGTTGCGGATCGAAATCGACCCGACGTTACGCGTGCAGTGGGGCACTTGCGGGGTTGTGCTTGCGGTTGCGTGTTGGGCGTAAGCGTTGGCCGCGCTCAATCCCGCCGCCGCCACGGCTACGGCCAAAATCTTGAAAGCTTGACGCATTATCACCCTCCCATAGCGCGCGCGGCGAAATAAAATCCGCGCGCGAAATTCCCTCGACCACCCCCTACCACAGGCGCGGCCGCGCGGTCACGGGGGGAGGCCGGGGTCTGGCGCTCTAGATCTCAGTTTTTTGGCTTGACGCTGACGGGCGCGCCGCTGCGTCCGGCGACGAAGTCGACGATGTAGGGCGCAAAGGCGGCCGCGCTCACGCCGATATTGACTTCCGGACCGCGACCGGTGAAGCGGAAATTGGAATCCACGCCCACCACTTCAAAGGCGCCGGCGCCATTGCGCACAAAAAAGGCTGACCCAGAATCGCCGCGGGTGGTGTCGCACTGGTGCTCGAAGGTGTTGTCTTTGTAGATCGCCACCATGTGGCAGCTTAAAACCCCAGCCAAAGTGTCGCCGGTGTCCCAGGCGTAGCCGGCTTGCATGAGCGTCGCGTGCGTGGCGGCGCGCGCCCCGCGCGCTGTTAAATTTTGCACGCCCGCGAACCCCACCTGGTCGCCGATCGGGCGATCGAGCCGCAACAGCGCCCAATCCATGCCGTCTTGCGCAGTGCCGGTTTCAAAGCGGCGAATATCGAAGCGGTGGTCGATGAGGTAGGCGCTGACGCGCGCACTATGCTGGCCCGAGGCGTCGGCGAATTCAGCGCCGGCATTGACGCCGGCATCGTTTACTATGCAGTGCGCCGCCGTCACAATCACGTCGCGCGCGATGAGCGTCGCTGTGCAGGATTCATTGCTGTCGAGCGTCAGTTCGCCAATGTACTTCCACGGCGCCTGATCAGCGGGCACGCGCACGCGATCATCGTGACCGAAGAAATGGTCGCTGATATTCATCGGCCGGTTGCGGCCTAAGCAATCGGCCCGGTCGGTATGGGCCGGGCAAGCGCCATTGCCGCGCCCTGGTTCTTCGCACACGCCGTTGAACGCGGTTGGGCAACTATCGGTCTCGTTCCTGAGCCAGGCGATATCGCCGCAATCGCTGTGGTCGCTGCCTTGGGTGCAAGCGCCGGTGCCAAAATTCGGTTCGTCGCACTCCCCGTCATGGGCGTATTGGCAGCTGTCGTCTTCGCCGGCGCGCAAATGCCGGCAATCGGAATAGTCGGTTCCCATTGGACACGCGCCGGTGCCGATATCGGGCTCATCGCATATAAGGTCGTTGGCCCAGCGGCAGCTGTCACGCCCAGGTTTGGCGATCGCGGCCTCTTTCGCGCGATGATGCGCGGGGTGGCCGAACACCGAAGGCGCGTTGGGTTGAAAAAGCACGCTGGCGACGAGACAGACGCCAATCAGCGCCGAAGCTGCAACAATTCGTAACATGGTTTGCAAATGAGGCTAGCGTGTACGCGTAGGCGAGGGAAGCGAGGCGACGACTTGATCTCCGCGGCCGCCTCTGAAACAAGCCAGCGATGAGCATGCCGGTTCTCCACATAGGCAACAAGAATTATTCGTCGTGGTCGATGCGGCCCTGGCTGGCGCTCAAATGGGGCGGCGTAGCCTTTGTGGAAAACATCATCCCGCTCGGCGGCGAGGGCTATGGGCGATCGCAGATCAAGGCGGTCCGCGCGGTGTCGCCCAATGGGCGCTTGCCGGCGCTCAACCTCGATGGCGCGGTGATTTACGAAAGTTTGGCGATCTGCGAGTGGGCTGCAGAACAGGCGCCGCTCTTATGGCCCGCCGAGGCGCCGACGCGGGCTCTGGCGCGAGCGGCCGCCTCAGAAATGCATGCAGGTTTCTTTGCTTTGCGCGCAGCGATGGCGATGAACATTCGTCGCCGGCTGGAGGTCGAGCCAAAGTGGAATGAAAATGCGCGCGCCGATCTCGATCAATTGTTTGGCTTGTGGGGCCGCTTGCGCGCCCGCTACGGCGAGGGCGGGGCGTATCTGTTCGGTCAACGCTCTATCGCAGACGCCATGTTCGCGCCGGTTGCGACGCGACTGCGCACCTACAAAGTCAGCGCTCCAGATGTGGTGATCGGCTATTGCGAGACCATCTTCGCGGACCCCCATTTCAGGCAATGGGAAGCGGCGGCGCAAGCTGAGACCTGGACTATTGAGCAAGCGGAAGCATTGTACCGATGATAAAGCACTTCATATGGGCCGCAGCGCTCGCGCTTTGCGCCTGCGGACAAACCTCCAACGATAACGTGATGCGCGAAATCGACCGCGCCGACAAAGCTGACGCCGCCGCCGTCGCCGCCGCGCAAGCGAGCGCAGCGCAGGCGACGCTGGCCAACGCCCCATTTCTGGCGCGGGTGCGCGCCCAACGCGGCGTCGTGGCTCTGCCATCGGGTCTCTTGTTGGAGTTTAAACACCGGGGCAACCCACATGCGCCGCGTCCAAGCGCCAATGCTGCGGTGCTGGTCGACTACGAAGGCCGACTAGGGGACGGACAAGTGTTTGATTCCTCTTTCGCGCGCGGCCAACCCGCGCCGTTTCAGGTCAGCCAAGTGGTGGCGGGTTTCGGCGAGGCCATAGAACATATGCATCCAGGCGACGAAGTGATCGCCACGATGGGGCCCGAGCTTGGCTATGGCCCCGCCGGCCAGGCGCCGACCATCCCGCCGAACGCGGTATTGCAATTCCGCATAATCCTGCGGGCGTTCCAGGAACCTGGCGGGGCGGTCGTGCGCGCATCGGGTCATTGATGAGCAAACTCGAGGCAACGCTTGAAATTCTCGAACGCTTGATCGCGTTCGACACCACCTCGCGCAATTCCAATCTGGCGCTGATCGCTTGGGTTGAGGATTTTCTGAACGCGCGCGGAGTGGCCTCGATGCGGGTGCCCAATCGCGAGGGCGACAAGGCCAATCTTTATGCGCTGATCGGCCCACGGGTCGAAGGCGGGGTGGTGCTCTCGGGGCACACCGATGTTGTGCCCGTCGACGGCCAGCCCTGGACGAGCGATCCGTTTCGCCTCACCCAACGCGGCGACAAACTCTTTGGTCGCGGCGTCGCCGATATGAAGAGCTTTTCAGCGCTGGTGCTCGCGCATGTCGATCAAGCATTGGCGGCCAATCTCAAGAAGCCGCTCATCTTGGCGCTTTCCTACGACGAGGAGGTTGGCTGTCTTGGCGCGCCATCCATGATTGAGGAAATTGTCAGGCTCATGCCTAAGCCGCAAGCGGCGATCGTGGGCGAGCCGACCAGCATGAAAGTGGTCTCGGCGCACAAGAGCATTCGCGTGTTCAATGTCGAAGTGACCGGCCGTGAAGCGCATTCGAGTTTGCCCCACACCGGCGTTTCTGCGGTGATGGAGGCGCTGAAATTGATGGAGCTGATCGCCGCCATCGGGCGCGAACAGGCAAGCGCGTCCCCTGGGCTCTTCATCCCGCCTGGCGCAACGCTGACCATTGGCCGCGTCGAAGGCGGCACCGCCGCTAACATTCTGGCGCGTCGCTGCGAGTTTACCTTTGATCTTCGCTGTCCGAGCCAGGCGCTGGCCGATGCGATTGAAGCGCGTTTTCGCGATGCGGCGGTCAAATGCGATGTTGAAATCAAGGCGCGCGCCCCCGAAGGGGGGGTGGTAGTTTCGCGCCGCTCCTCAACGCCTGGCCTGGAGGTCGACGCCCAGAGCGCCGCGGAGGCGCTAGCTCGTGCGCTGACCGGCGACAATGACACCCGCGCAGCCTCCTATGCCGCCGAAGCGGGCTTGTTTCAGAGCGCTGGGATTGCCGCGGTGCTGTGCGGCCCGGGCTCGATCGAACAAGCCCATCAGCCCGACGAATGGATCGCCCGCGCCCAAATCGAAGAGGGCGCGCGCTTTATCGAGAAGCTGATTGCGGCGCTGAGCGCTTAACGCCCCAGCGCCTTCAAAGCCGCCGCCTTGGCTGCGTCATTGGCGTAGGCGACAAAGCCGTGGATCAGCACTTCGCCTCTGGCGGCGCCATAATAGATATTCGAACCGTCAAGGCTCATGACCCCTCCCCCGGCGGCCGATAAGATGGCGTGACCGGCAGCAGCGTCCCACTCGCTCACATCGCCCAAGCGCGGATAGAGGTCAGCCGCACCTTCCGCGACCCGGCAGAACTTTATCGAGGAGCTGGCATGCAGGGTCGTCGCCTCGCCGAGGCCTGCCAGAAATCTGGCGGTGGCTGGGTTGCGTCCGGAGTGATCGGAGGCCACCACCCGCCAGAGCGCGCCTGAGCTCGCCCCAGCCGCGATCGGGGTCGCTGGGGCCGCCAAGGCTTCGGTCTTTGCGTCATAGCGCGCGAGCAGAGCTTGTCCCGGCTCGCCAGCGTACAACTCGCCGGTAGCTGGCGCAAACACCACGCCAATGCGCGGTGCGCCGTCTTCCACAAGCGCGATATTGACGGTGAATTCGTCTCCGCCTCTGGCAAAGCCGCGCGTGCCGTCAAGGGGGTCGACGCAGAAGAAGCGCGCGCCGCACTCAGGAATGCGCCCTGCCGCGGCCGCTTCCTCCGCCAAAACCGGCGCGCCCGGCGCGAGCTTGGCCAATCCCGCTTCGATAATCGCCTCGGCGCGTTGATCTGCAAGCGTCACAACCGAGCCGTCGAGCTTGTGTTGGCTGACGAAGCCGGCTTTGCGGACCGCCATGATTTCGCGGCCGGCGTCGCGTGCGAGTTCGATCAATTCAGCGAGTGAAGGGCTGCTCATGCCTGAAGGGGATCAAATAGGCGTGCGCAGCTTTAGTCCAGCGCAGCCGGGCTGTTTGCGTGTAATTCCTCAAGCCATGTCGTCGCAGCCACATCGCTGGGCGCGCGCCAATCGCCTCGCGGCGAAAGCGCGCCGCCGGACACGATTTTAGGCCCGTTTGGAACAGCTGAGCGTTTGTATTGGTTGGCAAAGAAGCGCTTGAGAAACACTTCGAGCCATTTTCGTAACTCGGCATAATTGTATTTTTCGCGCCACGCCGTCCAGGCGAGAAAGAGAATCTTGCTCGGCGCAAATCCGTAGCGTGTCAGCCAATAGAGATTGAAATCCTGGAGTTCGTATGGCCCGACCACGGCCTCTGTGCTCTGCGGTTTTGCGCCTGGAATGAGTTCTGGACTGATTTCGCTCTCTAGAATTTTCAGCAGCGTCTTGGATGTCGCCTCGTCAAACAGGTTTGCGTCCGCCACCCAACGGATGAGGTATTGGATCAACGTCTTCGGCGCTCCGCTATTGACGTTATAATGGCTCATATGGTCGCCAACCCCATAGGTGCACCAACCGAGCGCCAGCTCCGACAGATCGCCAGTGCCAACCACGAAGCCGGCTTCCTTGTTTGCGAGCCGGAAGAGGTAGTCCGTGCGCAAGCCCGCCTGCACGTTTTCATAAGCAATGTCGTAGACCGGCGCTCCGCGCGCGGCGGGATGGCCGAGATCCTCCAGCATGCGTTGCGCCAAGGGCTCGATCGACACTTCGCGGGCATCGATGCCGAGCGCGTTCATGAGCGCCCAGGCGCTCGCTTTGCTGGCCTCGCCTGTGGCAAAGCCTGGCATGGTCACGCCAATGATGTTTCGCCGCGGCAGGCTCAATAGGTCGAAGGCGCGCGCGGCTACGATCAGCGCGTGCGTGGAATCAAGCCCTCCTGAAACGCCGATCACCACGCGCTGGGTATTGGTGGCCTCGATGCGTTTGGCCAGGCCCTGGACCTGAATATTGTAGGCTTCGTAGCAATCGCGATCCCGCTGGAGCGGCGCATCGGGAACAAACGCCAGGCGCTCGATTTTTCGCTGCAAGGGCGTGGCGTGCTCCCCAGCGTCTAACCTAAACGCGACCCGCCTCCAGCCGATAAGCTCATCTTGGACGCGCGCGGCGGCGTCTTTGAAAGTGCCGACGCGCCGGCGTTCTTGGGCGATGCGTTCGACATCGATGTCGGCGATCACCAGTTTTGGCGCACGCAAGAAGCGTTCGCCTTCGGCGATCTTTTCACCCATCTCGTAGGCCACTATCTGTCCGTCCCAGGCCAGATCTGTGGTCGACTCGCCATACCCTGCCGCTGCTAGCATGTAGGCGCTCGTGCAGCGCCGCGACTGCGCATCGGCGAGCACGGCGCGGTCGAAGGCTTTGCCAATCACGATGTTGGACGCCGACATGTTGAGCAAAATGTTGGCGCCAGCCATGGCCGCCATCGTGGAAGGCGGCGTGGGCGCCCAAAAGTCTTCGCAAATCTCGACATGAAAGGCAAAGTCAGGGCAGTCGCTGGCGGCAAAGATCGTTGCAGCGCCAAACTTCACCGCGCCGCCGCAGACATTGATATGATCGTCTAGGGCGTCGCTGCCTGCTGCAAAGTAGCGTTTCTCATAATATTCTCGGTAGTTCGGCAAAAAGCTTTTCGGCACTACGCCCAGAATGTCGCCTTTGTGGATGACAATTGCGCAGTTAAACACTGAACCTCGCGCCCGCAGCGGCGCCCCAACGATCAATATCGGAAAGAGCTCTTTGCTTGCATGCACAAGCTTTGCGAGTGCTGCTTCAACCGCGTCAAGCAAAGCTTGTTGCAACAATAGCTCATCGATGGCGTAGCCGCAGAGCGAGAGTTCCGGGGTGAGCAAGACCGCCGCCCGGGCAGCGTCGGCCTCGCCCCAGAACGCCAAGATGCGCTCAGCGTTGGCGGCTGGGTCGGCGGGGGCCACGACCGGGGCGCACGCGCCAAGGCGCACAAAGCCGTGGGTATAGAGCGAAGTGAAGGTCGCGCCGGCGGGCGCCGCGGCTTTTCGGGAGGCCATGGGCGCTACTTACCGCATTATGCTCATTAAGACCATAAGTCTATTCGGGGCGATCGGGCGTCACCTCAACGTTAACGCGTTCATCGTAGCCTTTGCGCGCTGAGTAAAACACCAGGCCCATCAAACCCCCGCCGAGGACCAGTGAGCCCAGCGTGCAGACCGCCAGCGCGATCCAGCCGTTCAAGGTCATGGCATGGGGATCCCAGTCGGTGAGGACGCCGAACACCGCAACCGCCAAAATGGCCCCAAGCGAGAGCGTGAGCAGGAAGACCTTCATGGATCCTTTCATGTGGGCTCGTTTGGGCGCGAAAGCCAGATCAGCCGTTGCCGCAGAAGCTCGGCATTTGGACCGGCTCGGAGGCAGTGCGTTGGCGCCATTGGTTGGACTGGTCGCGGTAGTGCTCGCCTGGGCCTATGCGGGTGAAGAATTGGCAGGCCACTGCGGCGGCGAAATCCGAGACACCCACGCCGCGCGCATTTGCAGCTGAGGTAAAACTGGTGCGGCGGCGCATGTTCAATTGCTCCACGTGGGCGCGCACTTCAGCCGATGGGTTTTGGCCCGCAACGACGCCCAAATATCCGTCCGCTTGTTCGCCGACTTGGCCTGCAGCCCGCGCCTGGGCGATGATCGGGTCCGACGATTGCTGGGCGTGGGCAGGGGTTTGGGCGATCAGCAAGGACGCAGCCGCCATCAAAGCCGCAAGCCACCAGAACGGCGCGAAATTATGAGCCTGAGCAATACCGGGAGCGGGTGTCATAACGGGCCTCAATAGAGATCTTGATGCTGTTGCAGGAATTGCTGCGCGTCCTGCTGCAAGCGCACGACGACCTCCTGGTGGATGGTGACGTTTAGATTGATTTCAATCGGCTTGTCGGGCGCCTGAATTTGGACGGGGATGCACGCGCTCGTCGCCGCCGCGGCGGCCAAGCTCGAAATGAGATGCAGGTGCGCACGCATGCCAGACGCTCCAACTTTGCCGGTTCTAACGCTATCGAGCTGAACCCATTCTGAAACTACCCCTTATCTTGGGCTGGGGCGGGTTTGGTCAACCGGGCCCGGCGAAGGCGCGCTCTGATTGTCGCGCAGCAGGCGGGTCGGGTCGACGATTGCCGCGACGGTGTTGGCAAGGCTGCGGAAGGGCGCGCTCACCTGCACGTTGAACTTGAACGGCACGCCGCGCACGCTGACTGGCCCAACGCCTGGAAGGTTGGCGATCGGTCCCAAATCGAGCGGTTTGCCGGAATTGTGGCCGGTGAACTGGATCTGGCTGACGATATCGCCGTCGAGATCGCCGTTTAGGGTCAAACGCAAATTGTCATAATGGAAACTGCGCAAGGCCTCGAAAGCCACGCGCGCCATGCCGGATGCGCCAGCGCCGGCGCCGCCTAAGTAAGAAATCGACCCCCCATCGCCTTGCGACGCTAAGAGGCCATTTTCCACCAATGCCCTGCGGCGCGTGAGCAGAAGCGGAAAGCGCCCCTCAACGCGCCCTGTGGCGGCGACGTCGGGAATGTTGAGGGTGGCGATCAAAGCCGCGGCGTCGACGTCGCGTAGCGTCAATTCAAACGGCGTCGCATCGGCGCCGAGCTCGATCGTCGTCGGCGTCACCGAAAGCTTGCCCGAGGCAAACTCGAAATCCGCCCGCTCGATCCTCACCTGGCGATGGGCCAAGAGCTGGAATTCTATATCGCCATTGTTCACCGCAATGCCGGGATCAACCAGCCCGACATGAAGATGCTGGTGGGGCGGGGTGGTCAGCGCGAAAAGATCATCAAACCCGATATCGCCGCGCACGTCTTGGATGATCGGGATTGTGCCCGTCGACAGCGAGACGCCGTCCAAACGCAAGACCGCTGCGCCTGCGATGTGGGCGCTGTTCCAGCCGATTGTGGCCTCAGCGCTGGCTGGCCCGCGCACGTTTTCGAGCATGCCGCGCGCCAGTTCGGAAATGTCATAGGGCTGTAGCTGGGGTCCAAAGTTTAGCGCGTCGGCTACGACGTGGGCCGAACCTGCGCCGGCGTTGATGTCGTGTTGGGCGGCGAAATGGGCGAGCGGGCGCACGCCCTCGGCAAGCGCCAGGCCGCCTTGAGCATTGATGCGTCCTCTTGCAAGCGAGGCCTGGAAATCGGTGATGCGCAGCGGATGGAAGAGGGGCAATTCCGCCGCCGATCGCGGCCTCGCCGCGGTCAGCAGGGCCTCGGCCGCATCGACGCGGATGAGGGCTCTTTCCGCCCCAGGCAGAGCGCTCCAGCGTCCCTGCATGGCCGACACTGCGCCAGGCAAGGCAGGGTCATTTAGCGCACCCTGATTGAAGCGGCCATCGATGCGCCAATGTTGGCCGAACTGGACGTTGGCGCTGAGGCTGTCGATGTTGAGAGCCAAGGTGCGCGCTTGAGCTATGCTGACCTCAAGCTTGGGCGCGTCGGCTTGCATGGCAAGCTCTATGT
>Ga0209698_10007710_pt1 | contig 11244 bp, 8 predicted proteins | sample LitLauG_LLR_2012_FD_187203 | JGI IMG/M metagenome (GOLD analysis project Ga0209698, IMG submission 187203) | Freshwater sediment microbial communities from Pennsylvania, USA - Little Laurel Run_MetaG_LLR_2012 (SPAdes) (version 2) | ecosystem: Environmental > Aquatic > Freshwater > Creek >... | reverse complement strand
GCCGCTCCGGTGAACGAACCCTGCGGTGGAGTGGCGAACTGAAATGCATCCTGATGTTCGCGAAATTTGCCGTTGCCCTCGTTAACGAACAGCAGGGGGCCGTTGATGCGGACGAGAACGACGTCCTGAAGACCGTCGTTATTAAAGTCGGCAAACAGCGCGCAAACCGTGTTTTCTACCAAGCCTAATCCGGAGGACTCGGTGATGTCCTGGAAGGTGCCGTCACCGCGATTGCGGTAGAGCCGGTTGGGAAGTCCGGCAGGCTGGCAGACGTAAAGATCGTCGAAGCCGTCATTGTCGATATCGGCGGCCGAAACCCCATTGTGACCGTACACGTCGATACCCGCAGCGCCATCAATGACGGTCCGCCAATAGTCGGTGCCGTGCAGCAGTTGTGCGGCGTAACAAAAATTTCTTCCCAGCGCGGTGGCGGTGACATCGGCAAAGATCGGAGAAGAAGCACGCGCCTGCGACTCATCGAGCACTCGCCAGTTTGTAATTTGGAAATCGCCATTGGCTGAGCTTTGCCAGATCAATTCCCAATTCCCGACGCGCTGCTCTCGATGGAAACCGTCGCCCGAGCCGACGATTTCGTAGTGCACGTGCGTTGTTAGATTCGTTGCGCTCGAGGCAGCATCGATTCGTGTGATCTGGAATTCAGCGACATCGACCTTCGAGAACGTATGGAGCCACTCCTGCCACGCGCGAAGAAACGCGTCGCGGTCGAGTGTGGTTTCGCTATTGAATTTATTCCGCCGGACCTCAATCGGGGGGGCGGCGCGCACGACTCGGGAATCGTATGGCTGCAGCGGTACTCCGGCAAAAGCTGCCGCCAAAGTGTTCCCGATCGCCTGAACGTCACGTGGCGAGCGCAAAAGGCTGGCGCTCCACTGTTGCAGCAGCGCGCCCACCTGGTCCGCATACTTTTCGGTAATAAAAGCGTCCGACCCGGCCGTCGCCTTCAGCAGGATCGCGTCCAAGGGCCGCTCGGAGCGGTAATGTGGGTGGAGGTAGAAGTCTGAATATTGTGACGTATTTTCCGAGGATGCAAACGCCGGCGCTGCGAATCGCCCGCCCCACAAGCTCTTCGGGATGAGCGTCGCTCCTGCGCCCTGACAGAAACGGAGAAGAAATTCCCGCCGGCCAGAATCAATTGGAGTTCGCCGTTTCGTCCGGCTCAGAGGTGTGTCTCCTGCGAGGTCACGTGTAACGCGAACCTAACATCGGTTACCGAAGCGGTCAAGGTTGGGCAGGCAAGGTTGGGCGGGCAAGACGGGCTGGGCGTTCACACCTTCTAACCACTGAGGACGCGGAGAACTGCCCGCTGAGGACGCAGAGAACGACCGCTGGCGGCTAGCGAAAGGATTCTTGGAAGCAAGAAGGAGGTTTGAACTTTGGAATTGCGTTGCTCAAGGCCACCAGCAACGGATAGCTAAGCGTTAAGGATGGAGATGCGTCAAGACTGGCCAGTTTTGAGGAGAGAGGAAGGACGAGGTCCGCGCAGCCCGGAAGGCACAAATTCCAGGTCGCTAGTCTCGTTGACCGCCAGCCGAATCTGGAATTCCATGGTCTCGAGGGGAACGGGATTCTGATAATCGGTCAGGCAGGTACGCACGGCGTCCAGCGGACTGCATCCGGATGTGCGAACCAGGCGATAGATCTTCACCGCCAGAGTCTCAGCCGCACCCGGCGTGAGCAGGAGTGGCGTGAGCGATTGCAAGGTCGCAAAATCCGACTCCTGCAGGTTGATGCCGCGCTTCTGGCAGAGCATTCGGATGAGGCTGAAGCTCTCCTCCGCCGTGGTGGTCGGAAACAAAGGGATCTTCACGTCAATGCGCCCAGGTCGCTTGAGATCCACTTCAATCAGGTCGGGACGGCTCGAGGCCAGAATCCAGATCAATTTTCCGCGGCTCGTGCTGCTGCCCATCTCTTCTGCGAGCATGGAATAAATGCGGCCTCCAACGCCGGAGTCGCCGCTGGCAGAATCGCGCCGTCCAATCGCCTGGTCGGCCTCATCAACGAAAACGTAGCAGCGCCCGAGTGCCTGTAGAAGCCGGAAGATCCGTTCCAGGTTGCCCTCGGTGCTGCCCACCCATTTGTCGCGAAAATTTTTGAGCTTGACGACGGGGACGCGTGCTTCTCCGGCGAGACACTCCACCATGAACGTCTTTCCCGTTCCTACAGGACCGCACAGCAAGTAGCCTTTCGGCATGGCGGCGAGGTCACTTTGCTCCCAGAGTGCGATGTCCTGCCGCAGCCAGGTCTTGACCTTTTCCTGTCCGTGAATGTCGTCGAGCGTGCGGGAAGACTCGATAAATTCGATGAGGCCGTTGCAGTCGTTCTCGACAAGCTGCTTCTTCAGCTTTACGAGATCGGCACTCTCCAGACATCTCTTGCCATGCTCGCGGGTCTTGAGCAGAGTCTCAATCGCACCCAGAGTGGATCCCGCAAGCTGCTGTGCTACATTCTGCAGTTGTCCCGAGAACTCCTGCAGAGCACAGGGATAGCTGGAACTGAGCATCTCAAAGGCCTGGATCAACTCGTCGGCAACTGGCAGCGCGATTTTGATTCGTGCCGCGCGCGGATTATTGACGATCAGTGGGTGCAGGTCGTTCAGGTTCTCCGTAACCAGAAACGTCGCCAGGGAATGCCCAGCGAGCAAACTCTCGCTCGACCAATCGCGGATGAGACTCGCCAGGGCGTTGAGATCGTAGTCGAATCCTCCCTGCAGCGACGGGGCAAGTAAGTCTGCGCTCTTAATGATGCAGCTGACTCTCACTTCGCGCTCGCGATTCAGCCGGGCTAGATTGGCGGCGAAGCGAAAGTAGCGAGTGAGTGTTTCGATGGCAGGGCGAGGAGTCTTTGGCAGATTCGCATCTTCTTTCAACGCTGGCCATTTCGAGAACGTGTCGCCGCCCTTCTCCACCCGGATTCCGTTGCCGATGTCGTAACTCAGGACGACGTCGAATCGGGGCAAAAGAACCTGCATCAGAAAATCTGTCAGGCTCCCCAGATGCACCGTGGGAGAAGGCACGACCATCTGGTCGTTGACATTTCCGTAGATGATGAACTGATTGGCCGCGCTGCTCTCATAGAGCTGGATGGCGTCGAGCGCCCACTGCGGCAAGGGTGGCCGGGCAGCCTGCGCCGGAGTTACCGTCTCGGAGGTCGCCATCACGCCGTCTCTTTCCGGGCTGGCGCCTTGTGTTGCCCGTAGGTATGCTCGATGACCGAGATGGCGGATTCGTCTTCGCCGAAGATCGATCCACCGAGGAGGTCGCTAGCCAACTCGATATCAGCCGAGAACGTCTGCGGCTTACCCTGTATCGTGGCATTCTCGAGAATCAGATCGACCTGATTGTCGATGCGCGTCAGGTCGCTCTCGATCTCTTCCAGCGTCTGGTGCTTCTTGCGCATGGTGGCCAGCCGCTTCTTGAGAATCTGCAGGGTGGCGACTTTGGACTGCATCAGCGATTCGGTTTCTTCCCCATCCTGAATGTCCTTGTCGAGATCCTGGATCTTCTTCTCCAGGCTTTGTTCGGTCTCGCTCGAGGGATTCAGCAGATGGTGACGGGCGACCAGCAACTTGAGATAAACCCACTCCAGATTCTTAAGAGCTTGCTCGTTGCTGTCGATGATGTAATCCTCGGCTTGCTGGCTCCGATAGACGTCGAGCACCTGGTTGCACTTGGTGGCCATGCTCCAGAGGCGCTGCTGCGCGCCACTCTCAAGCAGCCGAACCAACGCGAGCCGCCGTTTCTCGACATCTCCCTGAGATACTTCGTGGGATTGGGCTTCGACGACTTTCTGGAAACGCGGGTTGAAGGCAAGTGCGGGGAGGACGGCGGCTTCCATGGCAAGTCCCAGCAGCCAGAACGCCGGCTGGGCGAATCCCAGAATGGCGAAGGCTGCAACGACCAGCGCGTTGACCGGAACCCGACCCAGGCTCGGCACATCCACGCTGACCAGAAAAGCGGACTTGAGATAGCGCCACACGCGAAGTTACGCCCGCCGCCGGCTCAGGCTTTCTCCATTCCGGCAGGGCCCATCGTTTTCGTCGAGCTCTCCGTGGTCTTGGCCGCTTCGACTCCCGCCGGAACATCGAGCGGAATCCCTTCTTTCGCGGCGAAATCGGCCAGAGCTTGATCGGCCAGAGCTTTTTGTTCGGCTTCCTTCACCACCAGGCCGGAGGTGTCCATGGTGTCGCGGGCAACGCGCACGCGACCAGCAGCTTTGGACCGTTCTTCTTCGACTATATTATGCAGGCGATCGAGAGTCTCCCCGGAACTGCCGATGCTGGTGATCATGCCCGAAGCCATCTCGGTCAGCTCGGCCATGGCGCGCTTCATCTTCATGTCGGTAATGCCGGATTTCAGCCCCTCGATCTTGGTGCGGGCGGCATTGATGGCTACATCCCGGGCGCGGACGAGATCTTTGTACGTCTTCTCGGCTTGTTCCAGTTGACTGCGGTTCTCCTCCAGCTCGCGATCCACGGTTTGCAGGCGCAGTGCATATTGCGCGGCTGCATCACGATTTCCAGCACGCAGATTGGCCGTAGCCTTCGCTCGCAGATCGCGCTGCTCACTCTCGAGCTGGCGTACCTGCGCAATAAGGCGCTCGCAGAGCCCGGCGTGGGACGCCAGTCCCTGGTTGTACTGCCCGATCTGCTTGCGCAGATTCTCCTGCTCGACTTCCAGCAGGGCTTCGGGATTCTGGCGCTCCAGCCCGGAGACAAACAAGCCGAAGAAGCCGCGGATCAAATTTGAGAGCCGTCGAAACATGAGGTTTTATGCCCCCTTCTCGCGATTCGAATTATGCCTACAGATTACTCTTTATCGGTTTCCCTGGGTACGCTGCCAGCTTGCCAGAAGATTGTTGACCACCTCGGCTTTCGGGGGCTCGCAAATCTTCTGCAGATCAACCTGCACTCCGTTGTTTGCGTACAGCACGAACGGACTGTCGGCAAATTTCACCGGTACATTGGGATTGGCGGGACGAAATCCATGATTCAGCGACTCTTTCTGAATGGGCTCAGTCAGCAGAAAGTTCAAGAAAGCGTCTGCCGCCTTGCGTTGGTCCGCGCTGCTCCACGAGGCGTTGATGATGTAGTAAGGATTTTCGTTCCATGCGTTGTATTCCGGGTATACGACGCGGAGTTGCCCCCAGCGACCTTCGGCGTTCTTCAAATAATCGATGGCCACGTTTTCGTAGACCAGCAGCGCGTCGTACGAGGATGGCCCTTTGAGCACCATCTCCCGCATCATGTTGCCGGTGCTATTCGACATGCCGCTCGCGCCACGTTCGAGTTCTTCCAGCCACTTCTGGAAATTGACGTCGAGAACATCTTTCAGCGTGAGGTCCTTGGTCTTGTGATGGTAGGAATACGCCGCCAGGATGATCGTCAGCAATCCGGAATTCGATTGATTGGGATGAGTGTGGCCAAATTTGAACAAGCCCCATTCCGGGTGGTGTGCGATCTCATCCCATCCGCCTTTGGCCTGCAGCGCCTGGTTCACAGTATCGAGCGACATGACTTTGTACTTTTGGATGAACGCCTGGTAGCGTTCGTCCCACACCACAAACACCAAGGGCGTCAGGGCAATCGGCTCCTCGCGCACGATGGGATTGTTGTTGTACTTGTCCTGCCACTCCTGCACGAAGATGTCTTTGTAGGCGGCACTGGCGGGAGACCACACATTGATACGCTGATCGCCCCCCAGGATCGCGTGAGCGCCCTCGAGCGAGCCCATCGGAATCAAGTTGATCTTGACGTGCTTGCCTTCGGATGACTTTGCGAACTCGGCGACAGCCCATTCCAGCCAGCGCTGTTTCTCGGTGCCGTAGGCGATTCCGATTTCGACTGGCGGACCTCCGCTGATCAGCGACGCCGCGGCATCCTTCGTCGCTTGGAACGACTTCCTGCCCATGAAGATGTAATAGGCGCCCGCGATGCATCCGATGATGAACAAAAAAATGAAAGCTCGGCCCAGCGGAGTGAGTTTTGGTCCATCGCTCGAAGAGTTCATATTTGCCATTCGTGACCAGTCTTCCTAAAAGAACGTAGAGATGTCTTTAAACACACCCACGATATTTTCCGGAGTTCCCTCGTACGACTTCGCCTGGGTCGAGTCCGCAATGTTTGCCAGAATGTCTTTCCGGGCGTCCTTGCCATACGCGATGGTGAATACGTGGATCTTGTGAGTTTCCCCGTCGTAGCGGATGTGATCCATCAGATCGTTGAGGTGCATCTTGCTTTCCGTATCCTCACCGTCGGTCAGCACAACCACGGAGAGGATGCTGTCCGCTTCGCCTTCATGGCTCTGGTCGCTCAGATACTGGTACGCCGCGTCGATGGAATCGTACAGCGCGGTGCCTCCCTGCGCGAAGAGAGAATCAATGGTGCGCGAGAGTTGGTCGCGCCCCGATTTCATAGGCAGATTCTGGCTCGCCCACGCGTACTTGCTGTTAAAGGGCAGCAGCGAGAGCCGGTCATTGTCGGACAGCAACGTGACCAACTGTTTAGCGCCTTCGCGCGCGTTCTGGATCTTGCGGTCATCGTTCATGCTGCCGGAAGTATCCATGACGAGAACCACGTTGGCCGATTTCTTTTTCTGCTGCCACAGATGCAAGATCGAGTCCATGACCTGCACGGACGGAACTTCCAGCGTAGTCTTGGGCTCCTTGGGATCGACGCCATGAGATTCGTCGATGGGCGATGCCAGCGGGACGTCGACCGCACCCGGCCGGAATCCGTAGGTGATGGCCTTCTCTTGTTGCGGCTTCTGCAGTAAGAACTGGACATAAATCTTGGCGGCTTCGCGACGCTCAGGCGTCACCCAGTCGCGCTCGACGATGCCAACCGGATGGTCGCTCCAGAACGTACCTTCCTTGGGATAGATCGCGACCACGGGAAATGGAAGGTTGGTCTGTGAATAGGACTCGATGACCATGTTCTCGTACAGCACGGCCGCCGAAAGATATTGCGGCCCGCTCGAGAACATCTGCCGACCGAAGAATCCTGTGGAACTGCCGTAGTGCACGACGGACTTCTCGATGCCCGCGAGGAATTCCGCGGTGTGCGGTTTCTCCACATCTGCTTGCGTAAGGCCGGCTGTTTTCCCTGAGGCCGCGTAGACTTCAGCAAAGAGTGAGATCAAGCCGCTGTTGCTGAACTGCGGGTGGGTATGCCCGAACTTGAAGCTGCCCCACTGCGGATAGCCGTGCTCTTCCCAGCCTTTGGGGCTGCGGGCTAGCGCCAGAATGTCGGACCAACCGATGGGCTTCTTCCCCCATCCCAGCGCTTCGGCCATAGGTTTCCACATCGCAATTACGACTGGCGAGAGCACCAGGTTGTCAGTGGACGCGATCAGGTCCTTGCCATATTTGCTCTGGGACTGGGCATTGCCCAACTTGATGAAGGCAGCCGATGCCGGGCTGATCAAATCGGGCTGGCGGCGGCCTTCCATAACTTCATCAATCGCCTCGCCCGAGCCCATGGGAATGGTTTTTATAAAGATCCGTTTTCCAGCGGCCGTTTTGTGTTCGCCACGGTTGAAATCCGCGGTGGCGTCGTTAATCCACTTCTCTTTCTCGGATCCGTAAGTAAAGACCAGTTCGAGTTTGTCGCCCGAGTAATTTCCGAATTCCGCCTGAGAACTCTTGGACTTGCAGGCCGGCAGAAAGGATAAAACTGCAAAAACGATCAGCGCCGAGCAGGCTTTTGAACGGCAGTAGAGGGGAGAGAGTCCGGACAACCTCCGGTTCACGTTCATTAGGACCTCACTGCATAACTCAACATTGTAGAACCTGAAGGCTTTCAAGACCCGTCAGAACTAGCTGGAGCCCAGCTTTTAACCTGGCGTTAACATTCCCACGTGGCTCCCGGAGTAGATACGACAGTTGAGGTGTATTTGTTTCGCGTGCGCGGATGTATCGAGGAAATATGGACTTAGAGCGGCAAGCCTTTGAGGATGACGCTTAATGAGAACCACGCCTGCCGATGCCAGAAGTTGTCGACCTTCACGTTGCGATGCGGGACGTCGGTCTTCTTGATCCACATCCGAGGGATTCTTAACGGGCTCACCCTCACTGCGTGTCACCACGAAGTCATTCGCATCGACCCAGATTGTTTCGCGGTACAAACTTCTGTTCTTTGTTTTGGGCAGCAATTTAAGAACGTATTGGCCGCCAGCGGGAGTGGAGTTGTAGCTGTACCGCGACGATTCTCAAGTAACAGCATCCTGCTCGCCTTCGAGCAATTTCTTGAACACGTGATCGAGGACAAACTTCGAACCGGTCCCCCATTGACACTTAGGTGGTAGCCCTACAACTCCTGGCGCCAGCTTAAACGTTGAACCCTACACCTGCTAAGATTCGGAATCACCGTCTTCGGTATGCGTTCCCGCATACTAAGTGGGCATACGTGGATGTAGCGGCGCGGACCCAAAGGCCGGCGGAATAGCGTAAATGGTGAGTCCACCTCTCAGCTATCAATCGACCGCAGAGTCTCTGCGGCAAGATTTCGCACGCTCGTATGGCGACAGTCCGGTCATTTTTCGGGCTCCGGGCCGGGTCAATTTGATTGGAGAGCACACCGACTACAACGACGGATTCGTGATGCCGGTCGCGATCGGGTTTTATACCTGGGTTGCGGCCAACCGCCGGCAGGATCGAGTTTTGCACGCGCGGTCCGAGGAATTTGACGAGAGCATCGACTTGTCGCTGGACGCACTGAGCGGCCCGCCTCGCAAACACTGGAGCGATTTTGTGCGGGGAGTGGCGGCGGTTTTAAACGAAAGAGGCACCCCGCTCGAAGGCGCCAATCTGATCATCCAGGGTCAGGTACCGATGGGTGCTGGATTAAGTTCTTCCGCATCCCTCGAGGTGGCGATCGGTCTCGCGCTGCTATCGGTGTCTCATGCGGATGTACAAAAACTTGACTTGGTGAAGGCGTGCCAGCGGGCCGAGCACGAATACGTCGGCACGCGATGCGGCATTATGGATCAGTATATCGCCGTCTTCGGTCGGGCCGGACATGCATTGATGCTCGACTGCCGATCCCTGGAATACCAAGCCCTGGCCATTCCTTCCGATGCCCGGCTGGTCATTTGCAACAGCATGGTAAGGCATGAACTCGCATCCGGCGAATACAACCGGCGGCGCGCAGACTGCGAGGCCGGCGTGAAGATCTTTTCCCAAAGCATGCCTCAGGTGCGGGCTCTGCGGGACGTTTCGCCCTCCGATCTCGAAAAACATGCAATCAAACTGCCGGAAGAGATATACCACCGTTGCCGGCACGTGATCAGCGAAAACCAGCGCGTGCTCGATGCCGCCGAAGCCCTGCGTTCCTCCGACCTGCATCACTTTGGACAACTGATGTACGAATCTCACCGTAGTCTGCGCGACGACTATGAAGTCAGCTGCCGGGAACTGGATCTGTTGATTGAAATCGCATCGTCGTGCGAAGGCGTCTACGGCTCTCGGATGACGGGCGGCGGATTCGGAGGTTGCACGGTCACCCTCGTTCGTTCGGCGGCGGTTGAATCGTTCCGCGAGACGATGTCGAAATCGTACACCGCCCAGACCGGACTCTTGCCTGATGTGTACGTCTGCTCGGCCGCTCAGGGTGCAGGAGCGTGGCAGGAACCAGCGTAATTCGCTATCGTCGTGCCTGACGAAATGCCCGCCTCAATCAACAACCGCGAAGACCGATGGCGACTCCGCCTTTCCCGGGTGCGAGACCTGCGGGACCAAGTTCCAAACGCACCCGCGCTGGCGTTGTATCAGGTCACGTTGCAGTTTCAAGCGGATCTTTCTCGCCGTTTTCGGCAAACCGTCGTTTCCGGAGTGCCCCTCAGAGATCAGATTGATGTTTCGGCACTCGGTCCCGAGCTACCCTCACTGCTGGAAGTGAGCGCCCAGCATGGCCCCGAACTGCTCCGGTCCGAGGCCCGAGAATTAGCTAAGGCAGGGGAACAAAAGTGGCGGGATATTCTGAGCGCATTTCTGTCTTCCACAACGAGGCTCAACCCTATCGATGATTTCTTTGCGCGTGCTTGCCTGCAGCCGGTCGCCGAAAACTTGCAGCTCCAGATGGCCCGGAACGAGCATTCCATCGGCAGCGTATGTCCACTCTGCGGCGGACGGCCTCAATTGGCGGTCCTCAAACCGGAAGGGGAAGGAGCCAGCCGATCGCTGATCTGCTCGTTTTGTTTCTGTGAATGGCCATTTCGGCGAGTGATCTGCCCATGGTGCGGCGAAGAGGACAAGGAACGCTTGCCCCGCTATTCCTCCGACGATTGGAATTATGTCCATGTGGAAGCTTGTGAGACATGCAAGCATTATCTGAAAGCTGTGGACTTGTCGATCAATGGACTCGCCGTACCTCTCGTGGATGAAGCGGCTCTGGCAGTTCTCGACGTGTGGGCGACGGAACACGGATACACCAAGATTGTCCGCAACCTGATCGGTTTTTAACATGACGTTAACATTGCCGTTCACCCTGGTGTTGACACTCGTATTCACTGGGTGTAACTTTCGTCCATTCGTGGGATGAGTTGGTCCCCCGCTTAACCGGCGTTTCCAGTAAGTTTTGAACCTCCGGAGCCCCGAATGGATCTTTCACGACGTTCCTTCCTTAAGGCAGGCGTGGCCGGCGCTGTTGGACTTTCCGCGCTCGGCTTCGATCTGCAACCGCTCCAGGCGCAATCTTCAGCCCTGAAGATCTCACGCACGACGCAAACGCGCAGCACATGTCCCTACTGCTCTGTAAGTTGCGGCATCATCATTCACACCATCGGCGACGGCGCGAAGAATGTAACGCCGCAAGTGATCCACGTGGAGGGTGATCCCGATCATCCGATCAATCGTGGGACACTCTGTCCCAAGGGCGCATCCCTGCTCCAGGACATCGTGAACGACCGCCGCCTGCTGAAGCCGCAGGTTCGGCGGCCGGGCTCCGATCATTGGGAAGATATTTCCTGGGACCAGGCGATCGATGAGATCGCCACTCGCACGAAAGCCCTGCGCGACACCGATTTCATCGAGCAGGACAAGAACGGCAAGACCGTCAACCGCTGGGAGAGTTTCGCCTTTGCCGGCGGCTGCACCGATACCAACGAGTTCAATTATCTGGTAGTGAAGTCCATGCGTTCGATGGGGGTGACGTGCCTGGAAAACCAGGCACGTGTTTGACACGGCCCCACGGTCTCCAGTTTGGGGCCAACATTCGGACGCGGGGCGATG
>Ga0209698_10007709_pt1 | contig 11244 bp, 9 predicted proteins | sample LitLauG_LLR_2012_FD_187203 | JGI IMG/M metagenome (GOLD analysis project Ga0209698, IMG submission 187203) | Freshwater sediment microbial communities from Pennsylvania, USA - Little Laurel Run_MetaG_LLR_2012 (SPAdes) (version 2) | ecosystem: Environmental > Aquatic > Freshwater > Creek >... | reverse complement strand
GGTGGTCTGGTGCAAGGCTGGACCACCGCGCTGATGATTTCGGTTCTGGTGGTTCTCACCGGTTCTTTGATCGGCGCCGGGCCTTGGCGCTACCTGGATTATCGCGGCGCTGACGGCAAGGGCGGCGAGGTTCACCGCATGTGGGCGATGCCCGCGATCGTTATTGGCGCCACCTTACTGCTATTATTTGCTTTCTACATCGCTCACTACCGCTATGCGCTTTCCCACAGCGCCTTGGACGCGCCCGCGCCTGACAACATTCTTACTTCGATCGTCAGCCATCCATTCCAGCCGTTCCAGCAACTGGAATCGTTGTTGCTGTTCGTCATCGCTTTGCTCATCGGCATCTTTTCCATAGCGCGCGGCGTGCATTGGGATGATCCCTATCCCGGCTATGGGCAGCGGCACCGGCGCATGGAGGCGGCGCGCGAACGCACCGAGCAGGTCGCGCTCGGGCTTGGCCATGAGATCGACGCGGCCAAGGAAGCGTCCGACCAGCAATTGGCGATGGTGTCGACCAAGAGTTCCGAGATGGTGAGCGCGCTTCGCGGGGCCATCGCGCGCACCCAGGACAATACCGCGGCTTGGGACTACACAGTCGCACAAATGCTGGCCGAAGGGCGTGACGCGGTTCAGATTTATCGTGACGCCAATGTCGAAGCCCGCGACACGGCTGCGCCGACCTATTTCAAGCAGGACGCCTTGTCGGAGCTGCATCCCCCGTCAAGCGCTGATGTGTTGTCGAAGCTGACTTCGGCGTTTTCGCGCGCCACCGCCAACATTACCACATGCAAGAGCCAGATCGCGGGGGCCCGCGCCCAACTCGAAGCGGAATACCATTCCTTCTATGACGATGAACTGGCGCCCTTCCTCAAGAATATTGAAAACAACGCCACCGTCCACGTGCGCTCAGAATTTGGCGACCGCGTCGAAAGCGAAGCCGTCGAGAACGCGCAGGACGAAGACGACGAGGAGGACGACGAATCTGAAGAGGCGCAAGCTGCGCCGTTCTTTTCGCTGCGGCGCAGGCGCTAGATGAACGACCGCGCCCAGGCCAATCGACGCTACGCTATCGGCACCGGCTTGATCGTCGGCGGGTTGGCGCTGCTCAGCCTCTTGGTTTTTGTGTTTCACCCGCCCCAGCTTGATCCGGCGACGCTCTGTCCCACCGACAAGCCTATCGAAGGCCATACCGTGGTGATCGTCGACCGCACCGACAAATGGAGCAGCGCCATGGGCCAGGCGCTGCGCGACATCGTCGAAAACGCGCAACGAAACACCAAGCAGTATCAAAAGTTTTCGATCGTGGCGCTCGACGCGGAAAATTCGACGCATCCGCTGTTTTCCGTCTGCAATCCTGGCGCGCCGAGTTTTTGGTCCGACCTTTATCGCGGCCATCGCTACACCGCGCGTGATTTCGATCAGAAGTTCGTGGGCGCGGCGGAACGGGTGATCGACCAAATCAGCGCCCCTGCCGAGGCGCCCACCAGCCCAATCGTCGAATATGTGCACCGCTGGCTAGGCGGCGACGATTTTAACGCCACAATCGCCAATCGCCGTCTCATTCTGGTTTCCGACATGCGTCAGAACTCGGCGCTTTATTCGCTTTATGCCCATCCCGACGGAATAGGGATGAATGAGGTAGTGCGCCAACAATTTGGCGCTGCGGCAGAAGCGGTCGCCTTCGACATTTACTTCATCGCACACGGCCGAGATCACAACGTGCCGGAGGCCAATGCGCGCGCTGCCTGGGGTCGTGCGTTCGCAGCGATCGGCGCTCATTACACATGGCGCCAGATCGACTAGGCTTTTTCACACGAGGTGCGAGCGAGATGGCGTCCAGGAATGCTCGGGTGATGGTGACGAAGACCTGACGCTGACCGCCCAACGCGGCGCCCGCTCGAGGGCTTGGGGACGCGCGTCAGCCGTACACAAATTCCGCGCCTTCTAGATTGATGGCGGGTATCTCGTCTTTTTCGCGCCAATAATCCTGTGTGTGTTGCCATTCGTGCTTGCTTCCCCGCCTGGGCAGCTGATCCATGCTGCGCAAAAGGTAACCGGGATTGAAGTTCTGCTCGTCAATCCAGGGCAACAAGGCCATGTCGCGGTCTGCCTGCGGGATCGCGGCTTCAACCCGCTTGGCGCCTTTGGCGTCCATATGCTTGAGCAGCCGGCAAACGAAATCGCCGAGGAGGTCGACGCGCAGCGTCCAACTCGCACGAAAATAGCCGAACACCCAAACCATGTTGGGCACGCCCGTGAACATCATGCCGCGATAAGTAACCGTTTCAGCGAAGTTCACGGTTTTGCCATCGACGCTGAATGCGACGTCGCCGAGCACGCTGATGTTGAAGCCGGTGGCGGTTACAACGACATCGGCGTGCAATTGTGCGCCGGACTTGGTGACGACACCGGTAGGTGTAAAGCGTTCGATGTCGTCGGTGACCATCGAGGCCTTGCCACTGGCGATGCCTTGAAAGAGATCCCCGTCGGGTACAAACGCGATGCGCTGGCGCCACGGCAGATAGCGCGGCGTAAAATGCGTCATGTCGTAGCTGGGCGGAAGCAGTGATTGCACGCCGCCGAGCAACTCGGCTTTGACAGCTTCGCTTTCTTCGAAAGCGCGGCGCGTGAATTGATCTTGATCGTAAAGGATCTTCTTGCGCGCGATTTCGTGGATCCAAGTCTCTTCGACGCCGATCTGCCGGAGTAGATCCACGAGTTCGTTGATGTTGCGTCCAGGTATGAAATAGGTGGGCGAGCGCTGCAAAACCGTCACGTGCTTGCAGGCGTCGGCAATCGCTGGAACGACCGTGGCGGTGGTGGCGCCTGAGCCGATGACCAAGACCTCCTTGCCGGCCAGGTCGAGGTCTCGTGGCCAGGTTTGAGGATGCACAACTCGGCCGCGATAGCCTTCAAGCCCCGGCCATTGCGGAGTGTAGCCTTCCGCGTGGCGATAATAGCCCTGACACATCCACAAGAAGCTGCAGGTGAGCTCCGATCGCTCCCCGGTGTCGGCGTGCTCGACAGTGAGCGTCCACAAATTGCGTGATCTCGAGAAATCCGCCGCGATTATCTTTTGACGATAACGGATGTGCGAAAGGAGGTCGTTCTCGTCGATAACCTCGCCCAGGTAATCGAGGATCTCCTGGGCGCTGGCGATTGGAGGGCCCAGCCAAGGCTTGAAGCGGTAGCCGAAGGTATAGAGATCGCTGTCGGAACGCACGCCAGGGTAGTTGTGGGTCAGCCAAGTGCCGCCGAAACTTGGAAGCGATTCCAGGATCAGAAAGCTCTTATCCGGGCATTGCTCTTTGAGGTGGTGCGCCGAACCGATGCCGGAAATTCCGGCGCCGACAATCAAAACGTCAACGTGCTCAGCCGCCATAGCGTCCTCGATGGTGCTTAACTCTCGCAATAACGCCGGCCGCCGTGGCGTCAGGAACCAACAGCAGCAAAATGCCTGTGAGCGCAAGCAAGGCCGAGCCGGCCCAACACGCAGGACAATGTCCTAGCAGCGAAACCGCGCCATGAAACGGCGCGCCGCACCAAGCAGAGCGTGAAATCCGCTCAACAGGAGATAACATTGCTGCGCTGATTGCGCTGACGACCCACGGCCAGATCGCGGCTGTGGAAAAGGACGCAAGCGCCAAAGGCGTCAATCGTGCGGTCATAGAAAATTGTCCTTGCCAAGATGATGCGCGAGCGAGCGCGCGCCCAATTTGATTTCGCTCAATTCTCGCAAGCATCGCCATTGCTATCCGGGGCTCGATTTTAGGGGAGTCGCTGATGGCGCGAGCGGTAACGCCAGTGCGGGGTGATGCGTGGGCCATCCTTGCGATTATAGTGGTTGGACTAGGCTTGGCTACCTACGGCGCCGCCTACGCAATTGACGGCCCGTTTGCTGCACAGATGTGGACGATGATCGCCGCCCTGTTGATGGGCGCGGCGGCGCTAATTTTCGTGTGGACGAGAGGAGAACCCGAGGGGCGGGTCTCCAAATACGAAAACGGGATCATCAAAGCCGGCGTCGTCGCTTCGATGTTCTGGGGCGTGGCGGGCATGCTGGTGGGGCTTGTCATCGCTTTGCAGCTTGCGTTTCCGAATATCTTTTACCTGCCCGATTTTGGCTGGCTGAACTTTGGCCGCATACGGCCGTTGCACACTTCGGCGGTGATTTTTGCGTTCGGCGGCAATGTGCTGATCGCGACCTCGTTTTACGTTGTCCAACGCACGTGCCGCGCGCGCTTGGCCGGGGGCTTGTGGCCATGGTTCGTGTTTTGGGGTTACCAGCTCTTTATCGTGCTGGCGGGCACGGGCTATCTCATGGGGATCACGGAGGGGCGCGAATACGCCGAGCCGCCATGGTATACAGACATCTGGCTCACCTTGGTTTGGGTGGTCTACCTGCTGGTGTTTCTGGGCACCATCTGGAAGCGCCAGGAAAAGCATATTTACGTCGCCAACTGGTTCTACTTGGCGTTTATCGTCACCATCGCCATTCTGCACGTCGTCAACAATTTGGCGGTCCCTGTAAGCTTCACCGGTTCGTTCTCGTACTCCGCATTTTCGGGCGTGCAGGATGCGCTCGTGCAATGGTGGTATGGCCACAATGCCGTGGGTTTCTTCCTCACCGCCGGCTTCCTCGGCATCGTCTATTATTTCATTCCTAAGAAAGCTGAACGGCCGGTCTATTCCTACCGGCTATCCATCATCCATTTCTGGGCGCTGATCTTTCTCTACATCTGGGCGGGCCCGCACCATCTTGAGTACACGGCGCTGCCGCAATGGGCGCAAACGCTCGGCGAGACGTTTTCGATCATGCTTTGGATGCCGAGCTGGGGCGGCATGATCAACGGTCTCATGACGCTCTCGGGCGCATGGGACAAGCTGCGTACCGATCCGGTGATCCGCATGCTCGTGGTTTCGCTCGCCTTCTATGGCATGGCGACGTTCGAGGGGCCGGTGATGTCGATCCGGGCCGTCAACTCGCTGTCGCACTACACAGACTGGGGCATCGGACACGTGCATTCCGGCTCTCTCGGTTGGGTAGGATTTGTATCCTTCGGCGCGCTCTATTGCCTGACGCCGTGGCTTTGGAAACGTCAGCGACTCTATTCCTTGGCGCTAGTCGACTGGCACTTCTGGATCGCGACTATCGGCATCGTATTGTACATAACGTCAATGTGGGTCGCCGGCGTCATGCAAGGCTTGATGTGGCGCGCTTATAACGAGTTTGGGTTTCTGGAATATTCATTCGTCGAAAGCGTCCAGGCGACGCACCCTTACTATATCATTCGCGCTATCGGGGGCGGCTTATATCTCACCGGCGTGCTGATCATGGCTTACAATTTGTGGCGCACCGCGCGTGGCGATGCGCCGGCGCATGAGCGGGCGAGCGACGTACCGGCGATTGCGGGCGCTGCGGCTGCTGCTGACTGAAGGGCTTGAACATGTGGTCATTCCATAAATGGTTCGAGCGTCACTCGCTCATCTTGCTGATCGGCATCCTCGTGGTGGTGTCGATCGGAGGTCTGGTGCAAATCGCGCCGTTGTTTCTCATTAGCTCGACCATCGAGCGCGTCGATGGCGTGCGTCCCTATACGCCGCTCGAGCTCGCAGGCCGGGAGATCTACATTCAGGAGGGCTGCTATGTCTGCCACTCGCAGATGATACGGCCGCTGCGCGACGAGGTTGAGCGCTATGGCCATTACAGTCTCGCCGCCGAAAGCATGTACGACCATCCGTTTCAATGGGGCTCCAAGCGCATCGGCCCCGACTTGGCGCGGGTCGGTGGACGCTACTCCGACGAATGGCATCGCGCGCACTTGATCAATCCGCGCGCCGTGGTGCCGGAATCGGTGATGCCGCCCTACGCATTCCTCGCCGATCAAGATCTCGACGTAAGCCATATGGACGAGCATATTCGCGCCAACAGATTGCTGGGCGTGCCCTACACCGCCGAGCAACAGGCCCACGCCAATGAGGATGCGCTCGCGCAAGCAAGTCCAAACAGCGAAGGCGCATCTGGTTTTGCTGCGCGCTACCCCAGTGCCGCGATGCGCGATTTCGACGGTGACCCGGATCGGGTGACCAAGATGGACGCGCTCATCGCCTATCTGCAAATGCTTGGCGCCGGCGTTGACTTCCGCACCTTCCATGCCGACGCATCAGAAAATCAGCGGTGACGCCATGAGCTTGGATCAAGCCGCCCACTTCGCTCAAACCGCGGGCCTCGTCTTGTTGGCGCTCTGCTTCCTAGGCGCGGTCGTATATGCGCTCTGGCCCAACAACCAACTGAAATTCAAAGCAGCAGCGCGCGCGCCGCTTGAGGATGACGGCAATGATTGACAAGAGCGAGCGCGACGAAGCCACGGGCCGCGAAACCACCGGCCACGAGTGGGATGGCATCAAAGAATTGGACACCCCGCTGCCCCGCTGGTGGCTCTACATCTTTTACGCCACCATTGTCGCGGCCATCGCCTTCTGGATCTTGATGCCTGCGTGGCCGGTTGGAAACGGCTTCACGCCGGGCCTGTTGCATTTCTCCGACCGCCGCAATGTTGCAGCAGACATCGCAGCGTTGCAGCACGCCCGTGCGCCCATGTACGAAAGACTGGCCCACGCCAGTCTCGCGGACCTGGAGCGCGACCCGGACTTGCAGCAATTTGCGCGTGCGGCGGGCGAGTCTGCATTTGGGGATCACTGCCGCACCTGTCACGGGGCCGGGGGCGGCGGCCAGCCTGGCTACCCAAACCTTACGGACGATGTTTGGCTTTGGGGCGGCAGTCTTGCCGACATAGAGCATACCATCCGCGTCGGCGTTCGCGCCGGCAATCCTGATACGCGGTATTCGATGATGCCGGCGTTTGGGCGTCTGCAGATGCTGACGCCGGCGCAAATTGGGGACACCGTTGAGTACGTGATTTCGCTCGGGCCAGCGGCGCAGCGTTTGCATCCCGACATGACGGCTGCGGCGCGCGGCGCGTTGGTTTATGCGCAGCAGTGCGTTGCGTGTCATGGCGCCGACGGGGCAGGCGATCGCAGTATTGGCGCGCCTAGTCTACGAGACGATGTGTGGCTTTATGGAGGTTCCCGCGCCGAGATTTACAAGCAAATCGATCTTGGGCGCGGCGGCGTGATGCCAACCTGGGAACATAGGCTCGATGCTGGCGCCATTCGCGCGCTGGCGTTTTATGTGCACGATCTGGGCGGAGGCGAGCCCGATCCGGCGCCTGCGCCTGCTGGCGCCAGCGTTGATCAGGCTCAAAGAGCGCCCCCTGCTTCCAACGTTAAACCCTGACGTCATGGGCCAGACGACATTGATCCCACGGCCGCCGCTGGGCGGCGAGGGCGAGCATCACATTGACGCCCACCCGGTCAATTCAAAGGAAATGCGCGCCCTATACAAGAAGCGCGAGCCCATCTATCCGAAGCTGACGCACGGTCGTTTTCGCGCGCTCAAGTGGGCGGCGATGGTGGTGTTGCTCGCCATCTATTATGTCACGCCATGGCTTCGCTGGGATCGCGGCCCCTTCCGGCCCGATCAAGCCGTCATGGTTGATTTTGAGCATCGGCGTTTCTTTTTCTTTTTCATCGAGCTGTGGCCACAGGAAGTCTACTACATCACGGGCTTGCTGATCTTGGCTGCGCTCGGGATTTTTCTGGCGGCGGCTTTGTTCGGACGGGTCTGGTGCGGATACGCCTGTCCGCAGACGGTGTGGACCGACCTTTACATCTACGTCGAGCGCTGGATCGAAGGCGACCGCAATGAACGCATGCGCCTCGCCAAGGCGCCGATGTCGGCGTCGAAAGCCGGCAAGAAGCTCGCCAAGCATCTGATCTGGCTGTTGATTGCTTTAGCCACTGGCGGGGCGTGGGTATTTTATTTCGCCGACGCGCCAACGCTTTTTCGCGAGCTCTTTACCGGACAGGCGTCCGTCGGCGCTTACCTCTTTGTGGGCATCCTCACCTTTACGACCTATTCGCTGGCCGGCGCCATGCGCGAACAGGTCTGCATCTACCTCTGCCCATGGCCGCGCATTCAAGCCGCTATGACTGATCAGGATGCGCTGAACGTAACCTATCGCGGCGATCGCGGGGAGCCGCGCGGCGCGCACAAGAAAGGCGAGAGCTGGGAAGGGCGTGGCGATTGCATCGATTGTCGCCAGTGTGTTGCGGTGTGCCCGCAAGGCATTGATATCCGCGACGGCGATCAACTCGAGTGCATCAATTGCGCGCTCTGCATCGATGCTTGCGACGACATCATGCACAAGGTCGAGCGCCCAACAGGTTTGATCGCCTACGACACCTCTCTCAATGTTGAGCGGCGCGCCCGCCAGGAAAAGCCGCGCATCCGGCTCATTCGCCCTCGCACTGTGCTCTATGCCGCGCTAATGGTTGGCGTCGGCGCCTTCATGCTGTTCGAGCTCGCGCATCGCCAGACCTTGAGTTTGGACGTGATCAGGGATCGCAATCCGCCATTTGTTCGCTTGTCGACTGGTGAAGTGCGCAACAATTATTCGCTCAAAATTCTCAATATGGCGCCGCGCATGCGCCACGTCGCCATCGAAGTCGAGGGTCTCCCCGGCGTGCGGCTGCAGGATGGGGATGCGCAGGGGCGGGTGCTGTCGTCGGCAATCCCAGATGGCGTCGAGACGGTTCGCGTGCACCTCATCAGCGCGGGTCTGGCTGCTGAAACGGCGCCACTGCGTTTTCGGGTCACCGATTTGCAAACCGGCGAGCGCGCCGAGCACGCCTCAGCGTTCATGATCGGGAGCGTCACGCCATGAGAGGCGCGCGCGAAGCGTCATTTAGCTTGCGCGGCTGGCATGTGCTGTTGGCGCTAGTTGGGTTCTTCGGAATTATTATTGTCGTCAACGTTTGTTTCGCGCTCGCTGCGGTGGACACTTTTCCCGGCGAAGACGTCACTCACCCTTATATCCAGGGCCTTGAATATAACCGCACCTTGGCGGAACACCGCGCCCAGCAGGCGCTCGGCTGGCGCGTAGCCGCTATGTTGGCGCCGGCGCCTGGAGGCGCAGCGCTTAGTATCGATATCAACGGGCGCAACGGCGCACCGTTGACCGGCGCCCGCATCGAAGGCGTTCTAAGGTGGCCCGCGGACGTCCATCGCGATCGCGCATTGCGGTTTAAAGAGGCGGCGCATGGCCATTACGTCGCGGCGCTCACCCATTTGGGCGAAGGCGATTGGGATTTGCGCGCCACCGCTACGAGCCTCGATCATCACAGTCTCGATTTTGAAGCGGACCTGACATGGCCATCGCCACACTAGAGACGCCTGAGTCTCCTTTAGGCATGACCGGCGCCGCCGAGGCGCCGCGGCGCGATGTGGCGGCGTTTGTTCAGCACTCAGCTAACGGCGCCGATTGGCTCGAGTTGATGGTGGAGGGCGCGAGCTGCGCGGCTTGCATTAAGAAAATCGAAAGCGCGATGCTGGCGCTGCCTGGCGTGCGCGATGCGCGCTTGAACTTGTCTACACGCCGTCTCCGGGTCGATTGGACGCCCGGGGCGCTTCAAGCCCAGTCAATCGCCGACGCGATTACGCGCCTTGGGTACGGCGCAAAACCCTTTGATCCGGAAATGGCTCAATCGCGCGTCGATGCTGAGGGGCGGTTTCTGTTGCGCTGCCTGGCGGTTGCAGGCTTCGGCGCCATGAACGTGATGATGTTCTCAGCGCCGATCTGGTTTGGCGACGATGTGGGCGTTGCAACACGCACGCTGTTGCACTGGCTTTCGGCGCTGGTGGCGGTCCCGTGTGCGCTCTATGCGGCGCAGCCCTTCTTCCGTTCCGCTTGGAGGGCATTGCGCGCGGGCCGGGCCAATATGGACGTGCCGATCTCGCTGGCGGTGGCGCTCACCCTCTCGATGAGCATCGCCGAGACCTTCCAGCGGGGGGCGCATGCGTATTTCGACGGCATAACCATGCTGTTGTTCTTCCTGCTGGTGGGCCGTTACCTCGACCACAATCTTCGTGAGCGCGCGCGAACGGCGGCGCGAGAGCTGCTTGCTATGCAAGCGGTGACAGCGCAGCGCATCGGGAAGGACGGCGGCGTACATACAGTGGCTGCGCGCGAGATCGAAATCGGCGATAGATTGCTCTTGGCGGCGGGAGATCGCGCACCCTGCGACGGCTCAATCATTGCCGGCGCGTCCGACCTCGACTGCGCGATGCTCACTGGCGAAAGTTTGCCGGTAGCGGCGCGCCCGGGCGATCGGGTGCTTGCAGGCGCGGTCAACTTAACAAGGCCCATTACGCTTGAAGCTATTGCGCGCGCGGAGCACTCGGCGGTGGCCGAACTCGCACGCCTCATCGAGGTGGGGGAACAGGGCCGGGCGAATTTCCTGCGGCTGACCGACCGGGCCGCTGGGCTCTACGTGCCGGTGGTGCACACGCTGGCTGCGCTCACGTTCTTGAGTTGGCTTTTCGGGCCAAGTCTGTTGCGCTTGGCGGGCTTCGGCGCAGTGGATGTGGGCATTAGGGTCGCCCTGGAGAACGCCGTAGCAGTGCTCATCATTACCTGCCCATGCGCGCTGGGTTTGGCGGTGCCTGTCGTCCAGGTTGTCGCCACGGGCCGCCTATTCAAAAGCGGCGTTCTGGTGCGTTCGGGAGATGCGCTGGAGCGCCTCGCAAGCGTGGACACGGTGGTGTTCGACAAGACCGGCACGCTCACTTTTGGCCGACCACGGCTGGCGTGCGAGCCTTCAAGTTCGACGCTGCAAATGGCCGCCGCTTTAGCGCGCGTCTCGCGTCATCCGCTGTCGCGCGCATTGGTCGCTGCCGCAGGTCCAGGCGTGGCCTCGGCAAAAGCGGTGGAGACGCCAGGCGAGGGCGTCGCCGGCGAAGTTGACGGCGCCCCAGTCCGGCTCGGAAAAAGAAGCTTCGCAGCGCCCAACGCCGTGGAGGCCAGCGACGGCGCGCCCGAATTGTGGTTCAGCCGAGGCAATGACGCGCCAGTCAGGTTCGTATTCGCCGACGAAATCCGGGGCGACGCGCCTGCGGCGATCGCTGCCCTCAAGGGGCGCGGCTATGCCGTCGAAATGTTGTCCGGCGACCGTGAGAGCGCGGCGGGGGCGGCGGCGCGCGCGCTCGGGGTGTCGAATTGGCGCGCCGGCGTCACGCCGGCGGCAAAGACTGCCCACATCAAGCGTTTGGCCGCTGCCGGGCGGCGGGTGTTGATGGTGGGGGACGGCTTGAATGACGCCGCTGCACTGGCCGCCGCGCAC
>Ga0209698_10007707_pt1 | contig 11245 bp, 7 predicted proteins | sample LitLauG_LLR_2012_FD_187203 | JGI IMG/M metagenome (GOLD analysis project Ga0209698, IMG submission 187203) | Freshwater sediment microbial communities from Pennsylvania, USA - Little Laurel Run_MetaG_LLR_2012 (SPAdes) (version 2) | ecosystem: Environmental > Aquatic > Freshwater > Creek >... | reverse complement strand
TTTTCTCGGCCTGGTCATGGTGTTCTCGGCCTCGGCCGTGATGGCGCGCGAGCGTTTCGGATCGCCCTACGCCTTTTTGTCGAAGCAGTTGATCTGGGCTGTCGCCGGACTCGCCGCGATGGTCGTCACGATGCGCCTGGACTACCGACGCTACAAACACCCCGCGCTGGTCTTCTCGCTCATGGGCCTGACCACGCTGCTTCTGATCTCCGTCTTCTTCCTCGATCGCTCGCACAACACACACCGCTGGATTCATGCCGGTGGATTTTCCCTCCAGCCTTCGGAACTCGCCAAGCCGGTGCTGATCCTGTTCCTTGCCTATTTTCTCGAAGGCCGTCCGAAGACCGTCGATGACGTGCGCAACACCTTGCTCCCAGCCGCCGCGCCAGTGCTGGTATTCCTGGGACTAATCGTCCTGGAGCCCGATCTCGGCACCGCCATCGCTTGCGCCGGAATCGCCGCTTGCATCTTCTTTGTCGCTGGCATGCGCATGCGCTACTTCGGGTACGCTTTCGCCGCGTCGCTCGTACCGCTGTACTTCCTGATCTTCCACGTCGGCTTCCGGCGGGACCGCATCTTCGCCTTCCTCAACCCCTACGCCGACCGCCAGAGGGCAGGATTCCACATCATCCAGTCGCTCATCGCCGTTGGCACGGGAGGCATTACAGGCACCGGCCTGATGGAAGGCAAGCAGAAGCTCTTCTACCTGCCCGAGCCGCACACGGACTTCATCTTCGCAGTCACCGCCGAAGAGTTGGGCCTGGTGGGCGCGATGTTCGTAGTTACGCTCTTCGCCATCTTCCTGTGGCGCGGAATGCGTGCCTCGTGGCGCACCGACGACCCGTTCGGCCGATACCTGGCCGCAGGCATCACCAGCATGGTCGCGCTGCAGGCTCTGATCAACATCAGTGTTGTCCTCGGCATGATGCCGACCAAGGGCATTCCGCTGCCCCTCGTCTCCTACGGCGGGTCGTCACTGTTCGTGACGCTGGCCTGCGTAGGCGTGCTGCTGAACATTACCAAGCAAGCAGAATGAAACAATTTCAGATCTTTGATTTCAGATTGCAGATTGATTGCCGCTTATACATCAATCTGAAATCTGCAATCTTAAATCTGAAATAAGCCGTAGTTTATAGTCACTGCATGCGCGCAATCCTGGCGGGCGGAGGCACGGGCGGGCACGTCATCCCGGCGCTAGCCATCGCCAATCAACTGAAGGTGGACTATTCGGCCGAGATCCTGTTCATCGGCACGGCACGCGGGATCGAGAACCGTCTGGTTCCGGCCGCGGGATATCCTCTCCAACTTGTCCGCGTGGGTGCCCTGAAAAACGTCACCCTCACCACACGCCTGAAGACCGCCTTCGATTTGCCCCGCGCAATCTGGGATGCCAGCCGCATGCTGAATGAGTTTGCGCCCGACGTGGTGATCGGCGTCGGCGGGTACGCATCCGGTCCGGCAATGCTGGCCGCGCTCGTGAAGCACGTTCCCACGCTGGCTTTCGAGCCCAACGTTGTACCAGGATTCGCCAACCGACTGGTGGCACGTTTCGTCTCGGGAGCCGCGGTGCATTTCGAGGAGACGTCGAAGTATTTTCGTCACGGCGAAGTCACTGGAGTTCCTGTGCGGCAGGCGTTCTTTGAGATTCCGCCCAAACGCGGGGGAACCCCCACTGTCCTCGTTTTCGGCGGCAGCCAGGGCGCGCACGCCATCAACCAGGCCATGATTCTCTGCCTGCCGGTCCTGCGGCGCGAGGCACCCGGAATTCACATCATTCACCAGACGGGCGATCGTGACTATAATGACGCGCTGGCTGCTTACAAGTCGCTCGGAGAATCGGCCGAGGTCTTCAAGTTCATAGAAGATATGCCGGCGGCGTTCGCGCGAGCAGATGTGGTGGTTTGCCGCTCGGGCGCGAGCACGGTTGCTGAGATCGCGGCCGCAGGCAAGCCGGCGGTCTTCGTACCGTTCCCGCGCGCGGCCGACGATCATCAGCGCGTGAACGCCGAGGCTCTCGCCAAACACGGCGCCGCCATTGTGGTCGAAGAATCAAAGCTGGAAGGAGTCTGGCTGGCGGAAACGATTGCGACATTGCTGCAAGACTCACAGCGATTACACAAGATGAGTCATGCCGCACGAGAGCTGGCGCACCCTAATGCCGCGCGCGATATCGCGGCAATGGCAGCGAGAGTCGCGGGAATTGAGTCATTGAGTGATTGAGCCATTAAGCGATTGAATCGCTCAATCACTCAGTCGCACGATGACTCAATAATTTTATGTTCGCCAAGATTCAACGCATCCATTTCGTAGGCATCGGCGGCATCGGCATGAGCGGCATCGCCGAGGTCCTGCTGAACCTCGGCTACAAAGTCTCCGGCTCCGATCTGAAAACCTCGGCAGTCACACAGCGCCTCGCCACTCTGGGCGCGACCACGTTCGAAGGCCATCGCGCGGAGAACATCGCCGGCGCCGAGGTCGTCGTCACAAGTTCCGCGATCGCCCACGACAATCCCGAAGTCACCGAGGCGCACAAACAACACCTGCCCGTCATCCAACGCGCTGAGATGCTCGCCGAGCTCATGCGTCTGAAATACGGCATCGCCATTGCCGGCATGCATGGCAAGACGACGACCACTTCCATGGTCGCTGCGGTCCTTGCCGCCGGCGGCCTCGATCCGACGGTGGTGGTCGGCGGACGTGTCGACGCGATGGGATCGAACGCCCGCCTTGGCAAGTCGCAATATCTTGTCGCCGAGGCCGACGAGAGCGACCGTTCTTTTCTCAAGCTTTCCCCCATCCTTTCCGTCGTCACCAACATTGACCGCGAGCACATGGATTGCTACCGCAACATGCGCGACGTGAAGAAGACGTTCCTTGACTTCATGGATCGTGTGCCCTTTTACGGGATGATCGTGGCCTGCAACGACGATCCGCTGCTGCGGAAACTCCTCCCCGAAGTGCAGCGCCGTACCGTGACCTACGGGACGAAGCGCGGATCGGATTTCCTGATCAAGTCGGAAGAAACCAAGAGAGAGGGCGCTGCCGATTCACGTCCTTACAGCCGCTTCCGCGTGACTTATCAAAAGAAAGATCTCGGCGAATTCACACTGTACGTCCCCGGCGCCCACAACGTGCTGAACGCCACCGCGGCGATTGCTGTCGGCGTGGGCCTCGATCTTCCCGTCGACGCGATCCGCGCCGCGCTCGATCAATTCCGCGGCGTCGATCGCCGTTTCCAACTGCGCGGCACCGCCGCCGGCGTTAGCGTGATCGACGACTACGGCCATCATCCGACGGAAATCAGAGCCACCCTTGCCGCCGCCCGCCAGTGCGGATTTCGCAAGATTCACGTGATCTTCCAGCCCCATCGCTACACTCGTACCCGCGACCTGATGGAAGAATTCACCACCGCCTTCGCCGACGCCGATTCGCTGTTCGTGCTCGATATTTACGCCGCCAGCGAGAAGCCCATCGAAGGCATCACAGCAGAAGTCCTGGCGCAGCGCATCCGCGAGAAGAGCGGCAAGCCTGTCGAATACGCCAGTTCCGTCGCAGACGCCATTGGCGCAGCATCAAAGGTCGCACAGGCCGGTGACATGATCCTGACCCTGGGTGCCGGCAGCGTCTCCCAGTTGGGCCCGACAATTCTGGAGCAGCTCAAACATCGTGAGTAGCGCCGCCGTCCCGGCGGCTGTCGTGGCGGCGTCACGCCGCCACACCCGGTCAGAGGCACGATTCCCGCTTGTGTAGGGGCGGACGCCTCGTCCGCCCCCGCCGAAGGCGACCCAGACTCTTTCTGAAGTAGACTATTGCTCCCATGAGCCCAGCGTCTTTGGTCCGTTTCCTAGTCCTCGTATTCATAGCGCAAGCCAGCCTCTGTTTTGGCCAAGCGTCCTCATCAGCCTCGAAGCCAACGCCGACGGAAGGCGACTACGTCAGTCACGACTTCCATTTCAAGTCGGGCGAAACTCTCCCCGAACTTCGCCTGCATTACACCTCCTTCGGTAAAGCGGAGCGGGATGCGAGTGGGAAGGTGACAAATGCTGTGCTGATCCTGCACGGCACCGGCGGCTCAGGACGCCAATTCCTCGCCCCGCAATTTGCCGACGTCCTCTTCGGCCCGGGCCAACTCCTCGATGCCAACCGTTACTTCATCATCCTCCCCGACAACATCGGACACGGAAAGTCCAGCAAGCCAAGCGATCGGATGCGCGCGCACTTTCCACAATATGACTACGACGACATGGTCGCCGCGCAGCACGAGCTGCTCGAGAAAGGCCTGCGAGTGAACCATGTCCGCCTGATTCTGGGCACGTCAATGGGATGCATGCACTCCTGGGTCTGGGGCGAAACCTATCCCGACTTCATGGACGCGCTGATGCCGCTGGCTTGCCTTCCGGTGCAGATCGCTGGCCGCAACCGCCTGTGGCGCGAGATGGTGATTGAGGGCATCCGCCAGGACCCCGACTGGAAAAATGGCGACTACACCACCCAACCGCGGGCAGCCCTGCAAATCTCCACAGATTTCCTGCTGATCGCCGGCAGCGCGTCCCTGCTGATGCAGAAGAATCTCCCCACCCGCGATGCCGCCGACAAGTACCTCGAAGATTCCATGAAGCGCATCACCGCGACCCTCGATGCCAACGACTTCCTCTACGCAGTAAACGCCTCGCGCAACTACGATCCGTCGGCGAAGCTGGAAACGATCAAAGCCCCCGTCATGTTCGTGAACTCCGCCGATGATTTCATCAACCCGCCAGAGTTGGGCATCGCCGAGCGCGAAATCAAGCGCGTGAAGAACGGCAAGTTTGTGCTGATTGCCGCATCAGAACAGACGCATGGCCACGGAACGCACACCTGGGCGGCGGTGTGGCAGGAGTATTTGAAGGAATTGCTGGCAAGGAAAAGCGAATGAGGCATTGAAGGTTGTTATGGCAAGAACCGTTGATGAGTGCTAACGCCTATGGCTGTTGAAAAAGTCATAGGCGCGAAATTAGCAAAAACAAAATTGCGCCAGGATGCCCCACAAACGACTTTCTCAATTTTCTATGGATTTTGTATCCCCTAATTTTGGCTGTTTAGGAGGAAACTGGACTTTTTCAACACCCACGCCTGATTTCGTCAATCACACGAGGCAAGGCTACAATCGATGCGTGTATGACAATCAGCTGGCCGCCGGCACTGTTTTTCTTGATCGCTACTTTCGCGGTTGATCCAGCCGTGTCTCAAACGACAGACACCGCAAAAAAGGGAGGCGGTACGTCTTGGCTATGAACTCGTGCTCACAACATGCCAAAACGCTTCCTGTCACCCTGACTCTGTGGGGCGGGGAGAAATCGAGGTTCGGCTGGAAGACGAAAATCGATCCTTTGCTTGGGGTAATGAAGGCAGTAAGGTGCATACTGGAAACTTCACGTACTACTTGCGCTTCAAGGCTTCACGCAGATTGAATGGGAGCCGAGTCCAACGGGCGCTGGACGTTGGCTTTGCTGGCCGAGTAGAAACGCCCTCCGAGAACAAGCAAGTCACTTGGGCAGACAAGCTGTTCACAGATGTGGAGTGGGAAACGTTTCCAATGATGTCAGTCTCGGGAAAGACATACTCGAACGGCGAGGAAACGGTCTCACCCACGCTTCAGGTTAAGGTTCTACAGCCACGCCCGACTGAACCAACGCCGGAGCCACCTCGCTAGTTGGCGAAAAATCCTAATTTCACTCAAAATGGATGCGGCATGAAGACGCTCACACGTTGATCTTCTTCGTACGCGTGGAACTTCCCGCCCGCGCCCCCCGTATCTTCCCTTGCTAACGGATTCTGAGGCCCTCCGTCTATCAGGCATAAGGGGTTTAAGGCTATGAAAACACAAGCATGGGGATGGCTGGCGGCGGCGGTTGTGGCAGCCGGACTGAATTCGAGCTACCACCAGGGCGGCATGCAGTGGGCCCACGAGATCGTAGATCGGGTCGGACATAACACCGGCGCCGTGTTGGCCCTGGCCACCGGTCGCGCCGACCAGTTCCTGGCTGAGGCCCGGATGCTGAACGTCGACCGCGAAGCGCCGCAGTGCCCCTTGGCCTCGGCGATGGCAGAGGTTCAAAGTTCGTTCGACCAACCCAACTCGGCCATCGACCGCATTGAGGCCATGTCGGCCCGCGAGCAAGCCCAACTGGCCCGGCTTGAGGCCAATCGAGCCCGGATGGAAGCCCAGATTGAGGCCAGACTGGCCCGCGTTCGCTTCGCCGAAGCCAATTTCAACCCCGTCGTTGTGCAAGTACCCAGAATTGCCTGCCCACGAGTGCGCGTGAACATTCCGCGCTTACCGAGGCTTAAGGTGCCCGCTCCGACGGTTCACGTCGAATACTCCGGACCAGGTCCGGTTTAGCGCAGCCATAATCCAACTCTCCTGGAAGCACGGGCGCGGAAACTATGCCGCGCCCGTTTCTTTTGTAGCGCCGGCAACCTGCCGGCTGTCGCGAGCGCATCTTGCGCTCGCACTCGTGGTCGCCTTACTCCGACGCCAGCTCCCGGTCCCCCTGACATGGCACTCTCGTGCTCGTACCCAACCCGGTTCCCAGCTGTGCAAATCGCGGATCTTTTCCCGTATCTCATTTCGAGATTTGCAGTTATATTGAAGAGGCTCAGCGATTCCTGGCGACAACTGACCTGAACTGATGGCGCGGAAACCGAGTCCCACCATCTTGCAGGAAGAGTTGTACCCGCCCTACGCCGGGAATTCCATGGCCGCGCGCGAGGAACTCGATGACGCGCGCCTGATCGATCTCGATGTCGATGAGGAATCGCCCTTTCTGCGGGGACAGAAGCGGGTCTCCGCCCGCCGTGGTTCGCTTCCCAGGAAAACCGCCAATCGCCTGATCTGGGCTTGCATCGCCGTCGGTATTTTGGGCGTGGCCGCAGTGTTCGCCATCGCTGTCTACACCTATGGTGAACGCTCGTGGCGCTTCCGCATCGAGTCGAGCGACAACATTGAAGTCACCGGCATCGAGAACGTGACCAAGGCGCAGATTATGGACGTCATGGGCGGCGACATTGGCTGCAACATCTTCTTCGTGCCACTCGCGCAGCAGAAGGCACAACTCGAACAGATCCCGTGGGTCGAGTCGGCCAGCGTGATGCGCTTTGTGCCCAACCGTTTGCAAGTCGAAATCCACGAGCGCACACCCGTAGCTTTTGCCCGCGTCGGCCCGCGGATTTTCCTGATCGACGCCGGCGGTACGCTCATGGAGTTGCCGCAGAAACACAAATATTCGTTCCCGGTCATTCTCGGCATGAATCCCGGTGAGCCGCTTTCTACGCGCATCCCGCGCATGAAGGCTTACAACGAACTGGTGCAGCAATTGGACTCGGGCGGTGGGCGCTATGCGCAGGATCTAAGTGAAGTGGACCTCTCCGACCTCGACAATCTCAAAGTTCGGGTGAACGATCCGCAGGGCGACGTACTGGTCGAACTCGGCTCAACCAACTACCTCAAGCGCTACAAGACCTACGTCAGCCACGTGCAGGAGTGGCGCCAGCAGTTTCAGAGGCTCGAGTCGGTGAATCTCCGTTACGACAACCAGGTCATCGTCAATCCTGACATGGAAGGGAAGCCGAAGCCGCCAGCGCTCACAGTCTCGGCGGTGAAGGCGGCCGCGGCAGGCGTGAGGCCGGCAGCGCTGATCACACACATCAATCCGCATGATCAATCAATTCCGAAGCCGGCGTTTGAGTTGACCGAAAAGAAGCCGGATCCGAAAGCGGCGTCCGCGAAAAAGCGACCTCCCAGGCCGAGAGCAAAGAAGAGGGTGGTAAAGGCGGCCAAAACCCCTCCGAAGAAAGAAGCGGCAAAGCATTCCGCGACGGTGCCTAAGGCGAGTGCAGCTTCGCCACATACCGCGCCGCCACAGATGAACAGGAAGAAGACCGGCGTGAAAAAGATCGATGGGAAGAAGCCGGCCGCGGCAGTCGCCGTGAATACGACGATTCCGAAACCAAGTCCGGTGGTTGCAAGGCCTTCGCCGGGATCGAATTAGGGATGCATGTTTCAAAAGGGGTGGTTTGAAAGGGCGCGGCTTAAAGCCGCGCCGTCAAGTATCGAAAACCCAGCGCGGCTTTAGCCGCTGAGGGAAACTGTCGGCGAACGAACTTATAGACATGGGAAACCAGCAGGGAAGCTTTCTAACGGCAGTCGATGTCGGCAGCGCCAAGACTTGCGCGCTGATGGCGGAGTTCACCGACGCCGGCCTGCGCTATCGCGGACACGGGGTCGCCGAATCCCGCGGCTCGCGTAAGGGCGTCATCGTCGAACTCGACAAAGCCGTCGGATCGATTCAGAAGGCCGTCGAGGCCGCCGAAGATGCTGCCGGCGCGCCGGTCGAGCATGCCATCATTGGCATCGGCGGAGCGCACGTGCGTGGCGTCAACACTCACGGAGGCATCAGCCTGGGCACGCGTCCGCACGAGATCGGGCGCGACGAGATTAAGCAGGCCGTCGAACGCGCCCGCTCCATCCCGCTCCCCGCCGATCGCGAGATCCTCCATCTTCTTCCGCAGGAATTCATCCTCGACGATCAGGCCGGCATCCACGATCCGCTCGGCATGATGGCCGCACGCCTCGAAGTGCGCGTTCACATGGTGACGGCTGCGACCAGCGCGACCCAAAACGTCATTACCGCCGTGAACAAGGCGGGAGTTCACGTCGATGACACTGTCTTCGAGCCTCTCGCGGCTGCCGACTCCGTTCTGCGGTCGGACGAACGCGAACTGGGCGTGTGTCTCGCCGACATCGGAGCGGGTTCCACGGAACTCATCGTGTTTCAGCAGGGAGCCGTCGCCTGGACCGGCGTGATCCCTGTTGGTGGAGATCACTTCACCAGCGATCTCTCCGTCGGCCTCTGCACCCCGCTGTCCGAGGCCGAGAAGATCAAAAAGATCTACGGCAATGCGATCGTGACATTAATCCCGGAAGGCAACGAAGTGGAAGTGCCCTCGGTCGGGGATCGCCCGTCGCGTCTGATGCCGCAGCGCCTGGTGGCCGAAATTCTCGAGCCCCGCGCCCGCGAGCTCTTCGAAATGATGCGCGACGGGCTCCGCCAGTCGGGCATGTTCGATATGTGTATCGCGGGCGTGGTGTTGACCGGCGGCGCCTCGCGACTGCCCGGCATTTTCGACGTTGCGGAATCGGTGCTGCGCCGCTCGGTGAGGCTCTCCTGGCCTGCACCGTTGGCCAAGATGCCGTCAACGCTGTCCGAACCGGAATTCGCGACAGTTCTGGGCATGGTGAACTACGGCCATCGAGCCCGCATCGCCCGCGGCCAGCAGGAAGACCGCTGGGGAACAAGATTGAAGGCGTTGTTAGTAGGAAAGGGAGCATGAACCACAAAGGACACGAAGGTGCACGAAGGATCCTCGACGTTTTCCTTCGTGAACCTTCGTGCCCTTCGTGGTTAAAGGTTTCGCATTCCAAGGAGCAGTGAACATGAGCAACGACATTCGCATCAGCTTTAACGAGGACGCCCGGAACGACGCCAAAATCAAAGTCATCGGCGTAGGAGGCGGCGGCGGCAACGCGGTCAACCGCATGATCGACGCCGGTCTCGAGGGCATCGAATTCATCGTTGCCAACACCGACCTGCAGGCAATGCGCATGTCTCATGCACCCGTGAAGCTGCAACTCGGCGTAAAACTCACCAATGGCCTCGGCGCCGGCGCGAATCCCGAGGTCGGACGCAAGGCCGCACTCGAAGACTCCGACAAAATCATCGAAGCCCTCGAAGGCGCCGACATGGTGTTTATCACGACCGGTCTTGGCGGCGGCACCGGTACCGGAGCCGCTCCCATCATCGCCTCGCTGGCCAGCGAAATGGGTGCATTAACCGTTGCCGTCGTAACCAAGCCCTTCTCGTTCGAAGGCAAGCGTCGCATGCAGCAGGCCGAGCGCGGCATCTCTGAATTGATGGAGTCGGTCGATACCACGATCGTCATTCCCAACGAGAAGTTGCTCGGCGTCGCCGAAGACGCCGGTTTCTTCGAATCCTTCCGCATCGCCGACGACATTCTGCGCCAGGGCGTGCAGGGAATTTCCGACATCATCACCATCCCCGGCATCATCAACCGCGACTTCGCCGACGTGAAAACTATCATGTCCAGCATGGGATACGCCGTCATGGGCACCGCTTCCGCCAGTGGCGCGAAGCGCACGAGCGAGGCAGCCCAGCGCGCGATTGCCTCACCGCTGCTCGAAGCCGGCGCTATCGACGGTGCCCGCGGCATCCTCATCAACATCACCGGCTCGTCCTCGCTGAAGTTGGCCGAAGTGCAGCAAGCCTGTTCGATCATCCAGGCCGCTGCCCATGAAGATGCCAACATCATCTTTGGGGCCGTGATGGACGAGAAGATGAAAGACGCCGTGAAGATCACCGTCATCGCCACCGGATTCCGCGAGGCGCCCTCAACGCGTCGTCACCATCAGGAAACGCGCACATCATTCGCTGCGGCCCACGACGAAGCCATGGATTTCCCAGAAGGGCATGGCTCTCGCGATCCGATGCCCGAGCCGCCAAAACACATCATGTCCGAGCCAGGCATGTCGCATGAAACGATGGCCGACCACCGACCCTTCCTCGAAGAGACTCCAGTCGCCATGCCGCAAGCACCCGAGCAAGGCGCTGAGGTGATCTCGCTGGACTCGATGCGCAGCAGCGTTTTGACCAATCTGTCCGCAAACTTCGAGCAGGACGATCTCGATGTTCCCGCATTCCTGCGCAAACGCAATGAGGTGATGTAGAGAAATCAGATTGGCCAGCGCAAACAGAAAGTGTGGCTCGGAGAGCGGCATGGGAATCCGAAGAAACCGAATCTCCCCACGGCTTACTTTCCGTCTACTCCAAAGTCAAACAAACCCGAGCCGCCCATTTCCGACAACACGCCGCTGTAGAGAAAACCGTATTCGCCCGGCGCAAAGTCAGTTTTCGGCTGCACCCTGTAAATGCCAGTAGCGACCTTCTCGTAATTGAACTCCACCTGGTCCTTTGGTAGAACCGTGGCAGCTCCGCCGGCGTGTGGAATCTCGCGCTCGTTTTTCTTGCTGGCCAGTCTCGCCAGAACAAATTCACTCGGACTGGATGCATTCTGAAACACATAACCCCCGCCCGCCGGATTCCCTCCGGGCGTCACAAAATAGAAATAGAAGATGGGGTGCTTCTCAGTCACCCGGATCCGCGCTTTGGTTCCGTAAATTACCGATTTC
>Ga0209698_10007706_pt1 | contig 11246 bp, 8 predicted proteins | sample LitLauG_LLR_2012_FD_187203 | JGI IMG/M metagenome (GOLD analysis project Ga0209698, IMG submission 187203) | Freshwater sediment microbial communities from Pennsylvania, USA - Little Laurel Run_MetaG_LLR_2012 (SPAdes) (version 2) | ecosystem: Environmental > Aquatic > Freshwater > Creek >... | reverse complement strand
CGTAAGCGGCAGCGGCTTCACGCGAACGTTAACACTCCCCGTTACGGTGGCGGCGCAAAATACGCTTACGCTCACGGCTTCGCAGATGCAATATTACATGCAGCCCGGTACCACCAGCCAGGACACTCTGACCACTGTCGCCCTGGGCAACTTCAACAGTGCGGTTAACTTCACGGCAACCAGCAACAACAGCGGGCTCAAAGTGGCCCTCTCGAAAACTTCGCTCGCCGCTCCCGGCAGCGGCACAGTGGTCGCCACTATTAGCGCTGCGTCTACTATCCCGGCCGGCAATTACGTTGTTCAGTTGACGGCTGTTGGCGGTAGCGTCAATGAAAGCGCCTATGTCGCGGTGCAGATATCCAACGGTCCGGGCTTCACGTTCACTGTGAATACCAATGAGCTCACGATCCACCCCGGCGGATCAGGATCCTTTATCACTTCGAGCGGCAACTACACCGGTGGTTTCAATGGCCAAATGTCAGTGAGCATCACTGGGTTGCCTAGCGGTGCTAACTACGGCGTCACGGGCGCTAATGCCGCTAATAATCTGGTGAACATCACGTACGGCATCACAGCCGCCTCGTCCACTCCTGTTGGAACGTATCCGGTGACCATCACCGCCAGCGGCAGCGGCATCACTCACGCGGTGACGGTACAACTGACGATCGCTAAGTAAATGGGCAGTGTACACGAATTGTCGCGTGCTTTTCACCTTTTGCATAAGTCATTGGCGTTAAGTGTTCCTTCTTTGCGATTGATTCGTAGACGCTCACCGGGGATGGGCGATCGTGTATGACTATCCAAATGCAGGCGGTCCGATCGCTCGGCCCGCATCTCCGCAAGGCAAATTGCGTTTGAAATAGAAAGAAAGCTGCCTATTTCTTCGATGAACTTCCTGACTCTCATGTGCACACACCCCTCGTAGGAGAAGAGTCTGTTGGTCTGCTTTTAACGACAGCGGCTGGTCAGAATTTCGTCAGCGATTTGCCGGGTTGAGTCAAGAACTGGTTGAATTTACGCCAAACCCAATAAGCAACGATTCCGGTGGCGATGATCGCCAACGCCATCAGAGAGGGTAAGGGCTGCGTTGCCCAGGAGTTCAGCATGAACCAAATAGAGACGGCGACAAATACCCAGAGAGTCCACGGATAGCCCCACATTCTGTAGGGCCTTTCGGCATACGGAAGTTTTCGTCGCAGCACCAGCACGGCTGCGACGCTGAGTGTGTAGAAAACCCAGGCAGCCAAAATCGAATACGAGTAGAGCGTTTCGTAGGAGCCTGTGAACACCAGGATGATCGTCCAGATGCCGCCGCAAACGATAGCGAAGGCGGGCGTCTGAAAGCGGGGATGGACTTCTCCAAAGCGAGCGAAAAACAGCCCATCGCGGGCTTGGGCAAATGGAATCCTCGCCGCTGTGAGGACGCAGCCGTTGATTGCACCAACCACGGAGAGCAGGACTGTCAGGGACACAAACGTTCCGCCTAGTGAACCCAAAGTTGTTGTCGCCATATCCGCGCCCACACGATCCGTCGAAGCAATTTGCTGTACGGTCATCACGCGCAAATACGCTACGTTGGCGAAAATGTACAGGAACGCTACGGCGCTCATGCCGAAGACTAAAGAGCGCAGCAGGTTGCGCGCGGGGTCGCGCACTTCACCAGCGACGAAGCTGACATAGCTCCATCCGTTGTATGCCATGAGACAGGCTGCCATGGCGAAGCCGAAATCGCCGAGGGAGATGGGGTGGTGGCTACTAGGCGACTGGGAGTGAAGCGCCGGGTGGTAGAGCAACCCCGATGCGATGAGCAGGAGGATGGCGGCGATTTTCAGGTAGGTGAAGGTCCGCTGCAGCCAGGCGCTCTCTCTGACGCCAAAGTAATTCACGGCCGAGAGTACGGCGATCAAAGCGGCTGACACAAATTTACTGAGCAAGGGCGTGAGTGGTATGAAATAGCCAGCATAGATCGAAAATGTAACGGCGAGCCAAGCGCTTCCGCCGGACAGCACGGCCAGGATGAAGGTCCAGCCGCTGACGAACGCGCAGCAAGGCCCATAGGCTTCGCGGAGGTACACATACTGACCTCCGGTTGCGGGCATCATCGCTCCGAGTTCTGCATAAGCAAATGCGCCAATGAGCGAAAGCAGACCAGCGACAATCCACACGCCGAGGATTGCGTTAGCCGATGGCAGATGGCGCGCGATGAGATTGGGCAGTAGAAAAATGCCAGAACCGATTACGATGCCTATGACAATGGCGATGGTGTCGAGCATGCCGAGGGTGCGCGGGAGGTCCGCTCGCGTTGCGGCAGCCATTATGAGGCGAACCGTTCGCCCGTGTATTTTTCCACGGCATCCATGTTCAGCGAAACGCCCAAACCCGGGAGACTTGGAATTGCGAGCATGCCGTCGGCATCGAGCTTCCAACCACCTTCCGCCAAATCGTCAATGAATGGCGAACCAGTGAGATATTCAACGAGATCTGTATTGCGGTGGGCCGAAGCGAGTTGCAGATCGCAAGCGAGGCCCAGCGCGGTGTTCCAGCCATGTGGAATGAAGCGGACGCCATTCTCTTCGGCCAGCCAGGCGATGCGGCGCTCTTCACTGATACCGCCGACCTTGGTGACGTCCGGTTGCACAATATCGAAGGCCCGCTGCGTAAGCCACGGCGTAAAGGATTGGCGGCGAGTGAGCACCTCACCACCGGCAATCGGCACGGGCGAGTTGTTGCGAAGCAGCACATAGTCATGCAGATTATCCGGCGGGAGTGCCTCTTCAAACCAGTGCACGTCGTAATTGGCGAGCATGCGCCCGGTGCGGGTGGCCCATTTGTAATCCTGCGGCCAAAAGGCATCGCTTGCGCCTGCGTCTACCATCAGCAAAGATTCGCTGGACAGCGCCTTGCGAGCGGCGTTGACGATGGCTTCATCGAGCGCGAAGCTCTTGCGCCCAAACGGACCCCAGCCAATCTTGAAAGCGCGAAATCCTTCACTTTGGAGGGCGCTGAGATGGTCGGCCAGCGCCTCTGGTTCGCGCATTAACAGCGATGCATACGGTTTTACGCGTTCGCGATATCGGCCTCCCAGGAGGCGGCCCACGGGTTGTCCCGTCACTTTGCCCAGGATGTCCCACATGGCGATATCGATCCCGCTGATTGCATGTGTAACGGAGCCGCCACGCCCCATCCAAAACGTGTTGGCATGCAACTTTTCGCTCACCCGCTCTGGTTCGAGCGGATTCTCTGCCGTGTACAGCGGAGCAAGCAGATGCAGTGCGCCGCGCACGAGTTCATCATTGGTGAATACGGATCCCCAACCCGTTATACCCTCATCCGTGAAGACGGCCACCAGTGTATGGACGCAATCATCGGCCTTCAGTTCGTTCGCCCATCCACCTGCGGGCGTGGCATGGCGCAAGCCAGCCGATCTGACCTCGGTAATTCGCAAGAGCTGAACCTCACACCGGAGTATATATAATCGAACCCATGTTACGGCGCAGTTTCTGTGCAACTCTTTTTGCGGCGAGTGTGAAGGCGCAACTGGCACGCCTACAACAAACGCAAGCAGCGACGACGGCTGGGAGCAATATTGTACTGGAGCGATCACTGACGGGCCAACCTCACAAGGGGAAGGTGCTGCTCGCCTTGCAGGCGCACTCCGACGATATTCCGTTGATGGCGTCGGGTACGGTGGCGAAGTTGATCGAAGAGGGATACACAGGCTATTTAGTGCGTGCGACCAACGACGATATGGGCGACGCCGTTGGACTTGGCACCGCCGGAACTATTGGTGACAACGTGACCGGGAACGAGCGGGACAATGCCGAAGTAGCGCGTATCTTGGGCTGCAAGGGGCATTTCGATCTCAACTACAGCAATCACCGCATGGCGGATGTTTCGTTGAACGAACTGACCTGCCGGCTCATCTTTTTGATTCGCTTGCTTAAGGTGGAAACGGTGGTGAGCTGGGATCCGTGGGCGCACGATGAAGAGAACCCCGATCACTACATGCTGGCAAAAGGGGTGGAAGCGGCGTGCTGGATGGCGGGGCGGGCGCACGACTACGAGGAACAACTCGCGGCGGGATTAGAGCCGAAGACTGTGGCGGATAAATATTACTTCGCGCGACGTCCTGAGATTACGCGGGTAGTGGACATCAGCAAGCAGATCGACAAAAAAATCGAAACCAATCGCGCCAATATCGCGAAGGGACCAGGTGGACACTCTGGTTCTCGTTTGCGTGCAGAGTTGACGAAGCGCAATCAACGCCTCCCGCTGCTTGGTGACGATGATGCCACTGCCGATCGCGCCTATATTCGCGAATTCAGCATGGACCGCAGCCGGGATCTGGGCAAGCAATATGGCGTTGAATATGCCGAGGTGTTTCATTATGTCGCGCCGGGCGCATCCGGCGCCGATCGCGATTCGCGCATCGATCAGTATGTAAAAGAGCACGTGCTCCCGATGGGCAACAAGTAACGACGCTCCATGAGAACTCTTCTTCTGCTGCTTGTTGTTAGCCTCTCCCTGTTCAGTGCCGAGCGGCCACGGGAAGAACGGCTGGCTCAGGATCCGTTTCTACGGTGGATGGATGCGATTGCGCAAAAGCAACTGCAAGAGCGAGAGAATGCCATTGCCGCTATAAGCACGGTGGCTGCGGCGGAAGAACGAAAGCAACTTGTGCGCCGGAAGATGCTGGAGATTTTGGGCGGGTTGCCCGATTACGGAGGGCCACTCAACGCAAGAACCACCGGCCAGATCCAAGCGGATGGCTACACCATAGAAAAGATCATTTACGAAAGTCTGCCGGGCTTCTTTGTTACGGCTAATCTATACAGACCCAACGCGCCCGGACGCTATCCCGCTGTTTTACTGCAGTCAGGCCACACCCAGGAGGGCAAAACGGAGCCACAAGCTTTGGCCGCTAATCTCGCGCTGAAAGGGTTTGTGGCGCTTGCTTTCGATCCGGTGGGACAGGGGGAGCGAGAGCAGAGCTTTGATCCGCAACTGCAAGCGCCGGCGGCGGGATGGTCGGTGAATGAGCACATGCATGCGGGCGAGCAGAGTATTCTCGTCGGGGAAAGCGTTGCCCGTTACTTTATCTGGGACGCCAAGCGTTCTCTCGACTATTTGATCAGCCGGCCTGATGTAGATGGAACGCGCGTGGGGGCGGCGGGGTGTTCGGGTGGCGGAGCGCTGACGACCTTTATTGGAGCTTTAGACCCGCGGCTTAAAGCAGTGGTCCCGGCGTGTTTCCCTTCGTCTTACCGGCTGCTTTTCGCCGGGGCCGACCCGGATTCCGAGATGAGTTGGCCGCATTTTCTGGAAGCCGGGTTAGACATCGCAGATTTTGTAGAACTGTCGGCTCCTACGCCGTGGCTGCTCCAGGCCACAAAAGAGGATTACTTCACGCCTGCGGGCGTCAAGATGGTCTTCGACGAAGCGCGGCGTTGGTATCGGCTCTATGGCGCCGAAGATAAGATCGGTTTTTTTGTCGGCCCCGGTCCTCATGGCACTCCGCTGGTGAGCCGCGAAGCGGTTTATGAATGGATGATTCGTTGGCTCAAGAACGGACAAGGAGACTTTCACGAACAGCCCGTGAAGCTGTTTGTGAATCATGAGCTGCAAGTGACGCAATCGGGCCGGGTGGAGGACGAAGCAGGCAACCGGAAGCTGAACCAACTGATTCTGGCGGATCTGAAAGCGAAAGAGCAGAAGGGCACGCTTGAACAATTGCAGGTTGAGCTGCGACGGCTGCAAATTCCTAGCGATGGCGCGGTGCCCCTTGCTACTGTGCTGGAGACGACTCAACAGCAGGGGAGGAGCTATCGCCGCGAGCGCATCCGACTTGAAAGCGAGCCGGGAATTGCCATTGAAGGGGTGCTTTATGTACCGCTTTCAGCGGGACGCAAGCAAGCCGTATTGTTCGTAAAGAGCAAACTGGCGGATTCACTTGCGGAACGAATGGCGGAAACAGGGCACGTAGTTCTGACGCTGGAAGTGCGCGATTCCCCGAGCGAAAACGATCATCGCCCGTTTCTCGGCAACTGGCAGACGAATGAACGGGCAGACCAGATTGGGCGCAACTTGGCGGCAATGCGGGCCCACGACATCTTGCGCGCGGTGGATCTGCTGGTGGCGCGGGCCGATGTGGATAGTAAATCCATTCGAGCTTCCGCGCAGGGAGTTGCAGGGATTTGGCTGCTGCTAGCGGTGGCAAGCGACGCGCGGATCGGTAAGATTTGGTTGGATCGGACGCCGCACAATCTGCGAGAAGCCATAGAGAATACGATCAACACCGATTTGTACGACGCTGTCATTCCGGGTTTCTTGGTGCATTGGGACCTCGACGATCTCGTGACGGCGATGGGACCGCAGCGCCCGGTATTGTGGACAGACCCAACCAACTGGATGCGCAATGTAGTTTGGCTGGGTCAGCGGTTTCAGTACCGGTATGTCTTGGGCGATATGACTGATTTGGCCGATGCCCAGGACGAGCAGTATGCTGCGGAGCTATTGAAGTAGCGCCAATTTAGTACACCCAGCCGAGGGTTACTTGCAGGGCGCGCGGTGTGACGAAATGGGTGCCGCTGAAGGTGGAGAGAAAATTGTATAGAGCGTCGCTGTTGGTGATATTCAGGGCGCTGAGTTTCAGATCTGTTTTGAGCTTCTCTTTGTGGAAGAGATTGTCGGTGCCGACGCCGGCATCGAAAAGGTTGCGCGAGGCGATGCGGGGCGGGTTGTGGTCGGCATTGAAGGTGCCTGCTGCGGGAATCACTAAGCGCGTCGCGCCATAGCTTCCGGTGCACGCGGTGATGGGGTTATTGAGCGAGGCATATTGGCTACCGCAATAGAAACCAATGGCCGCCTGCTGATCTCCTGTGAGCGCCAGGGCATCTTGAAGATCGGTGACCGAACCGGCTACTTCGCCGGAGTCATAGCGCCAAGTCATCATTGCCCACCAACCTTCTTTGCCGTGTTGATAGCGCAAGTAGGTTGTTTGTTGGAGGTTTTGATCGTGATCAATGCGGAACACGCCAGGGGCAAGAGATGAATTGAAGACTAAGCCACCGGTTTCGGGACCGAAGAAGCGAGATCGCGTATGGCCGATGGTGGTGTAGGCCTGAAAGCCATGGAAGTTTGAAGTAGAGACGCGCAGGGAGACGCCATCGATTTTCGACTGTCTCCATTCGATGGGGAACGCGATGGGTGAGTTAAAGAGCGTGTCGAAATCAAAAGCATCCTTCGTCATTTTCCAGAAGTAGTTAGCTTCGATTTGGACATACTTCTTAATCGCCTGTTCTACGCCACCGCTCAACTGATTGCGATGGCCGGGCCGGAGGGGTGTACTCGTCCCGCTAAAAACGTTGTTGGCCAAGCCCCCTGCGCCGGTGTTGCTGGAGAGCACGAGGTTCTCGTTGTAAGGGGTTTCCATGGCCCGGGTATAAGAGCCGCGAAGCACGGTGCCCGTCATTTTGACGAGATAGGAAAAACCAATTCGTGGCTGCAGCAGTTTGTCTTCGCTAATGCCTTCATACTCATCGAAGCGGAGGCCGGCACTGATAGTCAAGTTCTTGATGGTGATTTGGTCTTGGACGAAAACGTCTTGCTGGTTGATATTGGCGTTGCCATTGAAGATGAACAAGTGTCCACCGCGCGTCAGGTCGAAGGGCACCAGACCCGGTGCGAAGTTGGGGTTAGCGACCAGGCCTGCGCTACAGGATGAGGCGATAGCGATTGAACCGGTGTCGATCGTATCCGATGGCGGGGGTATGCAGGGCGCGTTGAATGAAGGATCAGTAATGCCTAGGGTGAAATTTTCGGCAAGGCGGGTCTGTTCGATTTCAGTTCCAATTTTGATGTTGTTAATGCCGCTGGCGTACGAGAAGTCGGCGCGGGTTCCCCAATTTGTCAAATGGCGGTTCTGCGTCAGAGTGGCGGGTGAATCGGCGAACGGGTTGTCGCTGGGGTAATAATCGATGCGGTCCTGACGGACGAACGGGCTGATGGTCATCAGCATTTTGGGGTTGAAGGTGTGCTGATAGCCGAGGGCGAAGCTGAAGGTGCGCGCCTGCTGGCGCTGGTCTTGATTCAGTTGATCGTAGGTGTTTGGAATTTGGAACCAGTTGCGAGCGCCGAAGATATCGAGGTGCAATGAGTCGCGGCCGGTGGGTTGGTAGTCGAGGCGGTCGAAGATGGATTCGTTATTGCCGCGGTCGTGAATGGGACTGAATTCGGGGCTATCGAGGAAGCGGCCAGTGCGGCTGGTGTCCACTAAGAAAAAGTTGCCGAACTTGGAGCTGCCGTTTGAAAGCGTGAAGTCTTCGCCAACGGTGCCGAATGAACCGTAATAGGTGTCGAGAGAAATGTGGGGCGGTTGGCCCAAGCCGGAGCGGGTGACCGCATTGACGACTAAGCTGGTTTTGCCGCCAAACTCGGCATCGGGCGCGCTGCTCACCAGTTCCAAAGACTGAAATGCGTTGGATGGGAGCTGTGTAGAGAAAGTCTTGCTTTGCTGGTCGCCGATCTCATAGCCATCGACTACGTAGCTGGTTTCGCCGTGATCGCCTTGCGGGTGGAACATACCGTTCGAATCGGCGACGACGCCGGGAGAGGTGAGTGTGATGACTTCGTTGAGGCCTTGGGAGGTTGACGAAATGGGCAAGTTGCCGATTAGACTTTGGCTGACATCGACGTGGGCGGTGGCGACGTTCTCAATGGTGTCCGGAGTTGCTTCCACGGTGACCGATTGGGTGGTCCCGGCGAGAGCCAAGGCGATGTTCTGCTCTATGGGGACTTGCGTGCGCACGTTTACGGTTTGCGCATATTTTTGGAAGCCCGGATTTTCGATTTGGATGGTGTAGGTGTTGGGGGGGATGTTGCTGAAGCGGAAGACGCCATCAGGTCCGGTTTTAACGCTCTGGTTGTAACCGGTGACACCATTGGTAAGGGATACGGCAAGACCAGCGATGGGGGCATTGGTGGGATCGGACACGGTGCCTTCAATCGTGCCGCCCTGGCCGGTGGCCTGGGTAGTGGCGGTGCTGGAGGCGATGGGCGTGGTGGTGACAGCACGGACGGAAGGCGTACCGAGCGCCAGCATTATTGCGGTAGAGGAAAAAAGGTAGCGAAGCAAGAGGAAAAACTCCTTAAAGGGCCAATCAAGCAAGACGTACTGCGCGTGTAAAACAGATACGCACCATGCGTCCAAAACTAGAGAGAAAGGAGCTGGATCGGAGGGGCGCGCGGAATTCTTACACGTAGCGCAACGTCTGACGAAGCTTCGCGGCTGGCGTAGCTGTCGGGTACGAATGGAAGCGATAGAACAGGAGGACCCGGTGCATCTGCCGGTAATTGCCCTTCGGCGCGGGCCGAGGCGTGACAAAACAGACACGACGCGTCCTGCCCGGTGTTGTGCTTATGAATGGGGGCGCAGAAAAACGCTGTCAGGAGGAGGGTTAAACAGATCAAGGCGCAAAAACGCATGGCGCGATGATGGAGAACCCGCTCGAAAGACATTAACTAAATTATACGTTGGGAAAGGCACCTCCGCGTCTCTCGATTGCCAAACTTTTTACACTAGGCAACCAAAAAAACTGGTTGTTCGTCTCAAAAGTGCCTAGTTGATTTGTTAGGCTCGTTCGAAACTAGTAGATTAGAAGTAAGACTTAAGATTTTGGATATGGAAGACACGACCACCGACAGCGACGCTCCATCGGCATTAACGAACGCCACTGCTGCCGTTGCGCCGCGTCCCGCCCTGATTTCCGTAATTGCCTGGTTTCGCGATCTCATGCTAAGTGTGCTGATTGCGGTTTTGGTAATTCTGTTCCTCTACCGTCCCGTGAAGGTGGAAGGCACGAGCATGATGCCGACGCTGCTGGATCAGGAGCGGCTCTTCATCAACCAGTTCAGCTACAAGTTTGGTCTGGGCGATATCAAGCGCGGCGATACGGTGGTGTTCTGGTATCCGGACGATCAGACTGAAACGGTTTCGTACATCAAGCGAGTGATTGGTTTGCCCGGTGACTTAGTGGAAGTGAAAGACGGGTACGTGCTGGTGAACGGCAAGCAATTGGAAGAGAACTACGTGCCGTTGGAATATCGGGACGACCGGCCGTATCCGCCTACGGTTGTGCCGGCTAACAAGTATTTCGTGTTAGGCGATCACAGGGTTTCGTCAAACGATAGCCGGGCCTGGGGATTTGTGCCGCGCGATTATATCTATGGCAAAGCGGTGTTTGTGTTCTGGCCATTGGAGCATTTGGGGTCGGTGAGATAGGTTTCGTCGACGGCGACACAACCTTTGCCCCAGGCCGTTTGCTTGCCGACTCCGGTCCATTGAGAGGCTTTCAGATACGGCACGAATTACGTTAACTCACCCTCATAGTCGGCTTCGCCGACAAACCCACCAATTGGCCAGGCGGACTTTGGCGCGGTGAGGGCCGAGGCCGTCGATTGCAAACAGTTCGAATGCCGTGATGAGACGCGCCACGGTGTCGGCATGCCGATCGAACAGATACATTTCGAAAGAGAAAGCTTCTCCAGGCGCGAAGGTTTTGCCATCGAGATGCATGGCACGAAAGACAAAAGGGCGGGGATGATCGGCGAGCCCACTGGGGCCGCCCTTTTCCAGCGCGCCGGGCTCGAAGATGCGAGCGTAAGAGCAGTGAGCGCGATGAGCGCAGACTCTGGCGGACGGACAGTCGGGCTGGCAGGGGAGTTTTCGAAAAATTGTGCCGAATGCGCCGCGCAGGATGTTAGCGGATTTTCCTGCGGGGAAATGGATGGACTCTGGGCGGGGAAAGAAAAGCGCAACGCATCCACCAGTAGAGTCAAACTTCATTCTACTGGTGGATGAAAGCGCGGTTTCGGTATCAGAAATAGAGTTTCAGAGCTAGCTGCAGGACGCGAGGCGCGTTGATTTGGCTGGCAGCGCCGCTCAACACGCCGAATGTTTGGCTTTGCAACGCCGTGCTGCCTGTGCCGAAACGGACACGATTGAGGGTGTTAAAGGCTTCGGCGCGAAATTCCATGCGAATGGATTCGTGGATCGGGAAGGTCTTCGTGAGTGAGGTATTTTCCGTCAGGTTCGGGAAGAGGCGCAGCTTCGGATTGAAGCGGGTGGAGTTGCCGATCAGATTGTTAGCCGTGCCCGAACCCTGAAGCGGGAAAGGTCCGGTTCCGTACTTTACGAAAAAGTTGTCGACGGCCGGATCGAACTTCCCGCTATAGGAGGGCTGCCAGCC
>Ga0209698_10007703_pt1 | contig 11248 bp, 8 predicted proteins | sample LitLauG_LLR_2012_FD_187203 | JGI IMG/M metagenome (GOLD analysis project Ga0209698, IMG submission 187203) | Freshwater sediment microbial communities from Pennsylvania, USA - Little Laurel Run_MetaG_LLR_2012 (SPAdes) (version 2) | ecosystem: Environmental > Aquatic > Freshwater > Creek >... | reverse complement strand
GACCCTCGCGGGAGCAGCTCGAGCGCCCTTGCGAGCTCGACGGCCTCGCCCACGCCGATCGCGTGCGTCGATGTGCGCCCGCGCAGCTCGCGCGGCATCGCGTCGCGCGAGAGGTCCAGGCGCCGGCTCGAGCCGGGCACCGCGCCGGAGCGCAGCGCGTCGATGAGCACGGCGGCGCCGAACGGCGCGAGCTCTTCGATCAGGCCGAGCGTCTCGCCCGCCTGCTCGCGCACTGCGAGCACGCGCGGATCGGCGCGGCGCGCGACGCGCCGCGCGAGCTCGAGCCCCACACCGTCGTCGCCGCGCAGCTCGTTGCCGATGCCCACGAGCACGACACGCGGGCGCGCGGTGACGGGCGCTCCCGCCGCCCACGGGTCGCTCCGCGCGGCGCTCGGCGCGGCGCTCGGCGCGTCCTCAGACACGCTCGACGGTGAGCGTGAGGAAGTGCGTTGCGCAGGAGATGCAGGGGTCGTGGTTGCGGATCGACTGCTCGCAGCGCAGCGAGAGCTGCTCATCGGAGAGCTCGAGACCGCCCTGCACGACCGCGCGCAGGTCCTCCTCGATCGCGAGCTGGTTCTGCGAGGTCGGCGGCACGATGCTCGCGTCGAGGATCGTGCCGTCCTCGTCGATCTCGTAGCGGTGGTAGAGCAGCCCGCGCGGCGCCTCGGTGGCGCCGTGGCCGACGGCGCGGCGCGGCGTGACGGTGACGGCGGGCGCGTCGGGCTCGACGTAGGCGTCGATCAGGGCGAGCGCTTCGTCGCAGGCCTGCACGAGCTCGACGGCGCGCACGACGATGCTCTGGAAGGGGTTGCGACAGACATCCTGCAGGCCGGCCTCGCGCGCGGCCCGCGCGGCGGGCGCGCGCAGCTGCCGCGATGCGAGCGCGTAGCGCGCGAGCGGCCCGGTGAGGTAGGTGCCGCGGCCGACCAGGCGCGCGTGCAGCGCATTGGAATACTCGACGTGCTCCTCCTGCACGTGTGCGTCGAACTCGCTCGGCGCGAACTCCAGCCCACGGTCGGAGACGATGCGGCCGCGGTCGATCGGGTAGCCGTCGGGGTCGCGCAGCGCGAGCAGCTCGGGCGAGCACTCGACATCGGGGAAGGGCAGCTCGGCGGCCCACCGCACGGTCGCGAGCGCGGTCTCGAGCGCCTGCTGCAGCGGGTCGCGCAGCGTGCGCAGCTGCGCCTGGGTGGGGACGCGGTAGAAGCCGCCGACGCGGACGTTGATCGGGTGCACCTCGCGCCCGCCCACGAGCGCGAGCAGCGCGTTGCCGGCCTTCTTCATCTGCAGGCCCTGTTCGACGATCCCGCGGTGCTCGCGCGCCATCTCGACCGCGCCCGCGTAGCCGAGGAAGTCGGGCGCGTGCAGCATGTAGACGTGCAGCGTGTGGCTCTCGATCCACTCGCCGCAATAGAGCAGCCTGCGCAGGTCGCGCAGCGGACCCTCCTCGATGGCCACGCCGCACGCGTCCTCCATCGCGCGCACCGCGCTCATCTGGTAGGCGACCGGGCAGATGCCGCAGATGCGAGCGGTGATGTCGGGGGCCTCGGTGAAGGCGCGCCCGCGCAGCAGCGCCTCGAAGAAGCGCGGCGGCTCGTAGATGCGCAGCTTGACCTCCTCGACGACATCGCCGTTGAGCCTCACGTACATCGCGCCCTCGCCCTCGACACGCGCGAGGTGGTCGGTGCGGATCACCCTCGTGCGGCGCTCCCCGCTCAAGGCTCCCCCGCCTCCCGCGCGCCCGCGCCGGGCGCCTCGTGCGCTTCGCCCGCCTCGCGGAACGCGCGCGCACCGGCGTTGTAGGTGCGGTATATGCGTACGAGGTCGACCTCCTCGGAGCCGAGCTGCGCCATGCGCGCGCTCATCGCGGGCGTGTTGGGGGTCTCCATCGGCCCGTAGCAGCCGTAGCAGCCGCGGTCATACGCGGGGCAGATGGCGCCGCAGCCGGCGTGCGTGACGGGCCCCAGGCAGGGCGTGCCGCTCGCGACCATCACGCACACCGTCCCACGGCGCTTGCACTCCACGCACACGCTGTGTGCGCGCACGCGCGGGCGCCGCCGCGCGAGGTGCGCGGCGATCACCTCGAGCAGCTGGTGCTTGTTGATGGGGCAGCCGTTCAGCTCGAAGTCGACGGGCACGTGCGCGCTGATCGGCGTGGAGGTCGCGAGCGTTGAGATGTAGTCGGGGGTCGCGTAGACGACGCGCGTGAACTGCTCGACGTCGCCGAAGTTGCGCAGCGCCTGGATCCCGCCCGCGGTCGCGCACGCGCCGATGCAGATCAGTGCGCGCGAGCTCGCGCGCACCTCGTGGATGCGCTGCGCGTCGTGTGGCGTGGTGATCGAGCCCTCCACGATCGAGATGTCGTACGGGCCCTTCACCTGCGCGCTGGTGGCCTCGAGGAAATAGGAGATCTGCAGGCGATCGGCGAGCAGCAGCAGCTCATCCTCGCAGTCGAGCAGGCTCAGCTGGCAGCCGTCGCAGGAGGAGAACTTCCACACAGCGAGCGTCTGCATCGGGGCGGCGGACATCACTACAGCTCCCTGATCGCGAGCCAGCGCGCGAGTGCGCTCCACGAGTACACCGGACCCTCGCGACAGACGAGCGTCGGGCCGAGCTGGCAGTGCCCGCAGTGCCCGATGCCGCACTGCATGTTGCGCTCCATCGACGCGTACACGCGCTCGCCGCCGACGCCGCTCTGCGCGAGCGCGGCCACGGTGAAGCGCATCATCACCTCGGGGCCGCACAGCAGCGCGCGCACGGTGCTCGGGTCGAAGTCCACGCGCGAGAGCAGTCGCGGCACGACGCCGACATGGCCGAGCCACTCGGGGCCCGCGCTGTCGACCGTGACCGCGACGTGCAGCCCGCGCTCGGGCCACTCGCGCAGCTCGCCCGTATACAGCAGATCCTCGGGCGTGCGCCCGCCGTAGAGCAGCGTCACGCTGCCGCTGCGCGGCCGCGCGAGCAGCGCGAGGATCGCGGGGCGCAGCGGCGCGAGGCCGATGCCGCCGGCGACGACGAGCACCTCGCCGCGGTCGAGCTCCGCGAGCGGCCACGGGCTGCCGAACGGCCCGCGCACACCGAGCACCCCGCCGACCTCTGTCTCGCAGATCGCCTGCGTGGCAAGGCCGACCGCGCGCACGGTGTGCACCAGCGGTCCTCGCGCGCTGTCGCCGCTGATCGAGATCGGCACCTCGCCCGCACCGCCCGCGCAGAGCATCGTGAACTGCCCCGGCGCGAAGCGCAGCGGCTCGCCCGAGCGCGGCTCGAGCTCGAGCGTGACGGTGTCGGATGTCTCGCGGCGCTTGGCGGTCACGGTGAACGGCGCGGGCACCATCGGGCCGGCGCAGGCCGCCTCTTCTCCCGGCTCGGGGCCGCTCGCGCCGCCCTCGCCGCGCGTCCCGCGCGGGGAGTCAGTCAAGGCGCGCATGGCCGTAGACGTCGAGCAGCTGCAGGCGCGTGGCCTGCAGGTCCTCGGTGAGCGAGGCCGCGAAGCGGCGCATCAGCTCGAAGCCGAGCTCGTGGTCGGCTTCGCACTTGCCCCGCAGGCAAGCGCCGTCGAAGCCGACCGCGCGCGTGGTCTCGCGGGCGCGCGCGTCGAAGCTCCAGCGGTAGGGCGCGAACAGCCACGACCAGCCGACCACGTCGCCCGCGTGCAGCGTCTCGATCAGCAGCGGCCCGCCGGCGGGCGCATCGAGCTCGATCGCGACCGCGCCTGCGCGCAGCAGGTAGAAGCGCTCGGCCGCCTCGCCCTCGCGGAACAGCATCTCGCCGGCGGCGAAATGCTCGTTGGCGCCGCACCCCGCTATCAGCCGCAGGTACCGGTCGTCGAGGCCCTCGAACAGCGGCGCAGCTGCGATCAGCTCATCGAGCGTCTGCAACGATCGCCTCCTCGATCGGTCCGTCGAGCATCTCCAACGCTCGCCTGCTCGATCAGCTCGTCAAGCATGCGCAACGCTCGCCTGCTCTTCCCCGCGGATGGCCCGCACCTCCTCGGTGATGTCGATGCCCACGGGGCACCACGTGATGCAGCGCCCGCAGCCCACGCAGCCGGAGCTGTCGAACTGGTCAAACCAGGTCGCGAGCTTGTGCGTCATCCACTGGCGGTAGCGCGATCGCGCGGATCCGCGCACGGCGCCACCGTGGATGTGGGAGTAGTCCACGGTGAAGCACGAGTCCCAGCGCTGATGGCGCTCGACGTGCTCGCCGGCGAGGTCGGTGACGTCCTCGACGCTCGTGCAGAAGCACGTCGGGCACACCATCGTGCAGTTCCCGCACGACAGGCAGCGCTCGGCGACCTGCTGCCAGCGCGGGCTCTCGTAGTTGCGGTACAGCAGCTCGCGCACGTCGCCCGCGTCGAGCTCGCGGCCCATCTGCGCGGCCGCGCGCGCGTGCCCCGCGCTCGCGGCCGCCTGCTCGCCGGCACCCGCGGCGGCGTGCTCGACGTCGGCGAGCAGCTCCGCGCCGCGCTCGCTGCCGACGTCGAGCACGAAGTAGTGGCGCTCGCCGTCGAGTACCTCCGTGAGTGCGAGATCGAAGCCCTCGTGCGCGGTGGGCCCGCTGCCCATCGAGGCGCAGAAGCATGTCGCGGCGGCCTGCGTGCACTGCGCGGCGATGATGAAAGCGTCCTTCAGGCGCGCGCGGTCGGCGGGGTCGGGGTGCGCGCCGCCGAGCAGCACCCGCTCGAGGATCGCGCCCGCGCGCAGCTCGCACGAGCGCACGCCGATGACCGCGTAGCGCGCGTGCTCGCGCGGGGTCTCCTGCAGCTCGGTCAGCGACCCGTCCTGCCCGAGGCGCGCGCGCCACAGACGCGTCTGCGGCGGCAGCTGAAAGCGCTTGAGGGAGTGCGGCCCGACGTTGTAGGCGAACAGCGCGCCATCCTCGCGGCGGCGCAGCCGATAGTGCCCCCCCTCCTGCTCGTCGCTGTAGCCCTGCGGCAGGTCGGCGCTGCGCGACAGCTCGCCGTAGACGATCGCCTCCTCGCGCACGGTGGGCCCGATCAGCGTGTAGCCGCGCCGCGTGAGCGCGGCGAACAGGTCATCGAGGCGCTCGCGCTCGAGCACAAATGCGCCCGGTGGACTCATGCCGCGGGATTCTCGCACCGCGCCGCCCGCCCCGCGCGCGTGGCCCGCAGCGAGCGGCGGCACGGGCGCGCGTGGCCGCAGCGAGCGGCGGCACGGGCGCGCGCACGCGACCGGGTACGCGGGGCGGCGCGCACCGCCCCGCGTACCTCTGCCGCCGCTCCCGCGGCTGCGACCGCGCTGCGACCGCGCGGCCTAGAAGAAGCCGAGCGCGTTCTTGTCGTAGCTGACGAGCAGACACTTCGTCTGCGAGTAGTGGTCGAGCATCATCTTGTGGTTCTCGCGGCCGACGCCCGAGACCTTGTAGCCGCCGAACGCGGCGTGCGCCGGGTAGAGGTGGTAGCAGTTGGTCCACACCCTGCCCGCCTTGATCGCGCGCCCCATGCGGAACGCGCGGCTGCCGTCGCGGCTCCACACGCCCGCGCCCAGCCCGTACATCGTGTCGTTGGCGATCTCGAGCGCCTGCGCCTCGTCCTTGAACGTCGTCACCGCGAGCACCGGTCCGAAGATCTCCTCCTGGAAGATGCGCATGTCGTTCGTGCCCCTGAACACGGTCGGCTCGTAGTAGTAGCCGCCCGCGAGCTCGCCTGCGAGCATGTTGCGCTCGCCGCCGATCAGCAGCTCCGCGCCCTCGTCGCGCCCGATCTGCACGTAGCCCTCGATCTTCTCGAGCTGGGCGAGCGAGTTCTGCGCGCCGAGCTGCACGGTGCGGTCGAGCGGGTTGCCCTGCTTGATAGCGCCGATGCGCTCCAGGCAGCGCGCCATGAACTCGTCGTAGATCGACTCCTGGATGAGCGCGCGCGAGGGGCAGGTGCAGACCTCGCCCTTGTTGAACGCGTACAGCACGAGGCCCTCGACGGCCTTGTCCAGGAACTCGTCGTCGGCGGCCATCACGTCATCGAAGAAGATGTTCGGCGACTTGCCGCCGAGCTCGGTGGTCGACGGGATGATGTTCTGCGCGGCGTACTGCATGATCAGACGCCCCGTGACGGTCTCGCCGGTGAACGCGATCTTCGCGATGCGCCGGTTGGACGCGAGCGCCTTCCCGGTCTCCGCTCCGGGTCCGTTGACCACGTTGAGCACGCCCGCGGGCACGATCTCCTCGATCAGCTCGCAGAGCTTCAGGATCGACCACGGCGTCGGGCTCGCCGGCTTGACCACCGTGCAGTTGCCCGCCGCGAGCGCCGGCGCGATCTTCCACGCGGCCATCAGCAGCGGAAAGTTGAACGGGATGATCTGACCGACCACGCCGAGCGGCTCGGAGAAGTGGTAGGCGATGGTGTCCTTGTCGATCTCCGAGATCCTGCCCTCCTCGCCGCGGATCACGTCGGCGAAGTAGCGGAAGTGATCCGCCGCGAGCGGAATGTCCGCGGCGAGCGTCTCGCGCACCGGCTTGCCGTTCTCCCAGCTCTCAGCGACCGCGAGCATCTCGAGGTTCTCCTCGATCGCGTCCGCGACCGCGTTGAGCACGCGCGAGCGCTCGGTCGTGGAGGCCTCGCCCCACGCATCCTTGGCGGCGTGAGCGGCGTCGAGCGCGAGTTCGATGTCCTGGGCGCCCGAGTGCGCGACTTCGCAGATCGGCTTGCCCGTGGCCGGGGTGAGGTTCTCGCGGTACTCGCCGTCGACCGGCGCCAACCACTCGCCTCCGACGAAATTGTCATAGCGCGCCTTGCACCGCACGGGGCTCGCGGCCTCGCCGGGCGCGGCGAAGGTTGTTGACTGCTCGACGGTTGCCATCGTGTATCTCCGGTTTCTGGAAGTTGATGGTGAGTGGGAAGACGGCGCCGCACGCGATGTCCTCGCGTGCGCCCGCACATCGAGGATCGCTGCGCAGCGGCTCTCGCCCATCGGTGCTAGCCCCTGCGCGACGCGCGCTAACTACTGAGTAGCGCCACCGCGCGCGAGCGCTGTCGCGGATCTGCTCACAGCGAGGGCAGCGGCCGCGGCGGATCGACCGCCACCACCCGCACGCGCGCGTCCACTATCAGCGCGCCCTCGGGTGCGGCGACGACGGGGTTCGCGTCGAGCTCCGCGACCTCCGGGTGCGCCTCCACGAGCGCACTCAGGCGCAGCAGCACCTCTTCCAGCGCGCCAACGTCGCTGGGCCGCGCGCCGCGGTAGCCCTCCAGCAGCCGGAAGCTGCGCAGCGATCGCAGCATCTCGCGCGCGTCGAGGTCGGTGAGCGGCGTGATGCGCACCGCCACGTCGCCGAGCACCTCTGTGAGCGTGCCGCCGGCGCCGCACGCGATCACCGGCCCGAAGCTCTCGTCGCTGACGACGCCCATCAGCAGCTCCACGCCAGGCTGCACCATCGGCTGCACCACGAGGCCCTCGAGCGCGTGCCCCGCGGCCTGCACCGAGTTCGCGATCTCGCGGGCCGCGCTCGTCACCGCCGCGCGCCCGTCGAGGCCGAGGCGCACGCCGCCCGCGTCGCTCTTGTGAAGCAGCTCGGACGCGACCGCCTTCAGCGCCACGGGGCAGCCGAGCTCGCGCGCCGCCGCGACCGCCTCCGCGACGGTCTCGACCACGCGCGCGGGCACCAGCGGCAGCCCGTAGCAGTCGAGCAGCGCGCTCACCTCGGCCGGGCCCAGCCAGCCGGCGCCGCCGCGCGCGAGCCCGCGAGTGATGATCGCGGCCGCCTCGTCGGGCCTACAGCCCGCGAAGCTGCGCAGCCGGCCGACAGGGCGCGCGCGCCAGGTCGCGTAACCGGCGGCGTGCGCGAGCGCGCGCGCGGCGTCCTCGGGAAAGTCGAAGTTGGGTAGCAGCAGATCATCCTGGCCCGCCTGTGGCGGGCCCTCGCTGTTCATGAAGACTGTCGCCAGCGCGACCGGCCCCGCGTCCCTCGCCGCTGCGATGACCTCGCGCGCGACATCCCCCGCATCGGTGACCAGCGGCGGCACGAAGATCGCGATGATCGCATCGCACGCCCGCTCCTGTACGAGCACCTCGATCGTCTGCCGGTAGTGCGACGCGGGCGCCGTCGCGATCATGTCGACGGGGTTCGCCGCCGACGCCTCCGGCGCGAGGAAGGCGCGCAGCCTTGCGCGCACGCGCTCGGGCAGCTCGACCACGTCCAGGCCGGCCCCCTGGCACGCGTCCGCGCAGAGGATGCCCGGCCCGCCCGCGTTGGTCACTATCGCCACGCGCCCGCCGGCCGGCACCGGCTGGCGCGAGAGCAGCGCGCCGACGTCGAACAGTTCGTGCATCGTGTCCGTGCGGATCACGCCCGCCTGGCCGAATAGCGCGTCCACCGTCACGTCCGAGCTCGCGAGCAGCGCGCCGGTGTGCGAGCTCGTCGCGCGGGCGCCCGCCGGAGTGCGCCCGCTCTTGACCGCCACGATCGGCTTGGAGCGCCCGACGCGGCGCGCGACGCGCGCGAAGCGGCGCGGGTTGCCGAAGGACTCCAGGTACAGGAGCACCACCCGTGTAGCGCTGTCGTGCTCCCAGTACTCGAGCAGGTCGTTTCCGGACACGTCGAGCCTGTTGCCGATCGAGACGAACGACGACAGGCCGAGCCGCATGCGGCTCGCGCTCTCGATCATCGCGATGCCGAGGCCACCGCTCTGCGACAGGAAGCCGATCGAGCCCGGCGCCGGCGGGTGCGCCGCGAAGGTCGCGTTCAGCTGCACGTCCGGGCTCGTGTTGAGCACGCCGAAGCAGTTCGGGCCGACCAGCCGCATGCCCGCCTCGCGGCAGATCCCCAGCAGCTCCCGCTGGCGGCGCATACCCTCCGCGCCGATCTCCGCGAAGCCCGCCGAGATCACCAGCAGCGCGCGTGTGCCCGCCGCCGCGCACTCGCGCGCCACCGCGCCCACCTCCGCGGCGGGAACCGCGATCACCGCGAGGTCGACCGGCGCCGGCAGCTCGCCGATCGAGCTGTACGCGCGCAGCCCCTGCACGCTCGCCGCGCTGCGGTTGACCGGGTAGACGCTCCCCTGGAAGCCGCCCTGGCCGAGGTTGTGAAGCAGTTCGCCGCCGACCGTGCCCGGCTCGCGCGAGGCGCCGATCACGGCCACCGAGCGCGGGCGCAGGAACAGCTCCACCGCCGCGACCGCCGCACTGTGCTCGCGCTGCTCGAAGCGCTCGCGCGTCTGCTGGAAGCGCGATGTCGGCATTTCCAGTTCGATCACGCCCTCGCCCGCGCGCTGCGCGAGCGGGAAGCCGCTGTCGCGGAAGACCTGGATCATGCGGTGGTTCGCCGGCAGTACGTCCGCCGTGAACACCGAGATTCCGTGCTCCTCCGCGGCGCTCGCGAGGTGCGCGAGCATGATCGTCGCGATCCCATACTGCTGCCACGCATCTGCCACCGCGAACGCCACTTCCGCGCGCGCGTCCGCCGCGCGCACGTACGCGCCGTGCGCGACGACCGCGTGATCTGCACCGGTCGTCGCGACCAGCGCGTAGCGGTCCGAGTAGTCCACGTCGGTCGCCCACCTCACCGCCCACTCGAGGTCGACCGCGCCGAAGAAACGAAAAGCCATCGACTGCGGCGAGAGCTCCTTCAGGAACGTCGCGATCGCCGGCGCATCCGAGGGCGCCACCGGCCTGATGTGCAGCGTGGAGCCGTCGCGCAGCGCGACGTCCACCTCGCCCGCGTGCGGATATGCCGCACCCGCCTGCTGCGCTCCGCCCCGCTGTTGCGCTCCGCCCCGCTGCTGCGCTCCGCCCCGCTGCGCCCCGCCCTCGGCCGGCGGCACGCCGTCCGTTGCGGGACCGATACCCATCGCTCGGCCAGCATCGCGCACGTGCGCCACAATCGCGTCCGGGAAAAGCCGCAAAGCGCGTAGAAACCGCTGTGTGGGTTACTTCGTAGCGTCGGCCGTGGCATGCGCGGATGTCGCGCCGGCACTCATGCGAGAGCATCTCACCCGGTCGTTCCAACATGAGGAGGAGGAGCGTCGTGTCCGCATCGTCAGTGCCATCGCTGCCCCGTGAGGGCGCACAGCGCACCGTGAACTCGCCCGCCGCGCAGGATGCGCGACGGCTGATGTGGCGCATCCGCGAGATGCAGCGCGCGCGCGGCAGGCTCGAGGTACAGCGCACGCCGCGCGCCGGTCAGCGAGCCGAGCCGGGAGCTGGTGCACCGCACCGCTGAGGCGGATCCCGGCGACGGCGAGCCGCAAGGACGGCGCGCCGCGCAGGGCGGCGCGCAGGACTCCGCGCTCGCCGCGTCGAACGTAGGACGGTGAGCGGGCACCGGAGCGTGTGTGTGCGCTGCGCGGCGATCGCCGCCGCGACGCTCGCGGTCGTCGGCTGCGGCGGCTCCTCCGCGAAGGCCCCCGCGCACACCTCCGCCGGCGCCACGACGCGCTCGGGCGCCTCCCACTCGCCGCCCGCCCCGCACACCGTCACGGCGACCGCCTCGCACGGCGCGCTTTCGGTCGGCGCGAGTTCCGGCACGATCACCGCGACGATGCGCGCCCGCACCCACACACCCAGGGTCGGCGCATGGCCGGTCCGTTTCACCGTCACCGACAATGGCCGGCCCGCGCGCGCGGGGGTCAGCTATGAGTACCTGTTCGGCGGGCAGGTGGTGGCGCATCGTGCCCACTACACCTTCACCGGTAGCTTCTCCGACGTGTTCGTGTGGCCCGCCGCGGCGGTGGGATACCCGTTGACGTTCCGCGCGGTGATCACGGTGGGCGGGTCGGTGATCGATCTTGACTACCCGATCCAGGTCAGACGGTGAGGTGGCGGCCGGCGCGGAGGTGAGCGTCGCCGCGGTCAGCAAGAGCTTCGGGCGTGTGGCGTCGCTGCGCGAGGTCACCATGCACGTGCAGCCCGGAGAAGCGGTCGCGATCACGGGGCGGTCGGGATCGGGCAAGAGCACGCTGCTCGCGCTGATCGGCGGGCTCGAGCAACCCGACGCGGGCGAGGTGCTGATCGACGGCCGCGCCGTCTGGCGCCGGCCGCACCCCTCGCAGGCACGGCGCGAGCTCGTCGGCTTCGTGTTCCAGCGCCACCTCCTGCTGGGCGCGCTGTGTGCGCGCGCGAACGTCGAAGTCCCGCTGATCGGTGCGCGCGTGCGCCGCTCCGAGCGCCGCCGGCGCGCCCTGCAGCTGCTCGACGAAGTCGGCCTCGCTGACCGCGCCGAGCACCTGCCCTCGGAGCTCTCCGGTGGGGAGAGCCAGCGCGTGGCCGTGGCGCGCGCGCGGACCGCACGCTCACGC
>Ga0209698_10007702_pt1 | contig 11248 bp, 4 predicted proteins | sample LitLauG_LLR_2012_FD_187203 | JGI IMG/M metagenome (GOLD analysis project Ga0209698, IMG submission 187203) | Freshwater sediment microbial communities from Pennsylvania, USA - Little Laurel Run_MetaG_LLR_2012 (SPAdes) (version 2) | ecosystem: Environmental > Aquatic > Freshwater > Creek >... | reverse complement strand
AGCGTCCGACTACGACAGGGCGGTGCAACTCGACCCTCGTAACATCGATGCCAGGTTGGGCTTGGGCGAGGTCCTGCAAAAAAAAGGGGACATCGAGGCGTCCTTGGGCGCGTATCGATCCGCGTTGGCGCTCGACCCGCAAAACCTGGCGGCGCAGCTCGGCGCGGCGAAAGACCTGGCGCTGCTCAAGCGGCTGCCGGAGGCCCGTGACATCCTGGAAGCGGCCGTCAGTCAGCACCCGGACAGCGCTGCCTTGCGATTCGAACTGGCTCGGGTTTACGCGCGTCTCGGCGATTCCGCCAGGGCCGCCGACCAGACCCGCGTGTTCGAGCAACTCCACCAGAATGAGCCGCAATGAGGCTGCCAACCGTCATGGCGTTGATGGCGCTGGGGCCCGTTCTCCTGTACCCTTTGCTTTCGAATGCAGCGGACACGCAGTTTCGAGATGTCTCTAAAGAGGCAGGCGTCACTCCGGTGATCATTTCGGGAAGCCGGGACAAGAACTTTGTTCTGGAGGTCAACGGAAGCGGCGCCTGCTGGCTCGACTACGACAACGATGGCTACATGGACCTATATCTGGTGAACGGCTCAACCTTGGAAGAACTCCAAGGCAAAGCGCCGGCCGGCGATCATCACAATTACCTGTTCCACAACAATCGCGACGGAACGTTTACGGAGGTCACCGAGAAGGCGCACGTGGCGGGAAAAGGATGGGGGTTCGGCTGCGTCGCGGCCGATTTTGACAATGACGGCCATACCGATCTTTTCGTGACCAACTTTGGTCCGAATATCCTCTACCGCAACAATGGTGACGGCACGTTCAGCGATGTCACTGCACGGGCCGGCGTCGGCGGCGGAAATATCTGGCATACCGGCGCCGCCTTCGGGGACTACGATAACGATGGACGCCTTGACTTGTACGTGGCTGGATATCTGGATTTCGATCTGTCGCATCCCAAGGTGGAAAGCTGTGAATACGAGGGCGTGCGGGTGAAGGCCTGCGGGCCACGAGGCTTCAAGGGCGCTCCGGATGCGCTCTATCGCAACAACGGAGACGGCACGTTCACAGATGTTACGGCAAAGGCAGGCGTGACCGACCGCAAGCTTTACTTCGGTTTCGCCGTTATCTTCGACGATTTCGATAATGACGGTCGACCCGATATCTTCGTGGCCAACGATTCCAACCCCAATTACCTCTATCACAATAAGGGCGACGGCACTTTCGAGGACATTGCAGTCGCCGCCGGCGTGGCTTATAGTCCGGACGGCAAGGAACACTCGGGTATGGGTGCGGCCGTGGGCGACTATGACAACGACGGCCTCATGGACCTCTTCATTACCACATTCGCCAACGATAACTACGCACTTTTTCACAACGACGGCAACAACTTCTTTACAGATATGTCCTACCCGTCGGGGGTGGGCGAGGCGACCATCCCGTGGCTGGGATGGGCCACGTTTTTCCTGGATTACAACAACGATGGCCTGAAAGACCTGTTCTGCGTTAATGGCCACGTCTACCCGAAGGTGGATGGCCGCATCCGGCAATCCTACAGGCAGCCGTTATTGCTCTTCGAGAACGTGGGTGGCGGGAGGTTTCGGGAGGCCTCGGACCGGGCGGGCTTGGCCCGGCTGCCCCGGCACTCGGGCCGTGGCGGAGCCTACTGCGATTTCGACAACGACGGCAACGTGGACGTGATTGTTTCAAACATTGACGATCGTCCGACCCTGCTTCGCAATCAGGGCGGCAGCGGGAACAACTGGGTGGAATTGTCACTATCCGGAACGGTGAGCAACCGCAGCGCGGTGGGCGCCAAGGTGAAGATCATGGCAGGAGACCTCATCCAATACGATCACGTCCGGGCCGGAGGGAGTTTCCTGTCCGGCAACGACCTCCGGCTTCATTTCGGCTTGGGCCGGTATAAGCGCATTGACGCTTTGGAGATTCGCTGGCCAAGCGGCAAAACGGATCGACGCGAAGGCCTCGAAGCAAACCGCATCCTGCAAATTCGCGAGCCATAGTGCGATTATTTACATTTACGAGAAATAATTTCGCGGATTTGCCAATAATGTACTTGACAGTCGCCGAATAATGGGTAAATACTATACCAAAATATACGTTGGAGGAGGGGAAAAATGTCCTTTCCGGGGTGTGGAATTCGACGTCTTTTGGCGGCTTTACTTCTATTGGGTGTTCTTTCGACGGCGCAACTGTCCGGCCAGGCAACCACCTTCGGCAACGTCGTGGGCCGGGTATCCGACCCCAGCGGCGCCTCGGTTCCGGGGGCGATTGTCAAAGTCACCAACACGGAGACAGGCAGCTTCCGCGAAGCCGTGACGGACACCAGCGGGGATTATGCCATCAGATCCATCAATCCGGGCACGTACAACATTGAAGTGATTGCCCCTAATTTCCAGCGGCAGGTAACGCCCGCGGTCAAACTGGACGTGGCGCAGACCGTCACGCAGGATTTTCACCTTACTGTGGGCCAAGTATCGGAGAGTGTCCAGGTCGAGGCCCAAGCGCCCCTCCTGCAGAGCGAGACCGGTACCGTGGGCACCGTGATTGAAAATGCCAAGGTGGAGGAACTTCCCCTCAACGGACGGAATTTCAACAATTTGACCCGCCTTGTCCCGGGCGCCGTCCGCGGTACGAATGCGGGCGCCGAGACCATCCAGGGCGAAACCTTCACTGTCACTGGTAGCCGCAGCGACGACAACTACTACGCGCTCGACGGCATGTACAACAACGGGACGTTCTTCAAGACCGCTGCGATTCACCCCTCCGTGGACGCCATCCAGGAATTCAAGATTCAGCAGAATACCAGCGCATTGTACGGCGCCGCAGCCGGCGCGAACATCGATATCGCTATCAAATCCGGCACTAACGAGCTCCACGGCACCGTATATGAGTTCATTCGGAACGACAAGCTGGATGCTCGCGATTACTTCTCTGAATCGAAGCCTCCTTACCGCCGCAATAACTTCGGTTTCACCGTTGGCGCCCCAGTGCTGATTCCGCGCATTTACCACGGCAAGAACAAGACCTTCTGGTTCTTTAACTACGAGGGACTGCGCTCGACGCGCGGCAATACGCAGTTCATAACGGTGCCGACTCCGGCCATGGTGGGCGGCGATCTCTCCCACACCCTGACCGGAGAACTTGCCCCGCCAATCTACAACCCGTATTCGGCGCGTGAAGAAAACGGTGTTGTGGTTCGTGACCCGTTCCCTGGCAACATCGTGCCGCAGAATCTAATCAAGTCTTACTCCACGGCTTATGCGAATTACTGGTTCCCCACGAATCTGACCGCCGGCAGCCCGAACTTCATCAACACGTTCAAGAACACCGAGGGCGACGACCAGGTAAATGTTCGCATCGATCAGAAGATTACCGACAAGAACAACCTCTACGGCCGGGTGTCCTGGTCGGATCTGAGCCAGATCAGCCCCGGCAACATGCCCAAGGCGTTCGAGGGAACCTATAACAAGTATCGCGGCGTGGCGATCAACGACACTCATGTGTTTAGCCCCACAACCATTCTGAACCTGAAGGCTGGGTATTTGCGGAACAATCTGGGTCAGGGTCCCACGGAGCATTTCATCAACGTCTACCGAAATGCAGGCCTGACCAACACGCCGGAAAACTTCCGCAGCTTCGATTACCCCATCAACTTCGGAATCAGCGGATTCGACGGCCCGAATCTTGGAAACTTGGTCAACGGCCCGGATTTCATCTATCAAAGTACGGCCATGCTTACCAAGATCATGGGCCGCCACACCTTTACCGCCGGCTACGACTATACCCGGCTGCGCATCTTCCACGATTCGGTGTTCAGCAGCTTTAATTACGACAACGTGCCGACTTCCGACCCGCAGAATGTGGCCAACACTGGACAGTCTATGGCCAGTTTCCTACTGGGTTTGCCGTCGACTGCCAACCGCATCGTCGGCCAGACAGACCTGGACCTTCGTCACGACTTGCACCACATCTATTTCCAGGATGACGTGAAGGTCACCGACAAACTGACCCTCAATTTGGGCCTGCGCTGGGAATACAACCAGTGGCCTCATCATATCAGGGGCCGTCTGAGCGGATTCGACACGCTCACCAGCCAGTTGTTTTGGGCTTCCACCAACCCGGTTACGGGCCAAGGGCCGAATGTGCGGCCCCAGATTGCCGATCCGCGTTACCGCAACTTCGCGCCGCGCATCGGGTTTGCCTATCGCCTGACTAACAAGACCGTCATCCGTTCCGCGTTCGGAATCTTCTACAACTCGAACTTCTCCTGGGAATGGAGCGATTCTCGCGGTGGCTGGCCCTTCTCCGTGTCCGACAACCTGTCCGCCCTGAATACCGGCACCGTCCTTCGTCCGACCGATTCCCTCTTCCAGACTTTCAATCCGGCCACGGCGACGCCAACGAACCAGCACACCGTCTCGCGCGACGTTAAAACCCCATCGATGCAGAAATGGAATTTTGGCATCGAGCACCAGCTCAGGAGCGATCTGCTCATCGAGCTGAATTATCAAGGTTCCCACGGTGTGCACTTAGGCAGCTTCTTGAGCACCAACGATCCACCTCCCGGACCGGGTGACCCAAATCTGCGCCGGCCCTACCCGCAGAACAACGGCGCTTTCAGCGAGCTGAAGCATATCGCTACCTCCAAGTACGAAGCTCTTACCGCCAAGGTGGAGAAGCGCTTTACTGGCGGGTTTAGCATCCTCGGTTCCTATGCCTACGGCAAGTCCATCGACCTCAACTCCCAATTTGGCGGCACTTCCCCCCAAAACAACCAGTGCATCCGATGCGACCTCGGTTTATCGGACTTCGACCAGCGGCACGTACTCAATGCCAGTTACATCTGGAATCTTCCCTTCGGCAAAAGCATGCACGGTTTTGCCAAACAGGTCATCAGTGGATGGGAGGTCTCGGGTATCACCACACTTGAAAGCGGCCGTCCCTACAACCTCGGGATCAGTTTCGACAACGCCAACGTGGGCGCGCGGGGTAACTTCCAAAGACCCGATTTGGTGGGTAACCCGTTCCCGTCCGGGTTCACTCAAGGTGTGGGACCCGGATCGTTGTGGTTCAATCCGAATGCCTTCGCCGTCGCGCCGCAGTACCACTTCGGCAACCTGGGCCGCAACGTATTCCACGGTCCGGATTTCCGCAACACCGACCTGGGTCTCTTCAAGAACTTCCCGATTAAGGAACGCCTCAGGGTTCAGTTCCGCACGGAGTTGTTCAACACCTTTAATAACACCAATTTCAGTAACCCCAACACAACTCTCGGGGCCAACAATTTCGGCTCAGTCTTGGGTGTGGTCACCAACCAACGGGAAATCCAGTTCGGTTTGAAGGTGATTTACTGACTGCATAGTCTGGTTCCTGAAAGACAGGGAGCCGTGCCGAATGGACGAGCGTGTCCACCGGTTCCGTCTCTCCCTCGCAGAAATCTCATCGCATACAGCCGTGCGATGTCGACGCGGCCAAGCGTGCGATGGTCGCCTCGGCGAGCAATTGGACTTGCAAGCGATTGGTCACGTAGGTCGTCCTCCACTCGACGCCTGCCGGCAGCCTGCCACCGATTTCATCGACCGCGTTCTTGAGTTCCCGCCTCGATAATGATCGTGAATGAGATTTAATTCTTGCGCGGCCTGTAGCCAATATCAACAAATGTTTCAAAACTGCCAGCGTGCGCGTGTGAAGTAAACTCAGAACCCGCTTGAAACACGAAGCGTTTCTGCGATACTGGCCTTGTAGCACCAGGCGCACTTAACATGTCTAAAGAACCATCGAGACGTCCTCTTCTGGTTTATATTCAGGGTACTCTGCCTTCCCTAAATCCTACTGAGCGTTTGATTGCCAGCTATGTGCTGGACGATCCCGAGCGGGTACTTTCCTCATCGATTGCCGAGATGCGCGACGGCTCAGGCGCGAGCGTAGGCTCCATCGTGGGGTTCTGCCGCAACCTCGGACTGAGGGGATTTGCGGATTTCAAAATCGCGCTGGCGCGCGAGCTGGCACAGAGCGGCTTTTCCGGCTTTGCTCCGGCCGCGGACGGCTCGCCATCCCAGAATGGAACTGTATTTGAAAAGGTCTTTCAGTTTCACGTGCAAAGCCTGGTGGACACGCTCCGGATCAACAGCCAGGAAACCATGCGCCAGTCGGCGAAAATGCTCGAACGGGCGCATCGCATCGAGCTGTTTGCTATCGGCATCTCGTATCCGATCGCGTACCTGGCATCGTGCAAGCTTCGTCTGATCGGACTGCCGGCATCCACGCAGTTCGACTCGCACATGCAGCTTGTAGCCGCCACGCAACTGCGCAGGGGAGATGTAGCATTCGCGATTTCCTGCTCAGGCGCCACAAGCGAAACGGTGAGGTGTCTCGAAGTGGCCCGTTCCCGGGGAGCGCGAACGATTTGCCTGACAAACTCGGTAAGATCGCCGATCACGCACGCGGCCGACCTGGCACTGTTTGCCACGCCCAGCGAGATCAAGTACTTTCAGGCCCCGCTGGCGTCTCGCATTACGCAACTGGCCATCGTCGACGCGCTGTTCGTGTCTCTTGCCCAGAGAAACAAAGACCGCACCGCGGTCCAGTTGCGCAACGCCGGTGAAGAGCTGCTGAAACAGAGGCTCTCATACAATTCGACGTCGTCATGAACCTGGTCCCACACCGCCCATCAAGCGACGACCTCTTTGACCACCCGGCCTTCCACATCGGTCAGCCGGAACTGGCGGCCCTGAAAGCTGTAGGTCAGCTTCTCGTGGTCGATCCCCAGCAGGTGCAGGATGGTGGCCTGCAGATCGTGGATGTGAACACCGCCATCCACCACGTTGAATCCGTAATCGTCGGAGCTGCCATGCACGTAACCGCGCTTGACGCCGCCGCCGGCCATCCAGAGGGAGAAGACGCGGCCATGATGATCGCGGCCGTAACTGTCGGGCTTGGGCGCGCCCTGGGCATACGGCGTGCGGCCGAATTCGCCGCCCCAGATCACCAGTGTGTCGTCCAGCATCCCGCGCTGCTTCAGGTCCTTGATCAGTCCGGCCGCCGGCTGGTCCGTATCGTGCGCGAGCGCCGGCAGCTTCTTGGTCAATCCATCATGATGATCCCAGCCGCGGTGATAGAGCTGGATGAAGCGCACGTTGCGCTCGGCCAGGCGCCGGGCCAGCAGACAGTTGGCGGCGAAGGTTCCAGGCTTGCGGGAATCCTCTCCATACAGCGCATGTATGTGTTCGGGCTCGCTGGAGGTATCCACCAGATCGGGCACGCTGGCTTGCATCCGGAACGCCATTTCGTATTGGGCGATGCGGGTTTCGATCTCGGGATCTCCGACCCGATCGTAGAGCCGCTGGTTTAGCGCCGCGAGGCCGTCCAGGAGGCTGCGCCGCCGCTCCCGCGTGATGCCGGGCGGATCGGAGAGGTGCAGCACGGGATCGCCGGCGCTTCGGAACTGCACGCCTTGGTAGCGGCTCGGCAGAAAGCCGGCCCCCCAAAGCCTGGCTAGCAGCCCTTGGTCAGCCATGCCGTTGCTTGGCAGCGAATTCAGCACCACGAAAGCCGGCAGGTTTTCGTTCTCGCTGCCCAAGCCGTAGTCGACCCAGGAGCCCAGGCAGGGCCTGCCCGGAAGCTGGCTGCCGGTCTGAATGAGTGTGATCGCGGGATCGTGATTGATGGCCTCCGTGTGCATGGCCCGCAACACGCAGATTTCGTCGGCAATGCTTCCAATGTGCGGCAACAGCTCGCTGAGCCACAAGCCGCAGTTCCCATATTGGCGGAAGCCGTACATGGTGGGCACTACCGGGAAACGATCCTGCTGCGCTACCATGCCGGTGACCCGCTGGCCGCCAAAAACCGATGGCGGAATGTCCTGGTCGAAGCGGCCCTTCATGGCCGGTTTGTAGTCCAGCAGATCGAGATGGGAGGGCCCGCCGGCTTGGAAGAGGAAGATCACACGCTTTGCGCGCGGCGCAAAGTTGGGAAAGGCGTGGGGCGCGGCAACCGTACGCTGCGCGCCGAGGAGATCATACAGGGCAGCGGCGCCGAGACCGTAGCCCGCTCGCGCCAACATTTCCCTGCGCGAGCAGAAGCGTGAATAGTTTCCACATTCCATCGGTATCCTGCCTTCAGCCTTTCGTGATTACTTCGTCCATGTTCAGGATCATGTTCGCCACCGCCGTGTAGGCCGCCAACTCAGCGGCCAGAATCGAGGGATCAGGGGGCGATGCGCCCACTCCCAGAAGAGCTTTCGCCCCCGCCGTGTCGTTCCGGTAGGCGGCCAGCATTTTGTCCAGGGTCTTGCTCAGGATCTGCCTCTCCTGGTCGTCCGGCGCGCGACCCGTGGCTAGCCGGAAGGCGAATGCCAGGCGTCCCGCGGGAGACCCGCCGCCTTCTTTAATGGATCGCTCGGCCAACTTACGCGCCGCTTCCACAAAGATGGGGTCGTTGAGGAGTGTGAGCGCCTGCAGAGGGGTATTCGTGGTGGAGCGGCGCACGGTGCAGACCTCCCGGTCCGGAGCGTCGAGGACGGTCATCGTAGGATGCGGTACCGTGCGCTTCCAGAAGGTGTACAGGCTGCGGCGGTAGAGGTCTTCGCCAATGCTTTCGACATACTTCGTGCCGGGATAGTTGGCCGCTACTACGATACCCTTATAGAGATCTTTGGGCTGGTACGGATATACGCTAGGTCCGCCCAGCCGGTTCTTGAGCAAGCCGGCGACCTCCAATGCCTGGTCGCGAAGGATCTCGGCAGGCAGCCTGAAGCGCGGACCGCGGGCCAACAAGCGGTTCTCAGGATCGCGCGCGATCAACTCGGCAGAAGCGGAAGAGTCCTGGCGATAGGTTGACGACAGAACGATCTTCTTCATCAGGGCTTTAACGTTCCAGCCCGACTCGACAAACTCGCGCGCCAGCCAGTCGAGCAGATCGGGATGGCTGGGCCACTCGCCCTGCAGGCCGAAGTTGTCGCTGGTCTTGACCAAACCCTGGCCGAACAATTGCTGCCAGAAGCGGTTCACGACCACGCGTGAGGTGAGCGGATGGTCGGGTTTCGTCAGCCACAGCGCCAGCCCAAGCCGGTTCTTGGGCGCGCCCTCAGGCCAAGCGCCGAGCAGTTGTTCCGGTACTCCGGGTTCTACCTTCTCACCGGGCGCGCTGTAGGAGCCGCGCTGCAGCACATGCGTCTCGCGAGGCGCCGACATCTCTTGCATCACCATCACCGTGGGAACGCTGCGCCGCAGAGCGAGCCACTCGGCGCGCACGCCGTCCAGCTTTTGCCGCTGTGCGGCCAGAGCCGTGTCGGTCCGGCCGCGCAGCGCTGCGCGGAGCCAGTTATTTTCGATGGCCGAGGCCTCGCCGCGGCGTTCTCGCGCAACGGCATACGGAAGCGCTTGTTTGGCGAAGAGGCTGGCGATCTCGACGGGCGTAAACGCCTTCGCCCACACAGCGATCTCATCCAACCGGCCCGTGTATCGCGGACTGCCGGGGTCCGTGTCCCAGCCGATGCGGAAACGGGTGAGCGACGCCTTATCGTCCTTGAGGTCCGGAAGCGAGAGGTCGTCATTGAGGACACGCACTGGGATTTCGCGACCGTCGGCGAACATGCGCACCCAGGCGGCTTCGACGCGCATGTCATCTCGGACTGGAGCGCCTTCATACACAATCGCAATGTGGCGCCATTGCCCGGCCTGGACGCCGGCGCCTTGCGACCGAACCCAAACGGAGTATGCCGGGAAGCGGTCGGCGAGGCGGAATTCCACTTCGCCATCGACCAGGCGGACCTCGACGCCTTTGCCATAGACGGTAGATGCCCGGTTGGTCGCGTAATCAGCCGAGGAAAGCAGTGCCACGTCCCTGTCCGCAGCGCCGGGCTGGAGCCAGAAGCTGAAGCTTAAAGCGCCCCGCCTCGTAACGGGCACGCCCTTACCGGCGGCTTCGAGTTTGGGACGGGCGTCGCCGGTCGCGCAGGCTTTACCCACCACGCCCGCCGTGAGCGCCAACCCTTCCGGGAGCGGCTGTTTGAATTCATTTGCCGATTCACAGCCGATCTGCAAAACGGCGCCTGTAGGCACGTGAGCTTCTGCCGCAATCCGCAAAGCCTGCGGGGCGGCGGAGTCGCGCCAGGCCCAGCGCTTTTCGCGGCTCTGGATGTCGTCTTCGAGGCCGGAAATGGCGGAATCGAGTTCGCGCATCTTCCTCTGCTGGGCGTCGGTCGGCGCGGGGATCGTGGGGACGGCATTGGCGACGCGGCCGTCTTCGCCCTGTTCCGCGATACTGTTAAAGAAGGCGAAGAAACGATAATGGTCGCGTTGGGTGATGGGGTCGAACTTGTGGTCGTGACAGTGAGCGCATTCGAGCGTAAGCCCCAGCCACGCCATGCCTAGCGTGCGCACGCGATCGGTCACGTACTCGACGCGGTACTCCTCCTCGATGATGCCCCCTTCGGAGTTAATCACGTGGTTGCGCCCGAAACCGGTGGCGATGCGTTGATCGAGCGTCGGATTCGGTAGCAGATCGCCTGCCAACTGCTCCGTCAGGAACCGGTCATACGGCATGTTGTCGTTGAAGCTCTGAATCACCCAATCGCGCCAGCGCCACATGGATCGCGCGGCATCGTTATTGAAGCCGTGCGTGTCCGCGTAGCGGGCCACATCGAGCCAATCGATGGCCATCCGTTCCCCGTAGCGCGGCGACGCCAGCAGGCGATCGGCTGCGGCAGTGTAGGCGGCCTCTCCGCGCTCCTTCGCTTCTTCGAGGAACGTGTCCAGTTCGGCCGGAGAGGGTGCCAGGCCCGTGAGATCCAGCGAGACGCGGCGCAGCCACGTACCGGGAGCAGCCGCGGGACCTGGGCGCAGTCCTTCAGCCTGAAGGCGCTGCAACACAAATGCATCGATAGGCTGCCTCACCCAAGGGTCGCCTGTTTCCGGCACCGGCGGGCGCTGCGGCGGCACAAAGGCCCAGTGTTTGGTGTATTCGCCGCCTTCCTCGATCCAGCGCTTGAGAGTCGCGATCTGGCCGGCTGTCAGAACTCGATTCGAATATACGGGCGGCATGCGCCGCGCAGGTTGTTCGGCCGTGATGCGCTGAAACATGAGGCTGGCTTCAGGCTTCCCCGGCGCCACGGCCGCATGGCCGCCACGGTCCGCTGTGGCACCTTCGAACGAATCCAGGCGCAGGCCGGCCATGCGCTTCTTGCCGTCCTGGCCATGGCAGTAGAAGCAGTTCTCCGAGAGGATA
>Ga0209698_10007700_pt1 | contig 11249 bp, 11 predicted proteins | sample LitLauG_LLR_2012_FD_187203 | JGI IMG/M metagenome (GOLD analysis project Ga0209698, IMG submission 187203) | Freshwater sediment microbial communities from Pennsylvania, USA - Little Laurel Run_MetaG_LLR_2012 (SPAdes) (version 2) | ecosystem: Environmental > Aquatic > Freshwater > Creek >... | reverse complement strand
TCCTGCCATAGTTTGATCCGCGCCCTTAGCTCAGTTGGATAGAGCGTCTGGCTACGAACCAGAAGGTCGGGAGTTCGAATCTCTCAGGGCGCACCATTTTACTGGGGTTTCTGGGCCTCCCCTTTTAACGAGGCCCTTTCGTTTTACCGCCGTTTTACCCAGGGACGCTATCAAGCCGCTTTAGCGACAACGTGGAGCACCTTGATACTTTCTGGGTGTCCGGGTTCCCTCGTTGGGGATTAATAAGATGGTCCGGTTGCGTCAGTTTGATTACGTCAGTTGACCGGCAGCTTCACACCGCTGCAAATTCTTGCAGGATTGATTGGGCACACTTAAGGAGATATAGTTCTGCCCCTGGTCCTGCGTACTTGAACAATTCGGGGTTTCCAACGGACTGACCAATTGTGTGACACCTCTGACCGCCGAGCGTAATCAACTTTATGAAAAGAGATTACAAGGTCCGTCCGCAAGATCAGAGTCACGGAGAAATCCACATGAAAAACAGTATTAGAACGATCATCGGAGTCGTGCTGGTAATGGCGGTCGGATTCGCGATTGGCGCGCAGGCGCTGGATAAAGAGGTAATTCTTCATCGCTTCAATTCGGGTACCGGAGAGTTCGGCCCTGCGGGAAAATTACTCATAGGTAAAGCGGGGAATCTCTACGGCGTCGCGCAAGAGGGCGGGGCAAACGGCAGAGGAGTGGTCTTTGAATTGTCGCCATCCTCAACTGGTGGATGGTCGTACAACGTGATCTATACATTCTTAGGAGTAGCGGGCGATGGCGGCCCCACGGGATCGCTGGTAATGGACGCTGCGGGCAACCTGTTTGGGACTGCGAATGCATACGAAGGCGAAATTTTTGAGTTGTCACCGAACACGTCGGGTGGCTGGACCGAGACCGTTCTCTGCACGATAACGCTGGGGTTGTCGGTCAGTCCGGTAGTGATCGACGGAACCGAGAACCTGTACGGTACTTTGGCCTACGGCGGCTATTACGGACTGGGTATGGTATTCAAGGAGGCCCGCAATGCCGACGGCGTATGGCAATTCCAAGACCTGTACGATTTTAATGGCGCTGATGGCGCTCAGCCGTGGGGAGGAGTGACAGTCGATGCGGCTGGAAATCTATATGGCGCAACGGCGCAGGGGGGAACCAGCACGAATTGTACCAGCGGATGCGGCGTGGTATTCAAATTGTCGGAATCGGCGGGTGGAGTATGGAGGGAAAACGTTATTCACCAGTTTGCAGGGACAAATGGTTCTGATCCCCAAGGTGCCTTGATGCTGGATGCGACAGGAAATTTGTACGGAACTACGCAGACCGGCGGGCCGAAAGGCTTTGGCATTGTATTTGAGCTAATAAAGAGCGGAAGTGGCTGGCAGAGCCGCACTCTGCACGCCTTTACCGATGCAAATGGCGATGGAGCTATTCCCAACACGGCGCTGGTAATGGTGAATGGTAATTTGTACGGCACCACCGATTCGGGTGGCGGCGGTCAGAGTCTGTGCGGCGGATGGGGAGCTCAGGGTTGTGGAGAGGGGTTCGAGTTGTCGCTATTGGGGAGCCAATGGCAAAAGACTACCCTGCATAACTTCACGGGTGGAAACGACGGCGCGTATCCGCAAGGATTGATGGTTGACTCCAACGGGAACGCGTTTGGCATGACGCACGCCGGCGGTACCTTCAACAGCGGAATGATTTTCGAGCTAAGTCCGTCGCAATGAAGCTGTGTTTGCGTTTCAACGCGTGATGCCGGGTAAGTCAGATGGCGAAAAATCTGGTTAATCCGTAAGTTCTCGCCAACGAACCTCTAACGAAAATACGTCAGCAGCCCCTGGAACGCTCGCTGTTTGCGTTTTTCGGAGATGTCGAAATCGGCGGCTTCGGTTCCGGCTGAATCCAGTTGCTTGACCGGCGGCGCATGCGGAGGCCGGGCGATCGCGAACGTTCTCACCAATCCCAGATCTTCGTCGTGACAGCGCGCGCATCGTGTTCGCAACTTCACCTGGACTGGTTCCCTCACCTGGCGTTCGGTCAGGTGACCTTCGGCAAAACCGTAACTACCACCACTGCTCAGATAGACTGGACCGGCATCATCTTCCGGGACCAAACCTCCGGAGCCCGGATTTTCCAACAACACTTTCCGGCTGATCTCACACACCTTGAGGCTGGTGCGAAGTTTGCCGTCAGGAGTGTGCTCAAACAGCCTGACCTGGGATTCGAGCGTCAACTTGGTGGGTTGTGGATTGCCGTGGGAGTCGAGCAGGATCAACTGGGTGATGAGCGCCACGCCATCTACGTCCCTTAACTTCTCAGGATCATCCTTGGGCAAAGAATTGAGGAATTTCTTCAGGTCATGCTGGGGATGCGTCGGTTTCAGGAAGACACGAGTGACTCGTCGATATCGCGCCTCGTCATCGTGTTGACGCGGCAGAAACCATTTTACCTCGAGCCACCCGCTGGTCTTGGAGAACAGGTCGGGAAATGAATGCTGGGAGACGGCGGCGGAATAGTTCTCCGGCAGTGCATTGATCTGGTCGCGCGTGAGAGCGACTTTCCGGATGAGACGTCCGATGAGATCTAGCACGGCTTTGCGTCGCTCGCCGAGGGCCCGTTCATCGTCAGGTAGAAAAGCGAAGGAAAGCTCGTCATAGGCTCCCCACAGATCGCTTTGCATCATCGCGCGGGCGACGGTGGGGCGAGGAGAGTTGTCGTCCAGGGCGGACCTGAGGGATTTGGCGAACTGGGGATAGGCCGGATCGCGCAGCACCAGCATGGCGCCGAAGCCCACGGAGAACGTGGGATAAAAGGGATCGATGGCACGATCGCCGATTTCATCTCTCTCGAAAAGACTCTTGCTCACCGGAGTTCCTACACCGAGGTCGAGAAACGGTGCGCCTTCCGGCAACTCCTCTGACAGTCGCACCTGCAGGCGGCGCGAGAAAAGAAAATGGAAAATCTGGTTCCAGGGATCGTCCGCGCGCGTCGAGTAGATGAGGGCTGGCGTGTTCAGCAATGCTATGTGCGGCAGATCGGGCGGCGCGCCTTGGGCCAGCAATGGACACGACGAAATGGCGAGCGAAATGGTCAAAATTCCAGAGCGCCCGATCTTCCACGTCATAGGAGAGTGAGTATGTCACAGAACTGCGGCGCCCTGTCCGAAAGGAGCGGAATGGAAAAAGGCCGCTCAGCTAAGAGCGGCCTAGATCTAGCTCTGGTTTCATGCAGAGGGGGCCTACTCGTCAACCTATTTTCAGGCCGCGACGACATGTTTCTCTTCCCGCGTTGCAACGTTCTTAACCAGTAGTTTTTCGACTCTCTCCCGCTCGGCCTTTGCCGGGATCTGAGAGGCGATGGTGAACGATGCAGACTCTACTGCCACCTTCGATCGTGTGAATTCGATGGCAGTGGGGTTCCATCCGGGCACCCTGATCAGATGTCCGCCGACAATCATGAATCCCCCCGCGTCGACGAGTACGCCGGGCGACACGTAGGTTGCGCAGAGATCGATGTTCACATCAGGAAACTTCAACACTAGCTGGTGGAGTTCGTTCATGAATTCCGTGACACGATCGGCGGTCTTTGTAGTGCTAGCCATTTGTCTTCCTCCTAGCTGAATCCGTTTCGGTTTGTGGGTAATGGCTCCAATCCAGACAGGATGCGGAGCGCTGCGGAGAGATACGCGCCAGAACGGCGCTGCACACTCATTGTTCACGTTTTGGTGGGTTCGTCAGTGATGGACATCACGCAGGAACTTTGTGGTGGATCGTGTTGACGTTTCAGGCGCGACAGGTGGTCCACACGGAGCGTGCGGGTCTGATAAACGCGGCCGCTGGCGCGGCGCTATGAGGATCTACCCTTCGGATGTATTCTTTTCTGCGGCGAGTTGCTTCATCTCTTTACTGATTTCCCTTCGCCGCTTCCTGGCTGCGCGCTTGTCCTGGGGGCCCTCTCCGCGTTTCAAAGCCGCTAACTCCTGCAGGAGAACCATCATGCGGTCGGACTCTTCGCTCATGCGTTTTTCCGTGGATCTGACGTTGCACCACAACGGGTGCATGTCAGATGCAGTGAGCAATCCTGGAGTTGGAACTTTTGTGACGAGGACGGATGATCGAGTTCTGAATATCGAGTGCTGAATACAGAGCAACGGTGGTCCAGCGACCTACAGTGGCGAAGATCGGGCGAACTCAGATGTGGCGGCGGTCACTGCGCCGATTTTGCGCTTGGGGTAGGCTGTTGACAATTTCTCTCAAGCGGGAGTGAACAATGAATCACGACTGCGCTGCGAGCCGGAAGATCACGGGGATGTTCCAATGCGATCTGTCGCGCACCGACGATGAAAAATCCAGGTACAGCGCTCAGTTCAGAGTTGTGATTTGCGTTGAGTGTGGACGCGCCGAGCTGTATTGCGATCCCCACGCGGCCATTTGTGAATGGCTCGAAGGAAAGTCGGCCTCCCCTAAGCCGCGGGTTAACTGAGCTGCCATTCCACTGTGGTCGTGCGGACGAGGCTCCGGTTCGAGGGCGGTCTGCTCAGCGAACGGCGGGTGAATCCTGGATCCGGTAGGTAGAGCCGTCGTCAGAAAAAAATATCTGCCGGACGCCCTTGCGCAGGCAGGACTGTGCGCAGGCATTCATCTCGGGCTCCTCAATGATTTTGCTGCCATGCTGCATTTGCACGCATTGGCGCGCACACCTACTTTCGTCGACAGAATGGCAGTCGCACAGGCAACACAGGCCGGCGTCGGTGGATTGCCGCTGGCCGGAGTCGCCGACAAGCGACAAGGAAGCCATCACCACGAGGGATGCGGACAAGATGCTGTTGGCGATTCTCATTGGCGCACGCGGTTAGTCGCAGAAATCGGTAGCTGTAGACCCGAACCGCTCGTTGGCATCTTGATTCTTGTTTCCAAGAGGCGCCAGATCACTGGAGTAACGGAGGCTTCCGGTGCGCGGATTGTAACAGGTGGAATCCTAGATCGGGGAACGGGTCAGAAAAGATGCCCTGACTTCTCCCCCCTAGAAGCAAGCCAGGGCCAGATAGTGGATCTTAGTGTCTAGCTCGGAGGAAGGTAGCCGCGCGGTTCGAGATGGGCAAGAGCCTTTGGACTCGACCGATCATTGATTTACAAGCATTTTGCATGGACATGGATAGGGGTGAAGCGCTGCCCAGGCTGGTAACAGAGCAAGGCAGCAGTGGCGGAAAGCAAAATGGGCGGAACTCGCAAGTTCCGCCCGGCTATCCACATGCGTCGGCGTGGTTACTTCTGACACGAATCGGAGACCGAACGCACATCCGTGATCGTGAGGTGTCCGTGTTCGCCGTGGTCTTTCTTCATGCCGGCGTCGGAAGCCATATCCTTGCTGTCTTCTTTCATGTTGTGCATTTTGCTGTTCTTCACAACGCCCTTGGCTTCGACGGTGTGATTCACATTGCCGGCCAAATCGACGGAACTGCTGGCATGCACTTCCCAAGTGCTGCCGTCGTTGGCGGTCAGCAGGTATTCATCGCCGCCACCGCTCTTGGTGAGGCATCCAGAGACAGTCCGCACCGAGTCTTTCGATTTCGCGCCCGCGTCCGAATCCTGCGCCACCGCCCAGGCCGTCGTCAGACCCGCGAAGACCACACACAGCAACAACCGACTCCACTTTGTCATTGAGTTGCTCCTTTATCGCGCCCCGGATTTTGTGAGGGGCAGTAAGAGACGTACTTTCCGCAGGTAAGTTGCATTTGCAGGAGCAGAGGTTGCCGTCGCTCAACGGCTCGGCCTTTCGGCTGGATGTTTGAATAGGGGCGGGAGGTACGGTTTGAGAGCGAAAAGAAGAGGCCCTGATTCAATTCCCCCTCATGAGAACCGAATCAAGGCCTGTCGGCTGTAGTACTTACTGTTTGGCTGAGGAAGAAACTAACACGAAACTGGACCGAGAGAAGAGCCGTTGGACTCCGGAGGACAAGAATTTGCAAACTTAACAAAATTTACAGCTGGACTCGTTCGCTTCCTCAAACTTCCTTGCGGGCGAGCTATGCGCCTTCGCATTTGTGCGCTTCGAACTGTGCGCGAACGCGGCGAAGCACATCCTCGATGGACTCTTCGGATTGCGGTTCTGCCGCGAACTCCTTACCGCATTGGCTGCAGGAAGCAAGGATGTTGGGATCGTTCACGTCGATCGTTTGAAAACGAAGGTAGCGGTTGGAAGGAGTCATTTATTCGTTCACGGCCCAAGAGCTTGCGGTGTCTCGCTGCTTCTCAACATTCCACTCGATACGGTAGAAGACAGACTCGACACACAGTCCACCGTCCAGGGAATTCGACCCTCTCACCGAGACTGAATGCCGCCATTTCGCCAGCCATGGCTAGCTTCGCGATGGAAGACGTCAGGCAGCAATCCATTTGCGACAAGATGAACTGGAAAACCCCGAAGGTCTGTGATCAGGATCACAATGGGCCGATTTTTGACGCCTGGGGGATCAGGCGAACTTAATTCTCCGGGGCACGCGGCTGGACCGGAATTCGGGCACAGCGCGGAAACAATCATCAACACCTTCGAGCATTTGCGCCGAGCAATAGTCGAGCCTGAGCGGCGGAGTCTTTCTTCCCTAACGCCACCATCTTGCTCAGAGAGGCAGACCTGTGTAGAGTTGCTACTGCGCAGTTCCCTCCCCTGTACGATCACTTCCCATTCTCAAAACAGCTCCCGAGGTTACGCGTTTATGCATCGAGAAGTCGGCTCAAGCGTCTCTAATCGTCTCCAGGTTCGCCGCGGAGTATGGCTCACCAGCGTTTTCCTGTTTATTAGCGGCTGCTTGCTGGCCAGTTACGCCCAAAACACGATCTACACGGTGGCTGGGGGCGGTACGGTGGCCGGCCCGGCAACGGGAGCGAACGCGGATCTGCCCGCGCCCAGCGCGGTAGCCAAGGACGCGAACGGGAACGTGTACATTGCCGATGCCAGCGCGCACTACGTATATAAGGTGGACGGGTCTGGGAATCTCACGATCTTTGCCGGCATCGGGCATCCCAGGGAACATCCGATTAACGACGCGGGACTGCAGGCGACGGCGGCGGGACTCAATGTGCCCAGCGGCGTAGCGGTGGATCCGAACGGGATCGTCTATATCGCTGATACCGTGAACTACATGATCCGACGGGTGGACCTCAGTGGCGCGATCACTTCGATCGCCGGGAACTCGAAACTCTGTCAAACCACGACGGCGCTGTGCGGGGATGGAGGCGTGGGACGGGGAGCACAGCTGAACTATCCGATCGGCGTGACGACTGACGCGGCGGGGAACGTTTATATCGCCGACACGGGCGACAACCGGATTCGCGTGGTGAATGTCAGCAAGGCAACGATCACGATTGCGGGAGTCACGATCGCCGCGGGGACGATTCAGACTGTGGCCGGGACTGGCGCGAAGTGTACGAATCCGCTGGCCGGAAATTGCGGCGACGGGGGCATGGCGTCAGCAGCGCTGCTGAACAATCCGCAAGGCGTGGCAGTGGATAGCGCGGGCAACATCTATATTGCCGACTCGGGAGATCACCGGATTCGCGTAGTGTCGGCGAGCAGCGGAATAATCAGCAACTATGCCGGAACTGGCCTTCAGTGCAACCCAAATAAAGGGTGCGGGGACAATGGTCCGGCAACTTCGGCCAATATCAGCAATCCTTTTCAGATTTCTATCGATACTTCCGGCGATCTTTTTCTCACGGATTCTCCAAACAGCAGCATTCGGGAAGTGATTGCCAGCACGCAGATCATCACGACGGTAGCGGGTAACAGTCATCCCGGATACAGCGGGGACGGCGGGCCCGCTACAGCGGCGAACATTAACGGCTCGCGCGGGGTTGCGGTAGACGCTTCCGGGAACGTGTTCATCGCGGATACGGGCAACGAACGCGTCCGCCAATTCGTGGTCGGAGGAAATATAAACACGCTGGCTGGGGGTGGCAGTGGCAACGACGGATCGGTGGCGACTACGGCAATCTTGGGTGCTGGGCGTGGCGTAGCGCTGGACTCCGCCGGAAACTTGTATATCGCCGATACGTATAACAATCGCATCCGAGAGGTGACGCCCGGGAATCCGCCGAACAGCTTTGGGACGATTACGACCATAGCAGGAACCGGCATCGCAGGATTCGGAGGAAACGGAAAGCCGGCGATTTCGGCGCAGCTCAACTTTCCTTCCAGCGTGGCGGTGGACAGCGCGAACAACGTCTACATCGCGGACACGGGAAATTTTGCCATCCGCAAGGTCGATCCCACGAGTTTGCTCATCTCGAATGTCGCGGGAATTCCGCAGCAGTCCTGCAAGGCAGGATCATCGTGCGGCGATGGCGGCCCGGCATCGTCGGCAACGTTCGCGAAACCGACGTCCGTAGCGGTGGACAGCGCTGGCAATGTGTACGTGGCCGATGCTGCGGAACATGCGATTCGGGTGGTGAATATGGGAAGTACGACGCTCACCATAGGAGCGGTCAGCATTCCACCCGGTTACATTCAGACGGTCGCGGGGACGATTGGAAAAGCCTGCACGAAAGCGTCGAAAGGTTCGTGTGGCGACAATGGTCCAGCGAACGTCGCGAACTTGAATGATCCCTTCGGCGTGGCCGTGGATAGCTCAGGGAATATTTTCATCGCCGATACCGGGGATAACCGTATTCGCGAAGTGGTCCTGGCGACGGGCAACATCGTCCCCTACGCTTTCAGCGGCGGCACCTTCTTCGGGCCGACCAACGTTCCTGCGCTCAATTCTCAGTACTTCACGCCGCACTATGTCACGGTGGATCCACGCGGCAACGTGTACGTGGCCAGCAGCGACATCTATTACGTGCCCGAGCGAATCGACGCCGTTTCAGGCTATGTCGTACCCATAGCGGCGGTGGCGAGCGATCCAAAGTTTTACGGCCTCGACGGGGACGGCGGTCTGGCGCTGGGCAGTCATGTCAATCCGTCAGCGCTGGCCATTGACGGCGCGGGACACCTTTTCATCGCCGATAGCGGGAACAACCGCGTACGGGAAATTTTGCTGACCGCAGCGGCGACGCTCTCGCTAACAACACTGAACTTCCCGGCGACGCCGGTGGGCACGACTAGCGCGCCGGTGAATTTCACACTCACGAACGGTGGCAGTGATGATCTCTACATTTCGAATATCGCTGTGAGTGGACCGTTTGCGTTGCAGACTTCGACCTGCTTGAACAACGTCGTGCCGCCACGGGCGGCGTGTACGTTCAGCATGACGTTCACCCCGACGGCTACGGGACCGGTGAGCGGGTCGATTACAGCGAGTGACAACGCGTTCGGGTCGCCCTCGCAGGCGGTTACGCTGAACGGAACGGGACAGTAGTGGGTTTCACGAGGTAAGAAACTCGCACGCGTGCTTTCCATCTTGTCTCACAAAACGGGAAAGATGGAGAACAGTCGCTAGTAATTGCCGGCAACCAACCTGCGATGTCGTTTACTTCAGTCCTAACTCCGCCAACTTCTGCACCGGCCTAGCCAGGACCGCCTTGCCGCCGTGCACAACAATCGGCCGCTGGATGAGCTCTGGATGCGTGGCCATGATCTCGACGAGTTGATCGTCAGTCAGATCCTTGTCAGCTACGTGGGACTTGTACGCCGCTTCCTTCGTACGCAATGCGTCTCGCGGCGAGAGGCCAGCGGTGCGCAAGAGCTGTCTCAGTTCCTTCGCCGTGAGCGGATGCTCCAGATAGTTCACGGTTTCAAACTCTGCACCTTGTTCAGTCAAGACCCGCTTGACCTCGCGGCAGGTGCTTCAGGTGGGCTTCCAGTACAGTACGGTCTTCACGGGATTCTTCATGGCTAGCTCCAGAAATATTCCGAGTCGGTAGTCTGACATGAGTTGCCCATCCTGGGCGCGGCGTGCGCCAGGATGGGCACAAAGCGTTGCTATTTCTTGCTGGTTGGAGTTGGCGTGTAACTGCACGGGTAGGAATACGATCCCATGTACGTAAACCGATGGTTGACCGAGGTAGGCGCGGGGTACTTTCCGGCAAACCAATCGTAGAAGACAAGATCTTCCAGGTGATACGTAAATCCCGCAAACGGGACGGTGAATCCGAACGGTTCAACCGGATCGCCGACTTCCATGTTGGGATCAGCGAGACAGGGGGAATTGTTGAAGGTGAATGGATCGCCCGTCGTCTCGCCCAGTTCGTGACTGAGGATGAAAAGGTCCGGCACAAATCCTTCCCAGGGAGCGTTGAGATAAGGTTGGTTCAGGTTGGCTCCGGTGACGGAGTGATAGGCGCCGGCAAAACAGCCAGACTCTGTCGTGCCATCGCTTTGCCCCTCACAGGTGTTGTAGGTGAGGAAAAACGGCAGTACGTTGCTCGGCACGCCCGCCGTGGCAATGTAGTTCTGCTGCTGGGCGTCAAACCAGTTGATGTCAACATCGGCCATGTTGCCGCCATTGGCCGAGCCGGGAGTTTGCACGCCAAACCCGGCGGGCACGATCCACGAAAGCTCGGTCTGAACGACCGGTTGGAACAGGACGTGGTAGTCCGCGGCGGTCGTGCTCACATACTTCCACCAACTGCCGCGCTGGAAGGCGTCAATGTATTGCGTGTCGCCGAGGTTGACGCCGCCGTTCATCCAGGTCGTGGTGCCGAAGATGGGCGAATTGGCCGTGGCGTCGATCGCGTTCACACCTTTTTTCACCTGGACTGCAGCGGGATCCCAAACCGATCCATCGGGCAAGGTGATTTTGACTGGGACGACGTAAACGGGAATGACGGTGGTGGAGGAGCCATTCGCCGGATTGTGCCCCAACATGCTGAAACCATATTTGTGGGTGCCCCAGGTGATGGTGCCATTCCAATGTGTGACCGTCGCGGCGGCCTCTGACGCAGGGCCGGGCACCTTACCTTCTTTCGCAGCTTTTTCCAACAGAATTTCGCGGGCCTTGGCCTCACCGGCTGCCCAGTTGATTTTTTTCGGTTGCTGGGCGAGGCCGAGAGTAGTGCATCCCGCCGAAAAAGCCAGTATGGCGGACATGAGTTTGGAATTCATGGATTTCAATCCTCCGTTCGATCGAGTTGTCGAGATAGAGTACGGACAGTGATAGTGACGAGCCCACCACCGCGTTGGGAACTACGAGGGGACTCCTGCAGGGAGCAAAATCATACGTCGGAATACCGACTACTGACAAGGAGGAGGACCTAAATACTAGGCGCTTTCTCGTTCGACCAGATGGGGCACCGTGTTTGGAGCGGTTGTGC
>Ga0209698_10007698_pt1 | contig 11251 bp, 6 predicted proteins | sample LitLauG_LLR_2012_FD_187203 | JGI IMG/M metagenome (GOLD analysis project Ga0209698, IMG submission 187203) | Freshwater sediment microbial communities from Pennsylvania, USA - Little Laurel Run_MetaG_LLR_2012 (SPAdes) (version 2) | ecosystem: Environmental > Aquatic > Freshwater > Creek >... | reverse complement strand
TTATTTTGCAGCGCCCCGGTGCCGTTGGCCGTGTTGCCGTAGCCCGTTGTGTTGTCAACCAGTGCGTACTTGCCACTGGCAGTGTTGAAGGATCCTGTTTCCAACTGCCAGTCGACTGGAATGTGCCTCCCAACGCCTATCCCCCCCGGTTTCTCATCCGCCGCTGGAACGAGCCGCCAGTAAGACGGATGCAGGTCAGCGGGACGCACTCCAAACCCGCCAGCTTCCGCGCCCGGTTGATGGCCCGGCCCAGACTCAGCACCTGTTGCCGCACCGGCGCGAACGGCAGAAATGAAAACGCCCCAAATTCCCTGACCAAATCCTCTACCGAGGCGCCCAAGGCGCGTTGCAATTGGTATTCTTTCAACTCCCGGCACCGGTTCGCCTCGATCCGCACCGAGACGTGCCCTTCGTCAAACCCCTGCCAGTAGCCAATGGAATAATCATGAACTTCGTTCGCAGACTCACGTTGGTTGGAACTCAACTGTTCCTCGATGATTCAGGTATGTCCCAGGCTCCCGCCAAGGCATAGTTTCCATCTGCCACTGCGCAGCTGATTTCGGGGCGCAGAATACAGAAGCGCGTCCCTTACCCGCCTGAATCTCTTTGCCGATTCGGCACCGTTTTTCTGCAAACTCACTGGCAAGGGCTTCACGCCCCTCTCGTGGTTGCCGGCAGCTCCGGCAGGCGATTGGGTGCGATGGGTTGGTCATGGTTGCTATCGGTGGTGCGAACCCGGAAGCGGCCTTTGGCACGGCCACAGAGGCCTTGCTGGCGCATCAAGCGGGCGATGCGGTGGCGGCCATACGCGTGGCCGGCGCGTGCCAACTCGGCTTGAATCCGGGGGCTGCCGTAGGTCTGGCGGCTGGCCGCATGGAATTGGACAATGTGTTGGACCAGTTGGGCATTTTCCTGGGTGCGCCGGCTGGGGTGGGTTTGCCGGTGGTGCCAGTCGTAATAGCCGCTGGCGGAGACTTCGCCTCCAGATAAAATCCCTGTTTTTAAAGGGTTTTTTTTGTGGTTTTGGGTTGGAAAGTGCTCCCGCCGGCAAACTAGCCGAACGAAAAATTTATGTTATACACGATTGCTGTGGTGCTGCTGATCCTGTGGCTGCTGGGTCTGGTTTGTCGCGTTCGAGTTTTCGGACAGTACGGCAATTCATTCATACCTCTGGCTCGACCACGCGCCAAGCTTCGACCTTCATATCAAGCCGTCGCCAACTCCTTCAAAAGAATATCAGCTATTTCCTCATTCGCGAAAAGGCTAGGAACGAGCAAACTGCTGAGGCGTGCCAAAAGTGATTCCAATTCTTCGATCGGTTCGTTAAAGACGGTTTCCAAAGCCAGCGGAGCAACGTCCCCAAAATTCTTGCAGTAGGCATACGCCCCGGTGCCAGGGAAAAGTCGCAGCACGCACGTTACCGCTTCAAGCCAGAGTTCCAGGCGGATGTTCTTGCGAGCCTCTACCGGCGTCATGCTGGATTCAACCAAGGCGTGCGGGCTGACGAGATCCCTCAGATGCTGGTCGCTTTCAATCAGAGTTTTGAGGACCGTCGTTGGCGCATTCTTGTTCACCTCGATTTTTCCAAATCGGCGGGCCAGCCCCAGCACTTCATCTAGAATTACCGGTAAATTGCTGGTGCTGTTGGCTAGGAGGATGCGCACGGCCATCACTGCCAAGGAAAACAAATCGCAGGGCGAACTGAGCAGCGGCCAGATCTCATAAGGCGATCTGGCGAAAACTGTTCCTGCCGCGCGCTTGAGTGCCGCCCCGACCGATGCGCTCAATTGGGTCGGCACGGTGCGGAATCGCGCTTCCCTCGGGCCGACGGCTTCGGAGGCGTGAACATGCGCAAAGAATTCGAGTCGCTCTTCCCCCAGGGACATCTTGAACCAAAGCAGGTCATGAGGGTCAACGCCGAGATAATCTGCTGCGACCAAAGTGCCTTCAAGCACGGTTCCATCCGTTTCGGAAATCACAGTGCGAAGGCGGACGCTGCCAATCCCGAAGGAATGCGCGCCCAAACCTTCCGGCAAGTAGGCCGAGGGTTCAATCCGGCCGAGCCGGATGAAATATTTCTGCTGGGTGGATTTGATCGTTAGAGGATAGGCCTGGCCGGCTTTGACGAGGCTGCCTTTGGCGGCCCAGAGCGCGGGAAACGGACCGCCGGTCGGGGCAAGGCCAACCCTGAAGCTGGCGGGGGACAGATTCAGCAAAGGAATTTGCTGTACCCGGACATAGGTTCGGACTTCCTTGAGCAAGTCGAGCAGGATGGAGAGCTTGAGAAAGAAAACTTCATTCAACCGGTCGGCGCTGTCGTTGCCGTGAAGCAGAAAAGGCTGTCCTTTCGGGCTGGCGGACCAGAGCTGAAGTTCCGCAAAAATGCTGCGGGGGAAGAATCGCGCCGCATCGGGAGTCGAATCCTTCCACGCCCGTCCTTCCAAAACTTGCAGGAGCGCTTCCAGTTCCAGTGGACTGAAGCGGACGACGCGTATCAACCCAGCATGTGGATTGAAAACGGCGCGGACCGAAGCGCCGTCAGTCAAACGGTCAAGGTTTTGCACGTGGGAATTAACTGGCGCATCGGCGGTAGTGGCTAGGAAAGTTTTTGCTCCCGCGGCGGCCGTCTGGTGCAAGTAACGAAACGGAGACGTGGCATAGGCCGGCAAACCGAAGGATTCCAGCACCGCATCCTCCTTGCATAATCGCCACGGGGTTGTTTCCACGGGCGCAAAAAATTTATCTTCCGCGCTGTCGGATAGTTTGATGAGAACCGGGCCGGGATTGGTTTCTTCCATGCCCGTGGCAATATATTGTTCCCCTAGGTTTTCCTTCGCCGCCTGGCAATCGGAGCGCCACCGCTGATCAAACACATGGTTGGAAAGCTTTTCCTGATAGCTGCTGAACCCCAAATCCTTCATGTCGAGCGTCTGAACCCAAATTTCCAGCCACTCCTGAATACGTCCGGCCACGTCGCTCACGGCTCCAAGATAGACCCGTGATCCGGGAAGCTCCCGCAACAACACAAACGGTCCGTTGGCGGAGTCGCTTTTCGTTTGAACCAGGACGCAAATGCGCAAAGGCGTACCAGCGTCACACCCGTGAATCGGAGCCAAAGCGTGATCCTCTGGCGGCAGAAGAGACGGCGAGCTCTTGTTTTTTTCCATGGCGAATTACTAGGGGAAAATGGCTTGCTTTGCAAACAAAACGTGGCCCGGGAGCGATTTGAAACTTGACCGGACGTGTTTTTGCCAGTACAGACAAGTCCGAAATGGAAGCTAGTAAATCGTTGGGAAGCCACGCTAAAAAATGAAAAATAAAATTCCGCAAATGATCTTTGCCGCGGCTTTGGCAGTAGCTGCTGCCGGTTGCGCTTCGACACCGAGAATCAAACCCGCCCCGTGGACGGTCAGTATCACTAAACAGACGCCGGCCTCCATTGAAATGGATATCATTGGCGTGCCTGTTACGGATCAGAAATACTACGAGGACGACTCGCGCGTGTCATACGATGAATATTGGAAGCCGGAAAGCAACATTCGCAAGGACGCCCTTAAAATCAGCAAGTTTTTGCCAACAGACAAGCCGTGGATTGTGACCTTCAAAAAAGATTCTAAACATCCGGAGTATGAGGATCAAAGTTCCACTTGGAGCGACTGGCACAGCCGCGGTGTTGTGGAGCTGCTGCTGGTGGCGCGGCTGCCGGGGGAGGGAGGCCTTTGGAAGAAACCAATCAGCCTCGACAAAAACGCGTGGAAGGCGAAGAACCGCACCATAGAGGTTGAGGTCAAGGATTCCAAAATCGAAGTTATCACGCCGCCAAAGGATTGACGGGCAAGACGGGTCGGCCGAGCACGGGCTGATCGGGTGTTCCACCGCCCGGTCGCTCCCCGCCGTGAACCCAAGAGCAACGGATTCCCAGCCATCACGATGCCATTTTTCGGTGAATACGAGACGGTCGGCGAGCCGATGGCGGTGGCCAAAGAAAGCGGTCACGTCACCACCGTCTGGAAAGCCCGCAAATGCGGAACTACCGGGGCCGGTGTTGACTATGTGGTAAAGATCTATGCGCCGCATAGAAAATCGGCGTGCGGCCAATCTGAAGACAAGCTGGATCGGGATCGGGGACTGGAATTCCTCGAAGGCGTCAAACAGCTCAAGCAGGCCGCAGTCGGCGGTGCCAGGTGCCTGACCTTGATCCATGCTTTCGGAACTTCCAACGAAGGAGCCTGGTACGTCACGGATTACTTTCAGCGCGGCTCCCTGGCGGGCTATATCGGACGTGTCAAAGTGGACGCCAACGCACTCCGGCAAATCGTCCGCTGTCTGGTCACCGGCTGTCTGGACCTGAAACGGCTGCGTGGAATTTCACACGGAAACCTCAAACCCAGCAACGTCCTGCTCGTGGGACAAACGCGGGCCTTGCGCAAAACGCCGCTGGTGCTTGCCGACGCCTACCCGGCGGCGCCGCTGCAACTCGCCAGTTTGGAAACGGAAGATCGCCGCGCTGCCGGCCTGCTTTTGCGCCAGGCGATGGAGGCACAGGACCTGCGGGCGATTGGCGAAATTGTTCTGGAATTGGTGCAAGGCCGGGCGTACTCGAGTTCCGACCAGTACAATTATCCGGTTCCGCGCTCGGCAGGCTGGGATAATTTGGGCAAGGACAGCGAGAATTGGCTGCAACTGTGCAACCAGTTGCTCGATCCGAACCTGTCGCCCGACAAAATCAATCTCGAATCACTGGCGAAGCGGTTTCCGGCGGGCGGTGGTTCGGGAAAAATTCTGTTCGCGACCGGAGCGACCGTGTCCGTCTGTCTGCTCGCGACGGGGATTTATTGGGGTATAAACTGGTTTGGAAAAATGGGTGAGAAGAACTACCGGAATGCCTTGCAGGTTGCGACAAATGCTTTTGTTGCGGGCAATTATCTCGAAGCGCAAAAAAAAGTGGACGACGCCTTGAAGCGGAAACCGGAAGGATCAGATGCCAGGGGATTCTCAAAACAGATCGGGGAGAAAATGGAGAATCAATTTACAAACACCTTGCGGTACGCTGAGGGTCAACTGGGGGCCACAAATTTCGGTGCCGTAGAGACGGCTTTAATTGAATTGAGGAAGTTGAAATCCGCTGACCAGCGGATTGATGAATTGGACGCTAAAATCGCGGAAGCCAAAAAAAGAAAAAAAGTTGCGGAAATTGTGGCCGGCAAGCGCGACCGGCTGAAGCAGTTATTGGCCGATGGGCGGGACGCAGCAGGCAAGCCGGACTTGATTAAAGCGACGAACCTGTTCGCTCAGGCGCAATCTCTGGCGACAGAACTGGACGATACTCGTGCCGGAGGTGCGGCACAAGTTGGTTTGAAAACTGCGATACAGAATCTGGCTCAATTGACACAGAAACAGCAATGGACCGCGCAATTTGAAAATTGGATGGGAGCCGGCCGTGCTGCCATGAACACGAACGGCTGGAATGAAGCCACAAATTTTCTCCGCCAGGCGAAAGCCCTGGCAGACAATCATCTTCAAGACCAAACTTTGGTTAAGCGTGCTGATAGCGAATTGCAGACTGCGGAAGCTGGTTTGGCAAAATTCCATTCGGAGAAAGAAGTGCGGGACCAGATAAAAGGCTGGCTAGACCGTGCGCGACTGGATGAGTCCCAAAGTCCAAAACCCGACTGGAACGCCGCCTCGAATGCTAATGCGAAAGCTCTCAGCAAAGCGTCCGAGCTAAAGGATGAGGCTTTGATAGCTGCAGCCAAAGCTGGGATTGAACGGGCGAGCCATGGCCTCAAGGCAGAGGAAAACACCCAGCGGATGAAGCACGCTTTTGAGGACCTTTTGAATGCAGGCCAAGCGGCCATGGTCACCAACGGGTGGCGGGCCGCCACAAACCTTCTTAGTCACGCCAGGGCCCAGGCGCAAGAACTCCAGGACGCGGCCCTGATTAACAAGGTGGATTCGCAAATGGCGCAGGCGCAAGGCGGGTTGAAAATTTGGGATCTGATCAACGACGGCGGGCTGGCCGCACAAGGTGCCCGCTGGGAAGCCGCCAGCAACTCGTTTGCCGCGGCCCTAGAGAAGTCCAAGCAACCGGGCTTTTCTCAATTGAATAATGCCGCCAGCCAAGGTTTGAGCAACGCCCTAACCTGTTTGAGTGTGGAGTCATTGATCCAGCGGGGCGATCTGGCTGGCAGGACAAACGGCTGGAGGGATGCCAGCAACTTTTTCGGTCAAGCCGTGCGCTCGGTTGCGACCTTGACGTATTTGAAAGCCGCCTCTTTGTCGTCCAATGCGGAGCAGCGTTATCAGCACGCCGTGACCAACTTGAACGCTCAGATTGCAAGTGAGCATGAAATTCAGACGCGGGAACAGGCTTACAACACGGCAAAACATTACTTTGATTTGGGCAAATATATTGATGCCGCACAGGCGTGTGGCGATTACGCCGGCAGTGACGACCGGTTTAAAAATTTAGTTCAAGAGATTGGGGTTCAGCGAGCCGCCCTGGACGCCGCCAGCGCAAAATTCTCCAAAGGCGATTATTCATTCATTAGTGGTTTGGCCGATCGCAATTACAACACCAATCCGCCATTCACCGACTTGCTTCGCAACGGTGACCAGGAGAAAAAAACTTTCGATGAATTGGATAAACTCATACAAGCTGGCGACTGGAAAGCGTTTCTAAAAAAGTGGCCGGATTTGCCGCCGGCAGTTTCAGGGAAAGATTCGTTTAAGGTTTTGCACGGACTGGCGACAGACAAGGCCGCGGACAATCAGCGAATGATTAACGCAAAGGTCGACCAGCTTAACAAAGAATTAGAGTGTTTCAAGGTATGGTTCAAGGTCGCCCCGGATCCGAGCGCCCATCCTCTAAATCCCTCGTGGCATCCCGAGGCTGGCAAAAAAGCTGTGTTCCGCACCGTTGCACTTTCCCCTCAAGAAATTGATTTTTATCAAGGCAAACTCAACGACTTGAAGAAGGAATATTCAAATACAAGCCCCGATTCGCTCACGCCAAATCTTGAAACTTTTAGAAAATTGTCAGAAAAGATCAGAAATTTTTACTAGGTCTGGATGGCGATTTGGTGCCACGGAGATTTAAGTGGCCGTCCCCTGCGACGCCGATCCCGACCCGGTCCGCACCTTCACCACCTTCAGTGTGACGAACACCTCCATCAACAACTGGCGCGCTTCGACAGCAAGGTGGATGTAAATCGGCACGCGCGGGAAATCGGAGGTCCACGGACTTTTTTGATTGGAAGCTCGTTTTGGAGCCTCAATAAATTGACCACAGCACCGAGCCGGGTTCGCAAAAAATTCTTAAAAAAACATTTGACAACCCCAATGCGTTCCCGCGTAATGGCTTCGCCTTAAAATAGTTTCTTCGCTTTCATGGGGAGGAATCGGGCATTGGAACCAAACTGAAGATCAGGAAGTTGAATCGGGAAACAACCCGGTTTTGCTGGCGTGGTTTGGAATTGGATGGAAGATTTTTTACGGAAGGAACGATGATGTGCCATGAAAAAATCAACTTGCATCGAAGGAGCCGCCACTCATTTTAATATTTCAGACGGGCGGACGCATGGCTGTGCCGCGCCCCTGCCGCCGGGCGGCGGGGCCATTCACCTGGCGGGTGCGGATTTGGCGGCGCAATGTTTGGGGCTGCTGAGTTCGAGGTGTTTTCAACGATACTCGGCCATCCTTTGCTCCATGGTGGCAGGCATCATCGCTTCCGTGGGTGCCCACGCTGCGGCGGCCGAGGCGGACTACAACGCCCCCTGGCCGGACGCCGCAAAAAAGGGGATTTCGCCCAAATCCACCGATGAATCCGCCGCACCGCAATCCCCGGCTACGGCTACGGCTCCCGTCGTTTCTGCCGTCGCCAGTCCCGCAGCCCCCGCAATTACCCCCGTTACCCCCGGGCCTGGCGCCCAAGATGCCACAACTGCCATAGGCCAAATGGTGGACACGAAGCCGACCATTCTTGCGCCGAAACCAAGAAAGAATGAGGTTGCCGTCTCTGGTGACTTTTTCTTTGCCAGCGGCGAGTTGTCCGTTCCTTTCGGATTTTCGGTCGCCAAGCGTTTTTCTGCCACCCCCCAGACCGCCTTGGGAGTTGTGCGCACGGCGGTCTATGAAGGCGCTACGATTTCCTATTCTTACGGGCAGGCATGGTATCTGGATCTTTCCTATTTGCAAGGTCAGCAAACTCTGCCCACCGTTGTTTCTGTTCCTTTCGTCTATAACGGGGGGGGGCTTTCCTCAATTCGCGTATCGGTCAACGACAACGACAATTGGTACCAAGCCTACCTTCGATACACCTTTCCCCGATTCCTCGGTAAGCCGTTCTCTGCCTATCTCCGGGGCGGGTTCAGCCTCGTGGAAGCTCAACTCACCGCTTCGGATTTGCAAGGAATTGGATATCATCAAGTGGATAAAACTACTGACATTTTGGGGAATTTAGGTCTGGGGGCTGCGTACCGAGTATATAACGGCCGGCGATTTAGGACTTGGCTTCAGGTAGAGGCGGAAGGTTTCGGGGGGACTCGTTCACAAAAAAGCGTTGAGACGATTGTTGGGGTCAGTGGAACCCCGGAAACCGCTGACATCAACAATACGATTTATGGCGGGATTGGGCGCGGAACCCTCCACTTGGAATATCGGCTTGGGCATTCCGGGGTGGGAAAGGTTTTTGCCGAAGCAGGCCTTCAAGCTCGGTTTTCTCAAATCATCTACCCGGCGGTCAACAACTTAAAAAACACTTCACTCAGCGAGTATCTTTGGGGCCCATACATAAACCTCGGACTCCGATATGCCTTCTGAGTCCACAACTTCAACCGCTATGAATCAAAAGTTTTTTTTGACCGCGACGCTGTTTCTGCTGGTGGTGTCACGCTCGCACGCGGATTTGAAGTTCTCCATCGTCCCCAGCGGCGTGACCGCATCCTCCGCGACACTCAACGCCGTTGCAATAGGTACCACGAGCAGCGGCGCAAGCCTTGCAGCGGTGGGCAACAATTCGGCCGTTCTCTCGGCCTCACTCACCAATGGCGGGGGGGACTTTTTCAGTGCCTCGCCCTCCGTCTGGTCGCCAAACAGTGTTCCGACCAATGGATTGAACTTGCGAGCGGTCGCGTTCGGTGGGGGATTCTTCGTGGCGAGCGGCTCCAATAACGTGATATTCACCGCGACCAATGGATCCGGATGGACGGGCACTAACCGGGCGATGGGAGCGGGAACCACTTTCGAGGCACGCGGATTGACCTTCGGCGGCAGCAATTTTGTAATGGTGCCATCAGCGGTGGATATTCGGTATGCCGGAGTTGGGTTGGCATTTAGGAATAACACCAACTGGAACGATGCCATAAATACCAACGCTTCTTTTTTGGAGTCGTACCGGGCGGTGGCCCCTTACGGTCCTAACGGATTTGCCTTGTGCGGGACGCGTGGGTTGGTGCGGTATTCGACCAATGATGGCATTCTCTGGTGGCCGAGTCAGCCCTACAATCTTGCGGATACTAATTACCTTGGCATAGCGACGGACGGAAGCAGCAATCTGGTTTGTGTCGGCGAGGGGGGATACATCAAATTTTGCACCAACGGTGGATTTCTTGAAACATCCACTATAGGTGTTAGCAACGCTTGGTTTCTTGCCAACACCAACTGGCAGACCAGTTTGTCGGGCACTTTGGGCCTGGCCGTGCCGGGCACGAACATTCAGCTCAACGCCGTGACGTACGCCGGAGCGAATAATGGTTTCATCGCCGTGGGCGGCTGTGCGGGAACCAGTGCGGGGATCAAATTCAACTATGGTTTCGTAATCCTCAGCACCAATGGTGGGGCGGATTGGACATTGCAGACCAGTTTTTTGGCCAATCAGACCAACACGCTTTCCCGGTTAGGTTCAGGTCCGCAGACCAACATGTATGCGGCGTACCAGACAAATTCGCTGGTTTTGACAAACCGCGCCATGTATGGGGCCGCTTTTGCGGCCAGCGGTTATTTGAAGGGGTTGGCCGTGCTGGTCGGTGATGGAGGAACCGTCATTGTTTGCGGTGCTGCGCCGCCGCCGCCAACCAACCGTTGGAACATCACCACCTATGCGGATTATGATCAATTCACTAACCCACCTCCAATCTTGGAAGTGGTGGTATCGGACCCCAATACTGTTACGGCCGACTGGTATGATATCAACGGAAATCTTGTCAGCAGCAATTCGACGACCTTCCTGCCGGCACCGACGCCCAACTGGACTGACAATACATTGGTCACGAGTAATTATTTCGTGTACGCCCGTGATAAGCGAACCGGGTTGATCAATACGAATAATGCACAGGTCACCCTGTGGATTCGTCCCAGACCCACTGGCTCCATTGTGTTGACAAACATTCCTGACCCGATGTGCAACTATGCACTGCAGCCGTACTATGTCACCAACAACCTCACTGGGATTTACGGAACTAACTTTACCATGACGTGGTGGGGGTCAAACAGTGTGTCGGCCTCGAAATATGTCGTTACTAACGGGTTTCTCTCTCCTTCTTCAACCAGCGTTTTAACCTTGGCACCGAACAGCTCATTTTACCCAACCAATGTGCTCGCGAATTATCCAGAATATTTTTATTACTGGGTTTCCAATCTTGTGGATACCTATGGAAACCGGGTTACCAACAGCGATGTGTTTTATGGCACCAATATGCCTCCATATTTATATCCTAACCTCCCGATGATCGCCTCGGACACGGCGCATCAAGACCTGGTTGGCACAAACTCCATAACTGTGAATCCCAGGCCGAACTCGACGCTGTTGCCGTTGAACACCACGAACTGCAACTATGGCATCTCCTATACCCTGACCAATATTTTGACGGGCATTGGTCCCTGGACGTTGATTTGGTCCTCAAATACTGTTTCTGTAACCCAATACGTTAGCAACGTATCCGGCCCGTATACAAACACCTTTACCGTGGTTCCAACCAACGCCTTGCCGAATTCCGCTTACACCAACATTTATTACATTTACTCCATTTCCAACGATGATAGCTGTTTCGGCAATCAGCCTGGGGACATTCTGGGCACGAACACGGTTGTGATTAATCCGCGGCCGACGGCGACGTTGGTAAGCGCGAACACGACTAACTGCAATTACGGTCTGTCCTACACGATCCAGGCGAATTTGACCGGGTTGACGAATTGGAACGTGACGTGGTGGGATGGGGCGGTGTCGAACTACACATCCATTGCTGGGACCGTG
>Ga0209698_10007696_pt1 | contig 11251 bp, 11 predicted proteins | sample LitLauG_LLR_2012_FD_187203 | JGI IMG/M metagenome (GOLD analysis project Ga0209698, IMG submission 187203) | Freshwater sediment microbial communities from Pennsylvania, USA - Little Laurel Run_MetaG_LLR_2012 (SPAdes) (version 2) | ecosystem: Environmental > Aquatic > Freshwater > Creek >... | reverse complement strand
TCGTCCACCACTGTGGTGAGCGCGGCCCAGCTCGCAGCCGACGCCGCCGCCGTCGACGCAGCAGTGGCAGCCGTGGCGGTCGCCGACCAGAACCTCGCCCAGGCCACCCTCGCCGCACCCATGACCGGGGTCGTCAGCGCCGTCGGCGTCACGGTGGGACAGACAGTGTCGGCAGGATCCACCAGCAGCGCGATCGACATCATCGACCCGACCGCCCACAGCGTCTCCCTCGCGGTCGACGTCACCAAGATCCCGCTCGTCAAGGTGGGCCAGAAGGCACAGGTCGCCCCCGACGGCACAGGCTCCCTGCTCGACGCAACAGTCACCTACGTGGCGGCCGCCCCGAGCAGCTCGAGCAGCACCAGCTACCAGGTGCTGCTGACCTTCACCGGCTCACCAAGCGGACTGCGCGACGGTATCCAAGCAGCAGTCACCGTGGTGGTCGCGGAGGCCGCCAACACGCTGTCGGTCCCGAGCTCGGCGGTGCAGCACCTTGGCAGCCTCAGCTACGTCACGGTGGTCACCGGCACCACCACCAAACGACAGATCGTGACCGTAGGCGCCATCGGACCGCAGTACACCCAGATCACCCAAGGACTGACCGCCGGACAGACAGTGATGCTCGCGGACCTGGCAGCGCCTATCCCCACCAGCACGCTCAACAGTCGATTCGCGAGAATCGCAGGCGCGGGAGGCCTAGGCGGTCTCGGTGGGACCGGCGGTCTCGGTGGGGCCGGTGGATTTGGAGGGACCGGAACCGGCGGCGGTCGAACCGGAGCCGGCACCGGAACAGGGGCAGGTCGGTAGCCGGCGACAGCAGCCCACGGTGCTCCCGGCCCTCGACGCCGCAGCGGACGTGGTGGCGTTACGCGCCACCATGAAGCGCCGCCGGCAAGGTTGGCGGCAGCTCGCTTCAGGCTGCAGAAACGCCCGGCGGCGCTGCCAGCCTGCCGGTAGGAGCGTTCGCGCCGACACTGGCCTCACCCGGTCAAGACAGCAGCCAGTACACCTCGACCCACTGGTGACCGGGATCGTCGTCGTGCGGGCCGTATACCTCCCTGCGCGTACCGGTCACTGGCCCGCCACGGCTGGCGCACCTCTGACGGACTGCCAGGTGAGCTAGCCCAACGTCACTGAACCGGCCACGATGGACCGTCGTGGCCGCGGCACCCGCCGGCAGTACCGAGGCCACCACGGGGCCGCTGACAGGAAACGGCCGGTCGAGAAGGACACCCACTTCCACATCAGGGACGTCGTCCAGGTAGACCACGGCGTTACGGCAGCCCCGGTAGATCCCGGCCGCGTGCAGGCAGTCCCACACTTCGCCGCGCAGCTGCCCCCACAAGGTCGGAAACTCCCGCCACGTCGTGGTCGCGGCAACCACGGCAGTGGGTCGCGCCAGCACATCCGTGACCATCACCTCGTACACCACAAGCCGATCCTGCCGGCTCGCACCACGTTGGCACTGCCGCAGCAGCGGTGCCGCGAACCGGCCAGCCCAGCACCCCAGCCGGCTACCGGCTACCGGCTGCCGGCTGCCGAGGTCCAGTCAGGCCGCCCGGCTGCGCACCGCCGGGACCTGGGACGGACGAGGTGCGCTGGGCCCAGAACACGACCGAACCTGATGCGGACGTTCGGGACTGATCCGCCGACCGCAGGCCGCGGCGCGCTGTGGCGGCGGTTCAGAAGTTCCCGCGTTTGGCCTGTTCCCGTTCGATCGCCTCGAAGAGGGCGCGGAAGTTGCCTTTGCCGAACCCGAGCGATCCGTGACGCTCGATGAACTCGAAGAACACCGTGGGCCGGTCCCCCCACGGTTTGGTGAAGATCTGCAGCAGGTAGCCGTCCTCGTCCCGGTCCACCAGGATCCCGCGCCGCTGCAGCTCCTGGATCGGCACCCGTACCTCGCCGATCCGAGCCCGAAGCTGCGGGTCCTCGTAGTAGGAGTTCGGCGTCGACAAGAACTCGACACCGTGGTCCACAAGGGTGTCCACGGTCTGCAGGATGTCGTTGGTGGCCAGCGCCAGGTGCTGGGCCCCTGGACCGCCGTAGTACTCCAGGTACTCGTCGATCTGCGACTTCTTCTTCCCCGGAGCCGGCTCGTTGAGCGGGAACTTGACCCGGTGGTTGCCGCTAGCCACCACCTTGCTCATCAGCGCCGAATACTCGGTGGCGATGTCGTCGCCGATGAACTCGGCCATGTTGGTGAAGCCCATGACGCGGTTGTAGAAGTCCACCCACTGGTCCATGTCGCCGAGCTCGACGTTGCCGACCACGTGGTCCAGGGCCTGGAAGATGCGCCGCGGGGAGCCCTGTGGGCGGCGCATCGTCGAGGCCCGGGCCACGAAGCCCGGCAGATAGGGCCCGACGTAACGAGACCGGTCGACCAGCGTGTGGCGGGTGTCTCCGTAAGCGGCGATGGCGGCCGTGCGCACGGTGCCGTGCTCGTCGACCAGGTCCTGCGGCTCGACGAGCACCGTCGCACCCTCGGCGCGGGCGTGTGCGATGCACCGGTCGACGTCCGGCACCTCCAACGAGATGTCCACGACACCATCGCCGTGACGGCGATGGTGGTCCAACAGCGCGCTGGTGGGGTCGACACCGCCGGTGACGACGAAGCGCACCGATCCGGAGGTCAGAACGTACGCACAGTGGTCCCGGTTGCCGGTCTCGGGACCGCTGTAGGCCACCAGGTCCATGCCGTAGACGGACTGGAAGAGCTGGGCCCCCTGGTGAGCGTTTCCCACCACCCAGACCACGGCGTCCCAGCCGGTCACCGGGAACGAGTCGCCGGCGGCGTTGTACTCCACCAGCCCGACGAGCTGCTTGAGCTGGGCCAGACTGAGGTCGGCGAGCCGCTCTTCGGCGGTGAGGAACTGCTCCACGGTCATGAGGGCAGGTAATCGGAGCCGCGATACATGCGCAACCATCACCACAGAGACTGTGCGACCTGTAACACTTGTGTGGAAAAGCCGCGAAAGTGATGTACATGATGTCTAGGAGTCTGGATGGTCACTGGTTCCCGCGAGCTGGACGAGCTCGACCTGACGCTGCTGGGTCTGCTGCGGACGCGACCGCGAGCGGGCGTCGTGGAACTGTCCCGTGAGGCCAAGGTCGCCAGGGCCACCGCGCAGGCACGCCTGGACCGTTTGGAGTCCGCGGGGATCATCACCGGCTACGGCCCCGATGTCGACCTTGCGGCGGCCGGCTTCGCCGTGACCGCGTTCGTGACGCTCGAGATCGCCCAGGGCGGCCTCGATCAGGTCCGCGCCGAGCTCGAGGCGATACCCGGAATCCTCGAGGCACACGTGACCACCGGCCCCGGGGACGTGCTGTGCAGGATCGCGGCGGCCTCCCACGAGGACCTGCAGACCTCGCTCCTGGCCCTGAACCGGTCGCCCGCGGTGACCCGGTCCACCAGCGTGATCGCGCTGTCGGTGCTGGTGCCGCCACGGGTGCTGCCGCTGCTGGCGTCCCGGCCGGTGCCCTCCGCTTCGCGTGCTCCTGCCTACCGCGAGACCAGCTGAGCGTCAGGCTCGGGGGCCTGGTCGTGCGGCTCGTCGGCGGGCTCAACCGACAGGTGCGGAAGTCGCCGGTCCAGCCAGCCTGGCAGCCACCAGTTCGCCGGGCCGAACACGTGCATCGCGGCGGGCACCAGCACGGTACGAAGGACGAACGCGTCCAGGAAGACAGCGGAGGCCAGCCCGATGCCGAACTCGGCGATGATCCGCTGGCCGCCGAAGACGAACGCCACGAACACGCAGATCATGATCGTCGCCGCTGCGGTAATGACCCTGCCGGTGGTCGCCTGCCCGCGGGTCACAGCGACCCGGTTGTCCCCGGTGTGCACCCACTCCTCGTGCATCCTGCTGACCAAGAACACCTGGTAGTCCATCGAGAGCCCGAACAGGATCGACAGCATGATGACGGGCAAGAACGCCTCCACCGGTCCCGCCTTCCCCAGTCCCAAGGCATTGGTGCCCCAGCCCCACTGGAAGACCGCCACCACCACCCCGAACGCTGCTCCGGCGGCCAGCAGGTTCATCGCCGCGGCCGTCGCCGGAACCAGCAGGCTTCGGAAGGCCAAGGTCAGCAACAGGAAACCGAGAACGATGATGACGCCGATGAACAGCGGCAGCTTGCCGGTGAGCACTGACGCGAAGTCGTCGAAGATTGCGGTGGTGCCGCCCACGTACACCTGCACGGTGGTGCCCTTGACCGCCGCGGGAATCACGGTGGAACGCAGCCTCGTGATCAGGTCGGAGGTCGCGGCGTCTTGCGGGGACGTGGTCGGGACCACCTCGATGATCGCGATCTTGGCAGTCGGCGGCAGTGGGAAGACGACCACCGACGCCACACCCGACTCAGTCTTCAGCGTCGCAGCCAGCGCGGAGACGGTCGCCGCGTCCGCCGGGGAGTTGATCGGTGCCACGAGCTCGAGCGGGCCGTTGAAGCCGGGCCCGAAACCCTCGGCCAGCAGGTCGTACGCCTTGCGCGTTGTACTGGACGCCGGGTCGTTCCCCGAGTCCGAGGAGCCCAGGCGCAGCGCCAGGACCGGGATGGTCAGGACCAGCATGACCACCGTGGCGACCACCGCCAGCAACCGAGGGTGCCGCTCGACCAGGTTGGCCCACCAGGCCCAGAAACCCTCGGTGCTCGGCTCGTGCGGGCCTTCAGCCGCAAGGCGGCGTCGCTCCTTGCGGCTGAGAACCTTCATCCCGAGGAAGCCCAGCATCGCCGGAAGGAAGGTGACCGCTGCAGCCACGGTGAAAAGCACGGTCATGGCCGCGGGAATCGCCAGACCATTCAGGAAGCTCAGCCGCAGCACGAACAGGCCGAGCAACGCGATGCACACAGTTGCGCCCGCGAAGAGCACCGCGCGCCCTGAGGTGTCCAGGGCGCGGACCGCGGCTTCCTCCGGGGTCATCCCCGCCTGGATCCCCGCGCGGTGCCGAGTCACGATGAACAGGGCGTAGTCGATGCCGACGCCCAGCCCGATCAGCGCGGCCAGCGTCGGCCCGACTGTTCCGATCGTCACCAGGTGCGAGACGAGGCCGACCGCCAGCAGCCCGCTGCCCAGCGCCACCACGGCGGTCAGCAGTGGCAGCGCCATCGCGAACAGCGAACCGAAGGCAATGAACAAGATCACCCCGGCAGCCAGCAGGCCGATCGCCTCGCTGTTCGACGGAGGCGTCTGCTCGAGCTGCTTGATGGCGTTGCCGCCGAGCTCGACCTCCAAGGTGGCCGACCTCGCCGAGTGGGCGATGTCGATGACGCGCTGGACGTCCGCCTTCGGGATGTCGTTGGCCAGCTTGGAGAAGCTCACAGTGGCGAACGCGGTGCGGCCGTCCTTGCTGATCTTGCCCGCTCCCGCGGGTCCGTAAGGCCCGGCGACAGCAGTCACCGACGGCGCTGCGGCGACCTTGTCCAGCATCGCCGTGACCGACTTCTGCACGGCCGGGTCGGTCACCTGTCCGTTGGCCACGTGTACGACGATCGTGCTGGAATCCCCGGCCTGCGCCGGCAGCGCAGAGGACAGCAGCTCCAGGGCACGGGTCGACTCGGTGCCCGGCAGCGAGAAGCTGTCGGAGTACGCGGTCCCCACCGACTGCGTGATACCCACCAGAGCGGCGATGGCCAGCAGCCAGCCCAGGACGACGATGCGGCGGTGCCGAAAACACCAACGGGCCATTCCGGACAACGGGCGCTCCTCAGCACTTGATGAACGTTCGGTAAGTAGCGGTAGAGTACACGTGCCACCATGAAGCGCGACATACGCCCGGGAGAAGAATGCCTCGCCCTGCCGGCTCCACCGCCGGTCAGACCCGCGCGCGGATCCTCGAGGTGGCCCTCGAGCTAGTGACCGAACGAGGGTACGCCGGAATGTCGATCCGTGACCTCGCCGAGCGGCTGGACCTGACCACTGCCGCGATGTACTACCACTTCTCGTCCAAGGAAGCTCTTCTGGATGCATTGATGGCTCCGCTGCAGATCGGTCTGGAGGAGCTGTCCGTCAAGGCGCGTTCGGGTTCGCTGACCGACGCCGAGGTGCTGACCGCGCTGGTGGCGCTGCTGGCTGGGCCGGGAGCGACGGCTGTGCCTGTTCTGATGACCGACCCGTCCGCGAGCCGGCAGCTGAAGACAAAGCTTGAGCCCCTGCGCGCGTTCGAGACCATCGTGGCCGGGCTCGCGCGTTCACAGGATCCCGGTGACGTGCTGAGGGCCCGCTGCGCGGTCTCGGTCGTACAGGGGGCAGTCGTGACGTGCGCGCACACCCATCGCCGCCAAGGGGCGACCTGGTCAGGCTTCGACGAATCCGAGCGTGCGATCGTCGTTGCCGCGGCCCTGGCGGCTCTGAGGTCCAGCGTCGACCATGATGGTCCACCACTGTGAGGAAGGAGGTCAGGCCATGACCGAGTCCGGTTTCGTCGACATCGTCTCGACGGGCTCCGCCCCCCTCTACGGGTACCTGGCGGTTCCGGCCGGCACCGGGCCGTGGCCCGGCGTGGTCTTGGTTCACGAGGCCTTCGGCCTCGACGAGGCGATGCGCGCACACGCGGACCACCTCGCCGACCTGGGCTTCCTGACCCTGGCAGTGGACCTGTTCAGCGCCGGAGGGGCCGCGCGGTGCCTGGTATCGACCATGGTCGCTGCGGTGCGAGGCAAGGGGCGGGCCTTCACCGACATCGAGGCGGCGCGACGGTACCTGACGGCGGCTGCCGACTGCACCGGCCGGGTCGGGGTGATCGGGTTCTGCCTCGGTGGGGGCTTCGCGCTGGTGGCCGCGGGCAGCGGCTTCGACGCGGCGTCGGTCAACTACGGGATGCTCCCCAAAGACCTCGACGATGCCTTGGCCGGTGCCTGCCCGATCGTCGGGTCCTACGGCGGCGCCGATCGCACCCTGAGGGGAGCTGCCGGGAGGCTCGACCAGGCCCTGGGGCGCGCCGGGATCGACCACGATGTCAAGGAGTACCCCGGGGCAAGCCACTCGTTCCTCAACGAAAACGCCAGCGGTCCCCGCGTGCTGCGTCCGCTGCTGCGGATCAGTGGCATCGGGCCGGAGCCGGTAGCAGCGGCGGACGCCTGGCAGCGCATCGAGTCCTTCCTGCGGGCGCATCTCGACGAACCGGCCCAACAGTAGAGCTGCCCGGCGCAGCGGCTCGGCCAGGAAGTCACCGGGAGGCAGTCACTGGCGGGGACCCACGGGCAGGCGCTGAAAGCGCTGAATCGCGGCAAGCCTGGCTACGAGGGCGGCGCGCGGTGCTCTCACGGCACGCTTGGGCCGGGGCGGGCTCTACTGGGAGTCGGCGGTTGAGCCTTTGGCGTGCGCCCGGAGCAGCCGGGACCAGGAGATCTTCTTCAGCGGGGGGATCTGGACCCACCATCGCCCGTCGCGCTGCAGCACCGGATAGCGAATCAGCTCGTACTGCCCGTTCGTGCGACAGGCACCTGTGGCCAGGTCGAAGGCGTACCAGTGGAACGGGCAGGTCACCACCGCGGCTTGGACCAGGCCCTGCGACAGGGGACCGCCCTTGTGAGGGCAGGCGTCGTCGGTCACGACCGGCTCACCGTCCACTTCGAACACCGCAAACAGGCGCCCCGCGTGCTCCAGTCTTCGGGCGAACCCGTCGCCCTCGCGCGGCAGCGGCACCACTGCCACCTTCGCGGTCACAAGGTGGCCATCAGACACAGGCCAGCTCGATGCTGCCCATCCGGTCGATCGTGACGACGACGCAGTCTCCTGCGCGGACCGGTACGGCCGCGGTCAGGCCGCCGGACAGGATCAGCTGACCCGCCGTCAGCCCTTCGCCGGACGCGGCCAGTGACCGGACCAGCCACGCCACCGCAGCGGCAGGGTGGCCCAGTGATGCCGCCCCCGAGGCAGTGCCCGCCAGCTCGCCGTTGCGCTCCATCACCACACCCACCAGCCGCAGATCGATCCCGGCCACCGACACCGGGCTTCCGACCACGAAACGACCGGCGGAAGCGTTGTCCGCAACCACGTCGGGCATCGTGAAGCGGTAGTCCAGGAAACGGGAGTCCAGCACCTCGATGCCGACCGCGACCGCCTCCGTCGCGGCCAGGACATCCGCAGCGGTCACGGCGGGGCCGGCGAGGTCGCGACCGATGACGAAGACGATCTCCGGCTCGGTGCGCGGCTGTATGTGCTGGGCCACGATTAGCGGCTCACCGAGGTCCAGCGCGTGCTCGGCCGCCAGGAACCCGCTGATCGGCTCGTGGACGCCGACCTGCTCCTGCTTGGCGCGTGAGGTGACGCCCAGCTTCCAGCCCACCAGCGGCCCAAAATCCTCCCGCAGACGCCGCTGCACGGTATAGCCGGCCCGCAGGTCCAGGCCTGGGTGCTCGTCGGCAAGCGACGCCACCGCAGTTCGGGTCCGGCGGGCGGTGGTCAGCCGGGCCGACAGCTCAGCAGCGAGCTGGTCGTGCTCCATGGCGGTGGTCATGTCCGCCCGCCTTCCACGACGCGCACGGTGACCGGTCCGAGCCGGTCGAAGTCGGCCCGGAACACGTCTCCAGCGCACATCGGCACCGCAGCGTGCAGGGCGCCGGTCATCACCAGGTGCCCCGCCTGAAGGCCCACGCCCATCTCACCCAGCGTGTTCGCCAGCCAGGCCACGACGGCCAGCGGGTCGCCGAGGGCAGCGGCGCCGGCCCCGGTGTCGACCAGCTGCCCGTTGCGGGTCATCGTCATTCCGATCAGCCGGGTGTCCATGCCGTCCATCGGGACCAGCCGGCCCGAGGTCGCAACCGCCCCGTTGGACGCGAGGTCGGCGACAGTGTCGGCAAGCCTGATCCGCCAGTCCGCGAAGCGCGAGTCGACGATCTCCACGGCCGCCGCGACGCCGGCGACGGCCCGCGCGGCGTCCAGAACCGACACCCCAGGACCACGCAGCGCCTCGCCGAGGACGAAGACGATCTCCGCCTCGATCTTGGGCTGGATGAACCCCGCCAGCCCAATCTCGGCGCCGTCGCGGTACAGGGTCGAGGCGAGCACCGGTCCGTAGTCTGGGCTGTCCACCCCGATCATCCGCTGCATCGGCTCGGAGGTCAGCCCGACCTTGTACCCGACGATCGCGTCGCCGTCGGCGAGAAGCAGCCGGGTGAGCTCGGCCTGCACCGCGTAGCCGTCGGCCATGGTCAGGTCCGGGTCGGTGTCGGTGAAGGGCTCGATGGGGACCCGGTCACGGCGGGCCTCGTACAGCGCCCTGGCCTTTGCGGGGGCGTCGGTCAACGGCATGTCAGCCTCTCATCGGGTGGGCGCGGTGGACGTCGGGGCCGGGGGACGACTCGGGCGACCAGCCCAGGCGGCGTGAGACAGCTTCGCCGGCCTCGACGATGACAGCGCCCACGTCGCGGCGCTGCAGCCGGCCCAGGCGCACCGTCGGCGCGCCGATGCTGATGGCGGCGACCACTCGCCCGCGGGCGTCACGAACCGGGGCGGCCACCGACGCGACCCCCAGCTCGCGTTCGTTGACCGCCTCTGCCCATCCCCGCCGCCGGACCCTGTCCAGCTCGGCTGCGAACTCGGTCCGGTCAGTGATGGTGTGGTCGGTGAGCCGGTCCAGCGGTGCGCCGGCCAAGACCGTGGCCAGCGCCGCCGGCTCCAAAGCAGCCAGCAGGACCTTGCCGGAGCTGGTGCAGTGCACCGGTACGCGGCGGCCGGTCTCGGTGAACAGCCGCAGCGACTGCGAGCTCTCCAGCCGGTCGACGTACACGACCTCGTGGCCGTCCAGGACGCCGACCTGCGAGGACTCGCCGGTCTGCTCCCGCAGGGAGGCCAGGACCGGTCCCGCGGCGGCGTGCAGGTCCAGGTGAACCCGCACCGCCTCACCGAGCTCGAACACCACCAGACCCAGCCGGTAGCCGCCGGTCCTGGGGTCCCGCTCGATGAGGCCCTCACCGACCAAGGTCGTCAACAGCCGGTGGACCGTGCTCTTTCCCAGACTCAGCCGCCGGGCCAGCTCCGAGACCCCGATCTCGGCCTCACGCGAGCGGAACTCCTTGAGCAGTCGGGCCGCGTTACGCACCGACGACAGTCGCTCACCCCCCGGCTCGCCGGTCACGAGCGCACCCGCTCGGCCGACGCCGGCGGCGTCCACTGGGTGCGCCCACCCACGCTCGCGAGCAGGGTCTTGCGGATCCGGTCCGGATCCACGTCGGGCTCAGCCGCCAAAAGCGCCAGGGCCTGGTCACGCGGGGCGATCGCCCGGGCCAGGAGCAGCTGGGCCTGCACGAGTCCGGCCTGCGCCGCGCCGGCCATCTCGTCCACGAGCAGCTCGGCTCCGCGTGCCCGGCTGCGGATGGTCTGGAAGTCCCGGGCCCGAGAGGAGTCCCCGTTGGCCAAACCCGTACCGACGTGCGAGGCCTGGTGACCGGACAGCCCGGCGCCCGGCTCGGCGACGAAGTGGTAGACCACGGTGCTTACCCCGAGCGCGTGGCGGACTTCGACGAAGGCAGGGCCGGCGGACTCCTGCAGCAGACCGAGCGCCGGGATGACGACCGGGTCGAAGAATCGCAGCTGCCAAGCCAAGCCCTCCAGCTCACCTCGCACCGACACCTGCGGGCCGTGCAGTGGCCCCAGCGACTCCGTGGTGGCAAGCAGGTGCAGGTTGCGCGCCGCGACGGCCGCCACGGTGAGGTGGTCACTGGCGAGCAAGGACATCTGGCCCTGAACTGCGGGCGGGAACGTACGCGCCTGGGCGATGTAGGCGCGGTGGATCTCCTGGACATAGCCGGCGACGGCACGGCGCATGTCCTCAGGGGATGCCACAGCGGACTCCTGTTCTTCCATGTGGAACGGGGGACCTTCAACTGGAACGCTAGGCCGGTTACTGTCCGTCGTCAAGGCATGCCAGTCCGGACGAAGGAGCGCGCTGTGGGGATTCTCCGACTCGCCCACGTCGACATCCGCACCACCGACCTGGAGCTCGCCAGCACCTACTACAGCGAGGTCATGGGCCTGACACCTGTCCAGCGTGACGAGGACACCGCCTACTTCAAGTGCTGGGACGAGGAGGACCACCACTCGCTGCGGCTGCGCTACGACGCCCGAACAGGACTGGACTTGTTCGCCTTCCGGGTGGAGAAGGAGGACGACCTGGCCGAGATGGAGAAGGCGGTCGAGGCATACGGGTGCCAGGTGCAGCGGGTGTCCAAGGGGGAGGCGGTCGGTCAGGGGGAGTCCATCCGGTTCGTCATCCCGTCCGGCCAGACCATGGAGCTCGTATGGGAC
>Ga0209698_10007695_pt1 | contig 11252 bp, 25 predicted proteins | sample LitLauG_LLR_2012_FD_187203 | JGI IMG/M metagenome (GOLD analysis project Ga0209698, IMG submission 187203) | Freshwater sediment microbial communities from Pennsylvania, USA - Little Laurel Run_MetaG_LLR_2012 (SPAdes) (version 2) | ecosystem: Environmental > Aquatic > Freshwater > Creek >... | reverse complement strand
TCCCGCCGCGTTGTCTCCAGCGAGGCGGAGACGATCAATGATGTCTGAGACAATGTTTTCCTCCTCCACCTGCTCCTGCAAAAACCACATGAGAAATTGGATTTTCTGCGAGCTTCAGAACCTTTTTCCCAGCGTTAATGTGTTCTCGCACCGATTGATCTCAACTGAAGACAGAAAAAATCGTGTTGATCTTGGATTTCCTGCATCCACCCCCACATGGAGTTTGCGATTCAGCAAACTCACACTCTGCCGAAAGGATCAATTCCAGCCCTCCAGAATCGTCCAGTTCTTCCTCGTCGCAATCATCCCATCGACCCCCGGGTTTGGTGGAACAGCAACAAGCGCAGCCGATTTCGCAAAGATTCTGTTCCTGGTTTCGGTTGTCCTCCTTTTGGTCGCTTCCTTGGTGGGTCGAAAGAGGCCGATTCCGCAGGCAAGGATGGATCTCGGCCAGAAAGGATTCTGGGCGACTTGAGTCAGCATGAACCAGCTAGATTTCAATCTGGTTCGTTCTGCTGTGTGTCCTTGTCAACGTGAAAGCCTGCTTCATCCTCGTAGCCATCGACGGCGTTGCATAGGCAGACGGCGATGACGCCGAGGCCAATGAGATTGAATCCAACGAGGAATGCGAAGAGGAACATTGTAATTTATGAATCAATTACTTGATCCTCAAATGCGGAGAATGCCTCCGATTCAAACTGCGTTCTGCTGCTTCCCAATGCCCTTCGGCGAAACCGTTCGGGCATCCTGCTTCTTCGTAAATTTGATAAGCCACAACGGCGATTTCCTCATGTGTCGGTTTGAGGCTGAGATCCGAATCCCCGGCTGAGTCGGCATCCGCCAGAACGAAACGATTTTGGGTTTTCATGTGTGACCTGAATCGGCCCTCGTTCGAGATGTGGCTGTCTGCCTGATGAAATTAGCGTGGACCGTGGAGAAATACGGCATTCGCCTGATGCCGGAATTCTACGAACACCTGAACCCGATGCCATTTGAAGCTGCGGCACAGATGGAAAAGGATCTGGCCGAGGATTGGGGCTGGTTGCGGCCCGCGGGCGAATCTCTTGAACTGATGATCAAACCCATCTGGCATGACGTGGAGGAAGATCAGCGGCTCGAATTCCTTCACACGATTGCGATGACTGCAACCAGAGGGACAAACTCGGCATCGATTTAGCCCGCAGCGAGATTTCTCCGCCGCCGCTACTTCCCGAAGACTTTTTTAACGTCTCCCACTTTGCGCTGAACCTGACCGCTCACTTTTTCGGCTGTGCCCTCATCCTGCAAATTGGGATTGCCAATGATCTTCCCGGCGACCTCCTTGACCTTGCCTTTGACTTCGTGAACTGCGCCTTCAATTTTGTCTGTTTTGCTCGATTTCATGCAATCAGTTCGTATCCCGTCGTCGAGGTGGTCGTGCCTGTCTTTACGAAACGTTCCTGATCCTGCGTAGTGTTTTGAAATGCTGCATCGTCTTTCTACCGCTTTTGGATAACAAGCTGGTTTCAGGAGTCGTCGGCGCGGATGTTCACGCGGCGAGTGATGAAACTGGATGTCGTTTAGAAGCGCGATCTCGCAGCAAAGCCAGGATCAAGAACCACACGATTACCACATTCACGACCAGCACGCTTGCTGTCCAGAAAACAAAGTTCATGCTCACCTCGTAAAGCTCGATGGGAATGAATGAGGCGGTGTCGAGGGCCGCGAGATATTTCGCCCAACGCTTCATCTTCATCACGCCGACTCCCTCGACCACAAGGAGTCCGGCATACGCAAACGCTATCCCGCTCAACTGCTCAACCTGCCTGTCATGCACCAGGCCGAGCCTTTTCAGAAGTGCGGCGATGTGAATGTTCTCAGGATGAAGATGCAGCACCTTGACCCAGTGCTCCACGATGGCCTCCACATCCCTGTGGATGAACGCAAGCACTCCGGTTGCCACGAGTGTGAGCAGCAAAGCCTGCAACAGCTTGAATCCACCGATCCACATCATGCTCCGTTTTTCCGTGTGGCGGGTTTCAATCATGAATTTGCAGGGATTCCGCGTTTGAGCCGCCGGAGCAAGGAGAAAACGACACATGCCCGGTGAGCACCGTACGCGCGGACAAACAAGAAGGCACCGGTGATGCGTGCCGCGTTCGACCCGATTTCCTGCCACCGAATCGCTTGGCTCTCACGCATTTTCCACGCATAAAGTTTGCCATCCATGCGTCGATTCCTCTGTGAATGTGGCAACACACTCTTTTTCGGAAGCTCACGATGCCTTCGCTGCAAACAGAACGTGGGTTACGATCCGGGGAGGCAGGTGATGACCGTGATTAAACCAAATGGCATGGTGAAACGCTGCGAGAACGGGATCAGGCACGCCGTGTGCAACTGGATCGTATCCACACACAAAGGCGAGGTGCTGTGCGTTGCATGCCGACTGAACCGAATGATTCCAAATCTGAGCGATGCACGGAATGTCACGCTTTGGGGACACATGGAACTTGCGAAACGCCGATTGATTTACAGCCTGCTGCGCCTTGGCATGACGCTGCCATCCAAGACTGAGAATCCGAAGACGGGTCTTGCCTTCGATATCATCAGCACTTTGACGAATCCCACCGTCACCATTGGACATCTCAATGGCGTGATCACAGTGAATCTGGAGGAGGCCGATGACACCTACCGGCAGATCAACAGGCAGCAACTCGGCGAAAGCAGTCGGACTCTGTTGGGCCATTTTCGTCACGAGATCGGCCACTACGTCTGGCAACGATGGCTGAGTGAGTTGCCTTGGGGACACCCGCATCGCATCGCATTCAGGGAACGCTTCGGCAATGAATGGATAGATTATTCTGCGGCACTCCGTTCCTATTATCAGCATGGTGCTCCGACTGGCTGGAAAGAGGGCTTCATCTCCGCATACGCGGCTTCGCATCCTTGGGAGGATTGGGCGGAGACATGGGCGCACTACTTGCAGATTTTTGAAGGACTGGAAACGTGTGAGAGTCTCGGCATCGAAGTGTCGCAAATCGAACTGCCTGTGGTGCAGTTTCCGGTTGAGGCGGGTGCGCTGCCTCTGGTGCTCAAGCAATCACCGGATGCAGATGAGATATTTGTGGCCTGGCTTCAGAGATGGATCTGCCTTTCAACTGTGTTCAATGAAATCTCCACGAGCCTCGGCGAACCTGCGCTATATCCGTTTGTGATTTCGGTACGCGTCGCACAGAAATTGCGGCTGATTCATTATCTCCTTGACGCTTGGAGAGGGGCATGAAATCAGCGGCAATCGGAGTGGAAGCATTCAGTTACTCAACATTTTCGGAAATTAGCGCGGGCTTATTCGGTGCCTATTTAAGGCAAGAGTTATACTTTACCGTGCGCCTCCGCCTTCATGAAAATAGTATGTGCGAGTCGCTTGCATCTCCATCGTGCCTCACAAAGGACGGCGGGTGTGCTTCTCCTCGTGAGACCGGTGGCAGTGGACCCGTTCAAAGCTTCCCAAGAAGGACCAGGATGATCAGAATCACCAACACCAAGCCCAAGCCGCCGCTCGGATAATACCCCCAATTCCTGCTGTGGGGCCAGGTTGGGAAAGCACCGACCAGCATCAGAATGATGATAATGAGTAAGATGGTTCCTAATGACATATTATTCCTTTCGTTGAGTTTGTTATGTTAGCGGCGCACCGTATGCACGATCACCCGCTGCGCGATGAAGCCGTCGCCTTCGCGGATGTAGCTTACCGTAACCGGCGCTCCAGACTTCACGATCTCCACGGAAACCGGTGCCCCGTTGTCATCCACATATTGCGTGGTCTTGGAATAACGGTATGTCACGGGACTCTCGCTCCTCGCTGATTTGATCACAAACTGCTCCGGAGTGAAGGAACTAATAATCCCTTCTGAAGGCGTCGTCGTGGTCGTAATGGTCGTCTTTGATTCGGCAGGGTTTTCCGGAGGAAACGGTTTTCCACGTTCAGCCGCGCGCCTGGCCTCGCGCTCCGGGTGTTCCGCAGCCTCACGCAGATCCCTTGCCTCTTTCCTGGTCGGGGCACGGCCTGGTTCAGTGGTCGTTGTGGTTGTAGTCGTCCTGCCAACAATGACACGATCAGCAACCAACCGGTCGCCCTCGCGCACATAGTGAACGGTCACCGGCACGCCCGGCTTGATCATCTCCCGGGCAACAACCTGGCCCGACTCATCGACGTATTGCGTAGTCTTGCTGTAGCCGTAGCGAATTGGTTCCGGTGAGGTTTCTGATCGGATGATGATCGTTTTCGGTCCAAACTCGCTGATGGTTCCGGCCGTCGTTGTTGTTGTCGTTGTCTCTTTCACGATCGGCTGCCCAAAAGTGACGTTGACGGTGATCAGCATGAGCCCCGAAAGGACTGCGCCGGTAAGTTTGCGGTAATTCTGTTTCATCACCTTGGTATCGGGTTGGCGTTTGTATTGGCCGTATGTTGAAAAATCTAATTTTACGCCATTTTGCCAGGAGGTACCACTTCCGGCAGCGCCTGGTGGCTGTGGTTTTGGAAGTCTGCGTTCACTTATCTCCAAATGCGAAGGCTTTTGAATCCACACCTGTTGGCGAAAAGATTCTGCAATTGGATACAGTCACTTCCAATCGAGCCGCCGAATTGGTGTCTTCAGAGAACAACAACCAAACCAAAACCATATCATGTCAAAACAAGCACAAGAACATCACTCCAAAGCAGCGGAACACCACGAACATGCCGCAAAGCACCATCGCAACGCGGCTGAGCATCACGGTGCTGGAAAGCATGAGACGGCGACTCACCACGCGCATTGCGCACACGGGCATCAAACCCATGCGACGCATCACGCGACGGAAGCAGCCAAGCACCATACCCAGGAACACGCAGCCAAATAGGGAACATATTTATGAAAACCAAAATGACACTCCTCACCCTCGTCTTCGCAGCCATGAGCCTTGCAGCACGGGCCGAGGACACAAAGATCGCAGGCGACGCCATGTGCGCGAAGTGCGCCTTGAAGCAAACCGATGCCTGCCAAATGGCAATAAATGTCAAGAACGCCGACGGTAAGGAAGAGACGCTTCTTGTCGAGAACAATCAGGTCGCCAAGGACTTCCACAAGAACATCTGCAAGGAAACTAAATCCGTGAATGGCGAAGGTGAGATCACTGAGAAGGACGGCAAGAAAACGATCGCTCTCACGAAGATTTACCTGTCGAAGTAGCTGCTTGCTCCCACTCTGGCGCTCTTCCAGCTAACCCCGGTTGAGCGCCTTTTTTTGCAAACGCACGAATCTCACGACCAGGCACGACCAAAACCTTGGCTCATCCGATTCAGAGGCATGCTACTGATCATCGCCATCTTTCTTCTGCTGCTTTGGGGCGGTGGATTTGCGTTCCATGTCGCCGGGGGACTCGTCCATGTCCTGCTCATCATAGCCCTTATTGTTTTCATTCTCCATTTCGCCCGTGGCGGCAAGAATAGTTGATACGGAAAAGGCATGATTTTTCACGGAGCCTTACCGCAATTGAAAGTAAGCGTCAGCCATAGCGCCGCTGTCTTTGAGTTGACGGTCCGCCAGAGACGGGTGGCGAATGTGTAGATTGCGCAGCGGGACGACTATGCAACTTATGCAGCGGCGCTCGTGTCAGGGCGTTGTTTGGATGCTTTGACCCATGCTTGCGGGGTGACTTCGGGGATCTGACCGGTGGTCATCCTCGGAAGGCGGGTGAGCACGTCGCGCAGGCAGGCCAGCGGATCAATGCCCCGGCGTCGGCAGCTTTCGACGATGGTGTAGAGAACCGCTCCGCACTGGCCGGCGGCGGCGGCTCCGATGAACAGCCAGTTCTTTTTGCCGATGGCGGTGGGGCGGATGGCGTTTTCCACCAGGTTGTTGTCGATCTCAATGCGTCCGTGGGTGAGGAAGCGTTCGAGTGCGGGCCATTGATCGATGGCATAGGCGATGGCTTTGCCCGTCGCGCTTTGCGGAAGGTGGTGCGGGCCGATGCGCAGCAGTGCAGCCCGGATGCGGCGCACGATGGCTGTGCTTTGTGCGCAGCGCACGGCTTCCCGCAGACGCGGGCCGGCTCCTTTCTCGCGCAAGTGGCGTTCAATCTGGTAAAGGTGGCCAATCTGGCGGAGCACCCAGCCCACGGTACGCGGAGCACTCTCGCGAGCCTCGATGAAGCCGCGCCGTGCATGCGCCCAGCAGCCGGCCAGCGTGATGGCTTCACATCCGGCACTGGCGTTGTGACGACGCACGAACGCAGGGTAGGCGGCATAGCCGTCGCATTGCACGGTGCCGCGGAAGCCGGATGGGATGATGTGCTCCAGACACATGGCGGCGCGGCTGGTGTGCGAGGTGAACACGGTGTCTCCGCCGGGGCACGAGCAGGTCCACAGGTAGCCGAGTTTGGTTTCGCCGTTGCCGGGGACCACCGCCAGGAACACCCGCAGTCCCCCGGTGAAGCTCAGCACCCCGCACCTCCCATTCCCATCGCACGCAGCACTGCCGCCGCAATCTGCGCTTGCCAAGCGTCTGCAATCTCCATCCGCGCCCCGCACGGCAGTTCCACCCGCAGTGCCGCCACGCTGCCCGGCCCCGGCGCACCCCGCTCGATCTGCGCCTCCACAAAGCGCGGCCCCGGCAATGCAACGCTGCTTTTCATCGTTGCTGTGCGTCCTGCCTTGCCAGGCAACGGGCAGCCTCCAGTTGCCCGTCGCCGCTTTTGCACCCAGTTGGCGAAGGTCGAATACTTGATCCCAGCCATCCGCGCAAACTCCGCACCAGCCACCCCGCTGCGCTCAAACTCGTCCAGCAACCACTCCCGGCGTTCCCTGCCAATCCATACACGCCCAAGTGCGTCCACCTTCAAGAGTTCTTCGGCTTCGTTCTTCATAGATTGCGTAGATTAACCCCTGCGCAATCCACGACCACTCCTACCACTTGGAGCTACGCGTGACGCTTACCGATAAGCGACTGAGCATCACTTCTGCATGCACCCGGCAAAGGAACGACGCGGCTGTATTCTCTTCATTTCGCGTCCAGATGAAGCATCGCCGCACAGGCCAATACGCGAGCATCGGATTCCACCTCTGCGCTGAACGGCTTGCGAAACTCATGCATCTCACGTCCGGCATCATACCAGCGTGCCTCATACACACATGCACTCGGGTTTCGATGAATCCGCAATTCCAAGGTCGTCTCGTTCGCAATGAAGCGGATGAATCCATCCGCCAATTGCGCATTGGAGTCATAGCAGCCGGGTTGGCGAGCCTGTAACCACGCAAGGACTTCCTCCCTCGCAGTAGCAATCTGCAAATCAGATTCTTCGATGCTCATATTTGGATTTGCTTGTGGATTTCGTCATTGTCGCATTCATGCAAATGGATCGAGCCTGACGCTCCGATCATCAAGTCGGTTCGTCTATCTCAAGTCTCGTTCCCTGCATACCCGATCTGCACGTGGACGAATGGAGGCTCGTCGTTTTGCCGTTCGTAAATCTCCATCACCTCCCCGCCTACACTCACCTCGACATGTTCCGGCGCGGTTGCCTCTTCAATGATCTTTCCTTCTAGGCTGCCACCGATGAACTGGATTGGGAATGTAATCTCGTTCATGACGTGATCATCCACAGGCGAGCTTGGTGCATATTTTACCGGTGATCGGGTCCACATCCATGCTTGCACAAAGCTCATCGGTGTCTGAAAAGCGCAAAATAAAACGCACCACTCTATGCTCTGAAATCAAGCTGCTCAATTTCATGCCGAAGCGTTCAAGTTTTTGTGCTTCAAGCTTCGTCAAATCCAGACGAAACTGATCGAGACTCAGGTTTCTTCCCGAAAGCCATTTGGCCATGTCCTCAAGCTCGCCGGAGATTTCCTGGCAGGTTGCGTCGTGGCTCATTGTCGCATTTCGTTTGCAGGATTCCCTATCCAAGAAACCTTTTGCTGCGAACCAATGCTCATCGGCACGACCATCGGGGCATCCCTCCGCTTGGTAAATTTGATGCGCCAATCCAGAAATCTCTTCATGCGTAGGACTGCAATTTACGCCGGGGTCGGAATTAACAAGAACGAATTGGGTTTCGCTTTTCATCTGTGATTTTAATCGGCCTTCGTTTGCCAGGTGGCCGTATGCCAATGCGTGTAGGCGCGCATTGTTTTTGCCTTGAGATGAGTCAATCAATGCCCATCAGTAGCCGCCGTTATCCATTTTCCCTTTTGGCGGAGTTGAGTTCTGTTTGCTGTGGTTCGTTGTCGTCGAATCCTGGTGGGTGCACGAGGTGAAAGCCATTACTGTGACGACGAGAAACAATTTGAACATCGGTTGCATACACGGGCAATTCGTGGGCGGTGGAGATTTGCGCGTATGAAAGTGCTTCCGCGCACCACACGACCAGAATCCGAGCGAGATGCGATCCAATGGAATGCCACTAATTATCGCCATTTCTTCTCTTCCATATTTGGACAGTTGGATTCGCCTTTCACGTCGCTGGCAGGCTTGTCGTTTGGAGGTACGGAAATGACGCATATTATTTTATTCCTGATTGCGTGTCTTTCAAGCTCGGGCGCTTCACTTTTGTGGGACGTATCTCCTGACGCCGCGGGATATTGCATTTATGCAGGTAATAAAAGCGGGGATTACACAGAAATGACTGACGTGGGTGCCAGTTTGTCTTATTTGATTCCAGCGGCTCAAGGCAATTTCTACTTTGTTGTGACTGCATACGACGTTTCCGGTTTGCAAAGCCTACCGTCTGCCGAGATTCAGTATCTTCCTCTTTTGCTTACCTTAGTTGGTGTGAACACCGACCATAGCATTGACCTGAACGTATCGCTCGATCCAGGGTATTATGCCCGTATATGGTATTCCAGTGACTTGCAGACATGGCAGCTTCTCGCCTACATTTTCACAAACGCATTGGTACGCGATTACTCGGCGGCATTCGTGCCATCGCGCTTTTATCGTGCCGATGCCCTCCTGATTTCATCACTGCCATGATGGAACTGAGCTTTATTTGTGGCAGGGCGTCTTTTTTGCAGTTGAACACTCTCGCATCGAAAATCGCACGACCAGAAGTCGTGCTAAATACGATTCAAGGATATGCTACTCATTGTCGCCATTCTGCTCTTGCTTCTTTGGACCGGCGGATTCGCTTTTCATGTCGCCGGTGGGCTCATTCATGTCCTGCTCGTCGTCGCCCTGATTGTTTTTATCCTCCATTTCGCTCGTGGCGGGAGAAATACCTGAGCTGGAAAAAACTCTGGCTTTCCACGGAACCTTACCGCGAGCGATATGGGCGAAGACAACATCGGTTACACTCCACCGCGCAGGAACATCACCTGGGAAACGCAGCCACCTCCTGGTCCATGTGAACACGAATTTGAGGTGATTGCTCACGAGGAGAGTTTTCCTCTCAAAAGGTGCGTCAAATGTGGAAGTCTCGAAGCTGGCCAAAGCGCAAACGCTGAAATCCGGCAATAAACCGGGTGGGGTTGAAATCCCCAGCCGCCGCCACCTCTCGATCATTCAAGTGGACACGACAAGCACCGGACACTTCGCACGCTTTAAGAGAAGACTGGTCACGCTGCCAACGAGCAGGTTGTAAAATGAACTGTGATGGTGCGACCCTGCAACGATCAGATCGGCTCCCAATTTCAGGGCCTCTTCGACGATGTGTTCAACGCTCGCATCGTGAAACTGCTTCAGGCTGACATCGACTCCACATGTCCTCAGCGGGTCGGTCAGCTTTTGAAGCCGGGCCAAATCTGCCTGGACTTCTTCTGCCGTCGGTTCCTCTGGTACCGCCAACGGTGCCACCCCCGCATCAATGGCCGCAGGCTTCGTCGGAATGCCATGCAGGATTGTCACATGGCTCTTGAACGCTTGCGCGAGAATCTGGACTTGCTTGAGGACGTTCAGGGCAACGTCAGAGAAATCTACGAGGCCAACAATCGTCTTCATTTCAATCGCAAGTGAACATTTCCCGTTTCAAAAATCCTTCTGCTGCGAACCAATGATCATCGGCTCGGCCATCTGGGCATCCTTCCTCTCTGTAAATCTCATGCGCCAATCCAGAAATCTCTTCGTGCGCAGGACTGCGATTGAGGCCCGCCTCCGCGCCGATGTTGCCATTCACAAGAACGAATCGTGTTTCGGTGTTCATCTGTGACCTGAATCGGCCTTCGTTTGCGATCTGGCCGCATCGAAGCAGTGCATTTGCGTGGAAATGATCGTCTGATCTTTCATCACGCACCACACGACCAGAAGCCGCGCGAGATGCGATTCAAGGGAAAACAACACCCATGAAAGCACTCATTACATACACCACCCTCAGCGTCGTTCTGCTGGTACTTGCCGCGTGCGATTCCAAAGTCGAATCGAGCCGCAAGGAAGCAGTCGAAAGCCAGGCCGACGCGTTGGAAAACAAGGCAGACACCGTTCGCAAGGACGCAAAGGCCGACGCAAAAAACCTGACGAAGCAAGCCGCGATGGACGCTGACGCTGCCAAGGACGCTGCCAAGGCACGCGCGGAAGCGGAAAAGAAGACCTCAGAACAAACAGCCGAGAACGTTCGCAAATCAGGCGATCAGGCGGCAAAAGATCTTGAACAAAAAGCCAAGGAAGCCCGCGAGCAGAAATAGCCCGCCCGCTCCCACGAATGCTGTTTCGGCCCGCCAGTCCATGACGTGTGCAGAATAAAACTTGTGTCAGGCAACCGGATAAGCACGGGAAATCGGCAAGGATAAGGGGTTGCATTCAGATTTCTTGGGCGAACGGTGTGGAGATGAGGGGTTTCATCTCACCGACTCAATCAATGGACACGGATTGATTCGCGATCCCCTCCAAGCTCAAAGCCGCCGGGTTCACAATCATTCTCGAACGAGTCTGCTTTGAGCCGGGGAATTCGCTTTGGTGTGCGAGAGCGCAACGTGATGGACTGACATGGAAGGGCTTGGGAGAAGACCTGGAAACAGCCCTTGTCGAACTGGAAAAACAAACACAGCAATCCGTGGATCAAAAACAGCCCACCATGAGCTGAGGGTTTCACCGGGCGCATTTGGCACCTTTTCCTACATTTCCAACCACCGCACCAGCAGCAGTGCCAGGATACGGACCGTGCTGCAAATGCAAAGTGGCACCGGTATTCAAACCGGTGCCACTGCATTTATAAATTTCCGTGCGTGGATTACTGAGCCGCCGCAGCTTTGGCACCGCCGAGGGTTGCGAGAAGCGCCCGGCTGTTGGTCAAATGCGTGCGCAGAC
>Ga0209698_10007694_pt1 | contig 11252 bp, 9 predicted proteins | sample LitLauG_LLR_2012_FD_187203 | JGI IMG/M metagenome (GOLD analysis project Ga0209698, IMG submission 187203) | Freshwater sediment microbial communities from Pennsylvania, USA - Little Laurel Run_MetaG_LLR_2012 (SPAdes) (version 2) | ecosystem: Environmental > Aquatic > Freshwater > Creek >... | reverse complement strand
GAAGGTGCTCAGCCAGCTAGTCTTTTCGAAATTCCGGACGGCTTCACCAAGTTCGATATGGGCAGCATGATGCAGAAGCAGAATCAGTGAATTGGAGATATACGGCCGGCATTTGCCTTCTCAGCCGCCGGTCTCATTTGCGCCCGGAAATTCGCGACACTATACTCAGTGCAGGCTGTATTGGCGTTTCCGGAGCCTTCGATGTCCTTGTCCGCAGTGATCGTCGATGACGAGCAGCTTGCCCGCGACGAACTTGCCTACCTCCTGAAGAACGCTGGGGATGTAAGTGTGGTGGCGCAGGGCAAGAACGGGCTTGAAGCCGTCAGTCTAATCAAAGAACATAATCCGGATCTCGTTTTTCTCGATGTCCAGATGCCGGGGCTCGACGGCTTCGGAGTGATCAAGAAGCTCCTCGACAAAAAGGTTCCCCTACCCAAAATTGTTTTTGCCACTGCATTCGACCAGTACGCGGTGAAGGCTTTTGAAGTGAATGCGGTCGATTACCTGTTGAAGCCCTTCGACAAGAAGCGTGTCGCACAGGCCATTCACAAAGCTCGTGCGCTGCAGGATGCCAACTCGGCTCCCAGCGAGAAGTTCGAAACACTGGTCCGCATGATCGAGTCCCAGAAGCAGCCGGCTTCCAAAATCATGCTGAAAGCTCTAGGACGCATGTTTCTGGTGGATCAGAAAGACATCTGCTACGCCTGGATCGAAGACGGCGTGATCACAGTCGTGACTGCGGGCGCAGCAGGAATGGAGGGACAGTCCAACTGCCGGACGCTGGAAGAGCTGCTGGAAAGTCTCGACAGCAATCTTTTTTGGCGGGCCCACCGGTCGTATCTCGTGAACATCAACCGCATCCGTGAGGTTGTGCCCTGGTTCAAGAGCTCGTACCAGCTCCGGATGAACGACAAGAAGCAGACGGAAATCCCTGTCAGCCGGGCACAAACCAAGCGGCTGCGGGAGCTTTTTGGACTCTGAGCTCGTCCCTTCTCGATCTTCTGCTGCACCTTCCGCATAAGAGTTCTCGTCGGCTTTGAGAACGATGGCATCCTCCGTATACCGGAGTTCCTCCAACTCGCGTACTCGTGCCGCGGTTTCCAATAGGTCCTGAATCAGTCTTCCTGTGTACATCAATTCCTCTCCCTTCGCCGATCGATGCGGAAACAGAAACGCGAAAGAGCGGAGGACAGTGATGAAAAAATACTGTCCTCCGCTTGTTGGGGGGAAGGCTACACGGTCAGAGCCTCCAAGGCCGTGCGGTCCCGGATCACCAGCGTCGGTCCATCCAGACGGATCCACTGCTTCCTTCGGAGATGACTCAACAACCGCGTGACCGTTTCACGCGACGAGCCGATGCGCATCGCCATCTCTTCATGCGTCATCGGGATGTTCTTGCGCCTGCCCTCGGCGACTCCTTCGCGCGGCGCCTGCGAGAGCAGCAGCCGGGCCAGCTTGCCGGCAGACGAGCGAGTCAACACCAAGTCGTGGATGTCGCGATAGGCCGACTGATAATCCCGGCTCAGGCACTCCGCGGTATGAAGCCCGATCTCGCCATAAGTGTGCATCAATTCCAGGAATCTCTTGCGCTCCACGAAATTCACCAGGCACGGAGTCGCCGTCTCCGCGGTTGTTTCATGGTTCGCGCCGGAAACGGAGGCGCTCAGTCCCACCGCCTCGCCTGGGCCGGCTGTCTTGAGAATGAGAATTTTTCCCTCGCGCGATGCCGTCGAAAGGTTGATCTTGCCTGAGCACAGGACGAACACCCCTCGCGGCGATTGTCCTTCCACGAACAGAATCGCTCCGGCCGGCAGGATGCTTTTTTGGCCGACCTCGCTCAGTGCTTGGGTCGTCGCGTGCGTGAACGCGCAAAAATCGCCGGTCGTAACCAGCTCGCAATGGGGGCAGTTCTCAACGATCTCAAGCCCATAAGGCGCTTTCATCTCGTCCTCCTCGACCACCGGCATTCGTTTCTTGCGGGAATGGGGCTCCCCGCCAACTCCACTCAGAATTTTCGAACTCGACAGCAGAGCCCGTGCCTGCGCTCGAGTGTCGCTATCCCTGCTCTTCGCTGCAGCAATGAGTTCCCATCCGGCGCTCGGATCCTGTTCTGTCTCCCAGGCCACGTGGCAGGCGAACAAGTACAACGGATCGGCTTCCTCGGCCTGCGTGAGGGAGCAAGGTTCGGGCTGGTTCCAGCAGGCGGGAGGGCATGAAGTAGTATTGAAAACTGCGAGCGCGGCCGCGGCCTCCACAGCAATCGAGGACGGCTCTCTCTCTGTGCCGGAATGTTCTGCCAAGGTACGGCATCGCCAGGTGCGGGAAGGCGGATTGACACTTCGACTCGGGACGCTCGGACTCAGCGTCTGGATCTGCTTCAGCTGTAACACTGTACTGCTCCACTCTTCAGCAAGTTCGCTGATTGCCAGGTATCTGGGGGTGCGGCTGGCTCTATCCTTCCAAGGGCGGGTAACGTCAAGAACCTCCGGCCAGAGGGAAGACATTCTGAGTTTGCACGTAGCGTTCCGGAAACGGCACAAAGAAAACATGGGTAGAAGTTCCCTGTTTGGAACAAGTTCCGAAAAAGGAGAAACGGCGCCTTGGGGTCCAATTCTGCCGTTATGTCGGCGCGCGCCGATTAGACGTCACTCACCGGAACTCCGATAGTCTTCCGGCCTGATCTTCAACCGTTGCATCTTGGACTGCAACGTCGTCCGTCTCAGTCCCAAACGTTTCGCGGCGCCGCCAGGGCCGGACATAACCCCTCTTGTCTCTCGCAGAACGCGAATGATATGGAGTCTTTCCGCTTCATCCAGAGTTCGATCACTTGGCGGGCTGGTTCGAGCCAGTTGGGGCCGCAATTCTGCCAATGGAACTCGCAGGGAGCTTCCTTCAGTAAGGATGACTGACCTCTCCATCAGGTTCTCGATCTCTCGAATATTTCCCGGCCAATCCCAGTCGCTCAGGGCTCTCATCGTCTCGATCGGAATGGTCTCAATGGAGCGGTCCATCCGGCGGGCAAATTTCTGAACGAAATGGCGAATCAGCAGGGGGATATCCTCCCGGCGTTCGCGCAGTGATGGCAGGCGTATCGGAAACACGTGCAGCCGGTAGAACAGATCGCTGCGGAATTCATGACGAGCAATTCCTTCTTCCAGGTTGCGGTTCGTGGCTGCGATCACGCGCAGGTTCACTTTGATGGTCCGGTTGCTGCCCAGCCGTTCGAATTCCTGTTCCTGGAGAATCCGCAGCAGTTTCGGTTGCAGCTCAATCGGGATCTCTCCGACCTCGTCGAGGAATAGCGTTCCTCCGTCAGCGAGTTCCACGCGGCCGACTTTGCGCATAACCGCTCCAGTGAACGCGCCTTTCTCGTGGCCGAACAGTTCGCTCTCCAGAAGTCCCGAGGGAATGGCGGCGCAGTTCAGCTTGATAAACGGTCCATGACTGCGGCGGCTCATGCGATGAATGGCGTGGGCAACCAATTCCTTCCCTGTCCCCGTTTCCCCCAGGATTAAGACGGTGGCTTCGCTCGCGGATACGGTCGCGACCTGGTCGAGGGCCTGTCTCAGCGCCGGGCTTTCTCCCACGATTTCGGGAAACTGTCCCTCAGACCTGGTTCCGATTTCCAGATAGCTTTGTTCTTCCCCTAACCGCCGCTTGAGTTGCTCGATCTCGGCGCCGGCCCGGTGGTTTTCGATGGCGACGGCGAGTTGGGCGGCAACCTGATTCATCAGTTCCAGATCGTCGGCCTGGAACGCGGCGGATCGCGTGCTTCCTAACAGCACAACTCCGAGAGGTCCCTGCGGTCGCATGAGCGGTGCGCAGCACAGCGCCTGAAGTCCTTCCGCCAGCATGCTCTTTGCAATTTCATCGTCAAACTGCCGCAGTTGTTCCTGGGTGAAGATCATTGCCTCTCGCTTCTGCATTACCTGACCCTGCGGAGTATTGCGGCTGCTGAGTTGCACCACGGGGATCAGTCCTTTGCCCAAGGGAAAGTCTGTAGCCTGTTGCACGAGCAGCCCGGTACCTGAATCCTGCAGAGCCAGGCTGGCGAACTCCTGGCGCAGGACGCGGCGGATGCGTGCTGAAATTTTCGGGAAAACCTGCGAGACGTCCCAGTTCGACGAGAGTAACTCACTCACGTCGCGTAGCATTTGCAGTTTCCCGGTTTCTTTCTGCAACTGTCCGCCCACTTGTTCCAGGGAGTGCTCCAGATTTCTTTGTGCGGTTATATCCAGGACAATGCCTGCGATACGGCCCACCTTGTCATCGTTGTCCCGGATCGGGATAATGTGCGCGGTCCAATGAGCCTTCCCGGTGCGGAACGGAAACTCTCCGGCAAGCTCAAAATTCAGAGGCCTTTTTGTTTCCAGGACTTCGCGAAATTTGTTTTCGAGCGGCCAGCCGACTGACCCCAGAACTTGATGTACCGTCTTGTCCAGATGGGCCTCGACCGGCAAACCATTCATCTCGGCCAAGGTTCGATTGATAGCCAGATAACGGAGATCGGAATCGAGAATACAGAGTCCAATATTTGGTGAATTGAAATAAGCCCGGATGATCTTCTCGGGTTCGATCAGCGCCTCAGGATGCTCAAGTGAGACGAAGAAACCCGGGTCCGTCTTCTGGGGATTGGTTTTCATAACCGAAGGACCTCAATCAGCACAATCGGTTGTAAATGTCGCTTTCAGGGCGCGCCGGCGCAGTCGCATTTTCAGAACTGGTTCCAAGTCTAGAGCGTCGAAAACTGTCTTGTAGGAAGAGGAAAAACCAGAGGAACTTCAAATAGGAATGATTCCTGTCCAGCACCCTGCCAGGGGAGACGCGGAAGAACCGCATATCTGAGAGGAACATCGTGGGGAAATACTCCCATCGCCGCCCCCCCTCAAAGGCGTGATTCGCTGTACTTATGCTACAAGCAACTCGGCATTATAACCACCGCCGCAAGAGCCACGAGAAGTTTTCGCAGGTTATTCCATCTTCGTAGTGTCCGATCAGGTTCTACGTGGAAGTCTGGACAGCCTGGCATCGCGAGGTAGGCTGCGCAACTATAATCCAGTGATGGCTCGTGGATGGGAGAGTAAATCGGTCGAAGCCCAGCAGGCAGAAGCCATCGAACCAACCGCCCAGACCCGGACCAGATTGACCCCGGAAGCGGCTGCGCGCGCCAGGGACCGCGAGACCCTGCGCTTATCGCGCCAGAGAGTGCTCCAGCAACTCGAGCGCGCCCAGAACCCTCGCCATCGCAAGCTTCTGCAGGATGAACTCGCGGCCCTCGATGACAAGCTGAGACAGTTCGAACCCTAGTTGAAACGCAGATTCGGGGCCTTCGGAAGGGCAATCGAGCGGCTCTGGCGTCACGTATAATGATGGCTTTATGACAGCCTACGTCTACGTTTCTCTCAAGAAGAGCGTTCTTGATCCTCAGGGCAAAACCATTCACGGCGCGCTGAAGAAGATGGGCTACAAAGGCCTGGAAAGCGTCCGCCAGGGGAAGTACTTCGAACTCACTCTGGACGGTGTCCTGTCGCGCGCAGAAGCGGAGAACGAAGTCGAGCGGATTGCCCGTGAAGTTTTGACCAACCCCGTGATCGAGGAATTCCGTTTCTCCCTGGCTGACTAAGACCGGGTATTTTCAGAGGATCTGCCATGTGCGGCATCGTCGGATACGTCGGCAAGAAGAGTGTCGTTCCCGTCATCATTGAGGGCCTGCGGAAGCTCGAATACCGGGGCTACGACTCGGCCGGAATCGCGGTCTCCGGCAACGGAACCGGCTTGGAGATTCGCCGCGCCGAAGGGAAACTGAGAAACCTGGAAGAAGCGATTCGCCAGAAGCCGTTGCACGGCACGTATGGCATAGGACATACCCGCTGGGCAACTCACGGCCGCCCGACGGAAGAAAACGCCCATCCTCATCGCGACTGCACCGGAAAGATCGTCGTCGTTCACAACGGCATCGTCGAAAACTATCTCACCCTCAAGAAGAAACTCATCGAAGAAGGGCACAAGTTCACCACGGAAACCGACACCGAAATCATCGCGCACCTGGTGGAGAAGTTCTCGGCGTCCGGAAATGGCCGTCGCGTTCCTCTCGAGGAGGCGGTGCGGCTGGCGGTGAAACAACTGTCCGGTGTTTTTGCGCTGGCCGTGATTTCGACGGACGACCCCAACAAGATTGTTGCCGCGCGCAATGGTCCGCCGGCCGTTGTCGGATTGGGCAACGATGAGTACTTTGTGGCGTCTGATGTTCCGGCCCTGCTGCAGCACACTCGCGACATCTTTTTTCTCGCCGATGGTGACATGGCCGTAGTGACGCCCGATGGTGTGCAACTCACCGACTTCGACGGCAAGCCGGTACGGCGCCAGGTGCAGCACGTTACCTGGGACCCCATCCAGGCCGAGAAGGGCGGCTTCAAGCACTTCATGCTCAAGGAAATCTATGAGCAGCCGCGCGCCGTCCGTGACACCACGCTGGGCCGTGTTTCGCAAGAGACGGGGCACATCTTTCTCGAGCAGATGGACATCAGCGAAGCCGAGTTCCGCGCCGCGCAGAAGATCAACATCATTGCCTGTGGCACCAGTTGGCACGCCGGGCAAGCCGGTAAGTTCATGATTGAATCGCTGGCCCGCGTGCCGGTGGAGGTCGATTACGCCAGCGAATGGCGCTATCGGGACCCGATTGTAGCGCCCGACACCATCACTCTGGTGATTTCGCAGTCGGGCGAGACCGCCGATACGATCGCCGCGCAGCGTGAGGCCAAATCAAAAGGATCAAAGACTCTCGCCATCTGTAATGTCGTGGGATCGATGATCACGCGCGAATCGGCAGGAACCATCTACACTCACGCCGGGCCCGAAATCGGAGTAGCCTCCACCAAGGCTTTTACCGGGCAACTCACGGCTCTTTACATTTTTGCCATGTACCTCGCACAGGTGCGCGGCGTCATGCCTCTGGAGAAAGCGCGCGCCGCCATGCTGGAACTGACCCGTATTCCTGCCAAGCTGGAAATCCTCCTGGCGCACGATCAGGCCTGCGACGATCTCGCCAAGCGTTACCAGAAGGTTCACGATTTTCTCTTTCTTGGCCGCGGCATTCACTATCCCATCGCCCTCGAAGGCGCGCTGAAGCTGAAGGAAATCTCCTATATCCACGCCGAGGGATACCCCGCCGGCGAAATGAAGCACGGCCCGAATGCGCTGATTGACGAGAACCTGCCGGTGGTCGTGATTGCAACCCGCGACGTGAATGATCCCGACGCAGTCGTGCGCTACGAGAAGACGATCTCCAACCTCAAGGAAGTGAAGGCGCGCTCAGGCGTGGTCATCGCGCTGGCTACCGAGGGAGATGAAGAGATCAAAGAAGCGGCGGATCACGTCCTGTACATTCCTCCCGCGCCGGAAGAACTCTCTCCCATCCTGGAAATCGTACCCCTGCAGTTGCTCGCGTATCACATCGCAGTGCGCCGCGGATGCGACGTGGATCAGCCGAGGAACCTGGCGAAGTCGGTCACTGTCGAATAGGTCAGGGAGATTTCGGTCCTAGTATTCCGCCGCTTCAACGTCGGTGGAGCTGAAATCGGCGCCTTTGAACAGCAGCGGCTCGTCTAGATCCTTGGCCAGAGCATAGGTAAAGCAGTCACCAAAGTTGAGTCCCGCTTTGTGCCTTCCTTTGCCGAAATCGCGATAAGCCTGACGCGCGATCTGAGCCTGCTTTGGAGTGACAGGCTCCACTGCGGTCCGAGACATCCGAAAGAAATCCTCCAGTCGTCGCAACGCTATCGGGTCGTCGGATCGGTCGATAATGATCGAAGCTTCCACGTAACTAACTGCAGAGATCCGGCACGGCTGAAGCTGTTCAATGGCGCGCGTGAAACGCGATGCTTCCGGTTCCTGGCGCATCACAGCCACAATCACAGAAGAGTCCAGAATCATTTTGGCAGTCCGTTCTCGTCATAGAGCAATTCATCGATATCCATCGACTTGTACGGTTCCTTCAAACGAGAGGCGCAATCCTTGCCGATCTCCATCAAGCGGTCCGCCATGCTCTTACGCGATTTCCCGCGGACCCTCTCGAGTCGCTCCCGGATCGCCTCATTGACCGCAGCCGTCATGCTCTCTCCGGTAAGCCGCGCCAATTCGCGCGCCATGCGGTGGGTCTCTTCCTTCTTGATGTTCAAGCTCATGGTTCTATTCTACCACTATTGTCTACCATTCTACCTTTCTGCCTTGCAAGGGAATACCAGCGTCCTGATCCTCCATAACGAAGCTGTCAACAATGTGAGTCCAACTCCCCAAACGGCGAATGCCGTATCCACCACCCACCGAGGCGCTTCCCCAACTCTACGGAGCAAGAAAGGCAAGAAGTTCCAGGTTGTGATGTGCACGTAGTCCCACTGGTCGTAACCCATGGCGTCGTTGTTGAGACGCCATGCATACATTTTTCCCAGAGCGAACGCTGCGATGTTCTTAAATCGCAGCGCGATGACGAACGTTGGATGCCCCAGTGTTTCCATCTGATAGATCTCGAGTGGCAGCCAAAACATCAGGGATGCGACCTGAACGACGAGGCTGGCGGCAAGCAGCACCATCGCCGCCCGGTAGATCCACGGACCCAGATGCGCGCGATATTGCAGCAGCAAAGGGACTCCCAGCATCGCAACCATCTCCACCGCAGTGGAAGCGTAACGATCGCCCCACGAGAAGTCTCCCGCCCAATACGTGTAGCGCGCATAGAAACAGAGGTATCCCAAGAGCAGCAGCAGAGAACTGACAGCATAAGCGCGCACTTCTCCCGCCATTCGACGCCACAGCATCACCGCTAGAACAATCGCAAGCAGAATCAGCGGATCAAAAAGGAAGATCGACTTCTCTGGCTTAAACAACGCTCCCAGGACGCCTTCATGCAGGGGTGTGCTCCACGGGAAGTTCGCCGGCAGTGTGGGATCCTGCGCTTTCATCTCGCGCGCAAAAATCGGAAGGTATGTCTGGGTCAGCGATCCAAACCGGTAATAGCTGTAGAGTCGCTCGCCGCCGCCGAAGAAGAGGTAGACCGGTATGGCGACTTTGCTGTAACTCAGGACCTTTCGCCACAACTCGGCACCAGCGACGTGGTCGAACCAAAGCACCATCAGCAGAAAGACTCCCGCAGCAATCACATCAATGCCAGTCGTTACCCGGGTCAGCAGATTCAATCCCAGCGCTGTCGATCCGATCCATAATGCGCGTCGGCTTCCGCTGCGCAGCCACTCGTATTGATACGAGAGTCCACCCAGCGTAAGCAGCATGATGTAGTTGTTCTCCTGCATGTTCTGCGTGTAATGCAGATGGGTCGTGCAGAACATCAAGCCCAGCACCCCGGCGACGGCTTCCTTTACACTGAATCGCAACTGCCTCAGAAAGCGGAAGACGACAACTGCGGTGAGCACATTGATCAGGATGTTGGTGCTGTAACTGACCAAAATACTGCGGACAGCCGGATCGTCCTCGTAATCGGCAAACACGTGCCAGTCCGAGACCCAGGTCGCAACTAGATCCGCGGGCAGCATCAGCAATGACTGCCCGATGCCGTACCAGCTGTAGATTTTGCCGCCGCGCCCGTGGAGGCCGAACTCCGGATATTCATTGGGAAAAACCTGCGGCTGCGAAGTCCACAGCCAGTGCGTGGTCTGCAGCCGATGCATGGTGTCGGCAGTCCCGAGCTCGCCCGACTGCACGACAAAAGCAAGCAATCCCGCCGTCAGGCACAAAAGAAATAGCGGATGGCTGAACCATCGCCCCGAGTTGGAGTTCATTGCATTGGATGGTAATACAAAGCAGGCGTCGGGCTTCAGGCGTCAGGGGCCAGGCGTCAGGCTTCGGTCAATCCAAACCTGATGTCATCCTGAGGAGGGCGAAAGCCCTCCGAAGGACCCTGCGAAATCTCGCAGTGCCGATCCAGTAGAAAAGATCGCCAAGCGGTCGGTCGTGTATGTGCTCCTGTCCACGTAATCGAAGCCATACACCCCAGGTACGGTCCCTCGCGCCGGCTTCGCCGCCGCTCAGGATGACATGTCGGGCGATTCCTCACTCCGACGCATGACGCCCGCTGTCTGAGTTATCCTGTTGCGGGGAATTTCATGCCTTACTGCTCCTTTTGTGGCACAGAAATCGCCGTCGACGTCCGGTTCTGCGCGTCCTGCGGCAAACCGATATCGCGCAGCCAGCCGACGCCAACTCCAGACGAGATGGCGACCATTGATTACGAAGCCACTGCGACTTCTCCATTGCCTCCGCCTCCCCGCACGCCGTCACCGTCTTCGCGGTCTACTTCGCGACCTTCGTCCTCGGTCGACTTCCTCGTCAGCGAAGGCCGCTTCCTTCCCGGTCGCCTCATCGCCGGCCGCTATCGCATCATCGCGCTCCTGGGCAAAGGTGGAATGGGCGAGGTCTACCGCGCCGATGACCTAACGCTTGGCCAGGCTGTCGCCATGAAGTTTCTCCCCGAGGAAGCCACCAGCCACGAAGGCATGCTGGAGCGCTTCAAGAACGAAGTCCGCATCGCTCGCCGCGTCTCTCATCCCAACGTTTGCCGCGTGTACGACGTCGGCGAAGTCGACGGCGCAAACTTCTTCACCATGGAATATGTGGATGGAGAAGATCTGGCCTCGCTGCTGCGCCGCATTGGCCGCCTCCCGCAAGACAAAGCCGTCGAGATCTCCCGCCAGATTTGCGCGGGCTTGGCAGCCGCTCATTCAAAGGGGGTCCTCCATCGCGATCTGAAGCCGGCCAACATCATGCTCGACGGCCGCGGCCAGGTTTCCATCACCGACTTCGGCCTCGCCGGAGTCGCCGACGACATCCGCGGTCCCGAAGTCCGGAGCGGCACTCCCGCTTATATGGCGCCTGAGCAGATCGAAGGCAGGGAAGTCACCATGCTCAGCGATATCTACGCGCTCGGCCTGGTGCTCTATGAAATCTTCACCGGAAAGCGTCCCTTCGCCGAAGGGAAAGCTGGAGCGCAACGCGGCCGCGAAGATCACACGCCCAGCCGTCCTTCGTCGGTCGTCAAAGATCTCGACCCCATCGTCGAAAAGGTGATCCTCCGGTGCCTTGAGACTGAGCCTTCCTCCCGGCCTGCCAATGCGCTCGCGGTTTCAGCGGCCTTACCCGGCGGTGATCCTCTCGCGGCCGCGTTAGCTGCGGGCGAAACGCCCTCGCCAGAGATGGTGGCGGCGTCCGGAGAGTCCGAAGGCTTCCGTCCTCCGGTTGCCATC
>Ga0209698_10007693_pt1 | contig 11252 bp, 6 predicted proteins | sample LitLauG_LLR_2012_FD_187203 | JGI IMG/M metagenome (GOLD analysis project Ga0209698, IMG submission 187203) | Freshwater sediment microbial communities from Pennsylvania, USA - Little Laurel Run_MetaG_LLR_2012 (SPAdes) (version 2) | ecosystem: Environmental > Aquatic > Freshwater > Creek >... | reverse complement strand
AGGGCCGCCATCGCCGCCCGCGCGAGGTGCGCGCTCTCCTGCGCCGTGAGGACGTAGGGCGGCATGAGATAGACGGTGCGCCCGATCGGGCGGATGAGGGCGCCGTGGCGCAATGCCGCCTCGAAATAGCGCCGCGGGAACGGCACTTCGCCGGGCCGGTCGGCGCCCTTCACGTCGAAGGCGAGGATCATTCCCTGCTGGCGCAGGTGCTCCACGCGGGGATCGTCCCGCAGCGGGGCGAGGTCGCGGGCAAGCCGCGCCGAGCGAATCTCGTTGCCGGCGAGCACGTCCTCGTCGCGGAAGATGTCGAGGGTCTCGATCGCGGCGGCACAGGCGAGCGCGCTCCCCGAATAGGAATGCGAGTGCAGGAAGCCGCGTGCGACCTCTTCGTCGTAGAAGGCGGCGTAGATGGCCTCGCGCGCCAGGGTGACCGCGAGCGGCAGGTAGCCCCCCGTGATGCCCTTGGAGAGGCACAGGAGGTCGGGCTGCACCGCGGCGTGCTCGCAGGCGAAAAACCGCCCCGTGCGTCCGAACCCCACGGCGATCTCGTCGGCGATGAGATGCACGCCATGGCGGTCGCAGAGCGAGCGCACCGCGCGCAGGTAGGCGGGGTCGTGCATCGCCATGCCGCTCGCGCACTGCACGAGCGGCTCGAGGATCACGGCGCAGATCCGGTCCCCGTGGCGCTCGAGCAGCTCCCCGAGACCCTGCGCCGCGCGGCGCGCCACGTCCCCCGCGGTCTCGCCGGGGCCGGCGCGGCGCGCATCGGGACTGGGCGCGACGTGGGCCGCGCGCAGGAGCGGAGCGTAGGCGTCGCGAAAGACCGGCACGTCGGTCACGCCCAGGGCGCCGATCGTCTCGCCGTGGTACCCCCCGGCGATGCCGACGTACTCGCGCCGCTGCGGCTCGCCCCGGTTGCGGAAGTAGTGGTGGCTCATCTTGAGCGCGACCTCGACCGAGGAGGCGCCGTCCGAGGCGAAGAAGCAGTGGCCCAGGGCGCCGCCCGTGAGCGCCGAGAGGCGCTCCGCGAGCTCGACCGCGGGCTCGTGCGTGAAGCCCGCGAGCATGGCGTGCTCGAGCCGGCCGGCCTGGCGGGTGATCGCGGCGTTGATGCGGGGATTCGCGTGCCCGAAGAGGTTGACCCACCAGGAGCTCACCCCGTCGAGGATGCGCCGCCCGCCCTCGTCGACGAGCCACGCGCCCTCACCGCGCGCGAGCGCCACGGGGGGCATGCGCTCGTGCGCCTTCATCTGGGTGCAGGGGTGCCAGACCGCGCGCCGGCTGCGCTGCGGCAGGTCGGCCGCGACCCCGGGCTCGCGCGCCCAGTCGCGCGCCAGCGCCAGGGCCCGGTGCCAGCGGCTCCAGAGGGCATCGCGCCAGGCATCGCCCGCCTGCGGCTCGAAGCGGCGCTCCACTTCGCGCAGGGAGGCGAGCTCCTCCTCGCCCGACCAGAAGCCGGTTGCGAGGCCGGCGAGCCAGGCGGCGCCCTGCGCCGTCGTCTCCGTGAAGCGCGGGCGCACGACGGGAACGCCCAGGAGGTCCGCCTGCATCTGCATCAGCAGGTCGTTGCGCGCAGCCCCGCCATCGACGCGCAGCTCGGCCAGCGGCGCCTCGCCCCCCTGCATCGCCTGCAGGAGCTGCGCCGACTGCAGCGCGATCGCCTCGAGTGCGGCGCGCGCCACCTGCGCGGCGCTCGTGGAGCGCGTGATGCCGGCCATCGTGCCGCGCGCGTGCGGGTCCCAGTCGGGGGCGCCCAGGCCCGTGAAGGCAGGCACGAGCACGACGCCGCCGCTGTCGGGCGCCTCGCGCGCCAGCGCCTCGATGTCGCCCGCCTCCTTCACGAGCCCCAGCCCGTCGCGCAGCCACTGCACGGTCGAGCCCCCGGAGAACACGGCGCCCTCGAGAAAGACCGCGCCCCGCACCGCCGACCGCGTGCAGGCCGCGGTCTCCAGGAGTCCCCGCCCCACGAGGGCGGGGCGGGTCTCGCCCGCGTGCAGGAGCAGGAAGCAGCCCGTGCCGTAGGTGTTCTTGGCGAGGCCGGGCGTGAAGCAGGCCTGGCCAAAGGCCGCCGATTGCTGGTCTCCCGCGAGCGCGGCAAGAGGTATGGGCTCCCCGAACCAGTCCGCCCGGGTCTCGCCCAGGATGCCGCTCGAGGGGACGATGCGGGGGAGGAGCGTGCGCGGAATCCCGAACCAGCCGAGGAGCTCCCCGTCCCAGTCGCGGCGATCGAGGTCCAGGAGCAGGGTGCGCGAGGCGTTGCTCGGGTCGGTCGCGTGCACCGCGCCGCCCGTGAGCTTCCATGCGAGCCAGGTGTCGACGGTGCCAAAGGCCAGCTCGCCCGCATCGGCGCGCGCGCGCGCCCCCGCGACGTTCTCGAGGAGCCAGGCGATCTTGGTCGCGGAAAAATACGGGTCGAGGAGGAGGCCCGTGCGGCGGCGCACCGCCGACTGCAGCCCGCGCCGCCGCAACTCCTCGCAGGCGGGCGCGGTGCGCCGGTCCTGCCAGACGATGGCGGGGTGCAGCGCCCTGCCGCTCGCGCGCTCCCAGAGCACCGTCGTCTCGCGCTGGTTCGTGATGCCGATCGCCGCGATGCGCGAGGCCGCGAGGCCGGCCTTGGCGAGCGCCTCGCGGGCACAGGCGAGCTGCCCACTCCAGATCTCCTCGGGGTCGTGCTCGACCCAGCCGTCCCGGGGAAAGACCTGGGGCAGTTCGCGCTGCGCGAGCGCGACGGCACGGCCCTGCCGGTCGAAGACCAGGGCGCGCGAACTCGTCGTGCCCTGGTCGAGCGCGAGGACGTGGTCCTTCATCGCGGACGGGTCATGCTTGCATCACAATGGCCGACTACGTTCCCCGCATCGCACGAGCGAACCTCCCATTCCCGCCAGGGGCCCTCCATGGACCGCACGATTTCCCGCACCGGCGCATTGATCGCCTGCTCCACCGCCGCCTTCCTCTCCAGCGCGTGCGCCGCGGCGCCAGCTTCCGACACGGCGACGCCCGTCAAGCACCTCATCGTGGTGGTCGGCGAGAACGTGAGCTTCGACACGCTCTTCGCGACCCATGTGCCCCGCCCCGGAGAGTCGATCCGCAACCTCCTTTCCGAGGAGATCATCCAGGCCGACGGCTCGCCCGGCCGCAATTATCCCCTCGCCGTGCAATCGCAGGCGCAGGTGGAAGGGAGCGGGTACTCCCTCTCGCCGCGGCGCACGGGTCCCTACACCGCCTTGCCCCAGCCGACCCTCATCGGCATCTACGATCCCGCCACGTTGAAATCCAACCCGGGCCAGCCCGATCCGCGCTTCGCGGGGTTTTCCGCCAACGGCCCGTTTCCGATCACGAAGTTCGTCCCCTACGGAACGAAGACCTCGCAGACCGGCGATCCGGTGCATCGCTTCTTCCAGATGTGGCAGCAGACGGGCGGAACCAACCATCGCCTGGACCTGTGGGCCTGGGTCGCCGTGAACGTCGGCACGGGCGGTGCGACCGGGGGCGTGAGCCCCGGAGCCACGGGCCAGGGCGCGGAACTCATGGGGTTCTACAACATGCAGGCGGGCGATGCGCCCTATTTCCGCGCCCTCGCGCAGGAGTACGCCATCAGCGACAACTACCACCAGGCGGTGATGGGCGGGACCGGCGCGAACTTCTTCTCGCTCGCAACCGGCGACCTGCCGGTGTACCGCTCCGGGGGCCAGCTTGCCGTCCCGCCGCAGAACCAGATCGAGAACCCCGACCGCCAGCCCGGGACCGCGGACTTCTACATCAATGACGGCTATTCGGGCGGATCCTACGTGCGCTGCGACGAGGCTTCGCAGCCCGGCGTCGGGGCGATCCTGCGCGCGCTCGAGCGCCATGGCCGGCGTTCGAACTGCGCGCCGGGCGCCTATTACCTCGTCAACAACTACACCCCGCCCTTCACCATCGACGGGGCCGCCCGGGCGCTGGGCTCCGACCAGTTCGTGTACCCGCCCCAGGCCGTGCCCACGATCGGCGAGGACCTCTCCGCGCACGGCGTGTCCTGGGCCTGGTTCACCGGTGGGCGCGACGTCGCCGACGTCACGTCCGATCCGGTCTACGGCCTGGTATATCCCGGCGTCTACCAGCAGGTCTTTGCGGCGGTCCAGGCGCAGTTTCCCCCGGGAACGGCGGCCGCGGTGATCGACGCCACGGCCGCCCCGATCGCGCGCGCGAAGGCGATCCCGATCGTGCGCGGCCTCGTCTACAACGACATCGGCGACCCGCACAATGCGAGCGAGAACGTGGTGAACGGCCCGCTCAAGGCCAACCTCAAGGGCCTGGCGAGCTTCTACGGCGCGGTCGCGGGCGGCTCCCTGCCCGCGGTGTCCTTCGTCGTCCCCAACAACATCGAGAGCGGCCACCCCGGCTATTCGGTGCTGGGCGCCTACGAGGCGTTCGTGGCGGATCTCGTGCAGCGGGTCAGGGACCAGCCGGCCCTGTGGGCCGATACCGCGATCGTGATCACGACCGACGAGAGCGGCGGGTATTTCGATTCCGGGGCGATCCAGAACCTCGACTTCTTCGGCGACGGGCCGCGCATTCCCCTGCTCGTGGTCTCGCCCTGGGCCCGGCGCGGCCACGTCGACCACGTGTACAGCGACCACGCCTCCATTCTCAAGTTCATCGAGCGCAACTGGCGCCTGCCGCCCGTTTCGGCACGCAGCCGGGACAATCTGCGCAACCCCGATGGGGACGGGGATGGCTACCTGCCCGGCAACGGCCCCGCGATCGGCGATCTCATGTCCCTGTTCGAGTTTCCCGAAGGCTCGCCGGATCGGCGCTGAACCCGGGCGCCCCCGACAGGAAAGGCTTACTATCCCGTCTTTGCGATCAGGATGGGATGGGTGCGCCCGTGAACCAGGTCCCCGGTGCCGGGGTCGACCTCGCTGCACTCTCCGAGCTTGCGCCTGAGCTCGCGAAGACCTTCGTCAAGCTGGCGAGCGACATCGCGCTCGTCATCGGTTCGGACGGGGTGATCCACAACGTCGCCGTCGGCGACCGTGGCGCCCTCGCGCCCGATGCCGACGAATGGGTGGGAAGGTCCTGGGCCGACACCGCGACCGGCGAGACCCGCACCAAGATCGTCGATCTCCTGCGCGAGGTCCACCGTACCGGCGGATCGCACCGGCGCGAGATCAACCATCCTTCGCCCGCCGGCGCCGACATCCCGGTCTCCTATGCCGCCGTGCGCCTGGGCGAAGGCGGGCCGGTCCTGGCGGTGGGCCGCGACCTTCGCACCATTGCCGGGATCCAGCAGCAGTTTGTCGAGGCGCAGCAGGAGATCGAGCGCGAATACTGGAAGAACCGCGAGGACGAATCGCGCTACCGGCTCCTCTTCCAGGTCGCCACCGACGCCGTCCTCGTGGTCGATGCCGGCCCGCTTCGCGTGGTGGACGTCAACCGCGCGGCCTGCGGCCTCTTCGAGGCGCCGGCGGAGCGGCTGATCGGCTCCGTGGCGGGCGAGGCCTTCGATCCCGCCTCGCGTCCCGCCATCCAGGAACTCCTCACCACGGCGCGCGCCTCCGGACTTCCCATGGAGATCCGCGCCCGCCTGCAGGGGCATCGCGTCGCGGCGCGGGTCTCGGCGATGCCGTTTCGCTCCGCCGACTCCATGCTCCTGCTCGTGCGCGTGCGCTCGGGCGATCCGGGCCTGGGAGCGGGCGATGACCGCTCGACCCTCCTGCAGCTCGTGGAGTGCACGCCCGATGCGGTCGTCGTCGTCGATCCGGGGGGCCGCATCCTCATGGCCAATCCCTCGTTCGTCGAGCTCGCCCAGTTCACCGACGAGTCCCAGGCCCGGGGCCGCCGCGTCGGGGACCTTGCCGGCGAGGAGATCCAGGACGTGATCTCGATCGCGCGCAGCCGCGGCATGGCCCAGGGGCGGACCCTGCAGTTCACGGGGCTGCGCGGCCGCTCCTGCGACGTCGAGGTTTCCGCGGCCCTGCTGGCCGAGGACGAGCAGGAGCGGATCGGCCTCACGCTGCGCATTCGGCGCCTGGACACCCCGCCCGCCGCCCCGCATTCGCGCATGACCGGCGAAGTCGCGGCGGCGATCGAGATGCTGGCTCGCGAGGTCGGAAACCGCGATCTTGCCGAACTCCTGGCCTTCTCCACGGTCCACCTCGAGCGACTTTTCGTGCGCTCCGCGCTGGAGAGCGCGCACGGTGACCGCGCGCGCGCGGCGGCCCTGCTCGGCGTGGGCACCGAGCGACTCGACGCGCTCCTGCGCGCGGGACCGGGCGGCGATCCCGGAACCGGCAGCGGTCCTTCCGGACCGGCCTGACCTCCCTCCCCTTCCTTCCATCGACGCCGGACGAAGAAGCCGGGGACGAAGAGTGAACAACAGCCCAGCGTTCGGCCAGGCCGATCTCACCAACTGCGAGCGCGAGCTCATCCACCTCGCGGGGTCGATCCAGCCGCACGGCGCCCTGCTGGTGGTGGATCCCTCCTCGATGCGGATCGTGCAGGCGAGTGCCAACGCCGCGGACCTGCTCGGCGCGCACGCGGCATCGCCCCTCGGCCTGGAGGTCGGGCGCCTGGGCGCGGCGTTCGCGCGGGAGCTGCGCGGGGCCGTGGATACGCTCGCACCGGAGGAAACCCGCCCCTTGCGGCTGCAGGTCGAAGGGGCGGCCCGGGCGCAGTTCGAGGGCATCCTCCACCGCCACCCCGAGCAGGGGCTCATCGTCGAACTCGAGCCGCTCGAACTGCGGCCCGGGGCGCCCGAGACCGTGGATTTCGACACCCCCCGCCTGGTGGGCGCCGTGACCGAGGCGATCGGCCGTTTTGGCGCGGCACCCAACCAGGGCGTGCTGCTCGACGCCGTGGTGCAGATCTTCCGCGACCTCACGGGCTACGACCGGGTGATGGCCTACAAGTTCGACCCGGATGGCCACGGCAGGATCGTTGCCGAGGCGCGCCACCCGCGGCTCGATTCCCTGCTGGGGCACCACTATCCCGCCTCGGACATCCCGCAGCGGGCGCGCGAACTCTACCTGCGCACGCGCGTGCGGGTCCTCGTCGACGTGCACTACGAACCGGTGCCGATCCTGCCCCGCCTCCAGCCCTCGGGGAGCGAGCTCGACATGTCGCTGTGCCACCTGCGCAGCATGTCGCCGCTGCACATCCAGTACCTGCGCAACATGGGGGTCACCGCGACGCTCGTGGTCTCGCTCGTGCGCGAAGGGCAGCTCTGGGGCCTCATCGCCTGCCACCACTATTCGCCGCGCAACCTGCGCTACCCCGTGCGCGCCGCCTGCGAGCTCCTTGCCGAGGGGATCTCGACGCGCCTCGCGGCGCTCGAGAACTACGCCCATACCCAGGTCGACATCCTCGTGCGCCGCCTCGAGCAGCGCCTCGTGGAGGCGACCTCGACGGACGGAGACTGGCGCCTCGCGCTCTTTCGCAATGCGCGCACGCTGCTCCAGCCGGTGGAGGCCACGGGCGCCGCGCTCTACTACGACGGCGAGATCCTCACGGGCGGCGAGGTCCCCTCGACGCCGGAGCTGCGCGCCCTCGTCGACTGGTTCGACCCGCGCACCGAGGACTCGCTCTTCCAGTGCAACTCCGTTGCGCGCGAGAACCCCGCCCTCTCCTCGCTGACCCCGGTCGCGAGCGGCGTGCTGGCGGTGCGCCTCTCGGACCAGCGGCCCGACTACCTCGTGTGGTTCCGCAAGGAGCAGCTCCAGACCGTCACCTGGGCCGGCGACCCTTCCAAGCCCGTGGTGCAGGACGACCCGCTCACGCTCTCGCCGCGCCGCTCCTTCGCGGCCTGGTCCGAGATCGTGCGCGGCACGGCCCAGCCCTGGACGAAGAAGGAGAGGATGTTCGCCCGCGCCATCGGCGCCGCGCTCGTCGACATCGTCGCCCAGGTCCACGCGGTGCGCCTGCTCATCGCCGAGCACCAGATCGAGCAGGTGCGCGGGGCGATCAGCAGTTCGCGCGAGCCCGTGCTGGTGGCGGGGGTCGCGGGCACGCCCTGCTTCGCCAACCCGAGTTTCTGCGCCCTCGTGGGCCGCGATGCCGCGTCGATCGCTCGTTGCGTGCAGGACGGATTCGGCTGCGTGGCGCAGATCTTCGCCGATCCCGAGGCCGCCGCCGCGCGCCTGGACCGGCTGCGCGCGCGGTTCGAACCCTGGCGCGGGGAGAGTCTCGTGCTGCGCCCCGACGGGAGCCGCGTGCCGGTGAGCGTGCGCGCCGAGATGGTCCCGGGCCGCAACGGCCGGCTCCTGGGCTTCATCCTCATCCTCATCGACCGCACCGACAAGCGCCGCGCCGCCGCCGCCCTGCTCCAGCTCGAGCAGTCGCTCTCGCGTGCGGCGATCTCGCCGGCCGTGGGGCCGCAGGCGGCCGCGACCGACCCGCTCGTGGGCGCCCTGCTCGCCAATGCGAGCATGGCGGCGATGGACATCTCCGATGCGGCGGCGGATTCGAGCGTCACGCCGATGATCGAGGAACTCGAGGATTCGATCCGCCGCGCCAACGCCCTGTACGCGCGGATCCGCGCCCTGGGTCCGCCAGCGGGGGATGCCTAGGCCGGAACCCCGGAGGCGGCGAGTTCCGCAAACAGCCTCCGATGAAGCAGGAAACCCAGGCGCGCCTCGCGCGCGAGGTCCTCGCGCTCGTCCGCGTCGACGGGGACGGCATCGAGTCCTTCGCGAAATTTCTGCGCCAGCGCCGCCGTGGTCTGTACCGGGCCGAAGTCGTAGAACGCGGTCCCCTCCCCGCTCCCAAGCCCCAGGTTGCGCGAAACGATGCGCAGGAGCACCTGGCCGCCGTTGAGATCACCCAGGTAGCGGACGTAGGCGTGCGCGAGGAGTCGCAGGGGTGCACGCTGGTCCAGCTCGCGCAATCGGCGGCGGTATCGTCGGGCGGCGGGCGCGAGCGCCAGCTCTTCCTGCCAGCCGGGTCCATGCAGGGTCTCGAGATCGCGGGCGAGGCGCCCGGCGCGCTCGAGCCCGGGGAGCACGAGCGGTGCGATGCGCGGGTCGAGCGCGCGGCGCGCAAGCGCGTCCTCCAGCTCGCGGTAGATGGCGTGGAGATTTCGCAGCAGGGCGCAGTAGCCCGCGCGCGGCAGCTTCCCGCGCAGGAGCTCCTGCATGAGTCCCGAGCGCTCGACCTCGGCATGCAGCGCCATGGTCCGCTCCCGCAGTGCCTCGGCGAGCAGGTTCCCCACGCGACTCCCGGACGGATGATCTTCCCGGGCGATGATACCGGCGCGCCCCGGCGCTCAGCCCGTCCGGCGGCCCGCGGCGCGCGGCGCGCGGCGCCCTTCCCAGCGCAGGACGAGATCCGCGAGATGGGCAAGGAGCGCCGCGAGGAGCACCGGTGCGATCCAGGGCGAAGCCGCGCCCGAACCGACTGCGATGCGCAGCGCCAGCATCAGGCTGAAGCCCGAAGCGAGGTTGGCGAGCAGGCCCCCGACCGGGACCCCCTCGCCCGTGCGGGCGCGCCAGGCGAGGAGCAGCGCGCCCTCGAAGACGACCGCGGCGAGGATGGCATCGAGCACGGGGACCGATGCCAGGGAGGCCAGCACGGCGGACAGCGGCTCCATCACGAGGGGTTGAGGCGCACGATCGTGAGATTGAGGAAGGCCGCGAAGGCGACCCAGGCGAGGTAGGGCGCGAGGAGCCATCCCGCCAGGCGCGCGTGGCGTGCGAACTCGCGCGCAAGAAGCGCGATCGAGATCCAGAACGGAACGACTTCCACGAGGGCGAGATCCGGCCTGCGGGCGGTGAAGAAGATCGCGCTCCAGAGGAGGTTCAGAAGCAGATTGGCGGCGCAAAACGCGAGGATCCGCCACCGCGCCGCACCCTGGGGCGCGCGCGACCAGGCGCGCTCGAAGGCGACCGCGCACAGCGCGTAGATCGTCGTCCACACCGGACCGAAGGCGGCATCGGGCGGCTGCCAGGACGGCTTGCGCAGCCCCGCATACCAGGGCCCGAGATCGGTGAGGACGATGCCGCCCGCCGATACCGCGGCCAGTGCGAGGACGGCCGCGGCAAAGGGCGCGAGCCGCGCGGCGCGACCGGTCAAGTGCGGGCGAGCCCCAGGAGGTGCGCCAGGTCCTTGAAGAAGATGCGCACGTGCGCGAGCGGCTTGCGCCGCTGCAGGCGCTTGTGGAGGTAGGCCTGCCATGTGAGTTGCTGGACGTCGGGGTCGGCGCAGATCTTGACGAAGCGCTCGCGCCGGTTGTCGCTGGAGTACCAGAACCTCTGCAGGATGCCCAGGACCCAGAATACGCGCCCGTGGCGGCGCATGAACTGGCGCCGCGCCTGCGCGAGGTGGCGCGCGTCCCCGGTCGCGAGGCACTGCTCGATCGCCTGGGCGGCGAAGCGTCCGCCCGCCATCGCGTAGTAGATGCCCTCGCCCGAGGCCGGTGCGACGACGCCGGCGGCGTCCCCGGCCAGGAGGACATCGCGCCCGTTGTCCCAGCGCGGCAGCGGCTTCATGGGGATGGGTGCGCCCTCGCGGCGGATCGTTGGCGCCGCATCGAGCCCGGTGTCGCGGCGCAGGGCCTCGACCGCGCGCCGCACCGAGAACCCGTGGCGGTTGCTGCCCGAGCCCACGCTGGTCGTGGCGCCGTGGGGGAAGATCCAGCCGTAGAAGTCGGGCGAGATCTCGCCGCGGTAGTGGACGTCGCAGCGACGCGGATCGAAGGCCGCGCCCGCGGCCGGCGAGGCGACGATCTCGTGGTAGGCGTAGACGTAGTTCATGCGGTCGGCGCCGGGAATGCACTGGAGCGCGACGCGGGAGCGGGCGCCGTCGGCGCCCACGAGGTAGCCCGCGCGCACGCGGATCGCCTCGCCCGCCGGCCCGCGCAGGTGCACGAGCAGGCCCTCCTCCCCTTCCGTCCGCTCGACCTTCTCGAAGCGGGCGGTGATCCGCTCCGCCCCCGCGAGCGCGGCGCGGTTGCGCAGCCATTCGTCGAAATGCTCGCGATCGACCATGCCGACAAAGCCCTCGGTGACCGGCATGCGGACCTCGCGCCGCGTGGGCGAGACCATGAGCGCCGAATCGACCTTGGCGACGAGCAGGTGGTCGGGGATCGCGAACTCCTCGATGAGGGCGGTCGGGATCGCGCCGCCACAGGGCTTGATGCGGCCATCGCGGTCCACGAGCGCGACGCGCCGGCCCTTGCGGGCGAGGTCGGTGGCGGCGGTCGCGCCGGATGGGCCGCCGCCGATCACGACGGCATCGAAGACGGGGATGGGCGTGGGGTCGCCCTGTGGGGCGAGGCC
>Ga0209698_10007692_pt1 | contig 11252 bp, 6 predicted proteins | sample LitLauG_LLR_2012_FD_187203 | JGI IMG/M metagenome (GOLD analysis project Ga0209698, IMG submission 187203) | Freshwater sediment microbial communities from Pennsylvania, USA - Little Laurel Run_MetaG_LLR_2012 (SPAdes) (version 2) | ecosystem: Environmental > Aquatic > Freshwater > Creek >... | reverse complement strand
GTTTAAGCCCATGCAGGTGAATGGGGAGCTAGTAGAATTCGTTGGCGTGATCAAGTTTCACGTGCATGCAAACTAGCATTGCGAAGCAACCAAGCGGTTCCAGGCTTAGAACGCAGGCATCCGCGAGTCGCACTCGACGAACCGCAACCACGGCACCTGTCTGAGCCATGCGCACAATCGTGTTGTTCCCACCTTAAGGAGTGACGTTCAAATCACTTTCGGCCACGACCACAAATCGTGCAGGGTCTATGGGACCTCCGCGAGAAAGGTTGGCAGCTGGGTTCGCAAATCCTGGCCACCCCAGCGCACCAAACTAACCACCTAGGGAACCACCTGTCGCCATGCTAGCCTGATGATGCTCTGGTTTCTCGCAGTACCTCCGCCTGAGAGGCGTTGCCGGGGACCAATCTACGAAAATTTTTAAGGACAGTTGAAGCACTGGCGGACCTGGGTCCCGAACTCACGGCCGACCGTGACTTCCGCCAAACGGCACGCACCATGCTCACGGCAATTCTCGAGGCCGCCGGAGCGCGGGAAGCTGTCCTGTTCTCGTTTGGAGAGCGCCCTTCCTTACTCACCTCCGTTGACGCACAGGGATTTGCGCTTCTCCCCGAACCCGCCTTGATTCCCCTCCTCCCTCGCCAAGTTCACACCCTGACCATCGCCGCCGGGCCGGTCCTGCTGAACAACACCACCTACGATGCCTTCCTGAGTTCGAATGGCAATGTGGCTCCCGAATTGTTCAAGTGCATCTGTCCCCTGAAGGTTCGTGGCAAACTCGTAGGAGTGGTTGCCCTGGGACGGCGTCCGGGTGATGCCCTCTACGAGGAGGATGCCCTCGACGCCCTCCAACTGCTCTGCAACTACGTGGCGCTGGCCATCCAGAATCACACTCTGAGCCAGACCCTGACACAAAGGGTCTCGGAAAATCTGCGGTTAACCGCATCCCTCCATGGGTTCTACGACAACGCCCTGGAAGCCTTTGCCACCGCCATTGACGTCAAGCACGTGAACATCCACGGACATTCCCTGCGTGTGGGCCGTTATTCGCAGGCCATCGGCGAAGCCCTCGGCATGGACGCCAATGACGTCGCCTCCCTGCGTTCCGCTGCCTACTTGCACGATATCGGCAAGGTCTCCGTGGACCGCCGGCTGTTCGAGAAACCCTCGTCGCTCGATCCGCAGGAACTGCGCGAGATGAAGGACCATACCGTGGTCGGGCACCAGATCGTCAGCCATGTGCAGTTCCCCTGGCCCCAGATCCCGGAGATCGTGCGCTGGCACCATGAGCGGGGAGATGGCACCGGCTATCCGGACGGCCTCCGCAGTGACGAGACCTCCATGGCGGTGCGCATTGTTGCATTGGCCGACTCGTTTGACGCGATGACCAGCGAGCGTCCCTATCGCGAACGCCTCTCGGTCGGCAGCACGCTCCAGGAACTTATTCACCTGACCCCGCAAAAGTACGATCCAGACGCCGTCCAGGCCCTGCTCATTCAAATCCGCCGCGACGCCGTCGGAAGCAATCGCAGCCCAGTCCTGCAACCTGATCTCGTGACCCTTTCCCCCACCGGCGTGGACGAACTCGCCGCCAGCCTCCAGCACAAGCTCAGTCAGGGACGAACCTACCTCGCGTAATCTCACCTGGCATTTCAGATTTCGAACTCCAACGCCAGATACCTGTACGTTTTCTGAGTACAGAAGTCATGCGGGCAGCGCTGAACTCCCGCTTCCGATCTGCCGTCGCCGGTGTAGAATCGAGGCTCAAGTTCGGCGCCAACGATGACCATGGACTGGTGGGGTGCGTCGAAAATATTGTTGTGTCATCCAATTGCTAGGAACCCAGACTGAGTGATCCGCGCCGGGAGGACTGATGGCCGTTAGCGACCAGACTGTAGTCACAGGTATGCAGCTTGACCAGCTGTCGATCAATACGATCCGTACCCTTTCGATGGACGCGGTGCAGAAGGCGAACTCGGGGCATCCGGGAACGCCGATGGCACTCGCCCCGGTCGCTTATTGCCTGTGGCAGCAGTTTCTCCGCTACGACCCGCAAGATCCCATCTGGCCCAATCGCGACCGCTTCGTGCTCTCCAACGGACACGCCTCCATGCTGCTTTATTCCCTGCTTCATCTGGCCGGAGTGCGTGCCGTGAATTCGAATTACGAGCGCCTGCCCGACCTCGCAGTTTCGCTCGACGAAATTAAGAATTTTCGCCAACTCAACAGTAAAACGCCCGGTCATCCCGAGTACGGTTTGACCTCAGGCGTCGAAACCACCACCGGCCCACTCGGCCAGGGTGTCTCAAACAGTGTGGGGATGGCGATCAGCGAACGCTGGCTCGCCCAGTATTTCAATCGCCCCGGATTCGAACTCTTCAACTACAACGTCTGGGTCATCTGCGGCGACGGCGATTTGATGGAGGGCATCTCCTCGGAAGCCGCCTCGGTAGCCGGACACCTGAAACTCTCCAACCTGTGCTGGATCTACGACAACAACAAGATCACGATCGAAGGCAAGACAGATCTCGCCTTCAGCGAAGATGTCGCCACCCGATTCCGAAGCTACGGCTGGGATGCCACGCACGTCGATGACGCGAACGACCTGGGAAAGCTGGCCAGTGCCTATAACCACGCGCTCAGCATCCAGGACCGCCCCAAGCTGATCATCGTCGATAGCCACATTGGGTTCGGCGCTCCCCACCGCCAAGACACAAAGGAAGCCCACGGCGAGCCGCTCGGGGAAGATGAAATCAAACTGGCCAAGCGTTCCTATGGCTGGCCCGAGGAGGCCAAGTTTTTAGTGCCCGATGGCGTGCGCGAAAACTTCCGCGACGTGATGGGCAAACGCGGAGGCCGGCTGCGCGAGCAATGGTCCGCGCTCTACAACAAGTACGCCGAACAGTATCCGGATCTGGCCCTCCAACTCGACCGCATGGAGCAGCGCCAGCTTCCCGACGGCTGGGACAAGGACCTTCCCACCTTCCCACCCGACGCCAAAGGCTTGGCCACCCGCGACTCTTCCTCCAAAGTTCTGAATGCCATTGCGAAGAACCATCCGTGGTTGATGGGCGGATCCGCCGATCTCTACCCCTCCACCAAAACCCGCCTGGCCTTCGAGGGCGTGGGCGATTTTGAAACGGGCCAATACAACGGACGCAACTTCCATTTCGGCATCCGGGAACACGCCATGGGAGCGATCGTGAACGGCATGTCGCTATCCAAGATCCGCCCCTACGGCTCAACCTTCATGATCTTCAGTGACTACATGAAGGCGCCGATCCGGCTCTCGGCGATCATGGAGGTGCCCGCGATCTGGATCTTCACGCACGATTCCATCGGCGTCGGCGAAGACGGCCCGACTCACCAGCCGATCGAACAACTGGCGTCGCTACGCGCTGTCCCCGGACTCATGACCCTGCGTCCCGCGGACGCCAACGAAGTCGTAGAGGCATGGAAAGTGATCATGAAGCTGCAACACGAACCTGTTGCGCTGATCTTGACACGGCAAGCGCTCCCGACCTTGGATCGCACCAAGTACGCCTCCGCCGCCGGCGTGGCGCGCGGAGCCTACATTCTGGCGGATGCGGATGGTGGCAAACCGCGAGTCATCCTGCTGGCCACCGGCAGCGAGGTCAGCCTCTGCGTCGACGCCTACGAGAAGCTCAAACAAGAAGGCATTCCGGCACGCGTGGTCAGCATGCCCTCGTGGGATATCTTCGAGCACCAGGACAAGGCTTATCGCGACCAAGTCCTGCCGCCCGCCGTCACTGCGCGTGTAGCGGTCGAGCAAGCTTCAACGTTTGGCTGGGCACAATACGTCGGCGCACATGGGCGCGTCATTGGCATGCACACATTTGGAGCCTCCGCGCCCCTGAAGGATCTGCAAAAGAAGTTCGGTTTCACCCGAGATGCAGTCGTTCAAGAAGCCCGCGAACTCGTGGGCAAGTGAGACGACGCAAAGCCGGCGCTAGACCAGTGAGACTACGTAACGCCGGCGCCAGAGATGCGAGATGAAAGAGGCCAAGGTCCAGCCGCGATGCGGCGGCATTCGTTAGCCCAGGGCGTAAGCCCTGGGAAGGCCCCAGAAAAATAAACAAGCCCCAGAGGGGCGACACCGGGGTGCTCAAGCGTTTCAAAAGAGCGGACCCTTCATCGATCCGTAAGGAGAAGTTTATGAATCCCGTAGATACTGTCGAGACCAGCAAAGCCGTCAACCCCCTCAAGCAGCTCCAGACGTTTGGCCAGTCCATCTGGCTCGACTACATTCGCCGCGATCTTCTGAAGGGTGGCGAACTGAAGCGCCTCATCGAAGACGACGGCCTGCGCGGCATGACGTCGAACCCAGCGATCTTCGAAAAAGCGATCGCCGGCAGCACCCAGTACCAGGACTTCCTCGACAGCCTGTCGAACCGTGCCGATCTCGACGCCAAGGGGCGCTACGAACTGCTCGCCATCCGCGACATCCAGGACGCGGCCGACCTACTCCGCCCCGTCTACCAAAGCACAAAGAAGCGCGATGGCTACGTAAGTCTGGAAGTCTCTCCCTATCTCGCAAACGACACCACGGGCACCATCGAAGAAGCACGGCGCCTCTGGAAGGCCGTGGGCCGCGACAACGTGATGATCAAGGTTCCCGGCACACCCGCCGGCATCCCCGCCTTTCGCCAACTCATCAGCGAAGGCATCAACGTCAACGTAACCTTACTATTTGCCCAGGACGTGTACGAGCAGGTCGCTCAAGCCTTCATCGACGGAGTCGAGAAATACGCGTCCAGCGGCGGTGACGTCAGCAAAATCGCCAGCGTAGCCAGTTTCTTCATCAGCCGCATCGACAGCCTGGTAGACTCCCTGGTCAACGACCAGCTAAAAAAAGAAACCGACGCCTCCCGCAAGGCAACGCTGCAGAGCATCCTCGGCAAGGTTGCCATCGCCAACGGCAAGCTGACCTACGAAGCTTACGAGAACATCTTCTCCGCCCCTCGCTGGAAGGCTTTAGCGGCAAAAGGAGCACAGACTCAGCGCGTACTGTGGGCCAGCACCAGCACCAAGAATCCGAATTATCGCGACGTGCTTTACGTCGAGGAATTGATCGGGCCTGAGACGGTCAACACGGTTCCGCCCGCAACCCTCGACGCTTTCCGTGATCACGGCAAGCCCCGCAAGAGCCTGACCGAAGACCTGTCTGCCGCCCGCAAAACGATGGGGGACCTGGCCGCCGTCGGCATCGTCATGAAGCAGGTAACCGACAAGCTGACCGCCGACGGAGTAAAGCTCTTTGCGGAGGCGTTTGACACCCTGCTCGCGGCCGTCGAGAAGAATTCGAAGCGCGCCACGCCACAAGTCAACCAACAGACTGCAAGCCTCCCTGCCGGCCTCGACGCGACGGTAAAAAAAAACCTTAACGACTGGCGAATATCCGAAAAAGTAAAACGCCTCTGGCAGAAAGACGCCTCGCTCTGGACCGGCGACGACGAAGCCAAGTGGTTAGGCTGGCTCGACATCGTTGACGAGCAAATCGCCCACGCCTCCAAGCTCCAGCAGATTGCCGCCGACGTCAAGAATGGTGGCTTCCGAGATATTCTGCTCCTCGGCATGGGCGGATCAAGTCTCTGCCCCGAAGTCCTCGCCCTCACCTTCGGGCAAACACCGGGCTTCCCACAACTGCACGTGCTCGACTCCACCGACCCGGCACAGATCAAGAGCGTCGAAGCAAAAATCGACCTCTCCAAAGTTCTCTTGATCGTGTCCAGCAAGTCGGGTAGCACACTCGAGCCCAATATCTACAAACAGTATTTCTTCGAGCGCGTGAGAGCGACCGTCGGCCTCGCCAAAGTCGGCGACCACTTCATCGCCATCACCGATCCCGGCTCCAAGATGCAGCAGGTCGCCGAAGTCGATCACTTTCGGCACATTTTCTTTGGTCGGCCATCCATCGGAGGACGCTACTCCGCGCTCTCAAATTTCGGCATGGTGCCCGCTGCCGCCATGGGCCTCGACACCGGAAAGTTTCTGGCGCGCACGAAAGAAATGGTCCATGCCTGCCAGGCGTCAGCCCCGGTTGAGCAGAATCCCGGCGTCATGCTCGGCCTGATCTTAGGAACGGCAGCCACCATGGGCCGCGACAAGATCACGCTCATCACCTCGCCCGGCATTTCTGATCTCGGCGCCTGGCTCGAACAACTAATCGCCGAATCCACCGGCAAGGTCGGCAAGGGCATCATCCCGGTCGATCGCGAAGCGCTCGGCTCCCCGGAGGCGTACGGCAACGACCGCATCTTCGGCTACGTTCGTCTGGAGTCCGCTCCTGACGCGGCACAAGACGCCAAGGTCGCCGCGCTCGAAAAAGCCGGTCAACCAGTCGTGCGCATCGCTATGACGGACACTTACAGCCTGGGTCAGGAATTCTTCCGCTGGGAGATCGCAACCGCGGTCGCGGGTTCCATCATCGGCATCAACGCCTTCAATCAGCCCGATGTCGAAGCCAGCAAAATCGAGACGCGCAAGCTCACCTCCGAGTACGAAAAGAACGGTTCGCTCCCGCCCGAGAGTCCAGTGCTCGAAGAAGCGGGCATCAAACTCTTCACCGACGGGAAGAATGCCGCGGCGCTCGCCAAGGCCGCCGGCACCGATCGCTCCCTCAAAAACTATCTGCGCGCCCACCTCGCGCGTCTGAGTGCGGGTGATTATTTTGCCGTGCTTGCCTATGTGCAAATGAATTCGGAGCACGAATCTCTGTTGCAGAATCTGCGGCATGCCGTCCGTGATCGCAAGCACGTGGCTACGTGCCTCGGTTTCGGACCGCGCTTCCTGCACTCCACCGGACAGGCCTACAAAGGTGGACCCAACAGTGGCGTGTTCCTGCAGATCACCTGCGACGAAGCGCAGGATCTCCCTGTCCCCGGACAAACCTACACGTTTGGCGTGGTAAAAGCCGCCCAAGCCCGGGGCGACTTCGCTGTTCTCGCCGAGCGCAACCGGCGTGCCCTGCGCGTGCATCTGGGCAGCGATGTGAAAGCTGGTCTTAAGAAACTGGCGGATCTAGTGCAACAGGCCCTGTAAGACGACGGTGGAGCGCCGGGCGCCCACGCCCGTCCACCGCGAACGATACAAGAAGGAAAAGGAGCAAGAATGCAACTCGGAATGGTTGGGTTAGGGCGCATGGGCGCCAACATGACGCGGCGCCTGATGCGCGGTGGTCACCAGATGGTCGTCTGGAATCAGACTCAAGATAAGGTCCAGCAACTCGCCGGAGAGGGCGCCACACCTTCGTCGTCGCTCGCCGACTTGGTCGGCAAGCTGCGCGCCCCGCGTGCCGTGTGGGTCATGGTTCCCGCCGGCGATGCGACGGAAAGTACGGTCAAGACCCTGCTCGAGCTGATGAAGTCAGGTGACACCATCATCGACGGCGGCAACTCTTATTTCAAAGATGACGTGCGCCGCTCCAAGATGTGCGCGGAAAAGGGCGTTCACTACGTGGACGTCGGCACCAGCGGCGGGATTTGGGGAATCGATCGCGGCTACTGCATGATGATCGGAGGCCCCAAAGACGCAGTCGCCCGCCTCGATCCAATCTTTAAGACTCTCGCCCCCGGACGCGGCGATCTTCCTCGCACTCCCGGCCGCGAGAAAATGGGTGGCACCGCCGAAGAAGGTTACATTCATTGCGGGCCATCCGGCGCCGGACATTTCGTGAAGATGGTCCACAACGGCATCGAGTACGGCATGATGCAGGCCTATGCAGAAGGCTTCGACATCTTCAAGAACGCCACCAGCAAGGAACTGCCGGAAGATATCCGCTACGACTTGAATCTCGCCGACATCGCCGAGGTCTGGCGGCGGGGCAGCGTGGTCGCCTCGTGGCTGCTGGATCTGACCGCGATCGCGCTGGCCGAGAATCCTACGCTCTCCGAGTACAGCGGTTTCGTGCAGGATTCCGGCGAAGGGCGATGGACCATCCAGGCAGCCATCGAAGAAGCAGTCCCCGCCGACGTACTCTCGGCGGCACTGTACACCCGCTTCCGCTCGCGGCAGGATCATACCTTTGCGGAGAAAATACTCTCCGCCATGCGCCAGAAATTCGGCGGCCACGTCGAACCCAACACTAAATAGCCGCTAGGCAAGAGGAACTGATGGCTCAAACTGAAGCTCAGCCCGCACCCCCAAAACCGCGCGTCGGACGCCTGGCCGATCCCTGTGTCATGGTGATCTTCGGCGTCTCCGGCGACCTCACTCGCCGCAAGCTGATCCCCGCCCTCTACAACCTTGCGAGCCAGCAACTTCTGTCCCGCGAATTTGCCGTCGTCGGGATCGGTCGCACTCCCATGACTGCCGAAGAGGCGCGCCAAAAATATTCCGAAGACTTCAAACATTTTGCCACTGGCGCCATTGATCCGGATTTGTGGGAGTGGTTCGTCCGCCGCCTGTACTACGTCTGCGGAGATATCAACGACCCCGCTACCTACGACCGGTTGAAGGAAACGCTGGCCACGGTTGACCAGGAACATGGCACCCATGGCAACTTCTTTTTCTACATGGCCACCGCTCCCAGTTTCTTCGGCTGCGCTGTCGAACGGCTGGCGCAGCACGGCCTGATGAATGAGGACGACGGCCACTGGCGGCGGGTCATTATCGAAAAGCCCTTCGGCCACGACCTGGATTCCGCCAAGGCACTGAACCAGCAACTTCTGAAAGTCGCCAGCGAACGGCAGATTTACCGCATCGATCACTATCTCGGAAAAGAAACCGTTCAGAATATCTTGGCGCTCCGTTTCGCCAACGGAATCTTCGAACCGATCTGGAACCGCCGCTATATCGACCACGTCCAGATCTCTGTGGCTGAAACCGTCGGCGTCGAGGGCCGCGGCGGATATTACGACACGGCGGGAGCCCTGCGCGATATGGTGCCCAACCACATCATGCAACTGATCAGCCTGAGCGCCATGGAGCCGCCCATTTCGTTTGAAGCCAACGCAGTGCGCGATGAACAGGCCAAGATCCTGCACGCCATCCAGCCCTTCACCTCAGAAGAGGTTCTCAGCAAGACCGTTCGCGGCCAGTATGGCGACGGCATCATGAACGGACAGCGCGCGCCCGCCTATCGCTCGGAACCGGACGTGCCCCCCGACTCCCGCACCGAAACGTTCGTCGCCATGAAATTGCTCATCGACAACTGGCGCTGGGCTGGAGTTCCCTTCTACTTGCGCACCGGCAAGCGGCTTCCCGGACGCAACACGCACGTCGTGATCCAGTTTCGCCGCGCACCCTTCATCTTGTTCCGCGAAACCCAGGTCGAAGACCTGATGCCCAATCAACTGGTGCTCCACATCCAACCCGAAGAAGGCATCTCGCTGCGCTTCGCCGCCAAGAAGCCCGGGCCGGCCATGCAATTGGGCGAAGTCGACATGGATTTCGAGTACTCCGATTACTTCGGGCAAAGCTCCAATACCGGCTACGAACGCCTGCTCCATGACTGCATGATTGGCGACGCGACCCTGTTCCAGCGCGCCGACATGGTCGAGGCGGGCTGGAGCATCGTCAATCCCGTGCTCGACGTGTGGAAGGCGCTTCCTCCGCGTAATTTTCCCAACTATCCCTCCGGAACCTGGGGTCCGAAAGAGGCCGACGAGTTACTCGAGCGCGAAGGCCGCCGCTGGAGAAACTTCGAACAATGATTCTCGCGGGCGACATTGGCGGAACCAACGCGCGCCTGAGCTGCTATCGCCAGGTCAACGGTCATTTTGTCGCCGTCCACGAGGATGTCTTTGCCAGCCGCCAATATCGCAGCCTCGACGAAATCGTCGTCAAGTTCGTTTCCGATAGCGGTGTTCAACCCGATTCTGCCAGCTTCGGAATCGCCGGCCCCGTGCGCCACGGCCGCGTCGAAACTTCGAACCTCCCATGGGTCGTCGAATCGTCCCGTCTGGCGGAAGAACTTCAGCTTCCCTCCGTCAATTTGATCAACGATCTCGAAGCTCAGGCTTGGGGCATCCAGTGTCTGGAAGATTCCGACACCGTCCCGTTGAACCATGTCAAGGAAGCGCCCGTCGGCAACCAGGCCGTCGTAGCGGCCGGAACCGGCCTCGGCGAAGCCGGCCTGTTCTGGGACGGGCGCCAATACCAGGTGTTCGCATGCGAAGGCGGCCACTGCGACTTCGCTCCCCGCAACGAACTGGAAATTGAACTCCTGCGCTACCTGCTCACACGCTTCGGACACGTCAGCTACGAAAGGATCGTCTCCGGCCCCGGCCTGGTTAACGTCTACTTGTTCCTCAAGGACACGCATCGCGGTGAAGAACCGAAGTGGCTCCATGACGAAATCACCACGGGCGATCCCGGCGCGGCCATCTCGCGTGCCGCTTCATGCGGAAAATCCGCCCTCGCGGAGCAAGCACTCGATCTCTGGATCTCCATCTATGGCGCAGAAGCCGGTAATATGGCACTGAAGATACTGGCAACCGGAGGCGTTTTCCTAGCCGGAGGAATTGCGCCCAAGATTCTTTCCAGGCTCTCCGGGCCCCTCTTCATGCAGGCCTTCCTTGGCAAAGGCCGCATGCAGGCATTGCTCGAGGGCATCCCCGTACGCGTGATCACGAATCCAAAAACCGGCCTGCTGGGCGCCGCTCGTTACGCGGCCAGCCAACCGGGATGATTTTGTAAGTGTAGGGCGGACGCTCCTGTCCGCCCAATGTGTGCACTGGCAAACCCTGACGGCAGCCTTGCTGCAGTCAGCAGGCGGACAAGAGTGTCCGCCCTACACAAAAATCGTATGCCGCGAGAAATTCGGATCCTAGCGACTCCCGCCGACCTTTTCAACGCCGCCGCCGAGGAATTCGTCCGCGTCGGCAAAGCAGCGATCGCCGCCCGCGGCCGCTTCACCGTCGCGCTCTCGGGTGGCTCGACTCCCAAGAGTCTGTATTCTCTCCTCGCGGCAAAATACGCGGCTTTCGACTGGCACCACACGCACCTGTTCTTTGGCGACGAACGCCACGTCCCGCCCGATCACCCCGACAGCAACTACCGCATGGTGAATGAGGCATTGCTGACCAGGATCTCGATTCCCGCCGAAAATGTCTTTCGCGTAAAGGCTGAGAATCCAGACGCAGCAGCAGCCGCCCTCGAATACGAAAATGGCCTGCGCCGCTTCTTCGCGCTCCGCCCCGGCGACTTCCCGCGCTTCGACCTTATCCTGCTCGGCATGGGTCCCGACGGCCACACCGCGTCCCTGTTCCCCGGCTCCGAAGGTTTAAAGG
>Ga0209698_10007691_pt1 | contig 11253 bp, 11 predicted proteins | sample LitLauG_LLR_2012_FD_187203 | JGI IMG/M metagenome (GOLD analysis project Ga0209698, IMG submission 187203) | Freshwater sediment microbial communities from Pennsylvania, USA - Little Laurel Run_MetaG_LLR_2012 (SPAdes) (version 2) | ecosystem: Environmental > Aquatic > Freshwater > Creek >... | reverse complement strand
ATATCTTCGGTCGTGTAAATGTCTTCAAGAATCAGGGCGTTAGCGAAGACATCTTTTGCTTGGGCAGTAGTCAAAGCCATTCAGTTCTCCAGGTGTTCAAACGTGAAGAACATTCTCCCCTATTATAGCTCAAAAGTCAACAGGCTATGTGTGAAATAAAGCCTGTATTTCCGTGACGTTAAGACAGTGCATTTGGACAAATGTCACCTTGAGGTGGATATTGCCTTTACGAAAGTCAACGTCTGTGTTATTTCGCTTGTCGCAAATAATATCGTATTGCTCGATAGTTTTTGCAACGACCATTTCACCGAAGTATATTTCGAGGAATTCAGTCATCTGCTTGGTATCGTAGAACTCTGATGCTACGTTGTACTTTCTTATAAAGTCTGATGCTGATTCTTGTAGTGTCTGTAATATATCTTTACATAAAACGTCGCTGTTGACGTTTTTGGTTTTCGCTTGCATGTGAAATCCTATCATGGCACTACCCTCCCACGAAAGTGTAAACGAATATTTATTACTTTTAGACTGCGACTTCCATTTTTATTGCTGGGTGTGATGTGTAGTTCGTGATTAGAAAATCCTCATATTTAAAATTGTCAATTGAATTTGGTTCTGCAGTAATGAATAAGTTTGGTGATGGATATGGCGCACGTGTCATCTGCAGTTTTAGTTGTTCTACGTGATTTTCATAGATGTGACAATCTCCACCTCTCCAAACCAATTCGCCAGGCTTCATATTACAAATATTACATATCAGTCTCAACAACATTGAGTATTGGACAATGTTGAACGGAACACCGAGCCCAATATCGCAGCTACGTTGGTTGACAATCATCGAAAGCTGCTTCTTATCGTTGTTGTACCAAAACTGAAAACTATAATGGCACGGTGGAAGTTCCATTTGATTCAACTCACCAACATTCCATGCACTAACGATCATTCGACGATCATCAGGATTCGTCTTCAGCATATCAATTACGTTTTGTAGTTGATCGACTTGTCGTTCACTAAAACGTCCTTCTGTCCATTCATATCCCTCGCCTCCACCTGGGATCCATACATATTTGTTCCACGCTCTCCACTGTTTTCCATATACTGGTCCAAGGTCGCCGTTCGCATCAGCCCACTCATCCCAAATCGTGACGCCGTTATCGTTTAGATACTTGATGTTCGTATCGCCACCGATCATCCACAGCAGTTCGTGTATAATACTCTTTGTGTGGACTTTCTTCGTCGTTAGAAGAGGAATCGTCCAATCAGAAAGATCAAAACGTAGCTCTTGAGCAAACACGCTAAGAGTATTAACACCAGTTCGAGATGTTTTCCTTACACCGTGTGAGAGAACGTATTCAACGAGATCGAGATATTGTGTGTCATGAAACTGTGCTGGAAATTGCTCACTCATCGGATGGTTCCTCTACTTCTACGGTTAGTAGTTCACTATCATCAACCCACTTTTTCCAGCCTCCAACGGTTGGATTGGCGGGAGTTATTTCCCACTTTGTGTCAATCTTTCCACTTCGCAGAGAACGAGTGGCTTTACGCCCAGTCTTTACTACCTCTGTTTGTTCATACACGTACGTTGTCATTAGCCCGGTCCTCCAGCTGTAACCATTTTGTCGAGTTTATATGTTTCGTGTTCCTCAGTATCCAACCATGCTTCAATATAATTTCGTTGTGTCGTAAAAATAGGAATATCTTCGTCAACATAAACAGGACTGCTGCTATCGAGTACCTTTGGATTCTCCATGACACAAGTCCCACGCTTCATCCACACATCAAGATCATTCCAGTTGACATTCCGTTCAAGCATGAGTTTATCCTGCACTTGACTGTTATTTAGCCCATGCATTTCTTTTTGACTGAAGTGGTGGTGTCCCAACATCTGAACGCTGTTCCGTGATGCATCTTGCTGCCTCCAGATGAAGTAGTTCGTTACTTCTTCCCGCGGAAGATTATAAACACGGCTATCAAATAGTGCAAGATCCTTGAATGATTCAGCTTTATAGTTAGGAAACATCTGCAAACGACGATTAAACGCAGCAGTTGCAATGCTTGCTGAAACAGAAGCCATCTTTTGTAAACCACCGTTAAACCACTGTTGTGTCTCATGATTTTGCCAGTCAACGAGCAACAATGAAATTTCATCCGATTGCGTGTATGCCAGTACGCAGTTTTGAATCTGTTCTACGAGAGTGGCAGTTGTCGAGACCATGCACGTGTGAAGATTCGTGCTGAACGGACTTTGTACACTTACGTCCTTGAATTTCTTGGTAAAAGTGTGGAATGCTTTTCCGTCAATGCGAATGATAACAGGTGTCCGACGAAGCAAAAACGACTTACTCGTTGCTTCATAGCCTTTCATTCGATCTCCGAGCGTATCTCCACCAGAATTTTTGTTCATTGTGGGTCTCCGTGTAAACTTTTGATTTGTCTTGCTAATCGTAAATGGGAAATGTTTTTTTGTCAACTGCTCGAAGAACGCATAAATATTAGGAGAAAGAATAGAGAGTTTAGATAGCCACATCTCCAGTCAATACGAAATAATTATAATTTGACACTCGCATGAGCGATTTCGTCAACCGCTGAAACTTTGGAGAATTTTAGAATGCCACCAGCACCACACATCGATCCGACCGATATGAATCGAGTCGTTGACAAGCTTGATACAACCGTTTCTCATCTACAGATTGCCGTAGATAAACTTTCGACAGCTGTCGAAAACATTAACTTGCGTTTGATTAGTGCAAATACTGATATTGCACAATTGCGCAATGACCTTCAACAATTTAAGGGCGATGTTCCTTCATCCACGCACGTAGTACACCACACAGACGTCGTCGACGATTTAGATAAAAGAATTTATGCTGCAAATCAGGAACTCACGCACTTGCGTACTGATTTTGATCAATTCAAGGGCGATATCTCGCCAGTAGATCACATTATTCACCACAGAGCAATGAAGCTTAATGAAAACCTTGTTGTCTATGCAAAGCGAGCATTCGTAGAACGTATTGTTTATGTTGTGTTTATGGTTGTTATGTGCCTTGCAATGTACTTTACGTTTAATAGCGTGCACGAAATGACATCAAACAATCAAGCAACGTTTGAAGCTGCAATGAAACAGTTGCATTCAATCAATGGGGATCCACTACCTCCTTCGAGGTAGTGGTGCGTTGAACCCATCAAAAACTTGAAATATAACTACTTGATATTACAAGATTTTTTAAGACCGAGCAACTTATTTTTTGTGTCGTATAAATACACTCACAAAGCAAGTCCCTTCGCTATATTAAATAACGAAAAGGAACTTGCAATGTGTGATCTACCAAATCGAGTTAGAGCAAAAGATACTCGAGTAAGGCAAGTAGCAATTTAATGCAAAAAACGAGTAGTTTTGTGTGCATCTCAGTTCTCCTTGTGTTAATTGTTTACAAGCACAGCGAGCCAGGCTGCAACAGTACAAATGGCACCCAGTGGACTAAGCAGTCAAGTTTGCGAGGCGAGAATGCTAATGTCCGGCAAGTATATATGGAAACGACGGCACTAACCCTGCCGTTTTTTCTTATTGTGACGCAGTTTCATGGAAAGTCAGGAAGTAAAATGAATAACTCAAATTATTATGTATACGTATATTACGATCCCGTCGATTTCACACCATTTTACGTCGGGAAAGGAACTGGTGGAAGAAAGTACAAACATCTTCACGAAACGGAAGAGACAACAGAGAATGTACGAAAGTATAACAAGATTCAAAAGATCCTGTCGAGTGGACTGAAGCCGCTCATAAGCATATTTCGATCTGATCTAACAGAAGACGAAGCATACGAAATTGAGGCGAACTTGATCAAGCAGTGGGGACGAAAGGGATATGACGACGGTGGAGTATTAACCAACGTTTGCGTTGATGCTCGACCTCCTGGGATGAAAGGAAAGAATCATTCGTCGAAAACAAAGAAGCGAATTCAACAAAAAATGAAGAGTTGGATCAAGGAGCACGGAAATCCAATGCAAGGGCGATCGCACTCTGACGAAAGTAAGCAGTTGATGAGTGAACGCAAAAAAGAACTGGGAACAACAATTACACCAACAGGAAGACGTAAAGTTGGAGTAGCGTCTTCTAAGCGAAACAAAGGTGCTGGAAATCCCAACTACGGTCGAACAAGAAAGGCAATGTATAATCCAGCTACAAAAGAATGTAGATACATTGATACGACAGAAGGATTGCAACAAGTGCAATCGCTTCTATCTGCTGGTTGGTTATTTGGATTGCTTCGCAAAAACTAAACTTGATCGCTGGCAATCAACCACTGTTTTACGAAGCTACTACGGACAATATCATCCTGAGTAAATTCAATTCTCGTGAACATTGGCAAACGATCAATAATTCTTAGCATGTGTGGTAAACCCGATATATCTTTTCCTGTTTTGATTAAGTCTGTTTGTTTGCAATCGCCACAAATGATAACACGTGAGTTTTCACCAACGCGAGTCATAATGCTGTTGATTTCGTGCTCGTTCATGCTTTGAGCTTCGTCGACGATGATCACTGCATCTTCCCACGTTAGACCACGAATGAAGCTTGTCGTATTAAAGAAAATCAATCCGGCAGCCTTCATGTCTTCATACGTTCCTGCTCGACGAGGAAGTACGAGGTCCATCATAATATCGTGGTATGGGAGTTCATACAGTGCGGTCTTCTCTTCAAGAGTACCTGGCATAAAGCCAACGTCTCTTGTTGCAACTGCTGAACGTACAATGATGATTCTTTTGGCGGGAGTATCAGTGCGAAGTAATTCATTGAGTGCAAGGAAGCAAGCAATGTAACTTTTACCTGTTCCTGCTGATCCGTGTGCACAAATGTGTTGTCCTTCAAAAAACGATCTGAACATGTCTTCTTGTGCGATGTTAAGTGGTCTTATTTGCTTTATATCGTGTACGCTCCATTTCTTTCGTTTAGGTCCTTCTATTACTGCTTTACCGTTGCGTGATAGCGCTTCGGTTAGATCATAGATTTGCTCCTGGGAGCGGGGAACTCTTCTCTTGGTTGACATGCATCCCTCCTTGCCTTGTTATTGTTGATTGGTCTTGCGGGTGGGTGTAAGAGACATCACAGTGCGCCGACTGTAATTGTGAGTATGTAGCAAAATTAAAGTTTGAGTATTTCATATGTGTTGCTCTTTTCCTTTCAAAAATTGAAAGGTACTGTATTTATATCTGAATGTCCGTAGTACCGACACGGAAGGTTTGTAATTCCTTCCCAGAATCGTCGATCACAACCAATTTTATATCATATCCCCACAAAGTGACAAGATGTCCAAGAGTTTTTGTTGCCTCTTTAGCATCAAGCTTTCTTTGTTTTAAAGTACGACATTCCAATGTTAACTGACGATCGCCCCAGCGATTATAGTTGACAACTTGAATGTTTGGGATCTGATTATTGACATTATATGACTCCGACAACTTTTCGCGGATCATTTTATATCCTTGATCGTTGTGGATGTTTTTGATGTATAACTCTGGATTCTGTTCGTCGTCGAGAATATAGAACAATGACAGATCACGGATTACATTTGGAGAAAGGTATTGCAGGATAAAACTTTCATCCTTGAAGTTTTCTACAGCATACTTAAACTGACTAACCCAGTCGCCCGAGCCAGCAAAGTTAGGAAACCAACGCTCATCTTCTTTCGTTGGGTTGATACAAATTCGTTTAATATCACTAAACATCTTGAAGCCAAGTGTATATGGATTCAAGTGTTGTCCTTCACGTTGATATAGAACACCAGAATGAGATTCCAAGAATTCAAGCATAAACCCATCAGTTGCATATCCACGATCGTACATTGAATTCATCACGTGATAGTGCGTGAACGTGGCACAGCCTTCGTTCATTACTTTTGTTAACATCTGTGGATAAAAATACTGACTAATCATTCGAACGATACGAAGAATTTCACGCTTCCAGTCAGGAAGATTCGGCGCGTGCTTTTGAATAAAGTACAACAGGTTTTCTTCTGGTTCTTCTGGAAACCGTTCCGTCTCATCTACCTTTTGATCCTTTTTGTCGCTTTTTGGAATTGTTGTCCACAAGTCGTTGTATGTTGCTTGTTCGTAATCAATTCGAGCCTTCATTCTTGCCTTCAACATATCCTTTGACATTGATGCTGGACGTTTGTATCGATCAACGCCGTGTAGTTTCAATGCGTGCGCTGCATCGAGAACCTTTTCGACTTCTTCGCGACCATAACGCTCTTCACACTCTTTAATGTAGTGTTTTGCAAATACAAGATAGTCAATGATGGCTGTTGCATCTGTCCATTGCTTAAAAGTGTTATTATTCTTAAAGAAGTGATTATGTCCAAAACAAGCGTGTGCCATGACAAGACATTGCATTGTCATTGTGTTATCTTCCATTAAGTAAGAAATGCAAGGGTCACTATTGATGACAATTTCATATGCAAGTCCCATTCTACCACGCTTATATGCTTCTGATTCGCGTACAAACTGCTTACCAAATTGCCAATGATCATAGTATATCGGCATTCCCACAGCACTATAGGCATCAAGCATTTGTTCGGCGGAAATAATTTCAATTTGATTTTTATACGTATTTAATTGAAGCTCTTCGTCGACAATACCTTCAATCTTCTCTAATGCATCTTGGAGAAGATCGAAGTTCCACTCTTGGTTTGAGTCAAATTTATTCATGCTGTCTTCTTTTCAAATAGTTTGCGGAAGGCGGGATATACATCTTTTGCAGTACTAATTAAACCTGTACTAACGCGGTTATCTTTCTGTGAGTAGTCTTTAAATACGCCGTATAATCCACCCATTGAACTTCCAATTGCGTTTCGTAGATGAGCCCACATGTCTCTATTTTGATCATCAGAAATTTGCACATATGCATAGTATTGCGACATTGGCACAAGTTTATCAAGCCACTTTTTAACTTCTGGATTGTCATCGTCAACGTTATCGCCGTCGGATGCTTGTGCAAAGTAAACATTCCACAAGTTTAATGGATATTCTTTTTCAATAACTTCATATGCAAGTTCCATTGCCGTTGATACAACCGTCCCGCCTGATTTTGTTCCGTAAAAGAATTCCTTTTCGTCAACGCGTTCAGCTTCACTATGATGTCGAATAAATTCGATATTGACAACATCATAGTTGCGCTCGAGGAATAGGTACAGGATCATAAAGAAAGATTTAGCAAGTGCTTTCTTTTGTTCGTCCATAGAACCAGAAACGTCCATCAAGCAAAACATAACTGCTTGGATTGCTGGTTGTTCAACTAAAGCCCATGCGTTGTATCGAAGGTCCATTTCATCGATAAACGGAATAGCTTTAGCTTGGCGAGAAAAAACTTCGATCTCTCGGTTTACTTCTTGTAAACGGAGCCGCAACACCTTTAGTTGTTCTTCATCGTTCGAGGTTTTAGTTACATCTTCTATCTGAGCGATGAGCTCCAGAGCTTCTTGTTTTAGTTCTTCTAACTTCTTTTTCTTGAGAGATCGAAGTGAATATTTGCGTCCCTTTGCCTGTTTCATCGTCCTAACAACATTCAACTGGCATGGGGATCCATCTTTTGTAAAACCATTACGTTGATATGATTCTTCTTTTAGAAGAGCAAACTCTTTACGGATTGCATTTGGTAGTTCAAGGTTCTCAAAGAACAAGTCGAGGAATTCTTCGCGCGTCAATGAGAAAACGAAATCATCTTCGCCATCGCCATCGCGCGATGCTTGATTACCTTTACCGCCGCCCTTCTTAGGGCGGTTTACTTTATCGCCCGGAATATAACCATACTGATCATTGCCAGGAACAACAATATCCTTTGATCCAGATTCAGAATCGGAGTGAAACGTTGGTTCATCAAGTCCACGTAGTGGGATCTTGACCTTCTTGCCACCACCAGATATGTCGCCGATATTCGTATCAACGATCGTCTTCTTGACGCCATCTTTCAAAGAGCCACGAACCTTATCGAGAAACTTTTTACGGTTGACCGAGCTCTTATCTTTGTCGTTTACACGACGATCGATAATAATGTTTGACATTTGTATCCCTTGCTAAATGTGGGGGAGTACATCCCCCACGTATTTACAACTACAAATTTAGCACAACAGTTTTATATCTTAGTGGGACTTCTTGTACCTAAAATACCAGTCCACGAGCAGACGAACCTGCTTCTCGGTATATCCCTTGTCAATCATTCGACTAATGAAGTTCTTATGCTTGTTCTCTTCATCAGCACTGGCCTTCTTACCAAACGAGATCACAGGCAACATTTCTTCTGTGCTTGCAAACATCTTCTTTTCGATAACAGCACGGAGCTTTTCATAGCTCGTCCATGCTGGATTCTTTCCACCGTTGTTTGCCTTTGCACGAAGGACAAAGTTGACAACTTCATTACGGAAATCCTTTGGATTTGCAATTTCAGCTGGCTTTTCAATCTTGCTAAGTTCTGCTTCAAGAGTTTCACGATCGTACATTTCACCTGTGTCTGGATCACGGAAGTCGCTGTTCTGAATCCATGCATCAGCCCACAACAAATAACGATCAAACAAGTTCTGGCCGTACTCACCGTATGCTTCAATGTATGCCTTCTGTAATTCGTCTTGCAAGAATTCAGCATACTTAGGAGCGATCAATCCACGTAGGAACGTTGTGTACTTCTCACGCGTCTCTTCTGGAAAGTCAGAAGAACGAATAAAGTCTTCGATTACCTTCATCAAGTACACTGGATTGGCAGCACGTTCTTCAAGGCCGAAGTTGTAAACTTTTGAAAGAATCTTATATGCAGCACGAGTCGAAACGCCATTCATACCTTCATTTGTTCCTGCAGCATCACGGTAGTCTTGAATTGGCTTGGCCTTTGGATCTGTGTCCTTCAAATTCTTACCGTCGTACACTTCCATCTTCGAAAACAGTGTTGAGTTTTCTGGTTCTTTCAAACGAGAAAGAACAGTAAACTGAGCCAACATCTGCAATGTTCCAGGCGCGCATGGATCGTTCTTCAACTCTGAATGGTTGATCAGCTTTTCGTAAATCTTAATCTCATCAGAAACACGTAGACAGTATGGAACCTTGACTAAGTTAACACGGTCAATAAAAGCTTCGTTCAAACGATTGTTGCGGAACTTCTCCCACTCTGATTCGTTCGAGTGAGCAAGAATAACACCGCGGAAAGGAATAGCACCGAATCGTTCTGTACCAACATAACGACCTTCTTGTGTAGCAGTTAGCAAAGGATTCAATACTTTGATATCAGCCTTGAACATTTCGATGAAGTCGAGGATACCTTGGCAAGCGATATTCAAACCACCTGTCCAGCTATATGCGTCTGGATCGTGTTGTGAGTAGTCTTCTAACTTACGAATGTCGACCTTACCGACGAGAACTGAAATGTCTGTGTTATTTTGATCGCCTGGCTCAACGTTTGTAATACCAACTTGCTTTGCGAATGATGGCCAAACCTTGACGACCTTGAATTTGTTGACATCGCCATCAAATTCCTTCAGACGCTTGACGGCCCATGGAGATACGACACCAGATATTACGCTCTTAGGAATACCGTAGTTGTCCTTCAACATCTTGCCATCGTGCTTTGGGTCAAACAACCCAAATGGCGATTCATAAATTGGAGAAACTTCATCGTTTGCTTTCAACGCATAGAAAGGAACAGATTCAAACAACTCCTTGATTCGTTCCATCAATGATGACTTGCCGCCAGCGACTGGACCGAGCAAATATAGAATTTGCTTGCGTTCTTCCAAACCTTGATCAGCATGACGGAAGTGAGAAACGATTGCATCGATTGCCTCTTCCATGCCATAGAACTCTGCAAAGTTTGGATAAATTCGAATCTTCTTGTTTAGAAAGATACGACCAAATCGTGGATCCTTTGCTGTATCAAACAGCACTGGTTCTCCGATAGCCTGCAACATTCTTGCTGCAGTAGTTGCGTACATTAGTGGATCTGACTTGCACGCTTCAAGATATTCTTGTAGAGACATCTCGACGTCTTTGCGGCTCTGATATCTGTCCTGATATGACTGGAACAGATTAGATGTAGTTTTTGTCATGTATTAATCTCCGGTTCGGTATAACTATTAATCTAACTTTAAGCTGTGAATACGCTTTGGATCGATGTTAAATTGTATCATATAATTACTGAAAGACGCTAACGTTTGTTCGTCTTGGGCTTCGTAAATTAATACGAATGGACGCTTATCGTTTGCGTATTTACTCAATAGTGATACATTTCGTAGATGAAAAAATGTCGAGCCTTCAACGTGATAATCACGGTACCGTACTGGGTCGCGAATATCCACGAGAACTGCGTCTTTTGACTCTGCTAACGCCTTTGTTTTGGTCATGTCAATTTGTTTCATTATTATTCTCCGCGTTGAAATAATTATCCGGAACTTTACCGCATGTTTCAGGCTTGTTATTAAAGTATGTCAAGTCATCAAGCAATTCTCGTTCACCAGCAACGTCTCGATCGATTGCATCTTTGCTTGTGAACTTTTCAGGATAGCGCTTTTTCAATTTAGCAATATTTGTTTCAAGAATGTTATCCCAATCACCACCAAGTGCATCAATAGCAATCGCTGTGTACCAAGAAATATCACCAATCTCCTCTGATACATTTATGACGTCAAGTGTGCCCTCATCTCTAATTGTTTTGTCGAGAGCTTCTGCAAGTTCGCCAGCTTCTGTCAAGATACCAATGATTGCATGGAATACACGTGGATCAACAGGAAGTTGATCGTGTTTGTAGTGTTCATGGAAATATCCCGCATCTAATCCACCAGCATTTGATACTAAGTTAGCAATTGCAGCTTTGCGCTTTTCGTGGTTGATCGGCTTCTTGTAGAAGATGTTCTTCTTGTACATATCAAGAATTTGAGACGATGCAATGAAGCACTGGAGTGCCATTTGCAATCCTGTGATTTCCGTATCTTCTGATTGAATAGATTCGATTCGACTTTCGGTACGAATAGCATCTCTAACGTATTGTTTGAGGTCCATATTTTCTCCTTGTTGTTCAAATAGTATCAGATCAACACAGGATATGGTCAACGAATACAAAAGAAAAGAGCCGATTGCTCGGCTCTTTGGTGGGTCGTTTAGTCTCCCTGACTTTGTAGCTGTCTGTCCTATACGTGAATACTCACTACAAGTTTCTTCACATACGAGCAACCTCGAGGATTGCCACAAACGACGATCAATCTGTGTTTG
>Ga0209698_10007689_pt1 | contig 11254 bp, 8 predicted proteins | sample LitLauG_LLR_2012_FD_187203 | JGI IMG/M metagenome (GOLD analysis project Ga0209698, IMG submission 187203) | Freshwater sediment microbial communities from Pennsylvania, USA - Little Laurel Run_MetaG_LLR_2012 (SPAdes) (version 2) | ecosystem: Environmental > Aquatic > Freshwater > Creek >... | reverse complement strand
CGCGAAATCCGGCTTACCAGGATTTAGTCTGGACTCCGCGACAGGACCGAAAAAGTGCGAGATATGTAGCTCGGGTTCCCGGAGTGTATCCCTACTCCATCGTGCCAGGCGGCGTGAAGGATCCCGAATCTTTGCGGGAAGCGGCTGCGCACGATCGCGCCGTGTCCCGGCATTACGCTCACTTCGATTACAGCAAGGCGCACCTAGTGCGGGTGAGCGAACCGCGAGCTTTCTATGTTTCGTATCGCATTCGCGACACCATCTTCTGGACGCGAAAGAAGATTCTTCTGCATGCCGGCGAAGCGCTCCTGACCGATGGCCAGATCACAATTCGTGCGAAGTGCGGCAACCAGCTTTCCGAGACGGCCCGGCCGGAAGTCTCGGAAGAGGAGCCGGCCGAGGACGTGCTGGACCAGCCGGTTGTGCTGGAGGCCCTTGGACCGTCCCTGCCTCTGCGGCCTGCTCTCAGACTGCCCGATTTGCCCGCTGGCCCACCCATTGTTCCCCCGGTTTTCGGAGGAGCATTCACATTTCCCCTCGTCTCCATCGGCGGCCCGGTAGCGTCTTCTGGTTGCAGAACGAAAGACGGAAATATCGACAAGCATTGCCGTCCGCACCACCACAAAAAGCCCGTCGTTCCCGAACCGGCGCCTGTCATTTTGCTGGCTTCTGGACTGGCCATCGTCCTCTGGCGTTATCGAAACACCCGGCGCTTAGCAGCTTAGAGGGCGTGGCCCGTATCAGATCCATCCCCACCGGTGTGTCAGCGGTGTAACTGGTGCTACGACTTCCGGGTAATTCGGCCATCCCCTGAACTGCTAGACTTGCTTCAGAGTCCCGAAATGTCACGGTTGTCTTATATCGGAGCCTTGGTGTGCAGCGCTCTCCTGGCCGCACCCTTGACTGCCCAAAACGGCTCGCGGGTTCAGCAGGTCGTTGTGCGTGGCAGTGGCGATTCGATGGAAGTCGAGATCCAGACTTCGGGCGCGCCCGTTTCACCCGATACCCAGGCGCTTACCGGACCCGATCGAATCGTGGTGGATTTTCCCGGCCTGCTTCCGTCCGCTGAATTGCACGCCCTCAAGGTCAACCGGGGAGTTCTCAAAGGTGTTCGCTCCGGACTGTTTTTCAATAATCCTCCGATCACTCGCATAGTGCTCGATCTCGCCGGGCCGCAGTCCTACCGGATTTCGACCAGTACGAATGCAGTGGTCGTGAAACTTGCTGCGCCGGACGATGCGCGGAATCAGGTTGCGGCTACGCCAACCGTCGGAGGCGTCCGGCTGCAGGATGCGTCGCTCTCTTCGAGTCAGGGTGTTCCGGCGACCCGGCTTTCTCCGGCTACCATTTCTTCCGGCAGCGCTCCGAGCATTGCTCCGATTCGAGTTGCTGCACCCACTGCGAATGTTGCGAGCGCAAACCCGCAACTGGCACCCCCAGCCGTGGCAGTGCCGCAAGAGCCAGTCAAGCCGGCCGTGACGGTGAGCTACGCAGATGGAATGTTGCGGATTCACTCCGAGAAGGCAACGCTGGCGCAGGTTCTGTTCGAAGTACATCGGCAGACGCAAGCCGAGATTGCCATTCCGGCGGGTGCCGAGCAGGAACAAGTGATTGCCGATCTGGGACCGGCCCCCGCTCGCGACGTGCTAGGGGCTCTGTTGAACGGATCTTCGTACAACTTCGTTTTTGTGGGCGACGAACTCGCCCTCGAGCGAGTCATCCTGACGCGCCGCGATGCCAGCAATTTCTAGTTTGTTCTTCTTAGTTTCCCCCGATCAATCTCTTTCTCCGGCTGGAGACGTGATCATTCGCACCGGCACGGCCGAGGCGTCGTTGGCTTGATACGGGAAAAACCCGTGCCGTTGCCTGGTGGGCATGGGGATAGCCGATTCGCACGAACTTCCTCGTGCTTGATCTGCCCATGAGTTGGCAGCGAAGAGAATTTCGGGTCGGGAAGCGGCGTCCCGATCAGGAGGCCTTGGTTACATTGGCCGCTTGCGGCCCTTTCTGTCCCTGCACGATTTCAAACTCGACCTTATCACCCTCCTGCAGGCTTTTGTAGCCTTCGGTGGTGATTGCGCTGTAGTGGATGAACACATCCGGTCCATCGTCGCGGCCGAGGAAACCGTAGCCTTTCGCATTGTTGAACCACTTGACGGTGCCTTTCAAACGTTCCACGTGCGTCTCCCCCTCTTACATTTGCAGATGCCCAAATAGGCGCAAGTCTTGGGCTTCCTGCAAATTACGCCGCCATTGTGATGCTGCGGAGAAAGCGTGTCAAGGATGTGCGTCACAATCCGTGTGTGCTTTAGCCGACGTTCGCTACCGGATTGCGCTGCGGGAGAGCTGGCTTACTGCCGGGCCGCGGGAATATCGCTGGCGGGTGGAGTCGCGATGGGAGTCATGGCAGTCGCTTCGCCTTCGGCAATCTGGGGCAGCGGGCCCTCGAGCGCAACGGCCAGCACCTGGTCCATGTTCTCGACCAGATGCAGTTTCATGGCAGTGCGCAGATTTTCGGGGACTTCGGCGAGATCCTTTTCGTTCTCCTTGGGGAGAATCACTTCGAACAGCCCGGCGCGGTGCGCGGCAAGAAGTTTTTCCTTCAGGCCGCCGATGGGCAGGACCTTGCCGCGGAGAGTGATCTCTCCGGTCATGGCGATGTCGCGGCGGACGGGAATGCGGCTCAGCGCGCTCGCCAGCGCGGTGGCGATGGTAATGCCAGCGGAGGGACCATCTTTCGGGATCGCGCCTTCTGGCACATGTACGTGAATGTCCATGGTGCGATAGAAATCGCGGGGCAGGCCGAGCCGCGCGGCTCGCGAGCGTATATAAGACATGGCGGCCTGCGCCGATTCCTGCATGACGTCGCCCAGCTTTCCCGTCAAAGTGAGCTTACCCTTGCCATCGACGACGCTAGCTTCCGTGCTCAAAATTGAGCCGCCAACCTCGGTCCAGGCAAGGCCTGTGACCAGGCCGACTTCGCTCTTCTCGTGAGCGAGCGTGTCGCGGAACTTCACGACGCCCAGGAACTCTTCGATCTTTTCCTGGTCCATTGCGATCGTGTAGCTCGCGCCTTCCTTGACCACCTTACGCGCGACCTTACGGCAGATATTCCCAATTTCGCGTTCCAGGTTGCGGACGCCCGCTTCGCGAGTATAGCCGCGAATGATCTGCTTGATCGCTTCGTCGGAGAATTGGACATTCTTCTGCTCGAGTCCGGCCTGCAACATCTGTTTCTTCACCAGGAATTGTTTGGCGATCTCGACTTTTTCCAGCTCCGTGTAGCCGTGTAGGCGCAGCACCTCCATGCGGTCCTGCAAGGCGGGCGGGATGGTGTGCAGCACATTGGCGGTGGCTACGAAGAAAACCTGCGACAGGTCGTATTCGACGTCGAGATAATGGTCGACGAACATGAAATTTTGTTCGGGGTCGAGGACTTCGAGCAGGGCCGCGGACGGATCGCCGCGGAAGTCCATCGACATCTTGTCGACTTCGTCGAGCATGAAGACCGGATTCTTGGTGCCGGCCTTCTTCATCATTTGAATGATCTGGCCCGGCAAGGCGCCAATGTAGGTGCGGCGGTGGCCACGGATTTCCGCTTCATCGCGCACGCCGCCGAGCGACATACGCACAAACTTGCGGCCCGTGGCCTTGGCGATCGACATGCCGAGCGAGGTCTTACCCACGCCCGGAGGTCCGACGAAACAAAGGATCGAGCCCTTGGGATTCTTCACCAACTGGCGGACGGCGAGAAATTCGAGGATGCGCTCCTTGATTTTCTCCAGGCCGTAATGATCTTCGTTGAGAACCTTTTCGGCGCGCGAAATGTTGCGAATTTCCTTGGAGCGCTTCTTCCAGGGCACGGCCAGCAGCCAGTCGAGGTAGTTGCGCGAGACCGTCGATTCGGCGGACATGGGCGGCATGGCTTCCAGTTTTTTCAGTTCCTGGATGGCCTTGTCGCGCACTTCCTTGGGCATACCAGCGGCTTCGATCTTCTTTTTCAGCTCGTCGAATTCGCTCTTTTCTCCACGGCCCAGTTCCTTCTGGATCGCCTTGATCTTCTCGTTCAGGTAATACTCTTTTTGCGCTTTTTCCATCTGGCGTTTGACACGCGACTGGATGGTGCGATCCATGTTGAGCTTTTCGATCTCGACGTCCAGCACGTCGCCAATGCGGCTGAGGCGCTCGGCGGGATCAAAAATCTCGAGCAACCCCTGCTTCTCTTCGATGGAGAGCTGCAGGTTGGCCGCGATGGTGTCGGTCAGCTTGGCCGGATCCTCCATGCGCACGGCCGCGATCATGGTCTCGTAGTTCAGAGACTGGCAGAGCTTCACGTACTGTTCGAAGAGCGCTGTGACGCGCTGCATGCCGGCTTCGATCTGTGGGGTAGTGTCGGTAGCGTAGCGTGCTACCCGGACGGTGGCCTGGAGGAAGCCTTCGGTTTCGGTGACCTGGAGAATTTTACCGCGCTCAATGCCTTCGACGAGAACCTTAATATTGCCGTCGGGCAGCTTGAGGCTTTGTACGATGTTGACGATGGTGCCCACCTGGAAGATGTCTGCGGGCTTGGGCTCGTCAATGGAGGCATCGTGCTGGGTGGCGAGAAAGATCTTCTTATCGGCCGCGAGCGCTTCTTCGAGAGCGTGTACGCTGGATTCGCGGCCCACTACGAACGGCGTCATCATGTGAGGGAAGATGACCACGTCGCGAATGGGCATCATCGGCAGCTTCTTGCTCTCGTATTTTTCCTTGGGGTTCGACAAAACTTGGCTCTCCCGTCTTTCTCCCTTATAGCACGGTCGCGGCTAACTTGCTGCTTTCTCGATCATGGAGAGCGATACGTTGCGCTTTTCCACCATCTCGCGCGTCACTTCGAATTCCTTGACCTTTTTCTGGCTGGGCAGACTATACATCAACTCCAACATCAACTCTTCCAATATCATACGCAAACCGCGGGCGCCCACCTTGCGAATCATGGCCTGGCGCGCAATCGCCTGGTTGGCGTCATCGCTGAACTTCAAGCGCACGTTTTCGAATTCAAACAGACGCTGGTACTGCTTGACGATGGCATTCTTGGGTCGCGTCAAGATTTCTACCAGCGCGTTTTCGTCGAGGTTTTGTAGCACGCCCATGACGGGCAGGCGACCGACAAACTCGGGAATCAGCCCGAACTTGATCAGGTCCTCGGGTTGCGCTTCCGAGACCAGTTCATAATTGCGTTTGGCCGAGGCGCTGGTCTCTTCTTCAGGCTCGGGGCCGGTGCGGAAGCCCAAGGATTTCTTGCCGACGCGGCGCGCGATGATCTTTTCGAGACCAACAAAGGCGCCACCGCAGATAAAGAGGATATTCGTCGTATCCACAGGCGTAAATTCCTGGTGGGGATGCTTGCGTCCACCCTGCGGGGGAACGTTGGCAATCGTACCTTCCAGAATTTTCAGCAGCGCCTGCTGCACGCCCTCGCCGGAGACATCCCGGGTAATGGAGGGATTCTCATCCTTGCGGCCGATCTTGTCGATCTCATCGATATAGATGATGCCGGTCTGGGTTCGACTCACGTCGCCCTCGGCGGCCTGCAGGAGCTTGAGAATGATGTTTTCGACATCCTCGCCCACATAGCCGGCCTCAGTCAGCGTAGTGGCATCGACGATTGCGAAGGGCACATCCAGCATCCGGGCCAGAGTCTGGGCAAGCAGCGTCTTGCCAGTGCCGGTGGGCCCGATCAGGAGGATGTTGGACTTCGTCAGTTCCACGCCATCGCTGGTGCGCTGGCGGTTCATATAAATACGCTTGTAGTGGTTGTAGACGGCGACCGCCAGCTTCTTCTTGGTTTGCTCCTGTCCGATGACGTACTCGTCGAGGAATGTCTTCACGTCCTGCGGCTTGGGCAGCTGGTTTGGAACCGCCGCCGCCGGGGTCGCCGTGCGATCGTCTTCGAGGATCGAATTGCACACCGCGACGCACTCGTCGCAGATATATGCCCGTGGGTAGTCACTTGGAGATGAGATCAGCTTGGCGACAGCATCCTGCGATTTATGGCAGAACGAACAGCGCAGCATCTCATCTGTGCCCGATCTGGTTTTCACTCGGTCTGCTCCTTTTTTGACCGCTTGCCTTAACCTACCTTAACGTCGCCAAGGGCGCGACGGAAGGGTGGGGCACCGTTTTGCCGAAACTTCTGTAACGACCGGCGGGAACGCCGATCATACCTCTATCTCGTTGTGTAGATGATATCGTCGATGATTCCGTATTCCTTGGCCTGCTGCGAATTCATAATGAAGTCGCGTTCTACGTCTTTTTCGACCTTTTCCAGCTTCTGCCCGCTATGCTTGGACATTAACTGATTGGTAATCTCGCGCATACGCAGGATTTCCCGGGCATGGATATCAATGTCGGTGGCCTGCCCGGAAAGCCCTCCCATGGAGGGTTGATGGATCAGGATGCGCGAATTGGGCAAAGCTAGCCGCTTTTTGGCCTCGCCCGAAGCCAACAGGAGCGCCGCCATCGAAGCCGCCTGACCAATACAGATGGTTGTCACATCGTTTTTCACGTATTGCATGGTGTCGTAAATCGCCATGCCTGCCGTAATCGAACCCCCGGGGGAATTGATATAAAGCTGAATGTCCTTTTCCGGGTCTTCCTGCGCCAGAAACAGCATCTGGGCGATCACGAGGTTGGCAATGTTGTCGTCAATGGGAGTGCCGATAAAAATAATATTGTCGCGGAGCAGCCGCGAATAAATGTCATAAGCGCGTTCCCCTCGCCCGGTCTGCTCGATTACCATGGGAACCAGCATCATTTTTGGATCGTTCAAGTTCACCTTCCACACTCCTGCCCACCTTATGTTATGCGCATTGGGGGAGGATCGAAATGGTCCGCATCACGCGGACTGGTGATACAGAAATTCGAGGGTCTTCTCGTTGCGGATTCTGGTCCGGATTCTATCGAGGCCCCCATCCCGTGTCAAACGAGCACGTACCGCCTCCGCCGTTTGTTTTGTTTGTTTTGCCAGCGAATCGACCTCCGCGTTCATCTCCTCCTCGCTGACCTGCACATTCTCAAGCTCCGCCACTTTTTCAAGCAGCAGAGCAGCTTTTACATCGTGAATCGCCTGCTCGCGCTGACCGCCGCGCAGGCGACTCAAATCCATTTTCTTCATCTGTTCGGCAGTCAGTCCCTGCGCCGCCAGAGCGCGCAGTCCGCGCTCGATCCGGATGTCGATTTGCTGTTCGATCAGCGAGTCGGGAACCTCAAAATCGTTGCGCTGAATCAGGTCATCCACGAGCTTGTCCTTGGCTTTGTGCTCGGCCTCGTGCTTGCGCTCGGATTCCATCTGCTCTCGAATGCGCCTCCGGAGATCGTCCACGGTCGTGAACTCGCCGAACCGCTTGACGAATTCCTCGTTCAATTCGGGCAGGCTCTTTTGCTTAAGGGCCTTCACCTTGACCGTATAAGTAAAGGTCTTTCCAGCCAGGCGCTTGTCGGTGGCGTCCTCCGGATAGCTCACATCGAAGGTGTGTTCGTCTCCGGCATTGGCGCCGCGCAGGTGCTCGGTGAACTCGGGCATGGTGTTCTTGCCGCCGATCTCCACCAGAACCTCATCCATGTGAACCGGCTGCCCCTCGGCAGTCGTTTTATCGCCACTTTTGGGATTGCCATCGAGCGATACCTGTGCGAAATCACCTTCGGCCAGGGGGCGGCCTTCGATCGGGTTGAAAGCGGCATGCTGCTCGCGGAGATCGTTCAGCGCCTGTTCCACCTCTTCGTCCGTGACGGTGACTTCCGTGTGGTCGGCGCGCAGCTCCTTGTAGCCTTCCAGCTTGATTTCAGGCAGGACTTCGAACGCGGCCTTGAAGCGCAGGGGTTCTCCGTCGTGCAAGTGCAGGTCGGTGACGCGCGGTTGCGAAACCGGATGAATGCCCAGCCGGTCCGCCTCCTGGCGAAAGAAGCGCGGAATGAGGGCTTCCACAACGTCGGTTTTGATCGCTTCAGAAAAGCGCTGGCGGATGATGGAGGCCGGAACGTGACCGCGCCGGAAGCCAGGAATGCGCGCCACCTTCTGATACTTCTGAATCAGGGTTTCGGTTTGGCGGCCGACTTCGTCCGCCGGTATTTCGACTTCAATCTCGCGCTTGGTGCTCTCATTAGTTTCTGTGGGGCTCACGTTTACCTTTCAAAGCGGAAAGGCGGCTCAGCGGCGGAGCCGAGATCGGATGGCTCCGCGGGAACGCCCTATGCCGCAAGCTTGAGTGTAAAGACTCGCCAAGAGCAACGTCAAACCGGGGAAGGCAGATAGTTCGTTCACCGAAGTAACGGGCCGGCTCTCGGCGGGGCGGCTGCTCCTGGAGATTTGTAATTTGGTAATTTGTAATTGGTAATTTAAACCCGATTTTGTTTTCAAATTACCAATTACAAATCGCAAATTACAAATGGCCCTTCCTACCTGGCTCAACGTCCTCAATGCCGAGGTCATCGCCTGCACGCGCTGCCCGCGACTGGTGGCATATCGCGAACAGGTCGCCCGCGAGAAACGACGCGCATACCGCGAGTGCGAATATTGGGGCAAGCCGGTTCCGGGCTTCGGCGATCCGAATGCCGCAGTCCTGGTTCTCGGGTTGGCGCCCGGCGCTCACGGATCCAATCGCACCGGTCGACCGTTTACGGGAGATGCTTCCGGCAACTTCATGTACCCGGTCCTGCACGAAACCGGATTTGCCAATCAGCCGACCTCGACGGCCTGCGGCGATGGCCTGCTTCTTACAAATCTCTACATCACCGCCGCCGCCCGGTGCGCTCCGCCGGACAACAAACCTTTGCCACAAGAGCTGGCCAATTGTGCTCCCTTCCTGGAACGAGAGTTGGAAGGGCTAAAGCACCTGCGCGTGGTGGTTGCGCTCGGAAAGATCGGATTCGACGCATACCTCGGCTATTTGAAACGGCGCGGCATAATCTCAAGCCGAGCGCCCTACGCTTTCGTACACGCTGCCTGCTACGCGATGCCGAACGGAATAACTTTGCTTGCGTCCTATCACCCTTCCAACCAGAACACTCAAACCGGCAAGCTGACGCGGGCCATGTTCGTAGAGATTTTTCGGAAGGCGCGGCGGCTGGCGGGGGGATAGGGAACGTAGCGCAGGCTTCCATTTCTCGCGAACCCCTAAAGATAATTAGAAATGTGCCGACAAACAAACCAGGGCGGATCCTGCGGTAGCGGGCACCTCTGGGCCGGCATGGGGGACCCAACACCCCGGGTTGAGCCGCCCTTATGAGAGGGATGGGGCTTGCGAAGGCTCGTGTGACGCGCCGCGCGGCTCCGTCGGAACGGCGGCAAGCTGCGTCTCTACTCAAAATCCCACGAACACCGGCTCGGGTTCGAGCAAAGTTCCCCAGGACTGCCGCACTCCGTTCTGAATAGTCTCCTGGAGTTGGACGACGTCGCTTGCTTTCGCGTCGCCGGTGTTAATCAGCGCCAAGGCGTGTTTTTTGGAGATGGCGGCGCGGCCTAGCCGAAATCCCTTGGCGAATCCTGAGTGCTCGACCAGCCATGCGGCGGAGACTTTGTGTTGGGCTTCGAGCGCCGGATAGCTGGGAATCTCGAGCCCTTTCGATTGGGCGCGTGCGGCGAGATCGTGAAACTGTTCTTCGCTGAGGACGGGATTTTTGAAAAACGATCCCGCGCTGCGGCAATCCTCATCTCCCGGCACGAGCAGCATGCCCTTGCTGCGCCGAATCTGGCGCACGGCCTCGCGCACCATGGCAAGCGATGGCGTGGTCTTGACATCCGCAAAATGCTTTTGCAGATCCGCATACTTGAGGCTCGGGGCGCCGCCGCGCTTCAGCCGGTAGTTCACCTGCAAGATGATGTAGCGCCCCAGTTGGCCCGTATCGTCAATGCGATTGAAGATGCTGGAACGGTAGCGGAATCCGCACGCCGGTTTAGGCAGCACCACCGCGCGATTTTCTTTGATATCGAGCGCGCACACCGACTCGATCGTGTCGGCAACCTCCTGCCCATAGGCGCCGACGTTCTGCACAGGCGTGCCGCCGACGCTGCCCGGAATGCCGCTAAGGCACTCGATTCCCGCGCAGTTCTGCGCCACTGCTTGCGCCACAAATTCATCCCAGCTGACGCCGGCGCCCACGCTGAAGAGCACCGAGTTACCAGAAGTGCCCTGCAAGCTTGGGCTGGTGATTCCGCCGATCGCGATTCTCAGGACGAGTCCGGGCCAACCGGAATCGGCGACCACCAGGTTGCTTCCTCCGCCCAGCACAAAAAGCGGCAACTGCCGTGTCTTCGCGAAATCGACCGTCTCGCGTACCTCGTCTTCACGCTTCGCCTGCGCGAAGTAGCGCGCCGCGCCTCCCACTTGCAAGGTGGTCAGCGGCGCGAGTGGAACGTTTTCCTGGATCGTCATGGTTGACTGGGATAACAGGTGCAGATGCGTTCCGCGGTCTAGGGCGTCGCTTTGGCAGCGTCCAGAGCCTGGCGCACAGCCTGCATTTCTTTCAGCACTCCGCGCAAGTTGCGCGAGTCGAGCGCGTTGGCGCCATCGCTCTTGGCTTCTTTGGGATTGTCGTGGACTTCCACAAAAACTCCGTCCACGCCCGCCGCCACAGCCGCTCGGGCGAGCACGGGAATGAATTCGGGCTGACCTCCGCTGACCGTCGGGCCATCTTCGTCGCCGTGGGAAGCCGATGGCAACTGTACGGAGTGCGTGGCGTCAAACACGACCGGCGCGAACTTGCGCATGATGGCCAGCGAACGCATGTCCACCACCAGATTGTTGTAGCCAAAACTTGACCCGCGCTCGGTCACGAATACCTGAGTATTGCCCGCGTCGCGGCACTTCTCAACCGCGTGCTTCATATCCCAAGGGGAAACGAATTGACCCTTCTTGATGTTCACGGGCCGCCCGCTGAGCGCCGCCGCCACGATGAGGTCGGTCTGGCGGCACAGGAAGGCCGGGATCTGCAGCACATCGACCACGGCCGCCACGTCCGCTACGTCGGCGACCTGATGCACGTCGGTGAGCACCGGGATGTGCACTTCGTCTTTCACTTTCTTCAGGATGCGCAAGCCTTCTTTCATCCCCGGTCCGCGAAAGCTGCGGATCGACGTGCGGTTGGCCTTGTCGTAGGAAGCCTTGAAAATGAAAGGAAAGTTCAGCGAGCGCGTCACGCCCTTAATGATCTCCGCCATGCGCAGCGCGTGCTCTTCGCTTTCGATCACGCAGGGCCCGGCAATGAGGAAAAGGTC
>Ga0209698_10007687_pt1 | contig 11256 bp, 8 predicted proteins | sample LitLauG_LLR_2012_FD_187203 | JGI IMG/M metagenome (GOLD analysis project Ga0209698, IMG submission 187203) | Freshwater sediment microbial communities from Pennsylvania, USA - Little Laurel Run_MetaG_LLR_2012 (SPAdes) (version 2) | ecosystem: Environmental > Aquatic > Freshwater > Creek >... | reverse complement strand
GCCGCATCCGGGAGCCACCACCAGAAATTCCTCTCCTCCGTAGCGGCCGACGGAATCGTACTGCCGCACCACGGAGGCGATGCCGGTGGCGATGATGCGCAGCACGGCGTCTCCGGCCACGTGCCCGCGGCTGTCGTTGATCTGTTTGAAGTGGTCGATATCGGCCATGATAAGACCGACAGGCTGATGGTCGCGCTCACTGCGCTGCAGTTCGCGATCGAGAATGGCGAGGATCGCGTTGCGATTCCACAACCCGGTCAGCCCGTCACGCTGGGCTTCCCGGCGCAGCGCGTCTTTCATCTGCATGAGGCGGTGCTGGGTGATGAGCAGCCGCGCGCTGGAACACATGAAAGAGAGGCACACCACCACCGCCGCCAGTCCCAGCCGCTCGCGCGCAATGCGCAACGACATGAACAGCACCAGCATCGGGTATAGCAGGAAGAAGATCTGGGTGTAGACGCGGTTGTCGGGCTTGGGCGTTTCAAACCCGACCACGGGCGCTTCCGCCTGTTTCCAGGTTACAGCGATCATGGTCGGCACCACCAAACCCAGGCTCCAGAGCAGATCGAACCAGGCCCCGGTGGTCAGGCGGCTGCCCGGCCCGTAATAGTACAGGGCATCGATGCAACCGGAAAAGGCCAGGAACCAACCAATGCGCCCAAACAGGGCGCGAGCATCGCGGGATTGAGTGACCGCCGCGCGCACCAGAAACGTCAGCGCCACAAATCCGTAGCCGGCAAAATAGGGCGCCCAGACCTCGTGCGACATTTCACCCGCGGAATCGGCGCGCGGCAGGTAAAAGAAATAAAGATAGGCGGCGACACAGATGAGCACGGCCTGCACGAAATCCAGCGCCTTGAGCACATCCACTTCCCCAGACGCCTGCTCGGGGTCGAGGAACATCGCCATGACCAGGGGCACGAACCAAAACGAGAAAAGCAGGTTGCCGGCCCAGGAAACGGAGTTGGAGTGGGCCACATCGTTGTAAACCGAGAGTCCCTGCGCAATAAGCCATACCAAGTAGGCCACGATAGCCAGACGCCAGAAGGAACGAGCCAAGCCCTCTGAACGGCGGGCAGCCTCGAAGATGGCAAAAATCAGGACACCGCCCAGGGCCAACTGAATCGTGTCGGATAACAGCGGGCCGTAGCCTCGCGTTCCCAACACGAGGACCTGGCCGATATGCGTCAGCCACAACAGGGCTGCAGCGGCCACGACAATGCGTCTATACCGGACTTCGCTCATGCTTTCGAGGAAACGTTTCACCGATGGTGTCGCGGGGAGGACCTTCCTGCCGGCCAGCAGCCCGAAGATGGACCGAGCTTGTGGCACTACGCCTGTACCTGGGACCCTTCAGTATCGCGCAACGTCCGGACGCGATCACGTAACCATGGTACCCCGCCGGAGGTTACGCGCAATCACGAAATTAGTACCAGTTTTGCAGCATGTCTTTGAGGATTTCGACCGCGTCGCCAAGCCGCTCGAGTTCTCCGGGAGCGAGTCCTTGCAGCTGCGCGGCAAGGTCGGCGATGCGCCGTTTGCGGGCGTGGCGCAGCAGGTGCGAACCCTTGGGGGTGGCGCGGATGCGCAGGCGCCGGGCGTCGTGGGGATCGTTGCTGACTTCGATCAGGCGGCTGCGGGCCAGGCCGGCCACGATGCGGCTCATGGTGGGCGGCTTGACTTGCTCGGCGGCAGCGAGTTCTCCGAGGGATCTCGGGCCTCCGAAGACGAGCACCGAGAGCGCGGAAAGGCGCGCCGGCCCTTCCCCGCTTTCCACGTCCCGGGCGCGGACGCGGCGCAACAGGTGGATCGCGGCCGAATGCAGGCGGTCGGAGACAGAGAGAACCTCGGCGCCGGGATTGGCCGGTTTTTGCGCTTTGCTCGAAGCTCGCCTGGGCATCCGGAGGCTTGACTTCCTACTCTCAATATAGTTAGCTATGCTAATTATTTTCAGGAAGGAGATCAAGACCCATGACCGCAACTGCAACCGGACCCGGGATCACGCGCCTGGGACAGATTCAGATCCGCGCCCACGACCTGGAGCGAGCCGCTGCCTTCTACGAAAATGTCCTGGGGCTGAAACTGCTTTTTAAAGCGCCGCCGGGGCTGGCCTTTTTCGATTGCGGCGGAGTGCGGCTGATGATCGATCATCCGGAGAAACCCGAGTTCGACCATGCCAGTTCGATTCTGTATTTTGTGGTGCCTGACATCCAGGCGGCGCACGCCACGATGAAGGAGCGCGAAGTGAAGTTCGAAGACGAGCCGCACATGATCGCGCGCATGCAGGATCACGATTTGTGGATGACTTTTTTCGGCGACAGCGAAAAGAATCTGCTGGCTCTGATGAGCGAAGTGAAGCGGTAGGCGAGTGGCGTGCCTTGGCTCAGTTAGGCGGACGAATGCCTCCACCCCAAGAAAACATCTAGCCCCGGACGCATTCGTCCGGCGGGTTCCTGGAATCATCCCCTCTGTTTTTCGCAACCTGAGGTTGAGGACCAGCAGGAGGGATAATTTGCGGGCAGAGGTGGGCGCCATGAAAGCGAACAGTCGTCAGGTCGATTCCGGTTTCGGGCGCGCCTGGTTCGCGTTGACCGTGGCCTTCACTCTTCACGTTATCGACGAGGCCACCACCGGATTTCTCCAGGTCTACAATCCAACCGTCTCCGCCATGCGTGCGCGCTGGGGATGGTTTCCCCTGCCGACGTTTGAATTTCGCGAATGGCTGGTGGGCCTGATCGCGGGCGTGCTGCTCTGCGTCGCGCTCACGCCGATGGCCGCGCGGGGCGTGCGCGCCCTGCGCCCACTGGCGTGGTTCTACGCTCTGCTCATGTTCTTCAACGGCATGGGTCACAGGCGGTTCACGGTTCTGGGACGGACGGTGGCGGCGGTGACGTTCCGCGTCCGGCTCCCGGATTTTATTCCTCGCCCTTTCTGTTCGTCGGGTCAGTGTGGCCGGTCGTGCGCTTGTGGCGGACCAGAACCTGATGCAGAACAGCCGCCTCGGCTGTCCCGCCAAAGCGAGGCGGAAACGTCGATCCGGCACAGCGGGGAGAACAGAAGCCGTCGAGCTGCGCTCGACGGACAACCGAGGGCGGCTGTCCCCACATAATTCCTAATCCTTCTTTGATATGATCGCAGGCGGAGTGGTTGCGCAATGATGGACGACGAAGATTTCGAAGACGAAGCGATACCCATAGTTTCCGGAAGAGGAGAGGGAGTCATGGAAGAAGCTCCGGCCACAGGCTCGGGCGCAGGGCGCCGTAATGAAGACATTGCACTGGATCTGATGAAGTTCGTGGCGATGACCACCGGCTATGGACGCACCACCTCGACCGGCGTGGGATTTCAGGGGACGGGCTCGGCCGCCAAACCCGAGGATTACGCCGACAAGCTGCTGGAGCTGTACGGCAAGTGCCTCAGCGCAGTGGGCGGGAAAAAATAACCACCTAGTGATCGCCCGGCATTTGTTCACCGGCCATCGCTCGGCAGGAACGCGGAATGGCTGCCATGCTTCACGATCAAACCAGACAGTTGTGATGTGACCACCACTGACAGCAGGCGTTTTGTTTCCTCCGGCGAGCTCGTTCCTGCCCGTACCTAACGCTGACCTACATTTTCCCGTAAACCGAAGCCTCGTTCGATTCCGCATTCCATAGCTACAAAACATCGGGCAACTGATTCCTCGCAACACAAGTGATTGCAACATCGGGAGCGAGCTTCCGGCGTGTTATGGCCTTGTCTTTGCACTCTTCATATACGGCGCAGCCGCAGACAATTCTTACTGGGGATATCGTGGGGTGTGATGTCTGTGCGCGCGAGACAGCTTGTTGCGAGGTACGGAAAATGTTCAGGCGCGTTGTTTCATCATTGTTATTGTGTGTCGGGTTCCTAGTTGCGCAGTTGTCGGCGCAGACGACAACCACGGGGGAACTGGGCGGGACCGTGACCGATCCTTCCGGAGCCGTCCTGACCAATGCGACGATCACGCTGACCAACGCGGCGACGGGAGCGAAACAGACCACGCAAACCAATGCCACGGGCTTCTACCGCTTCCCGCTGCTGCAACCTGGTACCTACAAGGTTTCGGGGGCGGCAAGCGGGTTCCGGCGCGTGGAGAAATCCGTCGAGATCGGGCTGGGGGCCAGCACCACGGCCAACCTGCAATTGTTGCTCGGAGCGAGCCAGGAGACGGTGGAGGTTTCCGGCGCCGTCACGTCGGTCGAGACCGAAGACGCTAATCTCAACACCAATTTCGGTGCCAAGCAGGTCGAGTTCCTGCCTAACCCGGGCAACGACCTGTCAGCAGTGGCGCTCACCTCGCCGGGCACGGTGATGAACACAGCGGGCGGTTCGACGTTCGGCGGCGGCAACTTCGAGGTGTACGGCCTGCCCGCGACCTCGAACCTGTTCACCGTCGACGGCGCGAACTACAACGATCCTTACTTCAACATCAACAACAGCGGGGCGACGAACCTGACGCTGGGATTGAATGACGTACAGGAGAGCACGGTGGTGTCCAACGGCTACAGCGGTTCCTACGGCGGACTGGCGGGCGCCAACATCAATTACGTGTCGAAGAGCGGAGCCAACAAACTTCACGGCAACTTGGAGTACTGGTGGAACGGCACGGTGCTGGACGCGAACGAATACTTCCGCAACCAGGGAGGACAGTCGCGCGCTCCGGTGAATGCGAACCAGTTCGCCGGCTCCATCGGCGGCCCGATCAAGAAAGACAAGGCGTTCTTCTTCTTCGACTATGAAGGACTGTACCTGGCGATCCCATCGCCGCTGCCGGAGAACGTCCCGACCTTGCCGTTCCAGAATGCGGTGCTGGCCAACCTGACCGCAACCGGACACGGCGCGGCACTGCCTTTCTATAACCAGGCGTTCGGTTTGTACAATCGCCTGTCACAGACCGGAGCAACCTCGATCGGGGGCGGCGGGTGCAGCGACGTGACCACGCTCAATGGCGTAGCGTTCGGGGCGAACAATCCTTGCGCGGTCACGGTCCAGGCGGCAGCGTCGGCGCACACGCACGATGTGTTCTACGCCGGCCGCTACGACCAGAACATCGGAAGCAACGACAAGCTGTTCGTCCGGGTGGAACATGAACACGGGCTGCAAGCCACCTACACCGACCCGTTCACGCCGAATTTCAATGCCATCAGCGACCAGCCGCAATGGCAGACCAATTTCGCCGAAACTCATACCTTCGGGACCGACAAAGTCAACAGCTTCAACGCCTCGCTGCTGTGGTACAGCGCGGGATTCGCCTCGCAGAGCCCGACAGGAGCGGCTTCGTCGCTGACTGGGGTGGCGGGAGGCTCGATGACACTGGCTTTCAACGACGGATCGCTGGCGGCGCTGAACGCACTGGGCTTCGACTTCCCCCAGGGACGCAACATCACCCAATACCAGTTTGTCGATGACTTCAGCTGGGTACGCGGGCGGCACACGTTCAGGGTGGGAGCAAACTTCCACCGGGACGACATCAGCGATCAGAACTTCCCGATCGTAACCCCGGTGGTGCTGCCGATCTCGCTCAACGCATTTGCGTCCGACGGCGCAGTGGCACCCGGCAGCGCGATCGTACAAAACTTTCCCACAAAATCGGAAGAACCGATCTCTCTGTATCAACTGGGCGTGTATGCCTCCGATGACATACGCGTAACCAGCAATCTGAAGCTGACTCTAAGCCTGCGGCTGGAGCATCTCTCGAATCCAGTGTGCCAGACGAATTGCTTCCAGCGGCTGGCCGGGTCACTGGGCACGATGAACTCAACGCTTCCGGTCAATCAAGCGATCGTCGGGAACCTGCACACGGCGTTTCCTTCGGTCACCGGCGTAGTGCCTCAGCCCAAGGTCGGTTTCGCCTGGTCGCCCTTTGGAGGCGCGCGGCCCACGGTGGTTCGAGGCGGAGCCGGCATTTTCGCCGATGCCCTGCCGACCGGAGCGATCGACAGCTTCATGGCCCAGGCTCCGCTGGACCCGCAGTTCACCTCCGGCGGGCTGGTGCCGCTATCTCCCGCGGAGACGGGCAACGTGTTTACGGTGTCGCAGGGTTCGAACGCGACCTTCCGCAGCAACTTCGCGGCGGGAGGCACCGGCTGCAACCTGGCCGGCGCAAACCAGGCTACCTGCGTGCCGGCATTCAGCTTCTACAACGCCACCGCGGTGAAAGTGCCGCGCTACTACGAGTGGAGTCTCGAAGTCCAGCAGGGAGTGGGATGGAACACCACCGTCAGCGCCATGTACGTGGGCAATCACGGATCGCACGAAGAAATTTCGAACCTGGCGCTGAATGCGTTTTCGGTGAACAAGTTTGCCGATCTGCCGACCAGCGCGCCCGATTCGCGCTTCGGCGTGGTTTCGGAACAACAGAACATCGCCAACTCCAGCTACGCCGGCCTGGTGCTGACGGCGAAGCACGACTTCAAGGGCGGGCTCACGTTCCAGGCGGGATACACCTGGAGCCATTCCCTGGACGAAATCTCGAACAACTCGCTGTCGCCGTTCGGCCTGAATACGACCGGGTCGTACTCCGACATCATCAACACGCAGGACCCGCAGAACATCCGGCTGTATAACTACGGCAACTCGGACTACGACCTCCGGCACAACTTCGTCGCGAACTATGTGTGGAGTGACGGGTTGCGGCACCTGACCTCGAGAGGACCGAATGCGCTAGTGAAGGGCTGGTCGTTCTCGGGCACGGTGTTCCGCCACAGCGGGCTGCCCTTCACCGTAACCAGTTCCAACCTGACGGGCGCTCTCGAGGTAACCCAGGATGCTGCCGGAAACGTGCTGGCTGCAAACTACGGCGCGCCCAACGGTACGCAGCAGGTCTTCGCGGACGTGCTCGGGCCGAGGACGGGAACGTGCGGAGCTTCCGCGGCAACTGTGACCGGAAGCTGTCTCTCGAAGGCCGACTTCGCCGATCCGATCAATAACTGGGGGAACCAGCGCCGCAACCAGTTCCGCGGGCCGGGCTACTTTGACACGGACTTCGCCGTGGAGAAGGCGTTCGGGGTTCCGAAGTGGGAGACGGCGCAGTTCTCGATCGGGGCTCGGTTCTTCAACATCCTGAATCACCCCGACTTCTACTTCCCGATCATGAATTTGGACAGTCCGCGATTCGGCCAGATCACGCAGACGATCAGCACTCCGACCAGCATCTTCGGGTCGGGACTGGGCGCGAATGCCTCGCCGCGGTTGATTCAGATGCAGGCGAAGTTCACGTTCTGAATTGAAGTCACTCTCACGGAGGCGGCCTCGCCAGGGGCCGCTTTTTTGTTCGCGCGAACCGGGCAAAAACTTGTTGGGGCGGACGCATTCGTCCGCCCTGCGAGCCGAGCCCGCCGCTTCGGCTATCCGATCGGCCCCAGACGAGTGCGTCCGGGGCTACCTGACTCGATCGTCAGTGGCTGCCTGCGTACTGAATCCCTAACCGATCGAACAGGAAACTGAACGTGTCGGCTTGCTCTTCGATCTGCTCGTCCAGGGCGGTGCCGATGCCGTGGCCGGAACTCGAACTGGTGCGCAGCAGAATAGGATGGCCGGCGGAGTCAGCCGCCTGCAGGCGCGCGATCATCTTGCGCGATTGCATCGGGTTCACGCGGTGATCGTTCTCTCCGGTGGGCATCAGGATCGCGGGATAGGCCGTGCCGTCCTTCACGTGATGATAGGGCGAGTAGGCGTACAGCGCTTTGAATTGCTCGGGATCTTTCACGGTGCCGTATTCGGTGACGTTGAATTCGCCATTGGGATCGAGCTCTACGCGCAGCATGTCGTAGATGCCCACGTAGGACACCACGGCGCGGAACAAGTCGGGGCGCTGGGTGAGGGCGGCGCCCATGAGCAGACCTCCGTTGCTGCCGCCGAGAATCGCGAGATGGGCGGGCGAAGTGTATTTCTGATCGATGAGGTACTGGGCGCAGGCGATAAAGTCGTCGAAGACGTTTTGCTTATGGGTCAAATTGCCGGCCATGTGCCATTCCTCGCCGTATTCGGCGCCACCGCGGAGGTTTGCGTCGACAAAAATGCCCCCCTGATCCAGCCACACCCGGCCGAACGATCCCAGAAATCCCGGCTTGGTGCTCACGTCAAATCCGCCGTAGCCGCTGAGCAGCAAGGGATGCGAGCCATCGAGCCTGGTTCCCTTGAGCCGGATGATATTGAACGGAACGCGGGTGCCGTCTCTGGACGTGGCGAAGTCGCGCACGACTTCGGCGTCGTCGTAGCGCATGGGCGCAGTGTGAAACAGCGCGGTGCGGCTGGCTTTGCCGCTGGCGGCGTCGAACTGATACCAGGCCGACGGTTCCAGATACGTGGACAGATAAAAAAGCACATCGCCGCCGCCGGTCGGAACGGTGCTGTATACGGCCGCGATGGGCGGAAGAGGCGGCGCGGGCAGCGGCTCCCCCTTATTGTCGAAGACGCGGACTCGCGAAGGGCCGCCCATCATATCGATGACATAGAGATGTCCCCAGGTCGGGACAAAGTCTTCGATGGAGGCGCGATCACTTTCCTCCGAACCAACTCCGGAAGACTGCGGCACCACGACCTTGGCTTGTGACAGATCGACAGTGGCGATCGAGAGACGGAGAATCTGCCCGCGGGGCGCGTCTTTGTGCGAGAGCAGGTAGAGCGCGCCCTCGCCGCCGCGGTCGTTCTGACCGAACTTTACCGCGACAACGCCGTCCTCGAAGTGCGTGAGTTGCGTCCAGTGGCCGTCGAGGTCCATGAGATAGTGCGCGTACTGTCCGCCATCGCCGTTGCCGACCGCGGCCAGCAGCCAGCGGCCGTCGTCGCTGGTGTGCAGCTGAATCTCGGCGATACGGGGAAAGTCCTTCCCGATCACATAGGTATCTTGTTTCGGATCGGTGCCCAGCTTGTGAAAGTAGACCTGCTGGTAGAAGTTGGCGTCCCGCGACGGGCGTTCGTTGCCCTGCGGATAGCGCGTGTAGTAGAAGCCGGAGCTGTCCGCCTTCCAGGCGATGCTGCCGCCGGCGGTGGCGAAGTTCACGCGCGGAACAATGTCGGCCAGGGGCTTGCCCGTCGCCACTTCGAAGATGTGTGCCGAACAGTCTTCGGAGCCGTTCTCCGACATGGCGGCAGCCACGTACTTGCCGCCGAACGATGGAACAAAGAACTCGACCGAGAGCGAGCCCTGGCCGCTGGCTGAATTGGGGTCGAAGATTACTTTGGCGCTGGCGGGATCGCCGGCGGAGCGCATCACGACCAGCACGGGCTGCTGTTGCGGCGGCTGGTAACGCTCGGCGAATAACATCCCGGCGCGGAACTCCAGGCCGGCGTAAGAGGCGGAACTGGCGGCAGCGAGCTGTTTCAGGCGTTCCTTGATTGCCGGGCGCGCGGCAAGACGCTCAAAATATTCGCGGGTACGGGCGTTCTGGGCCGCGCTCCATTGCTTGACCACGGGGTCGTCCCAGTTCTCCAGCCAGCGATACTCGTCGGTGACTTTGACGCCGTGATAATCGTCGACAACCGGCCGCCGGGGCGTGTCGGGAGGCCTGGGCAGCGAGGCGTTCTGGGCAAACAGGGCGAGGGAGAAGGAGAGCAGAGAAACCAGCCTGGCGACGCGATTGAAGTGGGTTTTCATGGTTGCCTTCCGGGGGCGCAGGGATTATATATTTTCCACCTCGCCACCCGCTGGTGAAGCGATTGCCCGCTAGGAATCACTACTCACCCACGGAACCGGGGAAGGCCCGGCTGTGCCTTGGATTTGAAGGGAGGAAGTATGGGTTCTCTGGAGGATCAGAAGCTGATGGATCTGCACGAGCAGATCCAGCAGGCCATCTATTGGAGTTCCAACCCGAACTGGCAACGAGTCTGCGAGGTCCTGAACGGCATGTGCATGAGCGACATGCTCGACGAGATCTGGCGGATCAAGGGAACTGGCCGGCTGGATAATCTGGCTGTTTTTGTGCCGCGAGCCAGCGGGGTCAACATCCCGAGACTCAGGGTAGCGATCGGAGCGATCCAGGACCAGCCCCCGGCGGATTTTGATAACTTGTTGCGGGGACTGCCCGACGATCAGCAATTCGCCATTACCAGCGTTCGCGCGGTGACCCAAGCCCCCGATCCGTTGTCGCCGACGATGTGGTCCAAGTTCTACTGGTCGACGCGGTCGATAGCGCCGCCCGGCGATTCCACCGATACCAGCACCGGCTCGTCAGACGGCAAGGGCGACGATGATGCCGTCCATCTGGCCGCCGACATCGCCACTGCGCTGACCGCGAATGCGCCCAGAGGCAAGAATCCGACGACTTACTCGGTCACGGTGGTGTTCCGCAACCTGGATGCGCTGAAACTGGGAAAGGGGGACACGGAACTGGCTCTGCTGCACGAGCCGAACGTCAGCGTGCAGGTTTCCCCGGATCCGAACAACCAGGCAGCGTACCAGGCTGCGATCTCGATCGTGAACCTGCATCTCAAACGCAACTGGGGACTGCTCAAGCCCGATGTGGAGCTCAGCTTTGGCGCACAGGCGGGCGTGACCCAGCCGGGCAATTCGCCGGCCGCAGGGGTACAGGCACAACTGGAAGTTCATGTGACCACGCGGATCTCGCTGGTGGCGACGACTGGGCTCGGGTTTGGGCCTCCGGTAAAGCCCGGGGATCCGCCCGACCGCGGCGCCGTCCACTTTGGAAACCGCGACTTCGATGTGGGGTTCACGCCGTTCACGATCGGCATCGTGGGACATTGGGACCCGCCATAGAGGTAGCGCAGGTTCACGCGGGACTAAAGAAAACGCGCCGGATGAGGGCGCGCGTGGAAACGGACTTCGTGGTGGAGGCGTAGCGGGCTACGCCTCCTTCCGAAAATATGGTCGCTGCAGGCCGTAGGCGCCAGCCACCGGCTAGTGGCGCTTCTTGGCTTTTTTCTTGCTGGCTTTCTTGGCCGGCTTTTTTGCAGCCTTCTTCTTGGCAGGTTTCTTTGCCGCTTTCTTGGCCGGAGCCTTCTTGGCGGGCTTCTTCTTTGCCGGTTTCTTCGCCGCTTTCTTCGCCGCTTTTTTGGGTTTGGGCTTGCTGGCGGGTGGGGCCGGCGGAGCGGGAGCAGGCTCGGGCGCAGGCTCCGCTGCTACCGGTTCCGACATGCCAGGTTCTTCTTCCTCTTCTTCTTCCTCTTCGAAATCTTCTTCCAGCGACTCGCTGTAAGCGCCGCTGTCGCCGAATTCCTCTTCTTCGTCACGTCCGTAGAGCGTGGGATCGTAGAACGTCATTGCTCCTCCTGATT
>Ga0209698_10007686_pt1 | contig 11257 bp, 7 predicted proteins | sample LitLauG_LLR_2012_FD_187203 | JGI IMG/M metagenome (GOLD analysis project Ga0209698, IMG submission 187203) | Freshwater sediment microbial communities from Pennsylvania, USA - Little Laurel Run_MetaG_LLR_2012 (SPAdes) (version 2) | ecosystem: Environmental > Aquatic > Freshwater > Creek >... | reverse complement strand
TTCGGGAAGAGCCTGGTTCCAGTCCAGATTGGAATCGCTTACCAAAGCATAGCCGGGGCGGCCGGCGCTCAACGAGTTCAAGAAAGGAAGATAGTAGGGATAGGCGCGCACGGCTGTTACCACGGACGCAACGGCCAACGCGACCGTGAGCCAGACGACCACGCGGGCGGCAGGCCAACCCGAGCGTCGCAGCGACTCCAGCGTGCGCGGAAGCGGCGCCAGCAACAGCACCAACAGTGCCAAGGGAACTGAGAAGTGGCGGATGCTGAACTGCATTCGGCTCAGTATGCATGCTGCGGTGAAGACCGCGAGGAAGACCCACACCGCTCGCCAGTGCAACTCCAGCCCTTTCGGTACCACTGCCATTTGCGCCCGGCGAAGCTTTGCAACGAGGCCGATCATCAGTGCTAGAAGCAGCAAGAGCAGGAAAGCCAGCGGGGACTTCAGCAAGAACAAGACCGGAAAGTAAAACCACACACCATGCGGATACGAATGCCCCAGAATGAAAGAGGGCGGCTTCCCGGTAATGGCGAACAACGCCAAGCCGCGCAGGTAGATCCATGGTGGCATGAGCACTCTGCGAAGCAGCAGAGCGGCCGCATTGTGTCCAAGGAAAGACAGGGAGTCGGTTGGCTCATTCCACGAGAGCACCAAATAGACGGCATAAACCACCAGTGCGGCGAATAAGGTGCCCCTTATGAGACTCCGCCATCTCAGACGCCGCCATGCCCGCAGCTCCGCCTTGTCTCCAGGCTGCTCGGGAGCCGGGCGCCAGCGGAGGCTAAGGACGAATGCGGCGAAACAAAAGAACAGAATCCCGGCAGAAAACTTGGACAGCAGCGCCCCGCTCAGGGCAAGGCCGAACCTCAGGACCGCCGCCTGCGACGGCGACCGCCACATGCTGGCAAAGGCCCACAAAGTCAGCACGGCAAACAAGGTGATTGCCATGTCGGTTAAGACCAGAGGCCCGAACGCGAGCATGACAGGCATCGTGGCATAAGCGCAAAGGCAGAGCAGCCCACCCCAGGGATCACCGAGGCGGGTGCCATAGGCAAAGAGCACAATCCCCAGAACCAACGTCAGAGCCAACATGGATAGCCGGGCCCAGAAGACCGTCGCGATCGGATCATTCCACCGAGTGATCAGCCAGTGGCCGAAGACCCATTCACCGAAGAACTGCTTAAACAGTGGAAGGCTGAACGTCCACGACACATGGGAATAGTCGGCGCGCACACCGCGAACGACAAGCGGCATAGCGGCCAACACCTTCGCCAATGGGGGGTGTTCCTCGTTCAGCCGCATGTCCAGCTTCTGCAGATAGCTCACACCCGCCCCGATGTGCGCCACTTCATCAATGGTGATGGACTCGCGTCGCGCAGCCCCGCCCGCAAGCAGAGCCATAAGGGCAAGGAGCAAAACCGCGCCGGCTGGAACAATTCTTGATGACTGTGTCTTCAATTCGTGTCAACCAGATCAGAGAATAGCTGAAAGGCCGGAAATCCAAAGGAGCTTCGCTGTGCGGTGATGACGCATACCAAATAACTCGCAGATGGCTGGCATTCTTGGCGTCGTAGCTCCATGCAAACGTCACAATCGACGTTCAGAACCAACTATCATAGCTCAACACCCGCAGTCCAGAACGCTTGCGTCCTGTTCTTGGCGTTAAATCGCCTGCTTCCCGGTTTACGTTTTTTGGAGTTTTGAACGGGTGCGACTAGCGGGGCTTTTGTGCTTCTTGCAGCAGGGGGCGAAGGGACTCGACGGATACGCCCAGAGTGCCGCCGGAGAAGCCATCCATGTAGGCGGAGTTGACGCCGATCACCTCACCTTTGGCATTGAATACGGGGCCGCCGCTGCCGCCGTGGGCGGTAGGCGCATCGTAGATGAGCTTGTCACCGACTACATCGCCGAGATGTCCCCAGGTCGCTGAAGGGCGAATCAACGACAATGCGGCAAGTTCGCTGGCGGCACTGATGTCGTTGTGACGATAGGCGAGACGGTCGTAGATGCTGGAGGGAGACTTGGCGACCATGCCGGCGATCCCCATCGGATAACCGATCACTGTAACGTGCTCACCGGGGGAACTGGGCGACTTGGCCAACGGTAGAATCGGCAGGCCGCGCACGACATCAGCATTCTGAGCGCGCAGGATGGCGAGATCAGAAGTCTTTGAGACCGATGCGGGCGCAAGACTCACGGGTGTGGGGGATCCAGGGAAGAAGATGACGAGGCTTTCCAGCATTGGCGTCGCGCCGCGGCGGATGAGCGCTTCCGACTCGGAGTCTCCATACCAGGGTTCAGCCACGTGGCGGTTGGTGGCCAGAAGGCCCTCGCCGACGAGGAATCCGGTGCCCGAAACTCGGGCGCGAAGCGAGGGACGCTGGTTGGGAAAACCGACCTGGTAGACGCCGTAGATGTAGCCGATGGAGTTGCGATAACGGCTGAGGACCAGGGCCGGCATGGCCTGTTCCTGTTTGAGTTCATCGATCTGGGCGGTAAGCGCGTGAACCTGCTTTTGCAGATCGTCGGGCGGAGCTCCCTCGGCGGCGAGTGGGGCGTAGTAGTGCACCATGGCGAGTGCGCCCATGAACATCACAACGGCCAGAACCGCTTGCACCGTCTGCTGCCAGCTCTCGCAAACGGGGCTGGATTCGGGCGGGTCTTGAGGCTGCGATTCGGCGGATGGGGGCGCGCCGGTGTTTGCTTCCGCGGGATCGGGTTCGGCAGTGCGGGAGTCGGCCATAGGTTCGAGGCGGCGCCAGGAACTTACTCCAAGTGATTCTGTTTCAATCTCTTGGCGGGGGGACGCCGGGCGACACAGAAGACTTGGAATCCTTATGTTCGCCCGGCGCGAGCAGGTTGGCTACGGTACTGAAGATGATGGCCGTGCGATATATGGTCGCTGGTTTAGAGTCTGTGTTGTTGGCTTTTTTACGCGCCTTCGTGGCTGGATCTTTTGGCACGCCGAAAACAACATGGGGCTAGAGAGTGTGCGTAAGAACTTCAGCCGTCCCTCCGGGACGGGCTGGGGACTTTCCATCATTCCCGGCGCTGAAGCGCCGGGCTATTGTCAGACGCCCCTTCGGGACTTCCATCGAGACTGCTCTGTTCCACCAGTTCGCTGGAAAATCAGTTCTCACGGGTCTCTAAAGCCTACTTCAAAGCACCCTTACGCGACCCTCAAAGGGCCGCTCTTCCACGGCGAAGCAAGGGTTCGCGAGGTTTTCCGCAGCCTGTAAGAACTTCTTCCTCAGTCGCAGATATTGGGTCTTCTCAGTTCTTTGCCCAGGGTGGTACGACGCCGGTCATACGCGGGTATGCGATCAACTGCCCCATGTGCTCGTTGGCGTGAACGATGATGCGGAGATACATGCCATCCACCGTCGCATCCCGGTCGGCGATGTGGACCTTACGCTCGAGGTCTTTCGGGGTTTCGGCGGCGCAATCGAAGTTAATGAGAGAAATTGCCTTCCACGAGAAGGCAGGTCGGACTCACCTTGGTTATTCCTGTTTTCGAGCCGTTTGTGTCAGAAGGCGATCTTCAGGATCTGACCTCCATTACCTACGAACCATCCCGCCTTCGGGTTGGCAAAAGCGACCGCCCAATAGCCACTGACCTTGGGGAGCTGGAACCAGGAGCGTCCTTCGTCGGGCGACCAAGCCGCCGATCCGGTGTCGAAGTTCGGCGCCGTCTCGGCAGTGATCACCACGGTATGCTCGAGTTCGTGGTCGTTTGCTTCGGCATCTTCGTGGCCAATGCCGCGCACATAGGCCAAGCAGAAAATGGCTCCCTGCACGGGCGGCTTTTTCGTAAGAGCCCAGGTTTGGCCCCCATCGTTGGACGTCGCCGCCGCGGCGCCACTGTTTGTAGACAAGTCGCCGCCACCCAGGATGCCATGCCAGGGGTCGCGGAAGGCTACTGAGAATCCGCCCGCGCTGGGCGAGCTCACCAAGGGTGTGTCATATGCGTTCCAGGTATCGCCTCCGTCCCGGGTGGCCAGGATCCTGGCGATGCTTGAGCCCCCAGTAGTAATCCAGGCATTTCTTTCTCCCTGAGTTGCGATGCAGGTTCCACTGGAAGAGAACGAGGCTTCGCCCGTCAAAGCCGGCGGCATGTTGGAAGCGATGGACTCCCAGGTTTTTCCATTGCTTGTCCGAATGTCGGGGAATACTCCGTTCACCGAATCGCTGTGTGTGATGCCGCGCTTTGGAGTCCAGAATGCGAGACAGTCATAGAAGGCGTTAGCGGTTTCATTCTTGAACTGCATCGTCCAGTTCGCACCACCGTCGACGGTCTTGTAGATGCGAAAATCGGTAGTGTTATTTCCAATCGACATTAAATAGGCGACCTTGTCGCTCACGCCCTGCACATCGCGAAATTGGAGGGTTTCGGCACCGGGCACGACTCCGGCTTTCCAGTTCTCTCCACCGTCGGTCGTGACCACATAAGTCCCGCCAGTTCCGGCTGCCCAGACCACACGAGCGTTAACAGGGCTGACTGCGATCAGCAATTGCGTGGTGCCACTCGTCTGAGGAGTGAGCGTGGGCTGACGAACTTTCCGGTGTTCTTCGGCAAAGGCGACGGTTGCGAAGGTGGCGATCAGGAACACGATCAGCGAACGTTTCAACATAAGAGCCCTCCCCGATGGGCATTCGTGGCGTGGAGCAGTATAGGAACGGCGCAGAGGGGTGTCAAACGGGAGTCTTGACTTCGCAACAAATCCAACGAGAAATCGTGCGCAACCAGACGACAATTTCGGGTCAGCCTTACATAAAACCCAAAGTATCAGTCCTGAACGCCGTCGACCTCAGGAGATCCCTTCCTCCGCCTGAAAGACGGCTTCGGTCGGAGACGCCGTCGAAGGAATAATCGGTCGAACCGGTTCTAGTCGGCGTTGCGCAATTCTTTCAGCACCGGGGGATCGGGCGGGTCGACGTTGTCTTGGTGGTCGCACTTCGCGTACGCGTCCTCAGCACGACACCAGGTGGTTGCGGACCACGTGCCGGGCTTGCCCTGATCGTCCATGGCGCCCTGGTCGTATTGCGTGACTAGAGACCAGTCTCGGGACAGGGAGAAATCCTGAGAGGCTCCCGTGCCGGTGTCGACGATGCCGCCCAACTGGATCATGCCCTGCAGTTTCAGGTCGGCGCCGACACGGAGAATGTTCAACTCGGTGCGTGGGCATGCACCACACTGGCCTGACCCGAATTCGGAGCCGTAGACGCGCGGGCCGACTTTTATCAGGAGATCTCCGCCAGGCAGGTGGCGAGCGTCGAAGCCGTCTTCATCCACGGCGGCGTCGAAGGAGTGCGACTCTCCGCCTTTGCGATAGCTCAGATGCGGTCCGCAGACCCACTCGCTCTCCGCGATGCCGTGCCAGAAGAAGTGCACCGGACGCGCCACTGGCGACAGAGCGTCGGGCTCGTACTGATAGCCGACGCCGTCGTTGACGATTATGAACGCGTCGTGCTCGAAATCGAAGGCTTGCTTGGCCTTTGGAACGAACCAGGCGGCGCGGGTGTCTCCGTACTTGTCCCATGCCGCGAGAGGAAGGTCGCACGGGGTGAAGTGGAACGGCTGCGCTGGATCGAGGCGCAGGCGATTGAAGGTTTCCGGCTTGCCCCACACGCGAATTGGAGACGTGGTTGAATAGGCTCCGACTTTTTTCCCGGCGGGCGGCGGATTGAATACGTCCACCATCAGGCGCAGATCGCTGAGATCGGTGGAACACAGCGGCGGGAAAGAGGTGAACGGGACCATGATCTCGAACCGGTAGCCGACGCGGTCTTTGCCGGGGCCGGGCCACATCTGCAACTGGCTGATGGGCTCGAGCGGCGCCGGGATCTCTTCATCGTTTGGGCGGTCGCTGGCGAAGCGAGCGGTGATGCGATCATAGGCGGGCGTGGCGTAGGATTCGACAGCGTAGTCGGGCGTCACCAGCCACTGCCGGACGAATAGACGCTTGAAGAACGAACGATATTCGGCTTGGGTGGCGGCCCAGGTGCGGCATCGTTTTTCGGCGGTCGACGCTTCGGGGGCTGCCGGCGTATTCGCCGCGTCGTGGTGAGCCCAGTCGGCGCAGGAGTCGGCTCCTTTGGCCAACGTTACCTGTTCGAACTGGTTGCCCCAGCCAATCGGAGGCAGGTCGGGATCTTTGCCGTCGGCCAGCCAGATCTCGACGTGGTCTTTCTCGAGGATCAGATTCTTGTTGCGCGGGAAGTCGGGGCGGTCCCCGTCGACTTCTCCGACGATGAGGAGGCCCGAGCCCACGTTCTGTACCCAGACCTGTCCGCGGCGCGCGCCTTCACCGTGTGGGATCAGGGTGAGGTCGGGCGCTTGGTCGGTGTAGGCACTAATCGATCCTCCAAGGCCGCGGTTAAGGATCTGAGGGACCTTGCCTGATGGATGGATGGAAGTAGACTGATCCTGCGCAAGGATTGCAAGCGCAGGCAGCAGGAAGAGCGTAATCGAGAAAAGGACTTTCATCCGGCTCCGTCGCCGATCAGTATCAAACTCGCTGTCACTGTCGTGAATGATAAAGGAGAGCCCGGGCCTTGTAGTTGCTCTTGCGCTAATGAGCTGTTACGAAAGTTGATTGCTTTGACGAAAGTTGATCGCTTTGACAACGGAGGTCCTGAAGTAGTCACGGCTAGAGGTGCCTGATCCCGAGGCGTTTGGCCATTTCTTCGTAGAGGAAGCCTTCGGCCTTGCGGTAGGGCTGGACCCATTCGCCGTCGATAACGAACTGTGGGATGGAGCGCTTCCCAGTGCGCTTGACGACTTCCTCGGCGGCGCCAGGCGTGGTCTCAATGTCGACTTCCTCGTAAGGAATATTGTGCTTGGCGAGAAAGCGCCTGGCTTCGCGGCAGTCGGGGCACCAGAAAGCGGAGTAGAGGGTGAGTTCCATGATTTTGCGCAGGGATGAAGCTTACTACATTTCTACACTCGCTCCAGTTGCGCCACAGTACGTTCGTTGACCAGGTTGCCGGTGTTGAGAGTTCCGGCGGGCTCGAACAGGAGGAGCCAGCATTCCTCGTCGGCGACGGGGCGGTGCTCGACGCCGCGTGGGACTACGATGAACTCGCCTTCCTCGATCCACTCGTGGTGGTCGCGAAATTCCATGCGGAAGCGGCCTTTGACGACCAGGAACATTTCGTCTTCGTGGTCGTGGTGGTGGAAGACGAATTCGCCCTTGAGCTTGTCGAGCTTGACGTGCTGGCCGTTGAGCTCGGCGGCGATGTAGGGTTTCCAGTACTCGGAAATCTTCGCGAATTTTTCGGCGATGTTGACCTTGGACATGTGATGACTCCTGCGGGTTCCGACGATAGGTAAAGGATTCGAGCGTAACCGCAAAGGTCGCAAAGAATACCGGCGGGCAGGGTGCCTGCTCCACACAAAACAACGGCCGCCGGTTTGTGCCGGCGGCTCGGTAAGGCGAGGTGAAGGTTGGCGGGTGGATTGGCGCATCTAATCACACCTGGGGCGGGGTCAATCGGGAATTGTGGACGATTACGGGACGTATTGAAAAGCACGGATAATCACGGACTGGTTCCTAGCCGGTACGGCTTTGAAGGCCCAGAGATTGATGCCTACAGGGATCGGCTGCTGCGGAATGTCCGCTTTCGACGACGTGAAGGTGGCGGTTTTGAGAACATTTGCCGTTGTTCCGATCGGCTGATCTCCGCTCATTATGGTGAAGACGATGCTGGCGGAACTCCACACCATGCGGGCAGTGGTGAGAGTCGTCGTTCCCTTGTCGACTTTGAAGTTGAGTTCGTAGCTCGGATCACCGTGGTCGCGTCTGACGGGGGGATAGACCGTGAAGTCGGCATTGCATACACAGGTATTGCCCCATTTGGAAAACTCGATGTCGATTTCGTTGGTAGCATCGTGGCCGATTCCATGGGTCGGGCCATAGGGGAAGAGTCCCAGCACGGTGACTGGATCCATGTCCCATGCATTGCCTTCAACCAGCCACTGGTAGGTTCCGAAGCCCAGATTGTCGACGGTAAATAGTTCGGAGGCGGTCCAGGCCTCTCCACTTTTCGTGATGTTCAGATGCAAATATCCGTTGGCGTCGACGGAGATGTTGCTCGGATTGCCAGGGGCAACTCCGGCCATCCCTCCCTGTGTGAGCTTCCAGGTGTGGCCTTGCCAGACGATTTGAGCTTGAGCGGTGGCGGAGCAGGAGAGGACGAGCGTCACTGCGAATGTCACGACAGTCAAGGTCCCGAGCCTCCTAAGAGCTTTCTGTTCCGGTTGCTTCACAAGACCCCCCACTGTTTTCAGCCAAAAGGGTACACCAGATTATGTAGCCCCGGACGCATTCGTCCGGGGGCGCGCGGAGCGCGCGATCGGGTGGTGAGACGACTGCCGGGGCGCCTCACGCTTTTGCACGCGTCGCCTCCGGTCGCAACGGCGGCTCAGGGGATTGTGGCCGCATGTTGCGCCCGTTGACCCGGCGCGAAAGATTAAGATCGCAGGTACTTGTTACGAACTCGGAACAAGAACGAACTCGGTAGCGGACTCTTCCGGAATCGTGGTAGATCCTGACGCGCTGAAGATCTTCTATCAGGAGGTGGTAGCCCGTGAGTAGGACGCAGGCCGTCCGAGCAGCTCTATTATCGGCACTCGGTCTTGTGTTGGTGCCGATGGCGCTGGGCCAGTGTATTCGTACCACCCCGGAGGATCAGTATTGCTGTCTTGGGACGGCGCACTGTCTTGCCCATTGCGTCGTGATCACCGGGTGCGACGACAATTACGACATTGGACTTAATTTTTGTTCTACCAGCGGGGGGCTGTGTTGCGATGACCCTTATGACATTGATCGTGCTTCTGGCGATTACTGCAACGACAGGCCTCCCTACAAAAGGCGCGCAGTTCGCGTTGAAAGCGAAGGGCGGGTGTTCGATGAAGCGCTCTAGCACCGTCCAAGGGAGGACTCATAATATGCGTTCCGACATCAATGCGCGGCGCTGAACATGGCCTCCCGGTTCCAGTGCCCAGAGGATCTGCCGTATGAGCAAACAGCGAAAACTGACATTATTGTTCGTGCTGATGTTCGCCGCGAACTCATACGGGCAGAGTCGGGGTGGCGGCGCGGACGTTGTTGTTACAGTGCGGCAGCTCTCAAGAGTGGAACGGCGGGACGTCCGATCGGAAACGGGCGGATTCAAACTTCCGGTCAAGTGCGACGTAGATGGCAATATCTATCTACGCCCCGGAGGGTCGCGCCTGGGGCCCATACGGAAGATAGAGCGCGATGGCAAGCAGGCCATTACCGTCACGGCGGGGTCCGACGTCCAGTGGAGCAGATTCGGCTACTTTGACGTCGATGGCGGAGGAGCGATCCATCAACTGGCTTATATCTCCGGCGATGCCGACCCCTACATACTTCACTTCAAGGCTGACGGCACCTATGCCTCTCGGACGAGGTTGCAGCCCGAACCCGGATTGAGATGGTCGGTTTACCAAGTTGCTTCGTTCCCCTCGGGTGGATTCTTGGTTGCGGGTTCGGCCGGGAATGTTGCGGATTCCGGATCGGCTGTAGGCCGGGCGTTAACAGTCGTTGTTTCCACCGACGGGACGATCGTCAAAGAAGTGAAGCTCGTCGATGATGAGAAACTTCGTGGGATGGCGGAGAAAGGAGAGAAGGGTCTGGTTCTTCCGGGCGCCCCGGAAGCCAACCTCGCAATTGACTTCGGGTCCGCAGAGCCGGCGGAGGACGGAAATGTATACGTGATGAGGCACATCACCCCTGCCATCATTTACGTCATCTCGCCAGGTGGGGAGGTTCTCCGACGATTCACGCTAGACCCGTTACCTGGCTCCGATAGCGCGGGTTTGCTGCCCCTTTCCCTACACATCTCGCGGAATCGTTTGGCCGTGTTGTTCGACGACAATCGGGGGAAGCAGCTGATCAAGGTCGTGAGCCCGACCGGGGAGTTGCTGGCCACGTACGAGACGCCGACTGGCCCGGACTCCCCAGGCGCCGGCCTGGCTTGCTATCTAGCGGAGAAGGAAAGGTTCGTATTCCTGGGGCGCACCGACGAGGGCTTCGTCTCGTTTGACGTGTATACGCCGCGTTGACATCCGCGCGGCTGCTTGGCTCCGCCGTTCCCCTCGGACCAGAGTAACCTCTGCATCCGAGCTTCAGTTCTCGTACAGCAACACGCCTTCCGCCTTTTCGGAATCTACGGGGCGGTAGAAGAGTTTGTTGTTTTCCAGGAAGACCTCGATGAAGGCGGGGCGCGTAGTGATGGTGCCCTGGATCAGCGCCTCCGACAGCGGGTCTTCGATGTACTTTTGCAGCGCTCTGCGCAGCGGGCGCGCGCCGTAGCTGCGGTCGGTCAGGGTCTGGTTGAGGATCCACTTCTTGGCGTCGTCGGCGACGGTAACGGTGATCGCTTTCTGCGCCAGGTTCTGGTTGAGCTGGTTGACCATGAGCTCGAGAATCTGGATCAGGTCCGTTTCGTTCAAAGCCATGAAGATGATGATTTCATCCAGACGGTTGAGGAACTCGGGGTTGAAGGTGCGCTTGACTTCGTTCTTTACGAGTTCTTCGACCTTGTCGGCGATCGCGTCTTCCTTGGTCGAGGCGAAGCCCAAGCCCTCCCGGCGCTGCAAATGGCGGGCGCCGATGTTCGACGTCATGATGATGATGGTGTTCTTGAAGTCGACCGTGTTGCCGAGACCGTCGGTGAGCTGGCCGTCTTCAAAGACCTGCAGCAGGATGTTGAAAACATCCGGATGCGCCTTCTCGATTTCGTCGAGCAGAACGACTGAATACGGGGCGCGCTTGACGCGCTCGGTGAGTTGGCCGCCCTCTTCGTAGCCAACGTATCCCGGAGGCGAACCGATCAGCTTCGAGACCGAATGCTTCTCCATGAACTCGGACATGTCGAAGCGAACCAAAGCCTTTTCAGTGCCGAACATGAACTGCGCTAGGGTGCGGGCGACTTCGGTCTTGCCGACGCCAGTTGGGCCGAGGAACAGGAACGAGCCGATGGGGCGGTTCGGGTTCTTGAGGCCGGCGCGGGAGCGGCGGATGGCGCGCGCGAGCGCGCTGATCGATTTGTCCTGCGAGATGATCCGCTTGTGAAGTTCTTCCTCGATGCGCAGCAGCTTCTGCGTTTCCTCTTCTTTAATCGAAGTGACCGGGACGCCGGTCCAGCGCGATACCACGTCCTCGATGTCCTCCCGACCGACTACGCCGGTGGAGGATTCATCGAGGTGGTATTTTTCGCGAAGGGCGCG
>Ga0209698_10007685_pt1 | contig 11258 bp, 8 predicted proteins | sample LitLauG_LLR_2012_FD_187203 | JGI IMG/M metagenome (GOLD analysis project Ga0209698, IMG submission 187203) | Freshwater sediment microbial communities from Pennsylvania, USA - Little Laurel Run_MetaG_LLR_2012 (SPAdes) (version 2) | ecosystem: Environmental > Aquatic > Freshwater > Creek >... | reverse complement strand
ATTTACATACTGCACGAGCGGCCCCACGTTAGCCGCCACTGCCAAGTGCCCTTGCGTAAACAGATCCGCCAGTTCCAACAGGCCATTGTGAAAGTAATAGTGTTTCCCGCTGATGTCCGCCCTGGCGCTCGTCAAGTCAGTTGTAGGCAACGCCAGGCTAGTGCGTAGTTTTTGGTATTCGCTATAGGTAGCCTGACTCAGGTCAATCGGAATGATCGTGTTGTTCGAATCGTTGCCGCCGAACAAAAACACGCAGACCAGTGCTTTATAGTCCGAGACGCCCTGCGCCATAGCGGGCAGGAGTCCGAAATTGCGAAGGGCGAGCGAACCTACGGAAGCCGCGCCAATCCTGATAAATCTGCGACGTGAAAACATGTTCTTTCTCCTTGATCCTTTCGCCCTTATTGAATGATTTGAAACTCGCTCGAAGTGAGAGCGATATAGAGAGCCGCTTCAGCTTGACCGGATGCCGACGCCTGTCCCGTCAATGTGGTGTCGATCGCATCCTGCACGCCCGCTGGCATCCTGCCGTGAAAGAACCGGTTACCGATGAGTGTCTTCAAGCTTGCCGCCGACGTTCCAGCCGCCGTGACAAACTCCGAAATATCGAATTTTGTTCCCGCGTCCAATTGGCCACTGTAGATCAGGTGGTAAATCTGATTGGCCCTGCTCACTGCCGTCTGCGTCGTGTGAATCTGGAATTCCGGAGCTAGTAATCCACTAGCGGCCCGGTAGCGCGGAGAGAAGTAGCTGAACACGCTCGGCTCTTCCAGCAGGTTTTGCCCCAAGGCGGCAGGGTAGCGGTAAACCGTGGACGAACTCGCTACCGAACCGTTCAGTCCGCGCAGCAGGTTCTCCATGAGCAGAACAGGTTCACGTAAATGCCCGAACGTCACTGCGTCGCTGCTCAGTCCCGTGTCGCCGGCCCGCGCTTCCGGATCGGTCAGTATGGCTTTCACGACCGCTCCCAAATCGCCGCTACTTTCAACAAAAACCCCAACCACGCGCCGAATATAGTCCGGACTTGGATTGCTGGTGACCAGATGCTGGATCAACTGCTGTGCCACGAATGGCGCCAGACTCGGGTGCTTGAAGATGGCCGCTAAAGCACAGCCGAGGTCTGTTTCCGCCGATTGATTCGCCGGCAACGTGATCGTTATCGTTTTGCCGGTTGGATAAATGAACGGCAAAAGTTTTTCTGTCATGTCATGCTGGCTTTCCAGCGGCACCATCGGATCGAGGACGTTGGGAGGAGTGCCTCCCGCCGCGGTCGGCGCATAGGTCCATCCCGTCAACGCGGCCGACATCGCCGTTACCGTCGCTTGCGAGTATGTTGTTAGCGGATTACCTTTCACGTCCAATACAGTCGTCCCGTCCGATGTCAGATTATTCAACCCCAGGGTAAAGAGCTGCATCAACTCGCGCCCATAGTTCTCATTCGCCGACGAAGTTGCCGTCGCTTTATGGTTGTTCAACATGTTGAGATACGCGCCCATGGCGGGATTGAGAGTCACGTCCTTCATCAGTTGCGGGTAGGTTTTGAACGCGTCCTTTTGGAAAATGTTGAGTAGCGGTGGGAAGTAGGCGGCCCGGTTTACTACGCCGACACGGGACACCACCCAGATCTCACTCAACGCGAATGCTACCCGCTGTCTCAATTGATCGGGCTTGCTCAATGCATTCTGAAAGAATTGCACCTGCACTCCTGAAATGTCACGAAAGGGCTTGCCATCCAAGCCCAACATCGGCTGGTTCGGATAGCTGGTAACCGGCGCCGTCAACTGATCCGCGAACCACTGGTCAAACCCTTTATTTTGCAGCTCGCTGATGGACTGTTTGGTCGGTCCCCACGTAGCCTGTTCCAGGATGCGTGCCGCGGTCGAAGCCGGCATCCCCGGCGGCGGACTCTGCGCCGTGCAAAGGAATGTTGCAATCATAGCGGCCGCTGTAAGACGCATCGGCGCGGATATCCTCATAAAGCTCCCTTCAACCATCCGACAATTGGCAGCGGGTCTTGCTGCTTCGACTCCAGAACGGCTGGAATGGTATTCGGTTTACGCGCCAACGAGATCTTTATGTTTGTTAATGACAAGCGCGTTCTTGCGCTGCTTCTGTAGGACGAGAGTAACGAGTCTGTAGCCTTGATCTCGAAGCGCTCCAATAGAGGGCCGTACAACTTTCGATTGACAGGCTGAGGAACCCGAATTGCTGCTCTCCCTGGAAGCGCGCTGAAGTCAGCGTTTAAGGGGTGCAGAAAACAAGTGAATTTCTCGTTTCCACGACAACATGAGCCCTGGTCAGCTGCGCGGAAAGGCGCATCGCCATGCGGGTTTCTTGCGTGAAAGAGCACATGGCAGGAGTGCCGTTGGCCGCGGTGCTCTGTTCCTTTGCCTGTTCCCTTATGTGCGCTGCGGACACTGTGCTCATCAAATCTGACCGGTTGCTGCTGCAGCACGACGCAACGATGTCAAACCTTGCGCCCAGCTTGTCTGCCGTTGCTGAAGTGGTTGCCTCCTATGACGCAAAGACTCTGTTGATCACCGCGAAGAAGTCCGCTTCCGAGCACTGGCAGATTTTTGAAGTTCGCGCCGATGGGCAGGAACTTCGGCAGATTACGAATTGCTTGAGCGATTGCGGTAACGGAGCTTATTTGCCCGACGGAAGAATCGCCTTCACAGTCCGCGCAGCTGCTGGATCCTACTTGGCGGTGATGCAATCGGATGGAACGTCATTCGAGAGAATCACGTTCGGCCCTGGCAATTTCGAACTCCTGGGTGTCATGCTCGATGGGCGCATTCTTCTTTCGCAGGCAGGTTCTCTCTTCGGCATTCGCCCCGATGGCACGGGTCTCGAGTCGGTCAGCTGCGACCACAGCAAGCACGGCGGCATTCGACTCACTGACTCGCAGCGTGTCGAACTGGTGCCGCGGCCCAGGCCACGCCGGCTGTGGAGTACGCTCAAGCCTGAACTGGGCATCGGGCATCTTATCTCGCTTGATAGCCGCGTTTCGTCGCCTGACGTGGGCGGCCGACTGAAGACAACCCCGAGTGCGGTACGCGTACAGTCTCTGGATGCGAACGGCACTACGTCTGAGCTCGGCACTGCGCCGGTGGAATCCGATGGCTCATTTTTCGTTGCGGTTCCGGCTGATAGGGCCGTCCGTTTTGAACTGCTGGATGCGCGCGGCAATTCCATAAGGCGGGAAAAAACGTGGATTTGGGCACGCTCGGGTGAAGAGCGTGGATGCGTTGGTTGCCATGCTGAAAAAGCAGTCTCACCGCAAAACCATTGGCCACTGACTCTGAAACGTTTTGACACGCCAACCCCGTTGACCGGAGATGCCCATGCGAAGTGAAGCTGCCCTGTTGATGCTGTTGAGCGCGACGACCTTACTCGGACAGAAGACTCCGGTCGCTCTTCCACAATACGAAGACGTGACCACTAAGTCCGGCATCGACTTCGTGCAATCGTTTGGAGAACAGAAGCTCAGTTCCCTTTTAGAATCGACCGGTTCGGGCTGCGCCTGGCTGGATTACAACAACGACGGCTTGCTCGACCTATACGTACTGAGCGGGCGCTATCTCGAAGGCGTCACGAATAACTCGAAGCCCGATGGTAGAAATGCCACGAATCATCTATACCGCAACAATGGCGACGGTACGTTTACCGACGTTACTGCAAAAGCCGGGGTTCCGGGCACGGGTTACGCAGTCGGTGTAACAGTTGGCGACTACGATAATGACGGCTATCCGGATATCTACGTCACGAACTGGGGTTCCGCCGTCCTCTATCACAACAACGGAAACGGAACGTTTACAGATGCTACCGCCAAAGCGGGCGTCGAGAACAAGCACTATGGAGCTGGCGCGGCTTTCGTCGATTACGACCGGGATGGCCGTCTCGATCTCTTTGTCGGCAATTATGTCCAATACGATCCCAAAGAGAAGAAGTCCTATTACACCGCCGACGCGTTCGCAGGTCCGCTCGATTATGAAGGCGACGCCAGCCGGCTCTTTCACAACAATGGCGACGGCACATTCACGGATGTTACCGAACGTGCAGGGCTAGCCGACCCCTCCGGCCGCGCCATGGGTGTCACCGTCGGCGACTTCGACAACGATGGCTGGCCAGACATCTATATCGCCAATGACGCCATGGAGAGTTTCCTTTACCACAACAATCACGACGGAACGTTTAAGAACATTGCTGCGGACCGTGGTGTCGCCTTCGGAGCAAATGGGGAGAATCCGTCCGCCATGGGTCCTGTGTTCGCCGACTATGACAACGACGGAACGCTTGATCTGTTCGTCTCAGATATGCGCTATCACCGTTTGTACAGCAATTCTCTCGGCGATGGGCTTTTCACGGACAAAACGATCACGGCAAGCATCGCACAAGTGTCGGGCCAATATGTCGGCTGGGGAGACGGTGTCTACGACTTCGACAATGACGGTTGGAAAGACATTTTTATCGTCAATGGCGGTTTGCACTGGCTGGTCCCCCAGGAGGATTCGTTGCTGCGCAACAACGGCAATGGCACATTCACCGATGTATCGAATCAAGCCGGCCCCTACTTTCAAACCAAGAAGGTTGGTCGAGGCGCATGTTTTGCAGATTATGACAATGACGGTTTGATGGATGCGTTCGTCGTCGTGCTCGGCGGCAAAGGTATCCTGCTACACGCCAAATCGCCCGCTGGCGCGGTTCGCAATCACTGGCTAACACTGAAGCTCACTGGAACACGGAGCAATAGAGATGCTTTTGGCGCGCGCATCGAAGCGGTCTCTGGCGATCTCAAGCAGGTCGTCGAAAGCGTTCCGCAGTCGGGTTACCTGTCGCAAAACGATCCCCGCCCGCATTTCGGATTGGGTGTTCACTCAGAAGTGGACAAACTCACAATTCGCTGGCCCAGCGGCGTAACGCAAGTCCTGGATCATGTGAAGGCCGATCAAATTCTCGCCGTCACGGAGCCCAAACAGTGAGGTCGCTCGCCGCATTGGTAGCGCTCGCCTCCGTACTGAGTGCCGCCGAATCATATTTGAGCCCGACCGAAATCAAATTGTCTCCCAATGGGCGCACTCTGTACGTGGTTTGCGAAGACAGTGATGCGCTCCTTTCCATTGACACGCCGTCTTGCAAAGTGACGAATCGGGTGACAGTTGGCCATAGACCGAAGGACGTTGCGCTGTCTCCCGACGGGAGACATCTCTATGTCTCGAATGAGTGGAGCGACACGGTCACGGAGCTCGACGCGCAGTCGTTTGCCGTTCGACGAACGCTGAAGACTGGCTGGGGTCCAATAGGACTCACCACGGATAAAACGGGCGCCACACTCTACGTCGCCAACAGCATTGGCGATGATGTCTCTCTGATCGACCTCGCAAAAGGCTGTGAAATAAAGCGCCTCAAGTCTTGGCGATCTCCGAATGCCGTCCGTCTTTCCCGCGACGGCTCGCGCGTCTTCGTGTCCAACCTCCTGCCGCATCTAGCCCCCTATGATCAGTCGCCGGTTTCGGAACTGAACCTGATCGACACTACGAAGCAGATTGTGTCAGAACGAGTCTTTCTGCCGGACGCAATGGAATTGCGGCACGTCGCAGAAGCTCCGGCGAACGCGGGCGGCTTCCTGTTGGTTGCGCTTATGCGGCCCAAGAACCTGAATCCGCTCATTCAGGTTCAACAAGGATGGTTCTTGACGCATGGACTTGGGCTGATCCAGCCGGGTCGGACATCCTCGACGGCTAAACAGGTATTGATTGACGACATCGACCAGTACTACGCGGGAGCGGACGGCATCGCATTTGCTCCAGACGGCCGTTACGCGCTCATCACGTCTTCTGAAGCAAATGTCGTCACTATTATCGATACCGCAAAGCTTCGTCGTCACGTGAACGCTTTTGACCCTGCCGACCTGCCGAATCGCCTCGACTCCGCGCGCTCCTTTGTCGTGCGCCGTATCCAGACCGGTATCAATCCGACTGCCGTTGCGACCTCGCCTGATGGCGCTAATGCCTACATCGCCAATCATCTAGACGACAGCATCACAGTGATCGACATGACTCGGCTCAGCGTACGCGTGACCATCGACCTAGGCGGCCCGAAGGAAATCACGACGCTACGGGCCGGCGAGCGTTTATTCCACGATGCTTCGTTTGCCGTTCAAGGCCAGCTTGCCTGTTTTACATGTCATCCGGCCAATCATTTGGACGGGGTCGCGTGGAATCTCGAAACACCGCAACTCGGCCGTGATCGCGTCGCCAACCGTACACTGCGCGGCATCGCCGAAACAGCGCCTTACAAGTGGAACGGGCATAACCCGGATCTCGAAACCCAGTGCGGCCCGCGTTCGGCACGCTTCATTTTTCACTCGGAAGGTTTCAATAGTGAGCAGTTGAAGCAGCTCACTGCGTTCATTCGCTCTATTCCGCTGCCGCCAAACCGGCACCTGTCTCCCGACGGCGAATTGACGGCTAGCCAGGAGCGAGGTAAGGGCCTCTTTTTCGGCCGGAACTGTGCGAGTTGTCACGATCCGAAAACGCACTATACAGCTCGAACCTCCGCGGATGTTGGAACCGCCGCGCAATATGACACCTCGGGAATGTTCGACATTCCGCAACTCGAGCGTGTCTACGAGAAGCCTCCCTATCTGCACAATGGCGAAGCTCTGTCGCTAGAACAAATCTGGACAGTCTACAGCCCTGGCGGCAAGCATGGCCAGACTGCCGATCTCACCAAAGAACAACTAAACGACTTAGTGGAGTTCCTGAAAACATTATGAACTGCAAACTAGTAACGCTAGCGCTGCTGATCTCCCAGGTCGGGTTCGCCGAAAGTCAGTACACGCATTGGATCAACTACACCGCGGCGAATGGCATGCCGGATGACAAAGTAACCTCTGTCGCTATCGACCACGAGCGCGTTTGGGCCGGCACCGAGAACGGCCTCGTGTTACTTGTGGGTGGCCGCATCGAACGTGTGTTTCAGCCTGCGGACGGTTTGGCGCACCGTTTTGTGACTGGTGTAGCCGTCGATTCCAAGACCGGCGATGTCTGGATTTCAACCTTCGGCGGCCTGAGCCAATACTCAGGTGGGCACTTCCACAATTACTCAAGTTCATCCAGCGGGTTGGCGAACGATATTGTGTATGGCGTCGGTCTGCAAGGTGACAATGTGTGGGCAGCCACCACCGCGGGCATCAGCCGGCTGAACGTGCGGACCGGCGAATGGACCGTCTTCAGTGAGCGCAACGCTCCCCTGCATGAGCCGTGGTCGTATGGCATTTCCGTGAGCGACAAAAAGGTCTATGTCGCGGTGTGGGGTGGCGGAATGCTCGAGTTCGATATTGCGGGTGAATACTGGAAGCCTTACAACGATCCAGACGGCGAGATGGAGATCGTACTGTTTCGCAATCAGGGCCTGATTCACGACATCGTGAGCAGCGTCTCCTGGAATCCCGACTCGAAAATGGTCTGGGCCTCGACCTACTTTGGCTTGAGCGGTTACGACGGCCGTAACTGGCACAACTACCTTTCGACCGATAGCGGAGTGGCCTCCGATTTCATCAACGCCGCCAAAAGTGTCGGGCCCTACGTGTGGGCCTGTACCGACAAGGGGTTGAGCCGTCTCAATTTCAAAGACAACACCTGGGAGACCTATCGCGTGAACGCGCAATCGGGTCGAGGTGAAATCATCATGACCGACGGTAACGGCAAGGTCACCAAGCGCGAGACGCTCACGGCGCTTGCTCACAGCTACATTCTGAACATCGACGTTCAAAACGACGACATCTGGGTGGCCACGGCAAAAGGCCTCAGCCACGGAACTATTTCACATAAGGAGAATGAATCTCATGCCAATCTTAGAAGCCGGCGCTGAGCTTGTCTCAGCGCCGCCCAAGACCCCCGCTTTTAGTAAACGGGCGATGACCGCGCGCGAGACCCTCAACGAGGCGTACGACTATCCCAAGCCGTCCTCGTTCTCAAGGGGAATGCGAATCGACTTTAACGGAATGACGACGTTACTCATTTCCGGGACGGCGAGTATCGATGAGAACGGGACTAGCGTCCATATTGGCGACCTAGCCGCTCAACAACAGCGCACCTACGACAACATCACAAGGCTGCTTGCCTCTGAAGGGGCAACGTGGAAGGACGTAGTTCGCACGACTTGCTACCTGCGCGACATCGAACGCGACTACGAGCTTTTCAACCGCATCCGGACTCAGTTCTTCAAGCAACAAGGACTCGATCCTTTGCCTGCCTCAACCGGGATCCAGGCTATTCTCTGCCGTCCGGAACTGCTGATTGAGATGGAAGCGATGGCCATGTTCCCAACCAGCCGCTAGAGGGAATGCGATGCGCGCCGCCCTTTTGATATTGGCGTTTCTGCCAGTCGCCTGCGCTCAGGACAAGCCGGAGCGTTACGCCAACATGCCCGCCGAGGCTGTGCCCTACCACAACTTCACTAAACCCTACAAGGAATGGTATGTTGCACCCGACACACTGCAGTACAACGGCGCTGCTCGTGATCGAGATCCCCGCGACTTCCTGAAATACGACACTGTCAACCTGGGCTTCTTGGGTCCGATCGAATCCAATCCGGAAATGCAGTATGGGCTGGCCATGCTGCATGGCGCGGAGATGGCCATAGATAAGGCGAACTCCGCAGGGGGATATCACGGCCCTGATGGGCGAAGTCGGCCTTATAAGCTAATGGTCCATAATGACTCCGCACAGTGGGGCGCCTCGTCGACAGAGATCGTCAAAATGGATTTTGACGAGCATATTTTGGGCGTCCTGGGGGCTGTGGATGGCTCGTCCACTCACATAATGCTCCGTGTGGTTCTCAAGCTTGAAATTCCCATCATGGATACGGCCACTACAGATCCCACGGTAACGGAGACTCGCATCCCATGGATCATCCACAACTTTCCTGACGATCGCCAGCAGGGCTATGCGCTCGCAGACTACGTATTCAAACAGAGCAAACTCCAGCGGATCGGTGTGCTCCGCACTCAAAGCCGATATGCCCGGGTGGGCGTCCGTAAGTTCTTCGACGAAGCGCAACGCTTGGGCCACACTCCGGTTCTGGAGTCGAAGTTTGAGCGCGGCGCTAAAGACTTCTCCGTTCAACTCCGCATGTTGAAAAACGCACGCGTGCAAGGCGTCGTCATTTGGGCGGAAGCTGGCGATGCCGCGGCGATTCTGAAGCAGATGCGCGATCTGGGCATGAAGCAACCCGTGTTCGGCCCCAGCCGTCTTGCTTACCCGGAACTCATTGAGAAAGCCGGCGATGCCGCCGAAGGCGTCGTGACAACCGTCGCTCTGGATCCCACCCGCAACGATCCTAAATGGCTGGCGTTCGCCGAACAATACAGGGCGAAGTACAGTACAGATCCCGACGCTTATGCCGCCTACGGTTACGACGGTATGACTATGATGATCGCGGCCGTAGCCAAAGCCGGCTTGAACCGCGGAGCCATCATGGATTCCTTCCGCGAATACGGAGCGCACACCTACGATGGTGTTGCCGGACACTCCAAGTTCGACTACACATTAAACAATATCGCGCCGGTGAAGGTGGCGCGCGTCGAGCATGGCCAGTTCGTCTACAGTCAGCCTTATGCGCAGATCAATCGCGAGGCCGTGTCCTACACCGGACCGGGGCGCGAAGCTGCGAATGACATTGCGGACCAAAGTCTCACAATCGGGTTTGTCGGTCCGCTTCAATCGAACGCCCTCAAAGCCGCACAAGAGGCCGTCGCCGCTGAGAACGTTCAGGGCTTCCCGGATCACCAGCGCCTAGCGCTTGCGGCGGAAGAGGAAGGCGTTCAATGGGGCAAGGTTGGTGGTGAGATCGCGCATTTGGCTCTTGACCAGAATGCGTTGGCTTTAGTGACGGCCGGCAATCGCCGGACTGCGCACGAAGCTGAGCAAATTGCCAATAAAATTGGACTGCCCGTGCTGACTCTGGCCGAGGATTCAACGTTGAACCAGATCAATATCCCATGGATCTTCCGCCTGCCGCCACACAGTGAAACGTCGCAAGCGATTCATCTCATCGCGTCTGCCGTACGTGCTGCGGGAGCAAACCGCGCCCGTGTGCGCGATTGGCTAGCGGTAAACGGAGCATTCGACCATGCCGGGAATCCGACGGCTTGGCCCGATCAGTCACTGCATCATCGGGAACATCTGCCTTAGACGTCGGTCGTCGGCTCTCGCGCCATATTCGCATAGTTCGAACGCTTCCGCGTGTTGCACCGCGTTGCCTTTCTCTTGCCCGTACCATTTCACCAACGTTGCGCGAACCTCGGGCGTGATGGGCTGACTCATGAAACCTTTCAGCCATTCCTTGCGCTCTGCCGGACCTTTGGGCACCTCTGACAGCTTTCCATCCACCCACGGCAGCCATTCATAGAACTGAGAAACATGCGAATCTAGGGCGTCCATCTTGCGGTCAAACACGCCGTCGATATCGACTGCCACGTCCGGCCGGAAAGGATTCGGGCGTTGAAAACCGTCTTGATAATAGAGGAATACCGGATTCTTACCAAGTGCTGGTGTCTCCGGAGCTACGTTAGGCACGACCACCATATATGCGGCGTCCTGCATCAAGACACCTGTGTAGCGATGATCCGGGTGGTAGTCGTTTGGCCGAGGACCGATGACCACGTCGGCGTTCCACTGACGAATCTGCCGGATGATTTGCAGTCTCACTGCCAAGGTAGGTAGCAATTCGCCGTCATGGTTGTCTAGAACTTCGTATTCGATGCCTAAGCGGCGGGCGGATTCCTTTGCTTCAGCCAGGCGGCGTTTTGCGAGTTCGATGCCGTGCATCGTTTGATGACCGGCGTCGCCGTTGGTCACTGCCACGAACTTCACTGCCAAACCGAGTTTTACCCACAGCGCAGCCGTACCGGAGGCACGAATGTCGCAATCGTCGGGATGAGCACCGAAGGCGATGACACGGAGGGGTGGTGTCTGCGCGCCAAGAACCCCGGCGGCGGCAAACACGAAGAAAAGCCTAAGACTATTCATCTGAGAATGATATCTTGGCGGTGTGCTATGTTGCCAATAGCGGCGCGGTAGCCAAGCGGTAAGGCAGAGGTCTGCAAAACCTTTATTCGGCGGTTCGATTCCGCCCCGCGCCTCCAGCCAAAACCCTCAAAAACTCAATAAAACACGTCATAAATCGCTATCCTCGGCGCGTCTTCCGGGAAGTTGCCTTTCGGTCAATATCGGCTACTCTCGGCCTCGTAA
>Ga0209698_10007684_pt1 | contig 11260 bp, 11 predicted proteins | sample LitLauG_LLR_2012_FD_187203 | JGI IMG/M metagenome (GOLD analysis project Ga0209698, IMG submission 187203) | Freshwater sediment microbial communities from Pennsylvania, USA - Little Laurel Run_MetaG_LLR_2012 (SPAdes) (version 2) | ecosystem: Environmental > Aquatic > Freshwater > Creek >... | reverse complement strand
GTGGACGTTTCGGGGATGGATAAAGTTCAGCTGGCGCATATTCGGAATCACAAGCTCGGATTTGTTTTTCAGGGATTTAACCTGTTGTCGCGCACATCGGCACTTGAAAATGTGGAACTCCCGACCATTTACGCGGGGATCACGATGGAGGAGCGCGAGGCGCGAGCAAAGGAATCCCTGGAGCGCGTTGGGCTGGCCGATAGGGCGCACCACCATCCCAGCCAGCTATCAGGAGGGCAACAGCAGCGCGTGGCCATTGCGCGGGCGCTGGTGAACCGGCCGGCAATCTTGCTGGCGGATGAGCCGACAGGAAATTTGGACAGCAGAACTTCGGTAGAAATCATGGATATTCTGCAACGCCTGAACATGGAATACGGACTTACCGTTGTGCTGGTTACACACGAGCCGGATATCGCTCAATACGCCAAACGGATCATGGAGTTTCGGGACGGTAAAATTAAGAGGGATGTTGCGGTTACCAACCGATCGATTGCCGCTGAAGTTTTGCCTACGCTACCCGAAGTCGGTGCGGATGATGACGATGAACCTCCACCAAGTGGAACTCCGCAAGAAGCCTGAACCGCAATCCAATTAGAAAGGAATATCTTCGTCGGAGATGTCCGGGCCGGGCGCCGCGGGAGCTGCGTCGTCGCCTCCACCACCGCCCTGATTGAAGTCCGACTCGCCTGACCCTGAAGCGGCAGCGGCGGCCGAGTGACTCATTCCGCCGGATTCGGCGCGCGACGTCAGCATACGCATGACGTTGGCTACGATGTCTATCGCGGTGCGCTTCTGGCCAGTATTCTTGTCATCCCATTGATTCGTCCGAATGCTTCCTTCGATATAAACAAGCATCCCCTTCTTGAGGTATTGCTGGGAGATTTCAGCCAGCTTTCCCCACAAGACGATGCGATGCCATTCTGTGCGCTTCTGGCGTTCGCCATTGCGATCTTTGAAGGTTTCGTCGGTGGCGAGCGAGAAGTTACATACGCCTTGACCCGCTGGAGTGTAGCGAGTCTCAGGATCTCTACCTAAGCGACCTACGAGAATTACTTTGTTGACGGACATCGTTCCCCCTGCGGATTATTTCCTCACTCTTGACCAATTACGAGCGTGATGATTGAAGTGCAAGATAACACGCGGAGGGATGAGGCGCAAACAAGTTGCCGCGGATGGACTGGCCATTCTCCCCGGACAGAAAGGCCCTGAGGACGAGCGATCTATCGGCCGGCGGCGGTGACAGCGACACCAAGATCGCGCAACTTCGCGCGGGCCAGTTTTTCCTCATCGGAATTGGGGTGGCGGCGAATCACTTCACGCAGATCAGCGATGCCATTTTGTTTTTTTCCGAGCTCAATATAGGTCAGGCCACGCTTGTACTGCGCGGCGCCAAGCTTGAAGCTCTTGGGGAAATTGGAAATCACGTCCGTATAGTGATCGAGGGCGTCCGCGTATCGCTGCTGGACGAAGGCAATTTCGCCTAGATAGAACACGGCGTTCGAGGCGTAATCCGTGGTGGGATAATACTTCACATAATCCTGAAATTCCTGCTGGGCCAGGTCATATTTCTTAGTGAGGATATCGTTCAGCGCGTTGTTGTAAAGAGTTTGTGAAGCAGGAGGTTGAGCAGTCTGCGGTGGATTCGTGGGTGTGGAAGTTGTGTTTGCCGGTAACGTTCCAGGGGGCGTGCTGGATGTTGTCCCGCCTGCAGGGTTTGGATTTACGGGCTGCTGTGCTTGCGAGAGCGTAGAGACCTTGGCATCCAAGGTTTGAAGTGTGCCCTGCAAATCGGTGAGCTGAGAGTTGATCTTGCCGAGGCGCTGTTGAAGTTCGCCCATATTATCGGACACGCCCTGAACTTGTGTGGTCATGGAATTGAGCTGCGCGCCGGAGTTGGCCTGAAGGTCCTGCATGGTCTTCTGCAAAGCGCCAATCGAGACGTTTAATTTTGAAGTTGCCTCGCCCTGTTGGTCGATAAGAGTCTTCAGGACCGTAAATTTGGTGTCGAGCGAGCTTTGCATGTCCCGTTGACTCTGCTGGATCTGGTTTACTCCAGTAAGCAGCTCGATCATTTCCTTGGCCACGGCGCCAACGGGCGCGGGGGAGAAGAGCGTGCCGCCAACTGCTCCCGCGACCATTGCCGCCGCGAGTAGAAGTACCACTTGCTTCCTTTTCATGCATGCCTCCTATGAGGGCCGTCGGAATTTATCGCGGCGAAGGCCGAGCCATCACGAATAAACTCATTTAGTTTGGGCATCCGGCTCCCCACAGTAAATCCGGCCCAGTCATGGGAAAGCCGGGTGCGCCTCATGTCTCGTTCTTAGCCGTTTATTGCTTCACGAAATGGCCGCGGCGATTCTCCTGCCAGCAAGTTTCGTCGTGTCCGTTGCAGAATGGCTTCTCCTTGCCAAAGCTGGTGGTGGAGAGCCGCTCCGCCGAGATTCCAAGTGAAACCAAAAACTCCTTTACGGTGTCTGCGCGGCGCTGGCCCAGGCCAACGTTGTACTCGGTTGTGCCGCGCTCGTCGCAATGGCCTTCAATGGTGACTCTAATGTTCGGATTCCTTCGCAGGAACACGGCCGTCTGAGAGAGGGCATCGCGGGCATCGGGGCGAAGGTCGGCCTTGTTATAGTCGAAAAATGCGTCCTTAACTTCGCGTAAAAACATTTGGTCAATAGTTTCCGTGGAAGTGGTCACGGGTGGAGTGACGGCTGGAGCGCCTACGGTAATGCGAATATTTGCATCGGCGGTCCCGCCCGGTCCGGTTGCCGTGATCGTGTATGTCGTCGAATCGGCCGGAGTTACTTTGACGGAACCTTCCGGTGCCACGCTGCCGATGCTGGGGGCAATCACCAACGCAGTAGCGTTCGTGGAAGACCAGCTCAGTGTTGCGCTTTCACCTTTCTGGATAAAGGTCGAAGAGGCCTGCAACGTTACCGTAGGCCGGACAGCAACTGGTGGGGGTTCAGTCTGCTGTATCGGCGGGGAAGTACGTACAGGCGGCTTTGACCCGCAGGCAGCGCCAACCAAAGAAATCGCCAGCAGGCCGAGCAGGACAAGCCTGCTGAACGAGGGTTTGAGCATTTTCAATTTCCTCCTGGATTGAATTGAAATCCGCATGTTGATTTCAGACTGCAATAATGAAAATGAATTAAACCTGAATTCATCCTAGCACCACGAGAAAACATGAAGAAACCACAGATGTCTAAGTCTCTCCCAAAAATGAGTGGGGTAACGAACTCCACCGGAAATTGTTGGCGAGTGATAGTCATTGGCGAGGCGCCGACCAACTGGGCGATTCATTCGATCCTTGCGTCGTGAGCGGCCGCGCTTGTGTGCCGTCGGCGAGCATGGACCAGATTTGACGGCTGCCTGTGCGCGTGGACTCAAATACGATGTGCCTGCCATCGGGCGCCCAGCAGGGGCGCTCATTGCGGCCCGAGTCGCGCGTAAGCTGCACCAGCCGGTGGTCGACGATGTCCATAGCGTAAATGTCGTAATTCCCATCGGGGCGTTGCCAACTGAAGGCCACTAACTGTCCATTAGGAGACCAGGCCGGATCGATCACATAACCCGCGTCCTGCAGCTCAATTTTCTCCGCGCTCGTGCCATCCGCATTCATGGTGTAAAGCTGGGGATGCCCGCCACCCGCGCGGTCACTGACGAATACGACCTGGAGCCCGGTCTTGGGATTCCACGCCGGGGAGGTGTTTACGCCCACGGAAAATGTGAGCCTCTTGGGATGAGCCCCATTGGAATCCGAAACATACAGCTCCGGATTGCCCTGCATGCTGGACATGAACATGATCTTGGAACCGTCGGGCGACCAGGAGGGTGAACTGTTGGTCCCGGACCAGCGCGGCCAGGAGATCAGCTTCCCCGTAATCATGGAATACATGCAGATTTGGGCGCTCACTACATTGCGGGCGCCGGGCGCCCAGCAAGTAAAAGCGATGCGCGAGTTATCGGGAGACCAGCGCGGTGTGAGGGCGATGGAGCGCAGCGAAGTGAGCTGGTGCTGGTTCGCGCCATCGTAATCCATAGTCCAAATTTCCTTGTTTCCGCTGCGCGTACTGGCGAAGGCAATTTGGGTTGTGGAGATGCCTGGGACCCCGCCGGACAATTTCATTACGATCTCATCCGCAAATTGGTGGGCGAAAAGGCGGACTTGGGCGTCGGTTACATCGCCGCGGTAAATCTTGGAGATCATCGGCGGCGCGGAAGAATTGTGCACATCGTAAAGCCATGCCTGAATTGCGAGAGCGTTTCCGCTGGCATTCAGATTCCCGAAGGCGACTGCTTGAGTCGAAGCAGGCGGATCGCTCCAGGCCTGCGCGTTTAACTCGGAAGGCTGGCTGGGGATCTGAGTCGGATACATGCTTTGGCTGACCATTTCGATGATGCCGCTGAAATCCAAGTCGGCGCGGACAACCTCGCTGAATTCCTTGCCAAGCGGCTGTGCTGCAGGGTTTGCGGGTGCAAAGTCGGCGACAGCAATGCGGGCTTTTTGAACGCCCATGCCAGTACCGGTCTGAAACCAGTCGGGCTTTTGAGCGAATGTGGCACAGGGCAAAAGCAACGAAAGCATCGCCGCGCGTGCGATCATGAATCGAGCATATCTACATTGAATGCGAAAAATAAATCCCCCTTATGATGACATCGTAAAACTGATTACCGCTTAAACTCAAACCAGAACTGGACGTTGACGAGCGGGGCGGAATAATCTCCCGGCAATTTGTTAACCGGGCTCGAACTCATGATGGCCCTGCGCGCCGAGTCGTCCACCGATCGATTGCCGCTCGATTGCAGAATCTGAATGTTGGCGATGGTGCCGTCACGCAAAATCTGAAAAGTGATGACAGCTCGAGGAGCAAACTGCACCGATGGGTCCACCATGGATTGCAGCCAGTTGCTGCTGATGCGGTTACGGACCGCGTCTACATACCAGGAATACTTGGAGCCGAACTCGCCTCCACCCGATCCTGCAAATGACATGTCTCCCTGAGTTGCGCCAGAGATGGTTTTGCCCGGGGCGGAGTAGGGGAGGGCAGGTGCGCCGCCACCTCCGTAAGGAACTGCATTTACCGGGGTAGGCGCCGGATTCTCCAGAATCTTAGAGGGGCGCGACGGGACAGTCTTGGGCGGCTTTTTGTCCTTGAAAACCGGAATCGGCTGCGCCGTCACTGGAGGAACAACTTTTGGGGCGGGTTCTTCCTTGTAAAGACCCTTCGTTTCATCGACGACGCGGCTGGGGGTTACCGCCGCAGGTTTCGGCAAAGGAATGGCGGGAAGGGAACTGACCAATCCGACGGATACTGAGCCGTTACTTGAGCCTCCCCAGCTGTCGCCGCGGCCATTGAAGAGAGCAGAGACGAGAATCGTCGCAGCCAGTGCGGCGTGGAGGGTGGCCGACCACACAAGCTTGCCCTTGAGACTGGGATCGGCGATTTGTGGCGCGGCATGTACCATTCCTATTACTGTCCTGAATTCTGATTGTGCAACGGTTCCGTGACAATTTGAACTGTTTCAATTTTCGATTGCTTGAGGTTATCCAACACTATCGCTACTACACCAAAGGGCACGGTCTTGTCTGCACGCAAGTAAACAGGATCATGCGCCGGGTCTTTTAATTGAGCCAGAGCCCTCGCGCCCAAATCGTGGATGTTGACGGCGGTGTCGCCCAAATAAATTAGCTGCGCCCGGTCAATTGTGACGATGACGCGCGCCTCAGGCATGTCGTGGATTGTCTTCGTTTGCGGGAGATCCACATGGATGCCGGATTGGAGGATGGGGGCAGTAATCATGAAGATGATGAGCAGCACCAGGACAACATCCACCAGCGGGACAATATTTATTTCGGAAAGCGATGTTTCGGTTTGTCGTGAAACTTGCGGCATGGCTTTAAGAACGCCTCACGCGCTCATTTTCTCTATTTGCGCCGCGACTTCCATGGAAAAATTGTCCATGCGCGCGGCAAGATCCTTTGTCCGGTGCACAAACTGATTGTACGCGATGACGGCCGGGATGGCGGCAAACAGGCCGGCCGCGGTGGTGACAAGGGCTTCGGCAATACCTGGTGCGACTGCTTGAAGGCTGGCGGCACCCGCGGTGCTGAGTCCTGAGAATGCGTCCATGATTCCATAAACTGTGCCAAACAATCCGATGAATGGTGAAACAGAAGCGGTTGTGGCCAGCCAGGGCATGTACCGTTCCACGCGGCGAACTTGATCCGCGGAAGCGAGTTGCATGTTGACCATGACGGCCTGTAGACTCTTGAGCCTGCCATGAGGGTTGCTGGTTGTGAGCTGGCTTTGCAGCTCGCGGAAGCCGGCCGAGTAAACCGACTCCAACGGGGAACGTCCATCTCCAATACTCTTTGGATCGGGCAAACCGCGTCCCGCGCGGAAAACTCGAAGAAATTGTTTGGTTTCTCGTTCAATACCGCTAAACAAGCTCATTTTCTGGAGGATTAAGGCCCAGGAGAATAGTGAGAAGAAGAAAAGAATGAGCAAAATGGTGCGAGCCACCCAACCGGTCTGTTGCAACAAGACCGGCAGTTGCCCGTCGAGAATAAGTATTGAAGAAAATGCCACGGAAACAGGAATGGTTCCCCCCTCTCGCGATGCTGAATGCCCCAAAACACCGTAGCACACGCACAAGGGAGCTTCAATTGTTTCGATGCAAAAATGCGCCTAAATGATGCACTATGCGACACATCCGAAAAGACGGGAAAATACAGTGAGTGAGGGAATATTGTTGACCGCCGACAGCTGAAGGGCATACAAAGCTACGGGAGCCGTGGAGACCTGATGCCACAAGAGAAATTGTTTACGCCGCGAGAAGTGGCCAGAGTGTTGGGAATCAGCTACCCGACCGTCAAGCAGTGGATCTACAAGAAGAAACTTCGCACGGTGAAAACAGTTGGTGGACACCACCGGGTTCCTGAATCCGAAATTGATAAGCTTCTGTATAAAGTACGCGAAAAGAGAGATGTGAGACAGAAGCGGGTTGATTTCCGCCGAATCAGCGGGAGGAATCAGCTGGTGGGGCGGATCACGGACATCAAGATGTCCGGGCTGCTGGCGCAAGTCACATTGTCCGTGGCGGGGCAGAGAATTACTTCGATTGTTACGGCGGATGCGGTTCGGGAAATGCGGCTGAAGCCGGGGCAGACGATCGCCGCGTTGATTAAGTCTACCGAGGTGATGCTGCTACAGGTTTAGGCGGGACAGAAAGAATCCTTTTGGCCCGCGCATTTCCACTGAAATGAAAGCATGAGGGCGAACACCATACTGGTGTCGATTTCGGTTACGCCTGGCGGCCTCAAACACCCTCATGTCTTCACTTCGAGGGGAGCTACACAATCGATCCTCCCTCCGTTGACCATCCATAAAGCGCATATAAACGGTTTGATATAACGACTATGCTCGACTATATGCATAATTCTATTTTGACGCGAACCGATCATAAGGCTCCACGGCGGGCACGGCGACGACTTCCCGGCAGGTTCAATTTGGGCTGAAACTAATTTTCTACCGTTACAAATCCTCTCTTTTCGTTGCGCAGGTCGTCGCGATAGCTCACCGTGAAAGTCTTGTAATAATCGTTGTCCAGTACCAGAAGCGTGATGGTTTGCGCGTTGTCGCGCGGCGTGGCGATGGTGAATTCGGGACCGTTTGGAAAGCAAATTCAACTCGCAATGCATCTAAAATTATGGCGGGTTCGCTGTGCTAAGATAATTCCGCATCCACACGAGCAAAACGATGAATTCGCGACTTGATGTCCCGCTAGAATCGCTGACTTCCAGGCCCAGCGCACAGGCGCATGCCTTTGTGCCGGACAATAATAGTGGCCGAACGTTTTATCTGGAAACATTCGGCTGCCAAATGAACGACCACGACTCAGAGAAAGTGGCTGGAGTGCTGCTCCAGCGCGGTTACCGCCAGGTGGAAACTCCGGATGCAGCCGGGCTGGTGCTCTACAACACCTGCAGCATTCGCGAGAAGGCCGCGCACAAAGTGTTTTCGCGGTTGGGGCTCTACCGCGAAGCGAATGAGGGAAAGATCATCGGCGTCCTGGGCTGCGTCGCGCAACAGGAAGGCGAAGTAATTTTCGAGCGCGCCCCGTGGGTGAGCCTGGTGTGCGGCTCGGCGAGCTACTGGCAGTTACCAGAGATGCTTGTCAGGCTGGAAGCGGGCGAGCGGCGCGTCACAGGCCTGGACAAAGACACGGACGAAACTTTTGAGACGGAAATGACCCGGCGAGACCATCCTTTCCGCGCGTATATTACAATTATTGAAGGTTGCGACAAGGCTTGCACTTATTGCGTGGTGCCATTCACGCGCGGCCCGGAGCGCAGCCGTACGAGTGCAACTGTTCTGGAAGAAGCGCGACGACTGGCCGATGCGGGGTACACAGAAATTCAACTGCTTGGCCAGACCGTAAATTCCTATCGAGATCCATCTCCGCGCCGCATGAGTTTTAGCGAATTGCTTACCGCCGTGGCGGAGACGCCGGGAATTCGCCGCGTGCGATTTACTACCTCGCACCCAAGCGATTTCGGCGCTGATATTGTGCAGGCCATTGACGCGCATCCCGGGATTTGCGAGCACGTGCATCTGCCTGTGCAATCCGGATCAACACGCGTGCTGCAGGCAATGAAGCGTACTTATACACGAGAAGAATATCTGGAGCGAATCGCCATGATCCGCGGCGCGCGGCGGCCCATCAGCATCACTTCAGACATCATCGTCGGATTTCCCGGCGAGACGGAGGGCGATTTCGCTGACACCCTGAGCCTTCTGGACGCAGCGCAATACGACAGCATTTTTTCATTTAAGTATTCACCGCGACCGAATACCGCCGCGCAACACATGGCGGGCGCAATTCCGGAGGAAGAGCAAGGAAGGCGCCTGGCGATTGTGCAAGAGCGTCAGCGGCAAATCCAAACCACCCGCAACGAATTGCTGATTGGCCAGACGCTGGAAGTTCTTGTGGACAGCCAGTCGCGTCGCGAAGGCCAGTGGGCAGGTCGCACATCAAGCAATCGCATGGTAAATTTCTCTTCGCCGAGTTCCGGGCTTCTGGGACAATATCATCAGGTTGCAGTGACCGGCGCCGGCCCGAACAGCGTGTTGGGTAATCACGTCTTATAAGTTCGCCGTGGACTTACCTGGGAGGCCATCATGGAAGTCGAAATGAAAATTCGCGGCTTGATGATGGACCCATCGACAAATACACCCATCGTTGTGCTGAAAGATTCTCAAGGGTCCGCCATCCTCCCCATTTGGGTGGGCATCTATGAGGCCAACGCGATTGCGCTCGAAATAGAAAAAGTGCAGACGCCGCGCCCCATGACGCACGACCTGCTGAAAAATGTCTTGCTGGGCCTGAACGTACGCGTGCAGAGAGTGGTGGTGAACGAATTGCGCGACGACACCTTCTTCGCCCTGATTTGGGTGGAGCGCGATGGGCAGATGATGTCCATTGATTCCCGCCCCAGCGACGCCCTGGCACTTGCGTTGCGCGTGGATTGCCCAATTTTTGTGGAAGAGCAGGTGTTGAAGAACTCCAAGGTTTCCAGCGCGATCTCCGAAAGAAGCACCAGCGAAGAACTGCGCAAGTGGCTCGAAAACCTTTCCGACGAAGATCTTGGCCGCTACAAGATGTAGGTTTTCGATTTGACTTTTTCGAGCAGCCCCTCGCCCAACCAGACGCTCTTTCCAAACAATCGGCTCATTTCCCTCAGCGCCACGATCGGGCCCACCCGGCGCTCAAATCGCGCCCGGAGAGCGGGCTCATCCCCACAGTTTCAAAACAGCCAGTACCCACAACATTTCACGCTACGAACCAGGTAATGATGTTAAGACCTTTCTTCGAGTTCGCAGGAATCCCATCGCTTTGTACCGGCCCGGCCCTCCGGGGGCGGATGCATTTTTCGCTTGCGCGGACGGGGCCCGAAAGGTAAATTGTGACTACCCGTAAGGGTCGACCCGGGGGACGCGACTACATATAGTTGTGCTGTTGCCAATTGGATTCTTTCATGCGAAGAAGAGTATCCTGAGATTCCGCGAAGACAATTCGGGGAGAAGGGCCAGCCCAATCGCCTGCGACTGCGCGGGCCCACTATGACTGCAATCCTCACGATAGCGAATCAAAAGGGTGGAGTCGGCAAGACTACCACCGCAATTAATCTGGCCGCGGCGCTCGCCCTACGCCAAAAACGCACTTTGTTGATCGATCTTGACCCTCAATCTAATTCAACCATCGCATTTTTTGAATCCAGGGACGTGCCCATCTCGATGTTTGAGGTATTCACCGACAATCGCGTGGATCTTGCCAGCGTTATTAAGCCAACAAAAGATCCAATGCTTTCCGTTGCCCCGGCAAGGCTCGCACTTGCCAAACTGGAGCAGCAGCTTGCGGGTCAATTCGACGCCCCTTACAAATTGAAGGACGCGCTGACGCCGTTGCTTAAAGACTACGAATACATTGTGATTGACACTCCGCCCGCGCTTGGCATTCTGACCGTGAATTCGATGGTGGCCTCGACGCATCTCCTTGTGCCCATCCAGGCCGCCTACTTTGCCATTGAGGGCACCGACGATTTGCTGGAGACCTATGAACGGATTCGCGCCCGGCCCAATCCGGCCCTGAAAGTTTTGGGAGTCGTAATCACATTATTTGACAAGCGCACAAACATTTCGCGCGACACTGACGAGCAGATTCGCTCAGTATTCGGCTCCGTGCTTTTCAAGACGCGCATCTCCAAGAACGTGCGCCTGGAAGAAAGCCCGGCCTACAAAGAGACTATTTTCAGCTTCGCGCCCAAGTCACCCGGTGCGCTGGAATACAAAAAGTTGGCCCTGGAGGTCATCCAACGTGTCGAAGAGGATCGGATTGCCCGTCACTCTCAAGATGCGGCATGACGCGCATTACGTCGAACAACTGACAACTTTTAGCGGCGCTTCAATCGGACGGATGATTCCGGTGGATAAGATTCGTCCGAACCCGGATCAGCCTCGGAAGATGCTTGGCGATTTGAGCGAGCTGATTGAATCCGTAAAACAAAAGGGCGTTCTTGAGCCGCTGCTGGTGCGGTACGTCCCTCGTGAGGACTCTTATCACATCATTTCCGGTGAGCGCCGCTACCATGCCTCCCGCGCGGCCGGCTTGCGGGAAGTGCCGTGCATCGAGAAAATCGCCGACGACGCCGAGACTCTTGAATTGGCGCTCATTGAGAATATTCAGCGCAAGGATT
>Ga0209698_10007683_pt1 | contig 11261 bp, 12 predicted proteins | sample LitLauG_LLR_2012_FD_187203 | JGI IMG/M metagenome (GOLD analysis project Ga0209698, IMG submission 187203) | Freshwater sediment microbial communities from Pennsylvania, USA - Little Laurel Run_MetaG_LLR_2012 (SPAdes) (version 2) | ecosystem: Environmental > Aquatic > Freshwater > Creek >... | reverse complement strand
CGATGGTGGTCTGCTCCGCGATCTCCTGCTTGGCGATGGCATTGCGGTGCACCTCGTCGGGACCGTCGGCGAAGCGCAGCGTGCGCTGGTGCGCGTAGGCGTTGGCGAGGCCGAAGTCTTCCGACACGCCGCCGCCGCCGTGCACCTGCATCGACCAGTCGATCACCTGGCAGGCCATATTGGGCGCCATCACCTTGATCATGGCGATTTCCTTGCGCGCCACCTTGTTGCCCACGGTGTCCATGCGCCAGGCGGCATGCAGCACCATGAAGCGCGTGGCGTCGATCTGGATGCGCGCTTCCGCGATCCGTTCGCGCGTCACGCCCTGCTCGGCCACGGTGCGGCCGAAGGCGGTGCGCGTGGTGGCGCGCTTGCACATCTTCTCGAGGGCCCGCTCGGCCTGGCCGATGGAACGCATGCAGTGGTGAATGCGGCCCGGTCCCAGGCGCCCTTGGGCGATCTCGAAACCGCGCCCTTCGCCGAGCAGGATGCTGGATACCGGCACGCGCACGTCCTTGAAGTCGATTTCCATATGACCATGCGGCGCGTCGTCGTAGCCGAACACCGGCAGGTGGCGCAGGATGGTGATGCCCTTGGTGCCCGCCGGCACCAGCACCATCGATTGCTGGCTGTGGCGCGAGGCGTGGTCCGGGTTGGTCTTGCCCATGACGATGTAGATCTTGCAGCGCGGATCGCCCGCGCCCGACGACCACCACTTGCGGCCGTTGATGACGTACTCCTCGCCCTCGCGCTTGATATGCATCTGGATGTTGGTGGCGTCGGAGGAGGCCACCGCGGGCTCGGTCATGAGGAACGCGGAGCGGATTTTTCCGTCGAGCAACGGGTCGAGCCACTGCTTTTTCTGCTCCTCGGTGCCGTAGCGCTCGATGGTCTCCATGTTGCCGGTGTCCGGCGCCGAACAGTTGAACACCTCGGAGGACCAGGACACGCGCCCCATGATCTCGCACAGCGGCGCGTAGTCGAGGTTCGACAGGCCACCGCCCTGCACGCGCTTGGAGTGCGGCAGGAACAGGTTCCACAGGCCCGCCGCCTTCGCCTTGGGCTTGAGTTCCTCGATGATCGGCACCGGCTCCCAGCGCTTGTCGCCGCGCACGTGCGCGTAGTACTTCGGCTCGTTGGGATAGATATGCTCGTCCATGAAGGCGAGCAGCTTCTTCTGCAGTTCCTTGGTCTTCGCGCTGTATTCGAAATCCATCGCTCTAGCTCCTCTTCAGAATTTTTTCGACCTGCGCCCAGCCCAGATCGGCCAGCAGCGGCGCCCGCGCGCCCGCGTCGCGCGCGTGCTCGCTCGCGGCGGTGCCGTCCACCACGCGCTTGGCGATACCCTGGCAGATGGCGGCGATGCGAAACAGGTTGTAGGCCATGTAGTAGTCCCATACCGAGGGCTCGACGCCCTTTCGGCCGGTGCGCTTGAAATACATCTCCACGTACTCGCGCTCCGTCGGGATGCCCAGCTCCGCCAGGGGCAGGCTCTCGATGCCGCGGAATTTCCCCGGCGGGATGTGCCAGCTCATGCAGTGGTAGGAAAAATCGGCCAGCGGATCGCCCAGCGTCGACAGTTCCCAGTCGAGCACCGCGACCATCGTCGGCTCGGTCGGGTGGAACACCGTGTTGTCGAGCCGGTAGTCGCCGTGCACGATGGTGGTCTCGTCCGTGGCCGGCACATTCTTCGGCAGCCAGGCGATGAGGTTGTCCATGGCCTCGATCTTCTGCGTCTCGGAGGCGATGTACTGCTTGCTCCAGCGCCCCACCTGGCGCTCGATGTAGCTGCCGGCCTTGCCGAAATCCTCCAGGCCGACCGCCGTGTAGTCCACGCCGTGCAATAGCGCGATGACGCGGTTGAGCTCTTCCCAGATCGCCCTGCGCTCCGCCTTCTGCATGCCCGGCAGCGACTGGTCCCACAGCACGCGGCCTTCGACGCAGTCCATCACGTAGAAAGCGGTGCCGATCACCGCGTCGTCCTCGCACAACACGTACGGCCGCGCCACGGGAAAGCCCACGGAGTGCAGCGCCTTGATCACCTTGTATTCGCGGTCCACCGCGTGCGCCGAAGGCAGCAGCTTGCCCGGCGGCTTCTTGCGCAGCGCATAGCGCCTGCCGCCGGCGGTAACGCGGTAGGTCGGGTTCGACTGCCCGCCTTTGAACTGTTCGACCTGCACCGGGCCGCGGAAACCGTCGATGCGGCTCTTGAGATAGTCCTCGAGGCGCCCGGCGTCGATGCGATGGCGCTCTTCGACGGGCTTTACGCCGATGAAAAGGTCGGACATGGGGGCAGCAATGCTAGCTTATTTTCATGCCTGAGCCGACGTTTGCAGCCAGAACGTCACCGGCCCGTCGTTCACCAGGCCGACCTTCATGTCGGCGCCGAATTTCCCGCTCTTGAGGACGATGCTCTTGCCTGCCGTCTCGCAAAAATAATCGAACAGCCGCTCGCCGGCTTGCGGCGGTGCAGCGCTCGAAAATCCGGGCCGGGTGCCTTTTTTCGTGTCCGCGGCAAGCGTGAATTGCGGCACCGCAAGCAGTTCGCCCTTGATGTCCGTGAGCGAAAGATTCATCTTGCCTTCCGCGTCCGGGAATATCCGGTAGCCGAGTACGCGCTCGACCAGCCGCCCGGCCTGCACTTCCGTGTCGCCGCGCTCCACGCCCACCAGAGCAAGAACACCGCGTCCGATAGCGTTGATGACCTTGCCATCGACTTCGACGCGGGCCTCGGTCACTCTCTGAATTAGGGCTATCACGCGAGCGTGATCCTGGTCAAGCAGGAATATCTGGTACCAGCAGGATCTTGAGCCGGGAAATCGAATCCTTGAGTATGAGCTTGCGCTTCTTGAAGCGGCGCAGCTGGAGCTGGTCCTGGTCGGGATGCCCGGACAGCCGCTCGATCACGTCGTCGAGATCCTGGTGCTCGATTTCAAGGGCCGCGATGCGCCCCTCGATCTGCATCCGCTCTTCTTCGGTCAGCGAATGGTTGCCCAACGCCTCCCCTCCCCGATCTGTGACAAACGTCATCGCCGGCCGGACCGGCTTGCTGCATCCTATAATACTTGCACCGCAGAAGGGAATGGCGTCACGCGCGATGCGCCGCAACGACCACGACGTCACCAACAGGATACGCACCACCGACCCGAAGCAGGTTGCCGGCGAGGTGCTGCGCCTGTATCACGCCCTTTACGAAGGAACACGCTCGCGTGTTGGCGGCTCGCCGTCTGCTTCAATCGAGCGCGCCTTCGCCGACCTGAGCCACCTGTACGCCGGCGAGCACCCCGATTACCTGCCGTGCGACACGGAGTACCACGACATCCAGCACGTGCTGGACGTCACGCTCGCCATGGCGCGGCTGATGGACGGCTACGAACGCAGCCGCAACGCGACACGCTCGCGCGCTGGCGACTCGCCCGCGCTGCCCGCCGCATGCTTCGCGCTGGGCGTGGTGATCGCGCTGTTCCACGATTTCGGCTACCTGCGCAAGAAAGGCGACCGCCGCCACCGCTACGGCGCCGAATACACGCTGACCCACGTCACGCGCGGTTCGAAGCACCTTCACGGCTACCTGCCGCGGCTGGGGCTCAAGCGCTATGCGAATGCCGGGGCGAACCTGGTGCACTACACCGGGTACGAACGCCGCGCCGAATCGATCCCGCTGAACGATACCCTGCTGCGCCGCGTCGGCCACATGCTCGGCACCGCGGACATCATCGCGCAAATGGCGGACCGCTGTTACCTCGAGAAATGCCGCGACCGCCTCTATCCCGAATTCGTGCTGGGAGGGCTCGCGCAGAAGAAGCTCTCGAGCGGCCGTACGCAGGTCCTCTTCAGCTCTGGAGACGACCTGGTGCGAAAGACGCCCGGCTTCTACATGAACGCGGCCAAGCGGCTGGACCTGCAGCTTGCGCGGGCTTACGAATATGCCGGCCGCCACTTCAAGGGGCAGAACCTGTACCTCGAAGAAATGCAGAAGAATGTGCGCTACGCCCGGGCCGTCGGCGACGCACCCGACGCCAGGATGCTGCGCAGGATGCCGCCGTCGACGCTGAACAAGGGCGTGGAGCCCTACCCGAAGGACCTCGTCATCCGCTAGCAAGGCGCCAGGAGCGCCGGCTCCCCCGGTATTTCCAGTAGGATTCGCAAGGGGAGGAACATGGGTTGTCGGCGATCAGCCTGCACGGCGTGACCAAGGCCTGGGGCGCGGCGCGCGCCGTGGACAACGTGAGCTTCGAAGCCATGGCCGGCCGCTTCCTGGTCCTGCTGGGTCCTTCGGGCTGCGGCAAATCCACCACGCTGCGCCTCATCGCAGGCCTCGAGCAGGTGACCAGCGGGCGCGTGAAGATCGGCGGCGTCGACGTCACGGCGCTGTCACCCTCCGAGCGCAGCATCTCGATGGTGTTCCAGTCTTACGCGCTGTTTCCGCACCTTTCGGTCGCCGAAAACATCGTTTTCGGCCTGCGCGTGCGCGACGTCCCGCCCGCGGAGCGCAAGGCGCGCCTGGTGAAAGCCGCCGCGCTGCTCGGCCTGGAAAAGCTGCTCGAGCGCCGGCCTTCGCAGCTTTCAGGCGGCCAGCAGCAGCGTGTCGCGCTCGGCCGCGCCATCGTCGCCGAAACTCCCGTCTGTCTGATGGACGAACCGCTGTCGAATCTCGATGCGCAGCTGCGCCAGGAAATGCGCCGGGAAATCCGCGCGCTGCAGCAGAAACTGGGCATTACCATGGTGTACGTCACTCATGACCAGACCGAAGCCATGACCATGGCCGACCAGGTGGTGCTGCTGCGCGAGGGGCGCATAGCGCAGGACGGTAGCCCCGAGGAGCTCTACGGGCGGCCCGCGAACGTGTTTGCCGCGCGCTTCATCGGCACACCGCCGATGAACGTGCTCGCCTCAGTTCCCGGCGCCGGCGCAAGCAGGCTGCTCGGCGTGCGGCCCGAGGACGTGCGCCTGGAATCCCGCGGGCTGTCGGCGACCGTGGAGAGCATCGAGTATCTCGGCTCAGATTCGATCGTCACCTGCCGCGCCGGCGAAGAGTCGATCTGCGCGCGCGTCGCGCGCCATGCCGCGGCGGCGCCCGGAGACCGCGTCCACCTCGCATGGAACGCCGAGGCCGTGCATCTGTTCGACGCGCGCACCGGGGATCGCGCCGCGCGAGTCGATTGAACCGATTTTCAACGGAGGAAACCATGAGAAAAGTCCTTTTACTGGTCGTCGCTGCGCTAATCGCCTTACCGGCGTCGGCACAGGAAATTTCGTTCTACTACCCCGTCGCGGTGGGCGGCCCGATCGCCAAGATCATCGACGGCTTCGCCGCCGATTTCGAGAAGGAGAATCCGGGGATCAAGATCAAGCCGATCTACTCGGGCACCTACCAGGAGTCGATCGTCAAGGCGCTGACGGCGCATAAATCGGGTGAGCCGCCGGTGATATCGGTGCTGCTCTCCACCGACATGTTCACGTTGATCGACGAAGACGCGATCACGCCCTGGGATGCCGTCGCCACCACGGCCGACGACCAGCAGTGGATCAAGAGCTTCTATCCGGCGTTCATGGAAAACAGCCAGACCGGCGGCAAGACCTGGGGAATACCGTTCCAGCGCTCCACCATCGTGCTGTACTGGAACAAGGAAGCCTTCAAGGAGGCCGGGCTCGATCCAAACAGAGCGCCCGCCACCTGGAAGGAAATGGCGGAATACGCGCAGAAGCTCACCAGGCACGACGCCTCGGGCAAGACCACGCAGTGGGGCGTCGAAGTCCCCTCTTCCGGCTTTCCGTACTGGCTGTTTCAGGGCTTTACCACGCCGAACAACGTGGTGCTGATGAACAAGGACGGCAACACCACCTACTACGACAACCCCGCGGTGATCGAGGCGCTTCAATACTGGGTGGACCTGGCGCAGAAGCAAAAGGTGATGCCGCCCGGCGTCATCGAGTGGGGCACCACGCCGAAGGATTTCTTCGAGCGCAAGGTCGCCATGATGTGGACCACGACCGGCAACCTCACCAACGTGAGGGCCAACGCCAAGTTCGATTTCGGCGTGGCGATGCTGCCGGCGAACAAGCGGCGCGGCTCGCCTACCGGCGGCGGCAATTTCTACCTGTTCAAGAAATCCACGCCGCAGCAGCAGGCGGCGGCGCTGAAATTCGTCAAATGGGTGACCTCGCCCAGACACGCGGCGGAATGGGGCATCGCCACCGGCTACGTGGCGGTACGGCCCGACGCCTGGGACACACCCGAGATGAAGAAGTACGTCGAGGGCTTCCCCGCAGCTGCGGTGGCGCGCGACCAGCTGCAGTATTCGGTGGCCGAGTTGTCCACGCACGACAACCAGCGCGTCACCAAGGCGCTGAATGACGGCTTGCAGGCGGCGCTCACCGGCGGCAAGAGCCCGGCGGATGCGTTGAAGGAAGCGCAGCGCGAAGCGGACCGGATACTGCGCCCGTATCGGAAATAGCCGCTCGCGCCGGCGAAAGTGAATCGCCGCAGGACGTGACTCGCGCGAGCTCTCGGGCCCAGATCCACGGCTGGCTGCTGTTGCTGCCGGCCGCGGTCCTGCTCGCGCTGTTCACGCATTACCCGGTGCTGGCGACGCTCTGGCACAGCTTCCATTCGACGCCCAGGGGCAGCCGCCCCGCGGACTGGGTGGGCTTGGAGAATTACCGGGCTCTGGTCGAGGACCCGGTGTTCTGGCAGGTGCTCGGCAACAATCTGTGGTTCGCCGCCGGAACCATTCCCGCGTCGATCGCGCTGGCGATGCTGATGGCGATCTGGGTCAACGGCAAAATCACCGGCCGCGGCTTCCTGCGCCTCGCCTATTTCGTGCCCACGGTGCTGCCGATGATCGCGGTAGCCAACATCTGGCTGTTCTTCTACACGCCGACCTACGGGCTGCTGGAGCAGTTCACGGTGGGCCTGCTCGGCCTGCCGTCGCACAACTGGCTGGGGACAAAGAGCACCGTGCTGTCCTGCCTGATGGTGGTGACGATCTGGAAGGAAGCGGGCTTTTTCATGATTTTCTACCTCGCCGCGTTGCAGGCTATTCCGCCGTCGCTCGGCGAAGCAGCGGCGATCGAGGGCGCGGGCCGCTGGTACTGCTTCCGTCGCGTCACCTTCCCGCTGCTGATGCCCACCACGCTGTTCGTGCTGGTGAACGCGGTGATCAATTCGTTCCGCCTGGTGGACCACATCGTGGTGATGACCCGCGGCGGACCGGACAACGCGAGCTCTCTGCTGCTTTACTACATCTACGACGTCGGCTTCAAATTCTGGGATTCCGCCTACGCCTCGGCGCTGACCATGGTGCTGCTCGCGATCCTCGCGGCGGCGGCGATCCTGCAGTTCGCGCTTCTGGAACGGCGCATCCATTATCAATGACCAGGGCTCTGGAAACCATCGGCGCCTGGCTGCTCGCGATCCTCTGGATCCTGCCGCTGGCCTACGCGTTCTGGACCGCGTTCCACCCGCCGGAATTCGCCACCCGCTTCGACCTGTCGGCTCCGCTCACGCTGCAGAATTTCGCCAACGCCTGGAACGCGGCGCCTTTCGCGCGCTACTTCGTCAACACGGTGCTGCTGGTCACGCTGATCCTCGGCGCGCAACTGGTGCTGGCGACGCTCGCGGCCTACGCGTTCGCGCGCTACGAGTTTTACGGCCGCGACGTGATGTTCGCGCTGGTGCTGGTGCAACTGATGATCATGCCCGACGTGCTCATCGTGGAGAACTACCGCACCATGGCCGCGCTCAATCTCACCGACACCATCGCCGCCATCGGCCTGCCCTACGTGGCTTCCGCGTTCGGGATATTCCTGCTGCGCCAGACCTTCAAGACGATCCCGCGCGAGCTCGACGAAGCCGCGCGCGTGGAAGGCGCGGGGCCGCTGCGCGTGCTTTGGGAGGTCTACGTTCCGCTCTCCAGGCCCGTGTACATCGCGTATGCGCTGGTATCGGTCAGCTACCACTGGAACAATTTCCTCTGGCCGCTGATCGTCACCAACACCGTGGGCTCCCGCCCGCTGACGGTCGGCCTGCAGGTTTTTTCCTCCAGCGACCAGGGCATCGACTGGTCGATCATCACGGCGGCGACGCTGATGACCTCCGGGCCGCTGCTGGTCGCTTTCCTGTTGTTCCAGCGCCAGTTCGTACAGAGCTTCATGCGCGCCGGCATCCGATAATCAGGCCCAGCGCAAATGCCTAAAGTCGGAAGAAATGATCCATGTCCGTGCGGTAGCGGAAAGAAGTACAAGAATTGCTGCCAGTCCGTCGCGTCGCAACCCGCTGAAGCGCGTAGCGCGGCGTTCGATCCTGCCCAAATTCATATAGCAAAAGCCAGGAATTACGAGGAGCTCCACAGGTTCGACAAGGCTATCGGAAGCTACCGTACGGCGTTGTCGATTAATCCCGATCTGGCTTCCGCACATTTCAATCTAGGGCGCGCATTGCTGCTCTGCGGGCAGTATGGGGACGCACGGGAATCCTTTCGGCGATTCCTCTCCTTTAGCCCCGGCTACGCCCAGGCTCACCATTTTCTCGGTGCGGCGTTCGAGGCTTTGGGACAATTCGCGGAAGCAGTTGACTCATACAGGCGCGCGCTTGAGCTCGAACCGACATTTCTTCCTTCGCGGTTCAGCCTGGTAAGAACCTTGAACAAAGTGGTGCCGCTGTGGCACGTCTCGATGACAAATGACGCGAATCGAAATGACGCATATTTTGCAGCGCTTCGTTCTGTCGTCACGCCGCAAGCCAAGGTATTCGAGATTGGTACGGGCTCTGGCTTGTTGTCGATGATGGCGGCACAGCTTGGCGCCGGGCAAGTTACGACTTGCGAGGCCGAGCCTCTCGTTGCCGCCACGGCAAAGCAAATCATCGCCGACAATGGTTTTGAGAAAAAGATAAAGGTGATTGCAAAGAGGTCGACGGAAGTAGTGTTGAAAAGCGACCTTCCGCAACCCGCCGAAATCCTGATCCAGGAGGTTTTTTCCAGCGAACTCCTGGCGGAAGGCGTTCTATCGAGCGTGGAAGACGCGAAGCGCCGCCTGTTGGCGCCCGGGTGCAAGATGATCCCGGCCGCCGCAAGCATCATGGTGGCCCTTTTCGGAGGTGAGGAAATAGGAAGGAACTTGTTTCTGGAGGACGTCCGCGGATTGGATTTGCGGCGGTTCAATACGATCGTTCCCAGAATGCAGACAGTTCTGCGGAATGATTTGGACGTCGTACTTTTAAGTGAAGAAGTCGAGGCTTTCAAGTTCGATTTCGAGCGCGATTCAGCTTGGCATGCCGAGGAAAAAATCCTGCAGCTTCAAGTGAAGAGACCTGGGCGCTGCCAAGGGATTCTCCAATGGATCCGCCTCTACTTTGGCGGGGATGTGGTATTTGAAAATCACCCCAATGTGAAGACCTCAGCCACCAGTTGGCCCCCTTGCGCCTATCTGAACCCTCTACCCACTTCCGTCGCGCAGAATCAAATCGCCACGGTGTTTGCCTCCCACGACAAGATGCTGCCGTGGTTTTCGTTGCGGAGTGTTGAATGATTTGGGGTTGCGTAGTCGCCATGGCTGGCTGTAAATGAAGCTTATCCAATGGAACGTCCAATGGTGCCGCGGCACGGACGGGCGCGTGGATCCGGTGCGCGTCGCGCGCGCCTCGAAGGAGTTGTGCGATCCGGACGTGATCTGTTTCCAGGAGGTCGCGGACAACTACGCCACGCTGGAGGGCAGCGCCGGCGAAGACCAGCCCGCAGTCCTGGCCGGACTGTTTCAGGGCTATAGCGCGCATTTCGCCTGCGCGGTGGACGTTCCGGATGGCGCAGGCGGGCGCCGCCGCTTCGGCAACATGATCCTGTCGCGCCTGCCGGTGCGCCAGGTGTTCAGGCATTCGCTGCCCTGGCCGCCGGAGGCGGGCGTGCAGAACATGCCGCGCATCGCGCTCGAAGCGGTGATCGAGGCGCCTTGGGGATTAGTGAGCGTGACCACCACGCACCTGGAGTTCTACTCGGCGAAGCAGCGTGCCGCCCAGGTCGGGCGCCTGTGCGAACTGCAGGCCGAAAGGGCTGCCCACGCGGCGACGGATCCCGCGAAAACCTGGAAACCGGGGCCATTCGAGCCGTTCGCGCGTCCTGCCGCTTCCATCCTGACCGGGGACTTCAACATGCGGCCCGACGATGCGCAGGTCGCCCGGCTGCTCGAAGTCTGGGCCGATGCCTGGCGTATAGCGCATCCCGGCGCGCCACACCCGCCGAGCTTCGGCCTGTTCGACAGGCAATTCGCGAGCGAGCCCTACTGCTGCGATTTCGTGCTGGTCACGAAAGATCTCGCCCCGCGCATTGCCGCGGCAAGCGTCGACCTGAAAAGGCAGGAATCCGACCACCAGCCGGTGATCGTCACCTTTACCTGATGCGCGCGCGCAGCGCCTCGACGCGCGCCCGGTTGACGCCGAAGTCGCGCCGGCCCAGGCGCGAAGCGGAACGTACGTGGATCATGGCCGCCTTCTCGTCAAACACGAGTTCGACGTCGTCGACGAACCGCAGCAGCTTGCTGCGGTATTCCGCGTACAGGTAATTGCCCTCCTGGCAGATGACCGTCGCGCCCCGCATGCCGTCGACGGCCCTGCGCACCGCGGCCATGGCTTGCGATGCGTCGCCCTTGAAGACGATCGGCGCTATGTAGTGTTCGGCGTCGGCGGGATCGGACTGGCTCGACACGCTGTTCGGCGTGCGCTTGGGCGGCGCCAGGCGGCCGTCCTTCGCGCCGAGATTGCCGGGTCGTTTCCAGGAAAACACGGCGCCGATGTTAACATCGGCGCGCTTTCTCTCGACAGGGGGCTTCATGCTGCAAATCTCCGCAATTCAGCTCGCCGAACTGCTTGCCGGCATCGGCCGCGCCCAGGCCGCGATGGTCCAGGGACTGGAAAACGAATTGGCCGGCGTGCGCAGCGGCCGCGTCATTCCCGCGGTGCAGGGTGTAGCGCATCTTCGCGATCACCCGGAGCCGACGCTGGTCGACCTGCCCGTGCGCATCTTCCTGTCCAGCATGGGGCGTATCGGCCCCGATCCGGCGGTCATCGCGCGCGACCTGGAGAGGCTGATCAGCGGCACGGTGACCGCGCCCGCGACAAAGGACGAAGCGGCAGCGGCGTCCGCGCCGGGCGGCGGCGACGCCCTCGATTTCAGCGCGCCGCCGGCGGGCGGCCCGCGATAGCCGCGGCCTAGAAGTCTTTCGGCGGCGGCGGGAACGAAGGCTTCCTCTTCTCCCGCAGCGAAGCG
>Ga0209698_10007682_pt1 | contig 11262 bp, 8 predicted proteins | sample LitLauG_LLR_2012_FD_187203 | JGI IMG/M metagenome (GOLD analysis project Ga0209698, IMG submission 187203) | Freshwater sediment microbial communities from Pennsylvania, USA - Little Laurel Run_MetaG_LLR_2012 (SPAdes) (version 2) | ecosystem: Environmental > Aquatic > Freshwater > Creek >... | reverse complement strand
GGCGTTCCCTGAAATCTTCCCGAGGAATCTATGTCTTCCGCAGTGGTTTCCACTTCGGCGGCCCAAGGCCGCCCTTTTTTCTTTGACGATGAGGCCGAGCCTGAAGGTTCATGTGGGGACAGCCGCCCCCGGCTGCTTGCCCTGAGCGGCGTCGAAGGGTCCGGTCGAGCGCAGCTCGACCGGCGCTCGCTAGAAAACCACCCTCAGTCCCAGATTCCATCCAAAATTCTGCCCTCGAGCGTCACCCCGGCTTCGCGGCTCCAGGTCCGCCCAGCGCCCGAGATGGTTCCGAGCGGCATTCCCGCAATCGACGCCTTGACCGGCGGCCTGCCCCGCGGATGCCTGACCGAAATCTGCGGCCCCGCTTCTTCGGGACGCACCACCTTCCTGCTGGCTGCCCTGGCCGCCGCTACCCGCCGCGGAGAATTCTGCGCCGCCATCGATGCCAGCGACGCCCTCGATCCTCACTCCGCCGCCTCCGCCGGCGTGGCCCTGGACCGCCTCCTATGGGTGCGCTGCGGCGAAGATTCGCAGCAGAAGAACAATTCACCACAGAGACACGGAGTCACAGAGAAAGACGGGTGCCCCATCCTAGCTGCGTCTTTTGCAGCTAGGGTGGGGTATTCCTCGCAAGCCACATTCGATTTCGATCGCACAGAGTTGAGGAAGACTGGAATGAAGGAAACTGGTTTGAGACAGGATGTTTCGCATCAGTCCGAGCGCCGCCTGGAGCAAGTCCTGCGCGCCACCGATCTGCTGCTCGAAAGCGGAGGCTTCGGCCTGATCGTCCTCGATCTCGCCGACCTGCCCCCTCAGGCCGCTCGCCGCATCCCGCTGACCACCTGGTTCCGCTTCCGCCGCGCCATCGAGCACACCCCCACAATCCTGCTGGCCATCGAACCACAGCCCATCGCCGGCAGTTGCTCTTCCCTGCTGCTGCAGTTGGCATCGGTAGGTAATCAATTGCATGTACTAGACGGAAGTCTTGCAATAAAACTCAATCCAGATACACCAATCGAAGCTAATCACGGTGGACCAGCCGCGAAGCGGCGGAAGAATGCAGCCCACGGCGCAAGCCGTGGGTTAGACACCGGGGATAGTGAAGCCCCGGAGGGGCAAAAGAAAATTTGCTCAACCGGGCAAACTAAGTCTGATTTTCCATGTCCGACGCATGCCCACTTGCTAACCGAACTGGTAATCAACGCGGAATTGATCCGCTCCCGTCTGGAACGCAAACCTGCATGCTCCGTCACGTTTGCAACCAAAACCGCTTGGGCCGGATGAAAAAACAATGACTCGATGAATCAATGCTCCCATGCCGTTCGCCTGCATCTACGTTCCGAATTTTCCCGTGGCGGCCGCCCTGCGCGCCGAACCGGAACTGCAGGCCCACGCCGTCGCCATTCTCGAAGGCAATCCTCCGCTCGAAACAATTATCGCCGTCAATGAAAAGGCCGGCCGCATGGGCATCTCCCCAGGCATGACCAAGGCCCAAGCCGAACTCTGCTCGGAACTGGCACTGCGCCCGCGCTCTCCGCTGCAGGAATCCGCCGCGCACGCCGCCCTACTCGACTGCGCCCAGTCGTTCTCTCCCTGCGTGGAAGACGCCGCCTCCGACACGGCTCTCCTCGATCTCGCAGGCATGGAATCCCTCCTCGGATCGCTGCCGGAAATTTCCCGCGCTATCGCGAATCTCGCCGCCGCGCTCGGGCTCGCCGCGAATGTCGCAATAGCCTCCAACCCTGACGCGGCCGTGCTCGCCACCCGCAGCTTGTGTGGCGCGGGCGCCCCCGCCCGCGTCTGCGTCACCGTAATTCCCGCGGGCAAAGAAGCGGAATATTTGGGGCCTTTGCCTGTAAAAGTTTTGTTTCCCGATCGTCTGGAGGGCGAAGAGAAAAAAGAAGCCGACTGTCTGCTGGAAACATTAGACCGCTGGGGCATTCGCAACCTGCGCGCCCTGGCCGCGTTGCCGGAAGTAGCGCTCAGCGAGCGCCTCGGGCAGGAAGGCCTGCGTTTGCAAAACTTGGCGCGTGGCGCCGCCTCGCGCACGCTGGTCCCGATCGAAGCGCCGCTGCTGTTCGAAGAAGCAGTCGAACTGGAGCACCCCATTGTCCTGCTCGAACCGCTGGCCTTCCTGCTGAATCGCCTGCTCGAGCAACTCTGCGCAAGATTAGGTTCGCGCGCCCTGGCCACGCAGGAACTGCGCCTCACGCTGGAACTATCCAACCTCACCGGCATCGATGATGAATTCGAAAATATCGGCATGCCCAGCGAAAGCGACGGAGCCGAGGCTGAAGGACCTATGTTGGGACAAGGAACTATGTTGGGAGAGGGAAGTATGTGGGGACAGCCGCCCTCAGCTGTCCAGCGGAGCGAAGCTCCGCTGCTTCACCGCCGCCAGTGTAAATTCACCCGCACTCTGAATTTGCCTTTACCCATGCTCGACGCCAAAATTTTTCTAAAGCTGTTGCAACTGGACTTGAACGCACACCCTCCGGGCGCACCCATCGTAAAGATCCATCTGGCCGCAGAACCCGCCCGCCCGCGTTCGGCCCAGGGAGGCCTGTTCCTGCCTCCCACGCCGGAGCCGGAAAAACTCGAACTCACTCTAGCCCGCATTGCCAACATGGTGGGTGAAAACAAAGTCGGGGCAATGGAATTGCTCGACACCCACCATCCCGAAGGCTTCCGCATGCAGCGTTTCGTAGCAGAAATTCCACGAGAGAAGCCGCAACAAAAAACTGCCGCCTCAGCCGAAGAATCGATTGTCACGGCACTGCGCCGCTTCCGTCCGCCACTGCGCGCCAACGTGACTCTGGAAAATGGCCAGCCTACGTTTTTGGTTTGTCGAAAAAAAGGCGTGCAGGGCCGGGTGCTCTGGAAGGCTGGCCCCTGGCGCTTCTCCGGCGACTGGTGGGAGCGCGAAGCATGGTCCCGCGACGAGTGGGACTTAGCCTTACAAAACGGCGAGACGCTCGCTCTTTACCGCCTGGTGCACGATCTTCTCACCGGCCGCTGGTTTGTAGAAGGAACGTATGACTGATGCTGAGTTGTTGGCCACGGATTTTCACGGATCAACACGGATAAATAGAACCGCAAAACGCATTCATTACAAAGCGCAGAGATACAGGTCGTTTTGATCCCTGCGAATCCGTGTGATCCGTGGCGACGTTTTTACTGGCAACTGATGTACATCGAACTTCACGCCCGTTCCGCTTTCAGCTTCCTCGAAGGCGCTTCCCTCCCCGAGGAACTGGTGGCCACGTGCGCTCAACTCAAAATGCCCGCCATGGCACTGCTCGACATCGATGGCGTTTACGGCGCCCCCCGCTTTCACCTGGCCGCAAACAAAATTGGCCTGAAAGCGCACATAGGCGCCGAGGTTACATGCGCGCCTTTCCACCCTGTCATCCTGAGCGGAGCGAGTGCTTCACGAAATGAAGCACTTGCGGAGTCGAAGAGCCTGCCCCGAGCTAGCCGAGGGGATCCCTACCCTCAGCAGTCTGCCAAAAGCATAGGGATTCCTCGCTCCGCTCGGAATGACAACTCTTTTCGTCTCCCCATCCTGGTCTCCACCCGCGCCGGCTACCAAAACCTCTGCCGCCTGATCACCAAGATGAAGTTGCGCGCCAAGAAAGGCGAAGGCGCCGTCTGCCAGGAAGAACTCGAAGAACACGCCCAAGGCCTAATCTGCCTCACTGGCTGTGCGGACGGCCCCCTGGCAGCCGCCCTGCAGCAAGGCGGATTTGAAGAAGCCCGCCGCCAAATCGATCAGCTCACCGCCATCTTCGGCCCCGGCAACGTCTACGTCGAATTGCAGCGCCATTTCCAGCGCGAAGAAGAATCGCGCAACCGCGCCGCGATCACCCTCGCCCGCTCGCTCAATCTTCCTTTGCTGGCCACTAACGGAGTCTGCTACGCCACCGCCAAAGCTCGCGAACTTTGTGATGCCTTCACCGCGATCCGCCACCACCGCACTCTCTCCACCGCCGGACGCCTGCTCTCCCGCAACTCCGAGCGTTTCCTGAAATCCCCGCAGGAAATGCAGCAACTCTTCGCCGATCTTCCCGAAGCCATCAGCAACACGCTCGAACTTTCCTCCCGCCTCGAATTCACGCTGAACGATCTGGGCTATGAATTCCCGCGCTATCCCGTGCCCGAAGGCGAAACTATGAATTCATTCCTGCGCGAGCGCTCCTGGGAAGGCTTCCATCAGCGTTACGGCCGCGCGTCGCAAGACCTGCAAGCTCGCGCCCGTCGCCAGATCGAAAAAGAACTAGCCCTCATCGAGAAACTCAAACTGGCCGGCTACTTCCTCATCGTCTGGGACCTGGTCCGCTTCTGCCGCGAACAAAACATCCTTGCCCAGGGACGCGGTTCCGCCGCCAACAGCGCCGTCTGCTACTCGCTCGGCATCACCGCAGTCGACGCCGTCAGCATGGAACTTCTCTTCGAGCGTTTTCTTTCCGAAGAACGCGGCGAGTGGCCCGACATCGATCTCGACCTGCCCAGCGGCGATGAGCGCGAAAAAGTCATCCAATATGTTTACAAGGGATACGGTGAGCGCGGCGCAGCCATGACCGCCAACGTCATCACCTACCGTAACCGCATGGCCGCGCGCGAAATGGGCAAGGCCCTCGGATTCGATCCGGAAACCCTCGACAAAATTTCCGCCGCCGTCGCCACCTGGGAATTTCGCGACGAAAACGATGCCCTCGATCGCCGCTTCCGGGATGCCGGACTCGACCTCAACCATCCCCGCCTGCGCAAATATTACGAACTCTGCCTCGCCGTACAGGACATGCCGCGCCATCTCGGCCAACACTCCGGCGGCATGGTCATCTGCCAGGGACAACTTGATTCCGTCGTGCCCCTCGAACCGGCCTCCATGCCCGGCCGCGTCGTCGTGCAATGGGACAAAGAAGATTGCGCCGACATGGGCATCATCAAAGTCGACCTGCTCGGCCTCGGCATGATGGCCGTGCTCAAGGATTCCATCGAACTCATCCGCAACCACTATCGCGAAGAAGTCGACCTGGCGCATCTCCCGCAGGATGATCCGCAGGTCTACTCCACGCTGCAACAGGCCGACACGGTAGGAATGTTTCAGGTAGAAAGCCGAGCGCAAATGTCGTGCCTGCCGCGCCTGCGCCCAAAGCACTTCTACGACATCGTGGTGCAGGTTGCGATCATCCGCCCCGGCCCCATCGTCGGCCAAATGGTGAATCCGTTTTTACAGCGCCGCCAGGGACGCGAAGACGTCACCTATCCACACCCCTCGCTCGAACCCGTGCTCAAACGCACACTCGGCGTCCCGCTCTTTCAGGAACAACTGCTGCGGCTCGCCATGATCGCAGCCAACTTTACCGGAGGCGAAGCCGAAGAGTTGCGCCGCGCCATGGGATTCAAACGTTCGCAGGCCCGCATGAAAGAAATCGAAGCCAAACTCCGCGTCGGCATGACCCACAACGGCATCGCGCCAAAAGCGCAGGAAGAAATTATTCTCTCCATCACTTCATTCGCGCTCTACGGATTCCCCGAATCCCACGCCGCCAGCTTCGCACTGATCGCCTACGCCAGCGCTTACCTGAAATGCCACTACCTGGCCGCTTTCACCGCCGCCCTGCTCAACAACCAGCCCATGGGATTTTATTCACCCGCAACCATCGTCAAAGATGCCCAGCGTCACAGCCTGAGATTGCTGCCCGTAGATGTAACGAAGTCAGAATGGAATTGCACGCTCGAAGCCGTCAGCCATCAGCCGTCAGCTATCAGCAAAACAACGCCGGAAGCAGTTGCTGGTTACCGGTCCTCAGTTGTCAGTAGAGGCCCAGCCGCGGAGCGGCGACAGAATGCAGCCCACGGCGCAAGCCGTGGGTTAGATACCGAAAATGAAGAAGCCCCGGAGGGGCGAAGGAAGATCGCGCTCCGCATGGGCCTGCGCTACGTCCGCGGCTTGCGTGAAGATGCAGCCCGATCCCTCATTCTCGAACGCACAATCGCTCCCTTCACGTCCATCCACGATCTCACCCACCGCGTCCCCGAACTCCGCAAAGACGAACTCACCACGCTGGCGGAAATTGGCGCACTGAATGCAATCGGATTGCAGATTGAAGATTCTAGATTTCAGATTTCAAAACCAGATCAATCTCAAATCTCGAATCTAAAATCTAAAATTTCTTTCCACCGCCGCGACGCCCTCTGGCAAGTCGGACGCGCCGTCCGCCACTCGGGCCCTCTGCTGGAAAGCCAGCCCGAACCCGACTCTCCCTCCCCGCTCCAGCCCATGAACCACGAAGAGCGCCTGGTCGCCGACTTCCACGGCACTGGCTTGACCGTCGGCCCGCATCCCATGGCCTACCGGCGCGCCTGGCTCAACGCCATGGGCATCCGCCGCGCCAGCGAACTGCGCGACATTCCCAGCGGCAAGCGTCTCCGCATCGGAGGCTGCGTCATCACCCGCCAGCGTCCGGGCACCGCAAAAGGTTTTGTCTTTGTCAGCCTGGAAGATGAAACCGGCGTGGCCAACGCCATCATCACGCCCGACCTGTTTCATCAGAACCGCCTGCTATTGGCCAGCGAGCGTTTCCTCGCCATTGAAGGAATTTTGCAGAATCAGGACAATGTCATCTCGGTCAAGGCCGAACGTGTGCTGCCCCTATTCGTCACAAACGCCGAAACCGTCTCGCACGATTTCCATTGAGTACCATGACCCAAGTACCGTTGCCCCGCTCTCGCTTGCAACTAAAATCCCATTATGTGGAGATTCCTAATACCGTTCCTTCTCGCGTTTACGGTCGTTTGCCTTGCTGATACCACTGTAAAAACCCACACTGTCATCACAGACACAGCACCAAGCCCAAGTGTACAGAATCCGATGGAACATCGGGAAATCCGCTATCGAAAAGGATCAAGGAGAAGAAAAGACAGCCTCGGAATGGATACTGCGGCATCAATCTCCACTCGTCAATTGCGACCAGGGGACCGGTCAAATCATCGATCTATCCGCACACGAATATAATAACTACAAAGTGGTGAAATTCTGGACGATCCCAGAGCTAGAGAATCACCTGCAGAAGAACCCACAGAATGCAGTTCAAATCGAAAGCAAGACTGTAGACACCGGCGAGCGTAAGACCTTCTTCGGTCATCTGGCAAACACTTCATAACCACAACCACACGATCACCGGACAAGACCAATCCTGCGGGCGAAGAGACGATTGACGCTTGGTACATCGACCACGAACTGCCAGACGACAACTGTGCCCCTGACTATGTGAGAACCGAACCCTTTTATGTAATTGGAACCGCGCTTGTTTTTTATCCGCAACTTGGCCGCTTTCATCACACAGGACCAACTCCCACCGGACTAATTGTGAAGCAAACTCGTACTCAGAAAGCCGCGGGCAAGAACGGTAAAAACCGGACGATTACGTTGGAGGAAAAGGTTGAAGACCTCTCAGACTCGCCGCTCAACCCATCCCTCTTCGAACTCCCCTCTGGATTCCACGAGAACCCGGATCTGTTCAAAACTAAGTGAACTGTTAATGACCCCGGTCCGCTCTTCTGACGTGGTTCAGGCACGTTCTCGACTAAAATAGATCAGAGAAAAAGCATCACCGGATTGCACAACCTCCTGCCGAAATCCCAGAGCCTCCAACATACTTACACATTTGATCGTGTCGCATTGATGATGATGTAGCTCAAACACTGCGTGCTTGGCCTTACGGAGAAGATCACCATAATTTTCGATGAACAGTAACTCCGCCCCCTCGATGTCACATTTCACCAGATCGATTTCTGATTTTCCTGCCATCAGTAAATTCAGGTCCACGAATGCAACGTTCACTCCCTCACCCGGCGGTACGTCGACAATTGTGCTTCTGTTGCGCAGCGCTGATTCTCGCATCGGCGCACTTCCGGTACGATGCCCAACCAGTCCTTGAACCATGCGAAGATTAGTCGCAGCGAGGTGTTGGGATTGAACCCTGTGCTCTAGCACCCGGAATGTTTCAGGACTTCCCTCGACCATCGTAATTTCAGGCGCAATGGTCTCTAAATGGTGCCTGCGGATTAAATCCACGACTCGGAAGGAGAAGAAACCGACGCTGGCACCGAGGTCCAATACCACAAACGAAGTGGCTGAACGCGACGCTAAAGCGGCTTCAATCGGAATGTCGTAATCTCCGTTAACGAAAATTTCATTGTAGGCCCACCATTCTCCTCGGTTGGCGACCTCGATTTTCAGCCCCGTAGGAAGCGAATGTTCGAGTCCAACCCAGTGGTAGAGAGTTTGATAAAGAAATCTGCTCTTGATTCGCCAGTAGTGTTCGCGAATCTTGGATTGCGCTGTCTGTGGTAACACACTGACACACTTCGCTAGGAGCTTTTTCATCATTTAGAAATGAAATCGGGAGAGGAGATTCGCATCTCACTTTCCCACGTAGCTAACCCTCCAGATCGAATTCGACCCGTCATCGCTGACCAGGAGTGAACCGTCCAGCGCCTCCGTGATCCCCACCGGCCGCCCCCACACCTGCCCGTCCGGCAGCACGAATCCCGTCAGAAAATCCTGGTACTCACCAGTGGCGTGCCCGGTCTGATGCAGCGGCACGCGAATGACCTCGTACCCAACGCGCACCGCCTTGTTCCACGATCCGTGTTCCGAGGCAAGAATATCTCCCTTATATTCCGCAGGAAGCTTGTCGCCGTCGTAGAAGACAAATTCCAGCGACGCGTTATGCGGCTGCAACAGCACGTCGGGAACGATCACCTTGTCCTTCAACTCCGGATGCTTGCCCTTGTGCCGCGGATCCTGGTGCGCTCCTAGATACCACCACGGCCACCCGTAGAATCCGCCCTCCTGCACGTGTGTGATGTAGTCCGGCACCAGGTTATCGCCGAGCGCGTCGCGCTCATTCACCGAGCACCACAACTCACCGGTCTGCGGATTTATTTTGATCCCGCCCCCGGCATTACGAATACCGTAGGCATACACCTTCAATTCGCAACGCGCTGGGTCACAGACCAGAATGTCGGCGCGATCTTTCTCCTCCGGATGCGTGTCGGTGTCGTCCACGTTCGACGCCGACCCCACCGCTACAAACATCTTCTTACCGTCCGGAGAAAATTCGAGCGCGCGGGTCAAATGCCCGCCTCCTTCCGGTAGATCCGCAATGTGCTGCGACGCTCCGCCCGCCTTCAGATCGCCATTGTGATAAGGAAATCGAATCACCTCATTTTCGTTGCCGATATAAATCCACTGCGGATCGGGTCCCGGAGGAAAGAAGGCAATTCCATACGGCCGTTTCAGTCCTTGGGCGAAAACCTGCATCTGTTCCGGCTTCCCGTCGCCGGTCATGCCACGGAATACTCGAATGCGTCCCGGCTCGCTCTCCGCCAGAAAAATGTCGCCATTCGGTGCCGTCCGCAGCCACCGCGGATTCTCCAGCCCCCCGGCGTACAACTCCACCTTGAACCCCGCCGGCGCCACCGGCCACGCATTCGCGGGACGCGCCACCACCTCCGGCGCATTGCTCGCCGACTCGGTCGCGAACGGCTCGGGTAGATCGCTTACCGTGATCTTGCGCGTCGTCCCCGGCGACTCATAGCGGAAGTCGGTGAACGGTGCGTGCGGTGAAGGATCCTTCGCCGGCGATGCCGTCGCCGCTGCGGCCGGAGCCGCGCTTGCGGCCGCTGTTGCCTTCCCTGCCGCCAGTGATTCCACATAGGTCACGATCTGCCATCGCTTCGGCTCCGGCAGAAACGCCCACGACGGCATCCCGTTGTCCGTATCCCCCTTGGTGATGAACCAGAACACCTCGCCCGACGCCACTCCCGTCAGCTTTCCATCCACCAGAGACGGCACGTTGCCCGTGCCCTTGCCCAACTTTCCGTGGCAAGCCAGACAGTTCCGCGCGTACAGCGTCTTGCCCGCGTCCGCAGCATCCTGCTGCCCCTCGAACGGATTCTTCTGGGCCTTGGCCGAATCCGGCGCGTCATGAAAATGTTTGTCGATGGCCGGCAGACTCGTAAAGGAAAGAAAGAAAAAAATAGCCACCGCGGTGGTTCTGCTCAAACTCAAGTGCATGGATTCCCTCGTAAGTGATTTCCTTTTTAGAGTAACTGCGTTTCGGAAAAGATGCCAAATCGAAACGGCGGATCGACCCCTGGCAGGCACGCGGATCCTTACCGGTCGTCGGTTCGGTCGCTCCATGGAGCGGCCACGGCGGGCGACCGGCAAGAAACCTTTGTGCCAGTTTCCCGCCTGAAGCGCCGAGATAACGGTTCGCCGTGCACGCGTCCGAATCGCAAGATGACCGCCGCACTGGCTGCAATGAACCCTTTGGATTTCATGATTGGTACTCCTGACGTCTCCCGACCGGCTTAGGCGTGAATTATCTCACCCTTCCGAATCGATCCCTGCGCCGGGGTTGTTACCGATAAATCGCGATCGCACTCAAAGTGATTCCACACCGACGGTAGTGGGCTAAGTAGCCCACTACCCACACCGACGGCTTGCGCGTTCATCGACTCAACTTCTGCTAAAATGCCTGCGTGAAAAGACGAACATTGCTCCAGGCGCTTCCTGCGGCGGCATTGCTTCCGACATCCCTTTGGGCCGCGCCCCAACCAGACAACGCCAATCCGACGCAAGCCACGACAGGCGTCTATGAACTGCGCATCTATCATGCAGCTCCGGGAAAATTGGGCGACTTGCTGTCACGCTTCCGCGAACACACCATAAAACTCTTTAACCGCCACGGAATGAGAAGCGTTGCTTATTGGACACCGCTCGACGAACCAGAGAAGAGCAGCACCCTTATCTACATTCTCCAGCATCCCAGCCGAGAAGCGGCAGCCACCAACTGGAAGTCCTTTCAGGACGACCCGGAGTGGAAGAGCGTTCACGAGAAGTCCGAGGTGAACGGAAAACTCGTGGAAAAGGTTGACTCCACTTTCCTCGCGCTAACCGATTTTTCCCCGCCATTGCCCTGACTGGCACCCCAAACCCCGGCGGGCTATGGAGTTTTCGCTTCGAGGCCCAAATGGCTTCGGCTTTGGGACCAGCAGCATGCCGTTGTCTCGGCTTGCAATGCAACAAGGTCCAGGTAATTCATCCTTCGCCCTTGCAGGGGACTCCGACAACACGCAGGTGATACGGCCAGGTGCCGCGCTGGAGAAGATCTTAGGGGATAACTTCGTGAATCTGACACCGAACCGGAAGGCCGCGCTGGTGAAGACGATTTACTCGGAACTAGT
>Ga0209698_10007681_pt1 | contig 11263 bp, 3 predicted proteins | sample LitLauG_LLR_2012_FD_187203 | JGI IMG/M metagenome (GOLD analysis project Ga0209698, IMG submission 187203) | Freshwater sediment microbial communities from Pennsylvania, USA - Little Laurel Run_MetaG_LLR_2012 (SPAdes) (version 2) | ecosystem: Environmental > Aquatic > Freshwater > Creek >... | reverse complement strand
TGCTCGTAACAGATTCAAAGGTAGAGTATTATCGCGGAAGTGTAGGTACCACAGCCAGATAGCAGAAACAGCGGTAATAGAATCCCTCCCTCTCCGCCAGATTTTAAACTACTTGCGAAACCTGCGATCCGCTCAGAACCGCCACAAAGGTGGGCGTGCTTCGACGTGGCTCAAAGCAACACCATCGGCCATGTTATGAACCGAGTGAACAGGACCGCTGCGCAACCGATTAAATCCAACCAAGATCACCGTTCTCTGTTCAGGCCAGTCGAAACGAGGCCTGCCCTTTGCATCTGTTTTGTTTTTCTGGCGTTGATTTCAGCCCTCGCGCAAACACCCTCCCAGCGAAATGGTCCTGTGAAGCGTCTCCATCCTTCCGCAATTCGTCAGGGCAATCCATCTTTTCAGCCCGAGCCGATGCTGCCGCCAAGGTTCCGCGGCTGGCGTCCGCGAGCGGCAGCGCTGAACAACAACAGTCATGGCGGAACCGGCCGCTCGGTCATTCCTTACGCCGCAAGTCACACGCTCCAAACGTCTTCCAATCCGCCAACTCTACCCGCCAACGGATTTTACTTCCGCCCCAGCCTGCCCGCGGGCCGGATTCCGACCGCCGTTGCCACCGGCGACTTCAACGGTGATGGCAAACTGGACTGGGCTGTCTCGAACGGACAGGACAACAGCATCTGGCTCTACTTGGGAAATGGAGACGGAACTTCAGCGCTGCCCACGATTCTCCCGACGGCTGGCATCGGGCCCGCATGGATGGTTGCGACTGATTTAAACGGCGATGGGAAGTTGGACTTCGTAGTGGCGGAAGTGGACAGCTCAACAGTTGGCGTGTTTTTGGGAAACGGTGACGGAACTTTCCAGGCCGAAGCTCGGTATACCGTCCCGGCCCCACCATTGTTTGTTCTTGCTGGAGACTTCACGGGCGATGGCAAACTAGACATTGCTGCTGGCATGGTCGGCACGACGACGTCCGGTCCCGTCGCAATCCTGCCTGGCGACGGCAAAGGCCACTTAGGGGCGGCTCTATACACCGGCGACCCAAACGCTTCGGTTGGCTACTGGTTGGCGGCGGCCGACCTCAACGGCGATGGCAAACTGGACCTGGTTGTCGTGGACCCGGACGACATCGGTCCACATGGCGGCGCACAAGCCTATTTGAACAACGGCAGTGGAACGTTCACTGCCGGGCAGATGATGTTCACTAACCAATTGCTACCGAACATTCCTCCCGAACTGGCCTTGAGCGCAGCAATCGCGGACCTGAACAACGATGGCTGCAATGACGTAGTCATGACCGAATCATACGGCCTGGCCTACGTGTTCAACGGCAACTGCGACGGGACGTTTGCGACTCCCACGACATATGCGATAGGAGACATCGGTGGCGCAATCGAACTTGTTGACGTGAATGGCGACGGCAACCTGGACATGGTGACATCTGGCGTCTTCCTGAGTGGCGCAGGTGGCGGCGGCCTGGGAGACGTTGCAGGTAACGAAGTCTCCGTGCTGTTTGGCGACGGCGCAGGGCACTTTTCTCTGGGACGCACCTATCGCGGCGACCTGGACATGTACAGCCTCGCGGTCGGCGACCTCAACGGCGATGGCTTCTCGGATGTCATCACGGCGAATCAGGGCAGCAATACGGCTTCCGTGTGCCTGAACGATGGCAAGGGAGGCTTTGGCGATCCTCAAGGCGAAGCCTTCGGCAATAACTACGGGGCGACAAACGCCCCGGATAGTCCATTCGTTTTCGCCGACGTTGATGGCAACGGAACGCTGGACATGGTGGTTCTCGACTCTCCGCCACTCTACGGCGGCGCGATGCAAATCACCACATTCCTGAATGACGGGACGGGGAGGTTTTCAACTCCAGTGATCACGCCAGCGTGGACGACCGACACTGGCATGGACCCCGGAAGTATCGTGCTGGCGGATTTTCGCAATACAGGTCGTCCGGACATTCTGATCTTGGGCATTGCATCCTCGATATTCTTCGCGCCAAATATCGGAGGAGGGAGATTCGGCCCGTACACGATAGTCACTCCGCCGGGAGCGCAAGGTCCAGCGGGAGTGGGCGACTTCAATGGTGACGGGAAACTGGACTTCGTTGCAGTCTCCAGTAATCCGAGCAACAACGATGCGCAGACATTGAACGTGTTCCTGGGCAACGGGGACGGTACGTTCAAGGCAGGACAGTCGATCACGTTTGAGTACGGGGTAAGTGGTGACTATGCGTCGATGATGTATGTCGGGGACTTTAATCGTGATGGCAATCTGGATGTGTTGGTGTTCGACGGCGGCCTGTATGAATTTCTGGGCAACGGCGACGGAACGTTCCAAGCCGGTCGGCCGCTGTTTACGACTCTCGGCGGCGGCTTCGCAATGGCGGACCTGAACCGTGACGGATGGCCGGACATGATTACTGCGACCGATTCCTACGGCAACGCCACCGATGAACTCCGCTCTGTTTTTCTGGGACAACCCGACGGTACTTTCCAGTACGCTGAGACCTACTCACCTTACCTGTATGCGCTCGGTGGGCCGACTCTCTTCGGAACCATAGTTCAACTGAACCCATTCGCGGGAGTGGTGGGTGACTTCAACGGAGACGGAATTCCCGACTTGGCCTTGTTTCCGTACACGACATCGAGCGCCACTCAGATGCAGATCCTTTACGGAAACGGAGACGGGACCTTCACCCCGACGTATGCTGCGTACCCCCTGGGAAAACGCTATGTTCCCCAGTTTGCTGCCGATTTGAACGGAGACGGCCGAGCCGATCTGATCGAACTGGACAACTACACGGCTTCGTTCAATGTCGTCAAGTCCGTCGCACCGGGTCCTGCAATACAGGTTGAGATGCTGACTGCGCCTGTCACTGGCAGCACTGGTTCTGGCCGCGTGATCTTGAACGTGGCTTCGGCAACGGCAACAGCGGTTTCATTCGTGCCGAGCGATGCGGGTGTGAGTGTTCCGAGCGTCGTCGTTCCCGCCGGAACGGTGAGTCAGGACTTCCAATTTTCTATTGGCAGCGGCTTCAACCCGAAGAAGGTCTTTTCGATTGAGGCGCAAGCGGGCAGCGGCACATCTACGGCTTACAACTACGTTGCAGGTCCACCTCTTCCGGTCATGGAATTCACGCCCACGAGTCTGATTTTCAGTGGAATCGTCTATGGTGCCAGCAGCACAAAGACTGTGGAACTCAAGAACATTGGTACTGGAGTACTCACGATCAGTTCTATCCAGCCCAGTACGTGGTTTTCGGAGACCGACAACTGTGGGAGCAGTCTGGTTTCTGGTGCTAGTTGCGCCATCCAGGTGACATTCACCTCTCCCTTTCCAGGCGACGCGCAAGGCGGTCTTGCTGTTTCCGACAGCGTTTCTGGTGCATCCGGAAGTGTCGCTCTGGAAGGGATCGGTATTTCTCCCCTGCAGATCGCACCATGTTGCCTGGGTTTTTCGCAATTGAACGGCGGAGCAAGCTCAGCCCAAAACATCAGCCTCACCAACGTCGGAACGGCTCCGATACAAGTGAGCAGCGTCGTTCCCACATCTGGTTTCTCCGTGGCGAACGGATGCACCACGATTGCTGTCGGCGGAAAGTGCCAGATTGCTGTTACGTTTACGCCTGGCGCTTCGGGGACCACGGTCGGCACTCTGAGCCTAAACACCGATGTGCCGAATACGACCGCGTTCATCGTCCCGCTCAGCGGGAACGCTCCTGACTTTTCATTGGGCTCAGCTCCCTCGGTCACGGTTACTGCGGGCCAAACGGCAACCTACAGCCTTAACGCGGCAGGCATCGATGGTTTTTCAGGCAGCATAAGTCTTTCATGCGGTGACGCTCCAAAAGATGCGAACTGCACAGTCAGCCCGTCCTCCGTGACTCTGGGTGTGGATGGCTCCTCACCCTACATGGTCAGCGTGACGACTACCGCGAAGTTGGTTGCGGTCTTGGGGCTAGGAACTACCCCTGGGTTGTTAGGAGTGTTCTTGGCTGGGCCGTTGTTCGGAGTCGTGTTCGCCCGCGGCGGGAGGCACAGGCTTCGCAGAATTGCGACGACTGTGCTTCTGAGTGCCTGTGCGATCGCCCTAGTTTCCTGCGGTGGAGGAAGTGGAGGCGGCGGTGGCGGGAACTCTGGAACGACCCCTGGGACTTACAGTCTAACCATCACTGGGAAAGTCGGCTCGGTGTCGCGCAAAGTTGATGTAACGTTGATCGTCCAATAATGGATAGTTTTCGCCGAACGCAAATCCGTTTCGGCAATTCGTTTGCAATCCCGCGAGTGCCTTTCATGTACTTTTATGCCATCCGTGGCCCTGCATGTTGTTGAATTGCTTACGGATTTCAAGGTATTGCGCTTCCCACGTCAGAGGAAGCACTCGGTTGACGGGTTTTGGTTGAGGTCGCGCTGCCGGGTTCAAGGTTCAAAAGGAAGATGCTTTCTCGTGAGCCGAGAAACTTTGGGATCCACTGCAAACCGGGCAGTGAGCTAGAACGTGACCCGTAACCCGAACTCGATTTGCCGTGGCGCGCCGAGCGTATAGACACCCGTGCCGACTCCAACCCGATCCACGTTGTGTCCGATGCGGGTTGTGCCGTTGATCTGACCCGCCGCTCCGGTCAGCAATCCGTTGAGCGCAGTGCCCGGCAAATCAAAATTGGCGAAGTTGAAGAGGTTATAGAAGCCAGCGCTTGGCTGAACTGTGATGCTTTCCCGGATCTTGTATGACCAGGCGATTTTCAAATCCAAGGCACGCAGCCAGGAGAGATTCACCTGTCCGGGCGGAGCCAGCGGCACCGGGGGAGCGACTGCGCACAGGGAATTCGTGGGCAAACTGTTCGGGTTGTTGTAGCACAACGAGTCACCCACACCCAGTTCAGCAGGCGTGAACAGCCCATTCTGAACCAGCTCCTGCCCGGCGGGAGTGAGTTGAAGAGCCACATTGTTGTTGTAGTTGGTAAGCACCCGATTGATGTTCGACGCATTGATGCCGCGGCCCAGACTTCCGACGTGGGTTCCGGGGACCGGGTCTTGCACCGTGCCGTCTCCGGAGAAATCGGTCCGGAAAATCTCACCGTACCCCAGGTTCGTATTGGGCACGACCAGCGAAGTAGAAAGCGGGCTCCAGAAATGCGAAATTACGCTCAGCTGAACTCCTCCCGGCAAATCCGCGTAACCGCCAAACGAAAGCTGGTGCCTGCGGTCCAGGACCGATGGTCCGAAGTAGCGGTTGGAGTTGGCATTGTCGAGCGCCATGACTCCGAGATCCTGATCCGACGCCCCGGCGTTGACTGGAGTGCTTCCGCCTGAGTTCTCGAACCGCGAAAGAGCATACGAAATCTGAAGGTTCAGAGCCCGCAAATACGCGAAAGGGTGCTGGACGGTGTCAGTCAGTTTGGTTTGCAATCCGTTATAGAGGGAACGTCCGATAGGCGCGGCAAATACCAGGGGCGGCGCATTGGGGTTGATGCCGGAAAATGCGCAGGGATAGCCAAGCCCCACGTTCGCATTCATGCAATCTAGTCCAAAATCTGCCGAGGAAGTCAGGCCCCAGCCGGCAAAATCGGAGATCAGTAACGCGCGGTTGTTACCGTTGGTGTCCACGTAATTTCCGCTTGGACAAGGCGCGTTGATCCCCGCCTGGATAGAAGTGACGCCGCACGCACCCAACGTCTGGTTGATCGCCTGAATGGCCCCTGCTTTATTGAAGTAGTGAACGTCGCCGGCATGGTTCTCGTCAAAGCCCAGGAAATAATGAGTCTGTACGTTTCGAACAAAGTCTGCGCTGAAGACCATGCCCGGACGAATCTGGCGCTGCACCCCGATATTTAACTCGACTGAGCGGGGTGTGCGGAAGTTAGGGTCGTACAAGTAGGAAAAAGAACCGATTCCGTGTTGGAGCAATGTGCCTACATAGTTCGGATTTGAAGCTGTAAGACTGAATGGCGAACTGGCCTGATACAAATGCTGGAAGGCGGCGATGCGATTGGCCACGGTTCCAATCGCAACCGGGTTGCCGCTGGAGCCGCAGAAATCAGGCAACAGGAACTGGCCGCCGGGAATCGCAACGCGCTGTGGCAATCCAGTTCCGGCGCAAGCAGTGGGCGTCTGCAGAAAAACGTCGCCTGTCTGGGTCCGGTAAGTAGGGTCTGCGGGCGCTACGATCGTGAGAACATTTTCGTAGAAAAGCCCGATCCCGCCGCGAATTGAGGTCCTGCCCTTTCCTGAAACGTCCCAGGCAAACCCCAACTGCGGCGCAAAATTCGAATTGGGGTTGCGAACCGGATTCCCAAGCCCCGGGATCAGCGCGTTCAGTTGCGGAATCGCCGGAAACTGACTATCGCTGCGCCCAGGTTCGCGCGCGTAACGGGCGCCGTAAGTCAAGGTCAGATTCTTTTTCCATTTTGAGCTGGCACCGAGGTACGCACCCAGCCGATGATAATAGAAGGCGCCCGCCGGGAGACCCAACCCGGAGAACGGCGTGACATATCCCAGGCCGTTCGCCACAGAAACGGACTCCACCGGATAGTTGAGCGGATTCGAAATTCCCCCGGCAAAGCACGGTGTGCTGGGTCCGCAGGAGTTGGCCGCAAACGCCTCTTCATTGGGGCCAATATTCGTGGAAAGATCCGGGGCAAGACTTAGCAATGGAACCGACCCAGCGACCGCTATCCGGTTAAAAGTGAACCCGAAGCGAATGATGTGAGACCCGGCGGTCTTGCTTCCGTCGTACTTAATCTGATGGTTACTCTGCAGCAAGGTCCACGGGGTTGCTCCGGCCGGACCTGTGACCAAGCCGGTGCTGCCCATCGACATCTCCAGTGGGTAGTCGCCAAACGGCAAGCCGCTGTCCCGGGCAGCATCTGTCGATTGATATCCCGTCTTCAGGTACCCGAAACGAAAGCTGTGACTGAAATTGCCTCGACCCCAATCAAGCCCCGCTACGTGGGTGCGCGTGACGTTCTTGCTGTGGTAAATCGAGTAGCCGGAGCCGCCAAAACCGCCATTGGCGATCAGCGGATTGTCGAAATAGCTGAAGCGATAAAACATGTGCAAGGTGGGCAATTGGTAGTCCGCCTTGGCCATGAGGTTGTCTTCATGAAAAGGGGCACTGAAGCTGCCAGAGTATTGCTGAAATGGCGGCGCGACCAGCACCGGGGCCTGCTCATGCTGCAACGTTCGTTCGGCATCGAAGAAGTAGAAGAACTTATCCCTGACGATCGGACCTCCCACACGACCGCCGTACTGAGAGCGCTGAAAGGGCTCCGTGAGTCCAGGGGGGGCCGGCAACGCGGCCGACAGGGAACTGTCGCGGAAAAAATCGAATGCCTCACCGTGAATGGCGTTGCCGCCGGAACGCGTGGTCACATTCACCGCACCGGACGTGGTCAGTTCGGTGGATAGATCGTGGCTCGATTGGCTGAGCTGAAACTCCTGTATGGCGCTGGCGGCAACGTTAGTCGTAGTGGAGCCCCAAATTTCGTCAGACACGTCGATGCCATCCACTTCAACTCGCGTAGCACGCCCGAAACGGCCCCCGAAAGAAATGGACGAAAAGCCATCCTTCGCCAGCCCGAAGTTGGCGCTGTCCTGGATCTGAACCCCCGGCTCCAACTGCGCTAAGTCGAGGAAATTCCGCCCGTTCACCGGCAGATTCTCTATTTGCTGTTCATTCAGAACGCCCTGCACGGTGGGCTGTTCGGTGTTCACTTGCACGACCGAGCTCTGCACGTCGACGACTTCCTGGTCGCTTCCAACCTGCAGTTTCACGCTAATGGAAGCCGTGTTCCCGACGAGCACGGTGACCAGCATCTCGGCTGAGGTAAAGCCTTTGGCAGATACGTGGGCCTGGTAGTCGGCGGGAATCAATGCCCCGGAGTTGAATGAACCCGAAGAATTAGTCGCGAGCTTGACGACCTGCCCAGTGGCAATATTCGTGATCGTTACGTCAGCCCCGCTGATCACGGCACCCGAGGGATCACTTACAGTACCAACCATGCTGCCCGTGCCGATCGTCGTCTGAGCGCGGACCAAAGGAGGGCAGTACACCACAGCCAGGAGTACACCCCATCGTAGGACCCCTACTGCCCATAAGCCCGGGCGCGGCTGGGAACCTGACATTAGCCACCTGAATTTCGGAGGGGGAAGCGAGCACAGAACCTGTCGGGAAGAATAATCCGGGATACCTGGAAATTCAAGCATCGACCGGATCCGGAGATCCGTTCAATGCGCTCTTGGCGATAGCATCGGGCTCACGGCCACTTCACATCCAGGGCATAAATCTCGCTGCTGCCGACGTCGCGAGTCACGACGGGAGATCCGTCGGCGGCGATGCCTATCCATTGCCCGCTGCTCACCGCGCCAAGAGTGTCCTCCTCTGTCAGTCGCGTGCCGGCAAGGTTCGCGATCGTTTCGACCTTAAAATCGGGAGTCCGCATGCGCAGCAGCGACGTTTCTTCCGTGAGCATATAGAGGGAGGACCGGTCTAATGAGGGACTCCAGGCGCCCAAGCTGATCGTGCTCCCGACCGAAGACCATTGGCCGGTTTTGAAGTCATAGAGGTGTGGCGCGCTATCAACCGCCCCCCAGGCAAGGATCTGGCTCGGCGTAGGCCACCATGGGGCGAACTTGCTGCCCGATGGATCGGCAATCACCGAGATCTTCCGAGTACGCAGGTCGATCGTGTGGATCTCGCACCATGGTTCGTCGTCATAGAAGTACTTTCCAGCCACGATTGCCGCAAAGGCAAGCGAGTTCCCATCCGGGGACCAGGTGGGCGCATGACCAAAATCGGCCAGCTTCTCGGGCTTCCCTGAGGCCACATCCAAGACGTACAAGCCCAATCCAGATGGAGTAAAACCGCTGAAGGCGACTCTCTTCCCATCCGGAGAGATCTGGGGATAGAACACCATCATCGGGGGATACGTGAGTTGCACGCGGCCGCGTCCGTCCGCATTGGCTCGCCACAGCGCATGGTCCGGGTAGGAGACGTAGATGATCCAGTTTCCATCTGGAGAAACCGTGGTCGCGACGGCAGAGATGCCGGAAAGATAGGGAACGAGTTGCCGCGATTTCGAGTCGTAGCGCACGAGCTCGCCACGCAGCTTTTCTCCGTCAGCAAACAGTTTCTTCCCGTCAGGGCTCAGCATCGGAGAGTCATAAGAGATCGGGCCGTTGGTCAACCGTATTGGGGAGGGATTCTTACCAAGAATTGACTTGCGTTCGGGGAGGACCCACAGGTCCCTGCGTCCGCTGACCTGAATCTCGAACAGCGAGTATCTGCCGTCCGGCGTCCAGCCGTGACTGTGCTCGCCAAGCGATCCCGGCCACACCTGTGGCAATTGGTGCAAGCCGGTTCCGTCTGCCGCCACCTCCCATGTCGAGTAATGAAGCTGATTATCCATCACCGTAACGTGAATCCGCTTGCCGTCAGGGGAAGCGTGATGGTCCCAAACCAGCGCCGGGAATTCGGCCAGCTTTTGCGGATTGGAGCCGTCTTGCTGGGCAACGAACAGGGTGTGGCCGAACGCCCACAGTATGCGCCCGTCGGGGAGGAAATTGCCGGATGACTGCGCGTTCGTGTTCAGATCCAGCCGCCTTGGTTCGCCGGCGGGAAGCGGCAGGAGCCAGAGATGGTCATCACCGCCGGAGATCAGGAGCCTGGACAAATCCGGAGTTATCGCCTGAAGGCCCCGGAATTCGGTTTTGGTCGGAATGATTGCTGTCTGGCCTCCCGTCACTGCGACCTGAGCCAGCTTCGGAGTACCAGCGCCTTCCTGGAAGTAAAGCCGAAGACCGTCAGTAACCATGCCGGCTTTGGGTTCGCGATCGTCGGTGACCTGCGTGACGCCTTCCACCATTGGAACCCGCTCCGGCATCAGCCGCCAGAACAGCAACGCCACCAGAATTGCCACGGCCGCTGCGCTGAGAGCGATCGGCCGCCAGGTTAGCGCTGACCGCGAGCGCGTTACCCCTGCCGATATCGGTGTCGCAGCCGAATCCGACAACGCCTCCAACGCGAATGCCAAGTCGGAAGCCGACTGGAAACGCTGCTCAGGAGATTTTTCCAGGCAGCGATGCACGGTTCGCTGCAACGCGGGCGGAACGTTAGCCACAACCTGCGAGACCGGCGGCGGTTCCTCGTTCAGGATCGCGCTCATGGTGTCGACCGAGGTCGTCTTCTGAAAAGCCCGCTTGCCGGTCAGCATCTCGTAGAGAATTGCGCCGAAGGCGAAAAGGTCGGTGCGATGGTCGACATCCTTTCCGCGCACCTGTTCGGGCGACATGTAGCCGGCCGTGCCCATCACCATTCCGGGCTCAGTGGCGCCTGCACCGGCGGTCGGCGCGTTGTGGTGACGCTCCGATGCGGGTTGCTTGAGCTTAGCCAGGCCGAAATCGAGGATCTTGATGCGGCCATCTTTGGTCGCGAACAGGTTCTCCGGCTTGAGATCGCGATGTACGATCCCTTTTTCATGGGCGGCAGCCAGGCCGTGGGCGATCTGCACGCCGTACTCGATAGCCTTGCGCGCCGCCATCGCGCCCCTGCTGGTCTGGCCGCGGAGTGTATCGCCTTCCATGAGTTCCGAGACCAGATACGGCGCGCCTTCGTAGGTGCCCATCTGAAACACGGCCAGTATGTTGGGATGGTTCAGCGCGGCTGCTGCTTGCGCTTCCTGTTCAAACCGGCGCAGGCGTTCCGTGTCCGAGGAGAAGAAAGACGGCAACACTTTGACCGCTACATCCCGGCGCAGACGCAGATCCCGGGCGCGATAGACCTCTCCCATGCCGCCCGCACCCAGCAGTGATTGGATCTCGTATTCCCCCAGGCGGGCACCCTTTTCAAGCTGGACTCGGGGTGGGGGAGCATGCAGGAAACTGGTACGCGCCTGGTCGTCCGCCGCCAGTAGTGACTCTACTTCGCGGCGCAAACTCTGATCCGCTGAGTAGGCTCGATCCAGATAGACGCGACGCTTTTCGGAATCCAGAAGCAGCGCCGCTTCGAGCACACTCTTGACCTGCTGCCAGCGTTCCGGGTTCATGACGGGGTATTCCTGTTCATTTGCCGGAACAACCAGACCCGCGCCGACGCCCAGGAGCGCTCCACCGTCGCGTGCGACACCGAGAGCACATTGGCAGTTTCGGCGATCGACAGCCCGCCAAAGAAACGCAACTCGACGATGCGGCCTTGCTGGGAGTCCATGCGCGCAAGCTCCTTGAGGGCGTCGTCGAGATCGACCAGGTCCACTTCC
>Ga0209698_10007680_pt1 | contig 11263 bp, 12 predicted proteins | sample LitLauG_LLR_2012_FD_187203 | JGI IMG/M metagenome (GOLD analysis project Ga0209698, IMG submission 187203) | Freshwater sediment microbial communities from Pennsylvania, USA - Little Laurel Run_MetaG_LLR_2012 (SPAdes) (version 2) | ecosystem: Environmental > Aquatic > Freshwater > Creek >... | reverse complement strand
AGTACGCACCCAACACCGCGCGGGGTTCGAGGCGACCGCCGGACCGGTTCGTCCGACCGGCCGGTACGAGCTGAGCGACGCCGACGACGCCACCACCGTGACCTCTTAGTCTCGACGTCGAGCGGCGCGGCCTCAAGAAGCCCCTCATGGGCACCATGGTCACCAAGACCATGGCCGCCGATGTCCGAGCCCTTGACAAGGCCAAGTCGGTACTGAAGACCTGACACCGCTGCCATGAACCCGACCCACGCTGCGGTTGCGTCATGCCCCCGCGGACCGCCATCCCAGACGCGCATGTGTGACCGCGCCACGCCGAGCCGCGCGTGCAAGCCGTTCAGAACGTCGTTGTGGACGCCCGATCGTGCACCGCCAGCGGAGTGACCGCGACGCGGGCGAACGCCGTCGTCAGCCGCGCCTGATCTGCGCCGATTCGCAGTCCGGGCTGCCGGGTCTCTGCTCGACACGCCCCGCGTGAAGCCAGCCGGACGACTCCACCCAACGCCGGGGCACCGTGAAGGGGCACACGCCTGCGCGTCAGCCGCGGGGTCTGGTCCTGGCGAGTTGGGACACGAAGCGGTTCCATCCTTCGCCGTGGGGTGCGCGGACGTCGCTGGCGAGCCCGGAATGAGCGAGGCGCAGCCGTGTCGAGCGACCGTGCGAGTCGACGGGCCGAAACGTGACGTCAACGTGTGAGGTCCCCGGTGGCCACCCCCATGGCGGGGTGCGACCATCCGAACGAAAACACGAGCCGACAGACGGGGTCGCTCGACGATGAGATACTCGCCTTCGCACAACCGGCCAGGTGTGGATTCGAATCGGAAGCGGCCGCCGGGTCGTGCCGGTAGTCCGGAGGCGATCGTGAGCACGAGCCGGTCACGGTCGACGAACGCATCGAATGCAGTGGGCAGGTCTTTCCCACGGGAAGTTCAGTCGTTCACGCCTTGTCGGCAGCGGGCCGGCATCGTGACACATACGGCGCTCGGTCGAGGCCCAGTCGATCGCTGATCGTCGCGCCAAGTTCAGCTCGTCCGCCTCGTGCCCAACGCACCAGCGAGTCAGCAGCGACAGGACGCTCACCGCGTCTGGAAGGCCGATCAACGGGGGGCCGTCGGTAGCGCCAGAACGCGAACCTTGACGGCTCTGCAACCGGGGGTTCGAGACCACCCACGCACGGCACCGACCGCGGCACGTGCGCATGAAGATGCGCCTAGGGTGGGCGGCAGGAAGCGACCTCAGGTCGGGATTTGAAACGACAGCTCCCCTGCCACCGACGCCGGCACGCCACTCCGGAACGCACACGCCACACATCAGAGGTAGGCCTGCGGTGTACGATCCCAAAGACATCGAGACATGGGCACCATGCCCGTCGTAGGGTGCCTGGGGCAACGAAAAGGGGGTCCAACGACGTGTCGAATCACGGGAAACGCCGAGGCCTGAAGTGGGCCGCCCGGCTGGGCATCCCAACGACGATCGCGGCGACCGCGCCGTTGGTGGGCGCACAGCCTTCCTTCGCAGCGCCCGGCACCACAGTCTCTTACTACGAGAACACGACGAACACGACCACTCTCCACAACCAAGGGTGCAGTGCCGCCAAGCTGGCCGTGAATGGAACGCTCATTCTACAATTCGGTCGACCGGCTTACAACGGCTCGACCTACGGCGTTATCGATTATGGGAACAATTTCGATTCAGACGCACAGATCGAAACCGGTGCAGAAGCCTGGATGGATGGTTTCTATAGCTGCGGAACTTCGTCCACCCGTCAAAACGTAACAATCGGAACGAGCAACTACTGCATGGACAACAGCAGCTGCTCTATGCTGCCAAAGTCATATTCCGTGGCCGGCTCGAGCTGGTACGGGGCTGTAAGCACTGTCGCCAATTACGTGTCGAGCCACAACTACGGCAACAAGATCAACGCAATTTGGGGATCGGTCGACGCTGAACCAGCGTATGACGCTGCCTACAGTGGAACACAGAGTTTTCTGGCATCATACAACGGCCAGTCACCGGGCTACGCCATGATGGACGACGGCTCGCTGGAGTCGGGCTATTGGACTCAAGCGCAGGAATATAATGTCGCCTTCGGCGGATTCGATTACCCATTCCCTCAGCAGTACCATCCTGGGATGCAGAATAACTGGGAGACCCTCGACCTGTGGTCAGTCTCGAACTATGGTCATTCGATGTATTTTCAGGGAGTGACCGCGTCCTATCCTTACGATAGCGACATCACGCCTGTGGCCGGCTGGAGCCAGATGCTGAGCGCGCTTCAGAGCCATTCAAGCACCTATCAGAGTACGATTCCCTACCTGACGAACATCTGAGAACCCCCCAACGTGTGGATCGCATGAAATTACGAGGAGGCCGATTCGGATGCTTGGCTTGAAGTTGCGAAAGCGGACTCTCGTGCTGCTAGGACTCGGTGTGTTTGCTGGCACCATATCTGCGATTGGCGTTGTGTCGGCTCAAGGCGCCACAAGCGGCGTTGACCCCTCCGCTAGTCCCGCTGCAAAGGATGCCTCGCTCCGCACTGTCTCCGCGCCCGTTGCTCCCGTGACTAGCCAGCCGCCGTCTGCGCCCGTCACGCCGATCGTGAGCCCACCCCTAAGAGCAGCGCAGATCGGAACACCGTTGTCGCTGGGAGGCGTTCCCGTCCCTATAAGCCCCGCTATCTTTACCGTCTCGAATATGTGGCAAGATGTCGTTGGACAAACCTACGTCTCCATCTACGCCGGTGCGTACGTCGATGATCCGACACAGGGCGCGATAATCGTTCGGGTGGTCAGCGCCGTCACGGGGCTTACCGTGCCGCCCACGGGGGAGTTTCGTTCCCCCAGAAGAGGTGGTGCTCTAAGTTTGACCCGAGTCGATGCATCGACCATGACACTTTCGTTCAATTACGGCGACGGCACGGCGGCCGGTTTGTCCATAGGCACAGGCGCATTCAAGTAAGTCAACCCCCGGGTTACCACGACAGGTGAAAACCACAAGCCCGAGGACACGGCGCCTTACAATCCTTGGGGCCGTCATCGCGGCCATCACAAGTTGTACTGGCCGACACAGCAGCTCGGCGCATCCCGGCAGCTCCCTGGTTACGACAATTGCCGGGTCCTCGGCTCGTCCAACAGCGTCACCGGTCCCCTCCCCAGTCCTGCGGCTAAGCCATACATCCGGACCGCCCGGAACGGCTGTCGATCTGAACGCAACCGGCTGCGCGGATCCAGGAGGTACCGCTCCGTCCGCGTTTTTCCACGATTCGGAATCGATGGCGCATCCCCAAGCCTTTCCGGGGGTGCCACTCCAAAGGACCGAAACAACGTCCGATACTGCCACTGCGAGCTACACGATCCGTAGTCAGGACTCGTTGGGCGTGGGTGAGTTTGTCGTTGAGTGCAGCGGGCTCAACGGAAATGCGGTCGCGCAGTTCGTCGTCAAGTAGACACCATCCGACAGAAGCACGACCCTGAGGAGCGACGGACGAGTTGCTCTTCGGAAGGGTGAGGACGTGGAAGAACCTGTAGGCACCACCGCGCAGCAGGGGGATCGTGGATCGGCACCCCGTCCGACGCTTGAACTCGGCAGGGTCCGTCTGCGTCCAGTCACTCCGGCTGACTACACGTGGCTCTTCGCCCTCGAGACTGACCCAGCGGTGATCTACCGATGGCGCCTCCAAGGGATCACCCCTTCACCCGAACAGTTCCAACGGCATCTCTGGCAGACGACGCTATGCCAGTTCATTGTTGAGGAGCGAGTCAACAAATGGCCCGTTGGACTGGTAATGGCGTATGCGGCGGATCACGTCAATCAGCTGGCGCACATCGGATTTGTCTCTGATCCCCGCTTCGCTCAGACGGGCCTAGCGACAGACGGAATGCGGCTGTTCATTGACTACCTATTCATGCTCTGGAGTTTTCGTAAACTATACGGTGAGTCCGTTTCCTATAACTTTGAGCAGTTCTCTCCCGAGAATCCCCGGCTTGATGTCGAAGGTCTCTTCCGCGTGGAGGGAGTCTTGCGGGACCATACCTATTTCGCGGGCCAGTACTGGGACAAGTTCATCGTGAGTATTAGCCGTGACGATTGGACTAAGCATCGCGAGGTGGTCTTTAACGATGTCGAGTATAAGGCCTCTTACCGAGCTACAACGCGATAGGCTGAAGTCGTCACAACCTGATTCGATGCCGACAGTAACCCGGCGTCGTCCCCGGCGAACACCCGAGACCGTCGCCTGTGAGGCTGCGGGTTGGGGTCGAAGGTAGATCGGTCGGAATCGTGCGAGGCCCGGCCGTCGCGCAGAATCCTCGCCGGTTTGAGCGAATTGCGAAAAGGTTCGCCGGTCCTTTCGGGGCCGTCGCGGTGACAGGGGAGCACAGCGGTCGGGGATCGCCGTCTGACGGACCGTCAGGCGGCCTCGGGGATCGCCGCCTGACGGTCCCTCGGGCCCCCTGACCAACTCCACACCACGGGGACTCCCACCCCGGCGGGGAAAGTCCGATACACATCTCGGTACGGCCTGACGGGCTCATACGACCGGTAGGGCGTTGCGTGCACTCGTCCGGAAGCTCGGCCAGGCCCTAACATCCTGGTCGGTGGAGATTGGTGCCCTGCTGAACATCCGTCGCGCGTCACGACGCCGACCTGTTATCCTAGTCGCTTCGGCGCGTACTTTGGCCCCTCTCGACAACGGTCCTCTCCCTTGCGGGAGCGCGCCCGTATGACGCGTTTCAGAGGAGGACCTGCGGATGAACGGTACGTCTGGGATCCGACGGCTCACGAGGCGTACGGAGAGCGATGTCACATATACCTCCTCACCGGAGAGGACGCTTCCCACCGCGACACCTTTTCCCGGAGCCTCCGAGCCTTTCTCCAGCATCAGAATATCTACAGCTATACGATCCACGCGGTCTATGGCCCGTACGACGCGCTCTTACGCGTATGGCTCACGCAGGACACACGTCTTCGGCTACTCCGACAACTTAAGCAAGCACAAGCTAGTGCGCAGCTGAAGATCGACGACATACTTGAGTTTGCGGCAGACGAGATCACCTATGGGTTCTCCGCGGGATCTCCAACTGTCGAAGCGGACACCATCCACCTTGAATACGACAGGCAGATTCGCGAGGTCGTCGCTGCCGAGCACTCCAATGTCTGGGGAGCGGAGGCACACGCCACGTTCGCCACATTGCGAGACCTTCATTTGATCGTGCCGGTCCCGCCGGCGCCAGGGGTGAAGTTCTACTTGTTCTTGGCAGAAGGCCCACATCGCAGATCTCAACTGCCCGACTTCGTAGTTGAGCGGCTGATGTCCGAGGCTCAACGCCAAGAGGTAAGGAACGCCAGTCTCTACTTCGGTGTTGGTTTCTGCGACTATATACTGAAGGGCATAGTAAGCAGCTTCGAACAGCTCCTCCCAACGGTCAACGCGCTTCGGAGCGTCGGCAAAGGCAGCGGCTTAGCTCCGTGGACCTTGGTGGTAGCTGACTACGGCATTGCGCGAGACACTGCCGATCCGTCGCTGATCGGCGAGACAATCGACGCCGTTCGGATCACCCTCCCACCTTCGGTATCTGAACTGCTTCAATTCTTTGACTTCGATGACGCATTGCGAGGCAACATTCTCGCACTCACCCGGGAAGATCAAGACGCGCTGGCAGCGCTCTTTTCTGAGGCACGTAAGACGCTCGACACCCCTGAGGCGCGACGCTTTGCGGAAATCCTCCGGTCTTGCCTCAGGCGTGATCGGAAGGAAATCAACCAGTCTCTGTCGTTCCTAACGTCGATCGAAGGTGACCTCCGTTTCGTCCTTCCCCGCGTAATGTCGGCACAGGTTGGAAAATCCTGGCTTCGCGATCTCCGTGAAGAGGGTCGACGCGAGTTCGGCGATGAGACACAGGCCAGCGAGGATGAGCGCGCGTGGCTCCAAGAAGGGACCTCGCCAAAGCAGTGGTCGCTCATCCAGCTCATGTTCGCGACACTCATCGCTGTGAGGCGCTGGCCATCCGTCGCCACTCATCTCAATAGGGCATTGCCTCCGGGCTGGGAGCACTCGATAAGGCCGCTTGTGAATCTCCGGAACGACTACGCGCACAGCAAGTTGGTAGATCTTTCACGAGCTCAGGACTTTACAGGCGAATGGGGGGCGACACTGCGGAGTGTAATCGGTGCCATAGCTTTCCAGCGCCGCATGGAGAAGCTTCGTGAGGAACTTGAGGGTGGCATCGACTTAACGAATGTCGCCGAAGGAGATGTTGTATGACGAGCGATTTTGATGAGTTGACCTCGACGTTGGACGACGTGGACCGCACAGAGGACGTCCGCTGGCTCATCCAGCGGTCAAGACGACGCACTTCCCTCGATGACCTCTTAGGTATTCGTGCCACCGATGAGGCTGCGGAGGACGAATCACTGATTGATCATCTTCGGATACTCCGAATTGAGATGGAAGATACGGCGCGTTCGATCCGGCGTGGCCGGTCCCCGACGACCACCCTCTACGCGCTCCTGCTACGAGACAATCAGACCGTCGGTCAAATTGCCGCGATGACCCACAAGGATCCCCGCGACTTGCAACTGCCGCTTGAGGCGCTTATCGCATTATCTCTTGCAAGAGTAGACCGGACTCGCCGCCTGCCACGCTACTCTCTCGCGTCGCATCTCGACGACTGACCAACAACTGTTCCCCCAGTGCAATGGAGACAACGCCGATTGCGCACGTATCCGTTTCTCTCAGTCCGTGGACGATGTTCGCTGGACTCGGAAGCGTCGGAGTAGGTCTAATCTATGTGGCACTGAAGTCCTTCTTCGTTCGAGGAGGGGGACTCCGGACGCTCGTCACCGCGGTTCAGAACCGACCGAGCTCAATCGGTGTCATCGTGGTCATCGACGCCGCGGCTGGCCTTGTGCTCGGGTGTGCCGCTGTAGTTGGGGGAGTGTCCTCCCCAACCTGGCTCGTACATTGGACGACTGCCTACCCCCCATTCGGGTGGGCGGTCATCGGAGTATTCGGGCCTGCCGTTTCGGATCGTGCGCTGTCGGGATCGTTCGTGCGGGGCCGTTTCGAACCGTACCTCGCCACGCCCGAGCTAAGCGACGAGGAGCTGCGGCGCGCTGCCGATGTCCGGTCAATCTCTGATTCGGCGTGGCGGCTGCGCAACGAGTCGGTCCATGCCATCGAGAACGAGGTGTGGATCCTCGTTCAGCGGACCCTTACCGAGGAGTCGCTTCGACTCGGCGACAGGTTCGAAGAGCTCCTTACCTCGGATCTACGACGAGCGCGTGAGCTGCCGAGGATCACGAGAGATTTCGGAAAGCGCGAGCGACTTCCAGAAGCCGTCCTCGACGCTGCGGCCCGCTTGACGCCAGAGTGTAGCGATGAGTCGGCTGTAGATCTGCTCGATGCGTTGGCGAGCGAACTGATCAACGCCCAACTCTGGGATCCCCTGGAAGTTATTCTCGGGTCACCTCCTCAACGGCGCCGTCGACGCCGATAGCAAACCGTGATGAGAACCAGTCAGCTCCGATCCGACGACGAACTGGTGCTCTGAAGGCGCGACACCGGAGGCACGCGTCCGTGAAAGGGTGACCCCCCCGGGACATGAGTAGCTTCAGCCATTGCTGCCCCCGCAAAGGTCGACATGTGAGTGGCGCGCAGCATAGGCGTGGCGCCAGCGGCGCGGCGAAACGAGCGTCTCTCTCGACTGATTCGCGGCCCCGGGCTTGGCGCGGTCTCGTGCGCGCTCCTGCACTTCGGGAACGCGCCGCCCAGCTGCGTGACGCTGGTGGCGTCCGGCGCGAGCGCCCGCCCTGCTCTCCATGACGGACGAGCGTCCCGCTCTGGGTTCAGTGACGGCGAAGTCGCTTCCGCCCGGCGCCCGACGCCGTGCGACGCGCGGCCGTGGCGGGCGGGGCGATCTCGGGTGGCCATCCGAGCATGGCCCGCTCCTCGCGGCACAGCTCGAGGTAGTGGGCCTCCGCGTCGTGGCTCAGCTCGCACAGGACGCGGGCACTGAGCAGGCGTTCAAGTTCGCGTTGGATCGCGCCCAGACGCCCGGCGGCGCCTCGTTCGGCGTGAACGGTCACCCAGGAGATGATCGGTCGCGACCGGTCTCGGATGAGGCGCAGCGGGAATCTGGACGATGCTGACGCCGGCGCAGAGGTAGGAGACGACCAGCTCCTCGACGCCGCCCGGCTGGCCCGCGCCGCCCAGATACCGCACGTGCTCATTCCGCAGACCGTGGCCGCAGAACAGGACCCGCCGCCCCGCGCATCCGCGAGCTCGACGCGAAGCCGCGCTGCGCACCTCATGCGCGCACGCTACGCGACCACGAACTCTCCCCTTATGAGGAGATCATTATGAGGGGACCGGGACTGAAACGCAGGACGGCTGATTCGGGGAATATGGCCGCGGAGCGCGGACGGCCCGCCGCGGGGCGTCCGCCGCAAGTGGCGTGGGATCGCGTACCCGGTGCCTTCGTGGACGGGCGATGTGGGGTGGTCGCGGTTCGCGCGGTGGCGGGTGGGATTCGCACCCGGTTGAGCCGCCTCGGGATGCATGGAGGAGGCACAACCCCGAACCGGGTCAGCATGTGGGGTCGGCGTGCTTGACCTGGTCTCGGCCTGACTGTTTGGCGTCGTACAGCGCTACGTCGGCGGCCGAGATCAGGCCCGGCCCGCTGTCGGCCGCAAGCGGGTAGACGGCGACACCGATCGACACGGTCTGGCTCCAGCCTTGAGGGAGGGCACCCGCCGTCCAATCGGGTGCGGCGGCTCGCAACCTGGAGGCCAGGGTGGTGGCGCCGCGCGTCTCGAGGTTGGGACAGATCACGACGAACTCGTCGCCGCCCATGCGGGCGACGGTGTCGTAGCCGCGCAGGTCGCGGGCGACGCCTTGGGCGACGGCGCGAAGGACCGCATCACCGATGTCGTGGCCGAGGGTGTCGTTGACCGCCTTGAAGCGATCAAGGTCGAGGTAGAGGAGCGCGACCGGTTCGTGGCTGCGCTCGGCGCGCGAGATCGCCTGGGTGAGATCGCGTGTGGCTCGGCGCCGGCTGCCCACCCCGGTGAGCGGGTCGGTGTCGAGATCTGCTTCGAGGCGGCGGCGCTCCTCAGCCCGCTCCAGCGAGCCGGCGGCCGCGCTGAGCACCGTGGCAAGCATGTCGCGTTCGGCGCGCGAAGGTTCCGCTGCCCAGGAGACTTCGAGGTTGACGGACCCGCCGGCGAGTTCGAGGAGATGCGTGTCGGAGCGGACCCCGGACTGTCCTGCCTTGCGTGTGGCCGCGGGCCCGAACGCGGCGTGATGGACGGTCAGGGTGGCTCCCGTCGCCGTCGGCAGCGCGGCGAGCGCAGCGGCCAAGGCGCCCAGCACATCGTCGGTGGTGTCATCGCCGAGGGTCGACGCGAGCTGCAGCGCAGTCGCCGCGGCCGCTTGGCGCCGCAGCAGATCGTGGTCGGCGATGGCGTGCGCGGCCGCCGAAACCTGTTCGGCGACCATGGCAAAGAACGCCACGCGGTCGGGTTGGCCCGGCGCGCAGCACACGACGAGCACTCCGACCACCTGCTGCGCAACACTCAGCGGGATCGGGCCAGGCGAAGGGGCCGCGCCGAGGTGGCCGAAGCTGGCCTTGGCAGGCGGGAGGCCGTCCACCTCGAACTGCACCGTGCACCCCTTCAACGGGAGGAACTGGGTCAAGATGGCGACGACATGCTCGGCGTATGAGGCGAGATCGGTGCAGCCGGTGGCGACCTTCGCCAGCTCCAGGAGGCAGTGCGTCTCGACCAGCTCGGCGAGCAGCGACGACTCCGCCGAGCCGGCGCGGAACCGGTCGAGCTCCCCGTCTTGGGATCGCCCGATCGTCTTGAGGATGCTCACTCGCTTCGACCCAGCAGCCGGGCGGTGCGGTCGAACTCCCGCCGTGCCTGGGCGACCAGCGCGGCGGTCTCGCGGGCAGCCACGCCGAGGGCGTCGAGGGCGACATCGAGTGCGCAGACCGGTTCGGAAGGACCGAGATCGTCGACGAGATCGGCGAGTGCCTCGCCCGCGACAACGACCTTGGTCAGCGCGTCGGTGTGGCTCTCGAGCGGTTCGTGGTGGTCTCGGACGGCCCGCACCAGCCGGGGCGGCAGGTTCCACGCCTGCAGAGCCGCCGCACCAGCTTCGGCGTGGGTCGCCCCGAACGCGTCACGCTCAGCGTCGAGCAGCGCCGACCTTCCGGTGGCGACCACCTCCTGATACAGCTCAGCGTCGCAGCGGTGCAGCAACGCCGCTCCCAGGTCGTGGAGCAACCCGACGCTGAACGCATCTGCGGCGGGAAGCCCGACCTGCTTCGCCATCACTGAGGCCGCCACCGCGGTGGCCACCGAATGCGCCCAGTAGTCCTGCGGGCCGAAGTTGACGTACTCGGCGAGCAGCCCATTGGATGCCGCGGCAGCAACCCCCTTGACCGTCGAGAACCCGAGCAGCACGACGGCCCGAGCGGCGCTGGTCACCGTGCCCCCCAGGCCATAGTGCGGCGCGTTCGCTAGCCGTAGCACCCGTGCCGACAACGCCGGGTCCAGGTCAACGACCGCGCCCAACTCGGCCGACGACGCGTTCGGGTCGGCGACGAGGCGCAACACCTCGACCGCCGCGATCGGCTGGGCCGGCAGGTGCGTCAGCTCCTCGATAATCGAACGATGCAACACCGGCCTGCTGCTCCCCATCTGTGTCTCCGGAGAATCCATCGGACGGCGCGACTCCCAGGAAAGCCCGTCTGTCGAACTGGCCGAACCGAAATCGGGGATCGGCGCCGCCGAAGGTCTGCGAGTGCAGGTCCTCAGTCGTGACCAAACGCAGCCACCCTGGGTTGGAAGTGATTCGTTCGGCCAACGACATTCGGCGCGATGGCAGGGGAAAGCCTCCAACCGACCCAAGGCGATACCGCCTTGTCCGCCGGGCAGTAGCGAACCACCTGGCGTTCCCAGCTATTGCGGGCGGAATGCACTGTTCGCCCTGTGCCAGACGTGGCCCGGTCCAGACGCATCGTCGGGCACCGACATCGGTGACGAGACGGGCACGGGGCGCTGAGGAAAGGCGGGCGCGGTGCTCACGCGGCCGGCTGCGGCTGCCGATGTGGGGTGGCGAGCACGGATGCGACGCGAATGGGGCAATAGGAATGAACCGCCTAAGCGACGTTCAGGGCCCGGGCGTCACGGGCCGGGTCCGGCCGGGCGACGACCCGGCCGGAGGATCGTGGCCGTGGTGGTGGCAGGCAGCCCTCGGGGC